>Ga0102880_1000716_pt1 | contig 11010 bp, 11 predicted proteins | sample Colrivmeta1549A3_FD_78188 | JGI IMG/M metagenome (GOLD analysis project Ga0102880, IMG submission 78188) | Estuarine microbial communities from the Columbia River estuary - metaG 1549A-3 | ecosystem: Environmental > Aquatic > Marine > Intertidal zone > Estuary | place: USA: Columbia River... | reverse complement strand
TACGTGCGACGCCTCAACCTCATCACCCGCGCGGGCGTCACCCTCGCGCCTGCGGCAATCGCCTTGATCGATGCGGTGAAAGCTGAGGCAGAGGCTTGGGAAGCGCCCAATAGGTGAATCAAGCCAACTCAAGCCGTAGCCAAATGCGACCAGCATTTGAGTTGCGTGAATTAGGTATGTATTAGGATTTAGTTAAGACGCCAATCCACCGGTCTGATGACACCCGTCTGATAAAAATGCTTAACGTGTGTGACGTAGGCCATAAAGTCGCTGTTCTCAGTGGCTAGGCGGTTAACCATTTCCCAGCCGATCGTCTCACGCTCTTTCGCTGGAATCAGCTCCTGGCTTTCTGCGGGATTTTCAGTGTCTAACTGAATCACGCCAATGCCGTGTGCGGCCGAGAGCATACGAAGCTCTCTGAGGGTCTTATCCCCCTCGATCTCTGCAGCAACCAAGTAACCGAAGTTAGCCCAGGAAGAGTTGGATACAGTTTGAAAAAAGCACTCTCGCACGTTTGAGCTGTTGACCAATAACTTCACCTCAAACGCCCAAAGCTTGGTTCGCTTGTCAAAGTGCTTCGCCACGCACTCCTGCACCTCGCGGTCCCAGTCCTGCCCCATCACCTGAAGACCCACCAAATCAGGATGCAACCACTTATTACCTTTTGGCCCACGCGTATTAGATGAGCGCTTTTCATCAATCCGTTTCGAGTGCACACCGTACTCACTCAAGTTGTAAGCAGCCAGCAGGGGGTAGAGGTCATGTTCACGCGGTTGAAGCAACTCCAGCGTTGTGTCTGTCGTCTGCTCGCTGGTGATGTTGCCCTCGACAACCTCAACTTGTTCGGACGCTGAATGCGCGGAATAGTAATAGCGCCGCGGTCGACCTTCGGTGGTTTTCAGCTCAGGGTGTCGCAACTGCCACCTTGGACGGCTTGAACCAATCTCCGCCGCGATTTGTTGCCGCAGTTCCGCGTCAGTTGTGATGAAGCGGCTGTTTTGCTTTTTCTGCTCGTACTCAGCGGGGTACTTCTCAACGATCCTGTTGGCCAACTCGAACGCGGTAAAGCGCGTGTCTATGTCCGATTTAAGGAGAGAGAGGACGGCGTCTTTGAGCCTGAGTGCCATATTTTATTGATGCATGTGTTGGTTGTTTGAGCACTGAGATTAGCGTTTACCGAGCTTCTTTAAACAGCCTATTTTGTAAACTATCATCTAAACTATTAATGCTAAATATTGTTTAAATTAATTATTTAGTATTAAAAATATATTGATAATCATAGATTAAACAGCGCTAATCAATTATTTAATCTGATATCACCTACGGTGGAGTCTTTGCCCGCTCAAGCGCCGTTGGGTTTATGGCCAAAACCGATCCAGGAAGGCCATTAGTTCAGGGAGTTCTTATGACTGACTTAAATTACGTCCTAGGTTGGCTCGCCACCGTGAACGCCAATGGGGAGCCCAATGTCAGCCCCAAGGAGATCTGGAAATTCGATGGTGTCGACAGACTTCTGATTGCAAATATCGCATCGCCCACGAGCGCGAGTAACATCCTCTCGAACCCAAACGTTTGCTTTAGTTTTGTGGATGTCTTTTTTCAGAAGGGTTTGAAACTTAAGGGTGTGGCGAGCGTTGTCCTACCCGGTACGCAAGTGTTTAGGCTTATGGCGACGCCACTGGTCGCAATGTGCAGCGCCCGATTTGAAATCCGTAGTCTATTTATCGTTCAAGTGACGGGAGTGACACCGATTCTTGCTCCAAGCTATCTCTTCTATCCTGGTCAAACAACCGAAATGGATCAAAGAGCGTCCGCGATGCGGGCCTACGGTGCTAAGCCGGGTGATGTAGAGCGTTGATTACTTATCGATCGGATAATCTACTCATCTTAATTTTGTATATACAATCGGAGTTCGATGGATTCGATCCATGTGTCAGAACAAGTTAAAGAAAAGCTCAGGGTGCGTCATCAGGTCGCGATGCGTGAGGTGTATCAGTGCTTTGAAAATCGGCACGGTAAGCTGCTTACCGACCAGCGGGAGTTAACGAGGACTGATCCACCGACGCTGTGGTTCATTGCCCGCACTAACCAGAACCGACTCCTGAAAATTGTGTATATACAAAAAGACTCTCGGGTCATACTGAAAACCGCCTACAGCCCAAACGCCACTGAGCTTGAGTTGTACGAGCGGTTTGGCGCGCACAGTTGATGCCGCTACAACCAAGGATTTTGAAATGACGAAAAAGACTAAAACGACCGATGACCCTTGGGACTCTCGAACCCTTGGCGCCGAGGCTGCTTACGTAGGCGTCGCAGACGAAAGTCATGAGCGTGCGCTTGATGATGTACTCGGACTTCAAGCAATCTCGATTCGGCTTCCCAAAAAGCTAATCAATGATTACAAAGGCATCGCGCAGTTTCATGGTGTCGGATATCAGCCGCTTATGCGCGATGTGTTGCAGCGTTTTGTTGTGGCGGAACTAGCGCATTTAGCCAAACAACGTCGCGAGGCGGCGGCGTCTGCGGCAGGTGAGTCAATCATCCCAAAGCGCAAGAGCGCTTAATCAATCCCCGCCCCCCACCGGTCATCCCAATCCCCCACACCTTTACGCCCACGCGCATTTTCCAGTTCGCGGCGGTCACGTTTGGTGGGGCGGCCATGGCGAATGGCTTGGGCGGGTTCGGGTACCAGTTTTCGACTTTCTTGCGTTTCCAGTCGGCGCTTCATTGAGTCGGCGTCTTCTTTGTAAAGCGCTTGTGCAATGCGGGCGCTGCCGCGCACGTTGCTGAGGCCCAGCACTTTGACGGTCCAGGTGCTTTGCTGGATGAGCATTTCAATGCTGTCACCCACCCGCACTTCGCGCCCGGGTTTGGCGAGCGCGCCATTCACCTTTACGCGGCCTTTGTTGGCGGCTTCGGTGGCGAGGGCTCGGGTTTTAAAGAAGCGCGCTGCCCATATCCATTTATCGAGTCGGTACTTAACGTCGTCGTCAGCGGTGTGGGGTGCGCCTTTCGCCATGCGTTGCGCTTAGTCTTTGGCGCCCACGGCAAGGGCTTCGGCGCGCGTGACGGCGAGGGCTGCGGTGTCCGGCGCGCCAGTGGGCCAGCCTTGCAGGTGCTGGGTGGCGATTTGGGCCATGCCGTCGATCCACTCGGGGCTGTCGTTCAGGCAGTCGATGTAGTTAAAGCTTTCGCCCCCCGCGTGCATGAAGGCTTCCATGGCCTCCATCTTGATTTCTTCGAGGGTCTCTAGGCAGTCGCTGGTGAAGCCAGGGCACATGACGTCCACACGCTTGGTGCCCGCTTGGGCGAGCGCTTCGAGGGTGGGTTCGGTGTAGGGCTCTAGCCATTTGGCTTTACCGAAACGGGACTGGAAGGTCACCATGTACTCGTCTTTACCAATGCCCAGGGCTTCGCCCAGCAAGCGGGCGGTTTTGTAGCACTGGCAGTGGTAGGGGTCGCCTAGGAATAGGGTACGCTCTGGCACGCCGTGAAAACTCATGACTAATTTGTCTGCCTTGCCATTGGCGGCCCAGTGCGCACGCACCTTAGCGGCGAGGGCTTGGATGTAGCCGGCATGGTCGTGGTATTGGTTTACAAAGCGCATTTCGGGCAACCAACGCACTTTGAGACCCCAGCGATAAACGTCGTCAAACACGCTGGCAGTGGTGGTACCACTGTATTGGGGGTAGGCCGTCATGACCAACACGCGGGTGACCCCTTGAGTTTTGAGTTGATCGAGCACGCTGGCCATGCTCGGCTGGCCGTAGCGCATCACCATATGAACACTGACCTCATGACCCATGGCCTTGAGCTTTTCGCCAAGCGCGTTGGCCTGCAGTTCGGTGCCGATTTTTAGGGGTGAGCCGCCCTCGGCCCAGATGCTGGCATATTTAGCCGCCGACTTGGCCGGGCGAACCCGCAAGATGATGCCGTGCAGAATGAGCCACCACAGCGCTTTGGGGATTTCCACCACGCGGTGATCACCCAAAAACTGAGCCAAGTAGGTACGCAGGGCGGGCGCAGTAGGCGCAGCGGGCGTACCAAGGTTGCACCACAAAACCGCTGTTTTGGGGGCTTGACCGTGCGAGTGGGAGGGTTCGGGTTGAAAGGGCATCCCCCAATTGTCGCCGATGCGAGATGCCCTTTTGGGGTGCTGAGCCTTTAGGGTAATCACTGATTAGCTATTTGGTAGTCCAGCGCAACCCCACGCCCCGTAAGGCTTTGCCGAGGATTGGGTGCTACACGGGTAGTCATATGACTTATTGACAAAAAGACCTGTTTAAACACTTGAGTTTTTTAGCGTTATAAGTTTTCTTTTTAACTAGTTTTTTTGAGCTATTTAGATTTATTAAATATTCCTATATATCTAATAACGCAGTAAGTAGTAGTGTTTTAGATCTCGGGGTATATTAGCGGGGTAAGTTCAATCCAACGTCCTGTTGGTTGAGCGGCTAAATCAAATTTATTAAAAGTCGTTCGTTTCCCCCGCAGGTCGTTTTTGGGCATTCACCCCAAGAGTTGCTAGCACGTAGGCGCTCCGGGGTTTCATCAACCAACTGGAGAAAGTATGACAATTCAACGCAAATGGCTAATCGGGGCTGTCAGCGCAGTGGCAATGTTGGGCGCAGGTCAGGCAGCAGCAAAGTGCGGTACCGTGACCATCGCCAGCATGAACTGGCAATCAGCCGAGGTGCTGGCTGAGATCGACAAATTCATTCTCTCTGAGGGATATGGCTGTAAGGCCGAGTTGGTGCCAGGCGACACCATGCCCACCTTGACCTCCATGATGGAGAAGGGCCAGCCCGACGTGGCGCCCGAGTCATGGATTAACGCCGTTAAAGAACCCCTGGGTAAAGCGGTTGCTGAAGGCCGCTTGGTGATGTCAATCATGGCGCTGAAGGATGGTGGTGTTGAAGGCATTTGGATGCCCAAGTACATCGCTGACAAGCACCCCGAGATCAAAACAATCGCTGACGCTTTCAAGCGCCCCGATTTGTTCCCCGCGCCTGAAAACAAGAGCAAGGGTGCCCTGCACAACTGCCCATCTGGCTGGGCTTGCCAGATCAACACCGGCAATGCTTTCAAGGCTTGGGGTGGCGAGAAGAATGGTTTCACTTTGGTGGACACCGGTTCTTCAGCTGGCCTCGACGGTTCAATCGCCAAGGCCTACGAGCGTAAGCAAGGTTGGTTGGGCTACTACTGGGCACCTACCTCAATTTTGGGTAAGTACGAAATGGTCAAGCTGGACGAGGGCGTTAAGCACGACGCAAAGGCTTGGGCGGCTTGTAACGTGAAGGAAGACTGTGCCAACCCACAGAAGAATTCATGGCCTACCGCTGAGGTTTACACCGTTGTGACCACGCGCTTCCAAAAGCAGGGTGGCGACGCCTACAACTACTTGACCAAGCGTAACTGGGGCAACCAGACTGTCAACACGTTGTTGGCATGGATGTCTGACAACCAAGCGACTGGTGAAGACGGTGCCATCCACTTCTTGAAGACCAATGAATCGGTCTGGACCAATTGGGTTTCAGCCGACGTTGCCAAAAAAGTCAAGGCAGCTTTGTAAGTTTCTTCTGAACGCTATCGGCCCGGGTGGGCTGATGGCCTCGCCTGCATGGGTCCATGCAGGCGTTTTTGTGTCAGAAGGAGATCCAAATGGATTGGTTTTATGAATTCCCCGAAATGGGGTCATCAGCGCTCAGGGCACTGAAAAAAAGTATCGACGGCAGTTTTCGTGATTTCACACGAGAGCATGGCGAGTTGATGGAGCAGATTTTTGATCCGCTCAAGCAATTTCTTATATTTTCTGAACAGTTACTTACCGATACGCCCTGGCCCATCGTTATTGCGGTGATCGCCGGTTTGGCCTGGTTTGCCTCGCGTTCTTTAAAAATCGCGATTGGCACCGTTATTACCTTGTTATTGATTGGCTACTTTGGCATGTGGGAAGACACCATGCGCACGGTGTCCATGATCTTTGTTTGTACGATCACAGCGATTGTGTTGGGCTTGCCGATTGGCGTGCTCATGAGCCGCTTTGATGGGATGCAACGCATCGTTAACCCCACGCTGGACATCATGCAAACGATGCCTAGCTTTGTGTACCTGATTCCTGTGGTGATGCTGTTGGGCATTGGCAAGGTGCCCGGCTTGATTGCTGTGGTGATTTACGCCATTCCGCCCATTATTCGCTTTACCAACTTGGGCATTCGTTTGGTGCCGGCCGATGTGCTGGAGGCCTCCGAGGCCTTTGGTACCTCTGCTTGGCAAAAAATGACGAAGGTGCAATTGCCGTTGGCGTTGCCAACCATCATGGCGGGTGTGAACCAGACCATCATGTTGTCATTGGCGATGGTGGTGATTGCATCCATGATCGGTGTGCAAGGTTTGGGTCAGCCGGTATTGAAGGCGATTGCCAATCAGTACTTCACGCTGGGTATGTTTAATGGATTGGCCATTGTGGGCATTGCGATTATTTTCGACCGCGCCTCACAAGCCTATGGCAAGCGCCTGCAACGTCATTTGGAGGTCGTCCATGGTTGATCAAAATAATTCTGTCGGTATTCAAATTCGCAACCTCTACAAGATTTTTGGCCCTACGCCAGAGCGTTTTTTAGAGGATGTGAAGGGCGGCATGACGAAAGACGAGTTGCGCGACACCCATGGCCACGTGCTGGGTTTGCGTGATATCAATTTGGACATCAAACCCGGTGGTATTCAAGTGGTGATGGGGTTGTCAGGTTCTGGCAAAAGTACCCTCATTCGTCACATCAACCGCCTCATTGACCCCACCGCAGGTGAGGTGCTGGTGGGTAACGAAGATGTGGTGCAAATGAACGAAACCCAACTCCGCGCGTTCCGCCGAGCGCAGACCGCGATGGTGTTTCAAAAGTTTGCCTTGATGCCGCATTACACGGTGCTTCAGAACACCGAGTTTGGTCTTGAGATCAAGGGTGTTTCGCGCAAAAAGCGTCACACTGAATCCATGCGTTGGATTGAGCGTGTGGGTTTGGGTGGCTACGAAGGCAGCTACCCCAATCAACTGTCGGGTGGTATGCAGCAGCGTGTGGGATTGGCCCGCGCATTGGCAAATGACGCCCCGATTTTGTTGATGGACGAGGCCTTCTCGGCGCTGGATCCCCTGATTCGTACCGACATGCAGTCGGTGCTGTTGGACCTGCAACAAGAGTTGGGCAAGACGATTGTGTTCATTACCCATGACCTCGACGAAGCCTTGCGCTTGGGCGACCAAGTGGCGATTTTGCGTGATGGCCAATTGATTCAGCAGGGCACGGCGCAGCAGATCGTACTAAAGCCGGCGGATGATTACATCTCCAGCTTTGTGCGTGATGTGAACCGCGGCCGCGTGATTCGCTGCAAGACTTTGATGACCCCCGGCGAGGGTGTTGACGGACCAACCGTCGACGCCAGCTTGGTGATCGAAGAGGCTGCGCGCATCATGAGTGCCGAGGGCAAAGAGACCGCTAATGTCGTGAACTCAAAGGGTAAGTTGATGGGCATCATCACGATGTCAGACATCATTGGTGCCATGGTTCCCCCTCAAGAGGACGCGATCTCTGTGATCTAAACCACTTCGGCGCTTCGCACCGCCCCCTCAAGTGTTGAGGGGTAGGGGCCTTGCACATAATCGCCGCAGGCTAAAAGCCCTTCGCTGATCTTTGGCGAAGGGCGTTTTACATTGGGGGTGCAGGCAAAGCAGGCGCGTTTTTCGATCACGGTTTGCAGCCATTGAGCGCGCGGTGCAGTAGCGAGTAAATGGGCGTTGAGTTGGGCCATGACGGCGTCGGTAATGGACTCGCGGCTGCCGACTGCATGGCTCACGACACCGGCAACCACCCCGGCTTGTGAGGCGCCCAATAGTGCGCCTCGGTCAAAGAAAAACTGTGCAGCATCCGGGTTGTCGCTGGGCGTCGCCACCATGGGGCGCGGCAAGCCTCCTTCGATGCGCGCATAGACCGTGGCGATGGCCGTGTGCTGCAAGGCGGCAGCGGTTTCGGCCCATTCGGGTGCGATGCCGGCAACCAAACGTGCCGCCACGGGGGCAGGGGTGGAGATCACCACGCGTTCAAATGCGTCGGGGTACAGGTTTGACTGCTGTGTATTGATGTGCCACTTGTTTGAAACGACATTGCGTTGAACCGCTGTCACGGTGTGTGCCAACTTGATGTGTGCGCCGCGCTGACGCAGGTAAGCGATTGCAGGCGCAGGTAGCAAGGCGCCCAAGTCAACACGCGGGATGAGGCTATCGCTGCTACCCGGCGCACTCATTACGGCGTCACGCAGGACCCTTAAAAACACCGCACCGCTGGCTTGCGATGGCGGTAGGTTGAGTGCGCTGATGCACAGCGGATCGATGAGCCCTTGCATGACCTCAGTGGGCAAACCTTGGCACAGGTCGGTAACGGTTTGGTGGGGCTCACATTGAAAACCACGCCACTGCCACTGCGCCATGCGCCAAAGCGTACGCAAACGACTACTGGATCGCCATGGTGATTGCCAGATGCCCCACGCCGCCGCACGCGCAGGACTCAAGTCGGACCGTGCAGGCATGGCGAAACCGCGTTGCAGCCAATCGCGTAGGTCGAGCGGGGCACGCACCAGCAGGGCGCTGGGGTCGATGCCCACGCGCTGCATGAGTTGCAGTGTGGCGGTGTATGCGCCTATCAGGATGTGTTGACCGTTGTCGAAACCCGGCGCGCCCTCAAGCGCTCGCGCACGACCACCGACCTGCTGACTGACCTCAAACAGGGTGACTTGATCGCCTTGATCAATGGCGCGAATGGCGGCGGCACAGCCCGCCCAACCGGCACCAATGACGGCGGTATGTCTGGCGTGAGCGGTCATGCCACCCAACCGAAGGCTTGTGTTTTCCAGGCCAGCCAGAGCTTGCGCAAAGGCGTGAGGCTGGTGCGGCGGTCGAGAACGGTGAAGCCGTCACGCTCAATCTCGCGCAACAAGCTGCGGTAGATGTTGGCCATCATGAGGCCAGGCTTTTGTGAGCGGTAGTCGCCCAATGGCAGCAGGGTAAGGGCCTGATCGTAGAGGCCGTGCGCGCGTTCGGCTTGAAAGCGCATGAGCGCATGGAAGCGATCAGACATTTGGCGATTCAAGATTTCGTGCGCCTTAACGTCAAACTGTTGCAGCTCGTTGATGGGTAGATAGATGCGACCGCGCATGGCATCTTCGCCAACGTCGCGAATGATGTTGGTGAGCTGAAAGGCCTGGCCCATGGCGTGTGCGTAGGCGGTGGTTTCAGGCTGACTCTGACCAAAAATACGTGCGGCGACTTCGCCCACGACACCGGCGACCAAGTGGCAGTATGTTTGCAGGTTGGCGTAGTCGAGGTAGCGGTTTTGGGTCAGGTCCATCTCGCAGCCATCAATGATGGCGTTGAGGTGTTCGGGCGTGATGCGGTAGTTGCTGAGATGCGGCTCAAGCGCCTGCATCGCCGGGTGGGTGGGTGCACCTTGCATGAGGCGAGCCACCTCGGTCCGCCACCAGCCCAGTTTGGCTTGGGCCACCGAGGGGTCGGTGACCTCATCGACAACGTCGTCTATTTCGCGGCAGAAAGCGTAAAACGCCGTGATGGCCGATCGCTTTGGCGGTGGCAAAAACAAGAACGCGTAGTAAAAGCTGCTGCCCGAAGCGGCAGCTTTTTGTTGAACGTAGGCTTGTGGGGTCATGCCGGCTGAGGTGTTTTGGACTTGCGATCACGCATGAACGTCAGGTACAGCAACGGGACCACGAACAGCGTGAGGACGGTTGAGAATGCCAATCCCCACACAATACTGGCTGCCACAGGCCCCCACAAGAGGCTCTTGCCACCGATACCGAACGCCAACGAGAACAGGCCACCAATGGTGGTGGTACTGGTGATGAGTATAGGCATGACGCGGCGGCGTGCCGCTTGCACGATGGCGTGGGTGGTGGTGAAACCGGCACGCTTGCGCTCGTTGGCCGCATCAATCAGCACAATAGCCGAGTTGACGGCAATACCGGTTAGCGCGATCACACCGTACATGGTGTACAGCGACAGTGGGTTACCCGAGATAGCCAAGCCAAAAGCCACGCCGGTGAAGGCGAGTGGTACGGTCATGAGGATCATTAGCGGTTGGAAATAGCTGGAGAATTGCGCCGCCAAGATCAAGAACATGATGCCGATACCCAGCAGGAACAGCACTTTCATGGCGTTCAGGCTTTCCTCGATGTCCTCCAGTTCGCCGGAGAAATCGAGGCTGATTGCTGGGTATTGGTCGGCAATGGTGGCCCAGCCATCTTTGAGAATTTGGTTGGCAACCGCGGTGTCAGTGATGGTTTTATCAAGGTTGGCCTCAACGGTAACGGTACGCTTGAAGTTGTAATGCTTGATGATGCCGCGCGAGGGCTTCATGTCGGTCTCAACCAGCGCGCCCAATCGGGTGACCGAGCCGTTGGGCAGGGCGATGGGCGTATCGAGTACGGTGTCGATGCTGCGCAGGTCAGCGTCGCTGCCGTTGCGGTTGGCGATGACCCGCAGCTCAACTTTGTCGCCCGCGTCTCGGGTGAAGGCGACGAGCTCGCCGTCAATACTGATCCGGACCAACCGTGCAAGCAACGCGGCGTTCACGTGGTTATCGCGCAGTGCATCAGGGATGGCACGCAGCGTGAACTGTGGCTTGCCCGGCAAGTTATCGTCTTGCACATCCGATATGCCCGGAATGTCACGCGCCATGGCCTTGAGGGCTTCGGCGGCGCGTTGAATTTCATCAAAGTCATCGCCGCGCACTTTGACGGCCACGGCTTTACCCGCTGGTGGACCACCCGACAGCGTTGTGAATGTTTTTTTACCTGCGCTGGGCGCTGTTTCGACGGCCTCACGCATACCAGCGATGATGGCTTCGACCGAACGCGACTGCGGGCCGAGCGGGTTGAGCGCGACCATGATCTGTCCATATGAGTCGCCGTAGACGGGCGCTGTATCGGTGAACTTGACGCCAGCTAAAC
>Ga0102880_1000684_pt1 | contig 11315 bp, 13 predicted proteins | sample Colrivmeta1549A3_FD_78188 | JGI IMG/M metagenome (GOLD analysis project Ga0102880, IMG submission 78188) | Estuarine microbial communities from the Columbia River estuary - metaG 1549A-3 | ecosystem: Environmental > Aquatic > Marine > Intertidal zone > Estuary | place: USA: Columbia River... | reverse complement strand
TGCACAGTGTTGCCCGAGAAGTACGAGCTGAAAGGCTCGTCAGGAAATGTCATTACTTGCGTGTTGTTTCCGCGACTCGTAAACGAAATCAACGCATCGCCAGCAACTTCATCGGCAAAGCGCGTGCAACGATCGCACAAGATGCAACGCTCGCGATCGAGATACACATTTTCGCTAATTGCGATTGGCTTCTCGTAGTGACGCTTCTCTTCAACAAAGCGGCTTTCGCCAGGACCATGACTAAATGCTTGGTCTTGTAATGGACACTCGCCACCTTTGTCGCACACTGGGCAGTCGAGCGGATGGTTAGCAAGCAGCAACTCGAGCACGCCCTCTTGGGCTTTCTTGACACCCTCGGTCTCGGTGTTAACAACTTGACCATCTGCAACGGGTGTCATGCACGACACCACCATCATTGGACCTCGTGGTCCAACAACTTCAACGAGGCACTGGCGACACATGCCCACCGGTTCCATGCGTGGGTGATAACAAAAGCGTGGAATGAAATCGTCCGTGCGGTCTGCCGCAGCAATGATCATCTCGCCTTTACGTGCAGCAACGACTTTGCCGTTGATGGTGACGCTGACGGCATTTGGATCCACGACTGGCTCTGACGCTGTGGTGTTTGAATCGACTGTTGTCATGACTATGCACCAACCGTCAACGGGGTTGAAACCGCGGTCACGGGAATTGAGATGCGCTTGACCAAACGAGCCTCAAATTCGCTGCGGAACAATGTGATTGCGGAGTGCAACGGCGCAAATGCAGACGGCCCAACGAAGCAAATCGTTGTCATCTTGTAAGGAAAAGGCACTGCTGCCAATCCTAATTTTTCGTTAGATGCGTGGGGGAAATCTCCCGGACAGATCATTGCACCGACTTCAAGAATTTGTTGCAAGTCAGCCTCTGTGCCCGTGCCATCAACAATGCGAGTGAGGATTCGCTCAAGCCACGTACCACCTTCGCGGCATGGTGTGCATTTGCCACACGATTCGTGCGCATAAAAGTGCGTGAGCGTGAGTGCTGCAGCAGGAATGTCGGTGGTGGAATCCATCACCATGATTGCGCCAGAGCCAAGCATTGAACCTGCAGGCCCGACTTGGCTTGCTTCGAATGGCAAGTCGAGTTGATCGGCAGTAAACCAAGGTGCCGAACCGCCACCAGGCACAAACGCTTTGAGTTCGTTGTCGTTGCGAATGCCGCCACAAAATTCTGCTCCGTACAACAAGTCTCTAAATGTTGTCGTGCCGTTAATGATTTCAAATACTCCAGGATTTTTGACGTGGCCCGACACTGCAACCATGCGTGTGCCAGGTGAAGTCTTTGTGCCAATGGCCGTGTAGGCCTCGGAGCCATTGACCATCAGCCAAGGCAAGTTGGCAAGCGTTTCAACGTTGTTGACGATTGTTGGTTGACCGTACAAACCATTTGCGGCAGGGAAAAACGGTGGCTTAAGTCGTGGCATGCCACGGTTGCCCTCGAGGCTCTCAATCAATGCAGTTTCTTCACCAACTACATACGCACCGGCACCCCAGTGCAACACGATGTCGACTGAGAACTTGGAACCCAAAATGTTTTTGCCAACATAACCAGCCGCATAAGCCTCATTGAGTGCAGCCGCAACACGCTCTTGTGCCAGCGCCATCTCGCCACGAATGTATAAGAAGCATTGCGACAAGCCAGCTGCATAACACGCGATGAGGCAACCTTCAATGAGTTGGTGCGGATCGCGCTCCATGAGCAAGCGATCTTTGTACGTGCCAGGCTCGCTCTCGTCGCCGTTGACAACCAAATATTTTGGAAACACTTGTTGCGGGGTAAGACCCCACTTTGTTCCGGCAGGAAAACCTGCGCCACCGCGTCCAAGCACAGTTGCACTCTTCACTTCTTCGTGCACGTCGGTTGCCGCACGCCCAAGCGCCTTGCGCAAACCGACATAACCACCCGTGGCTAAAAAACGCTCGAGAGTAAATGAGTCGGCGTGCTCAAAACGCGATGTCACGATCTTTGGCCTGTCGCCTGCAACAAAACCTACAGCGTGTGGATACTTAATTGCGGTTGTCATAATGCTGCCTTACCGTCCATCCATGCAGGATTCTCGGTCGCGAGTTCTGGTGCCACTGCCCCAACACCGCGATCGGCTGGAATGCGCTGACGAATTCGTGCGACAACTCCGTGAGCAGGAATCTCGTCAGCCAACTTGCCGCTCTTGAGATCATCGATCAATGTGTCGAAGTCGCCATTGGTGACCTTGTAACGAAAACGGTAATTGACTTGCAGTGTTGGAGCCTCGGTGCATGCTGCCTGACACTCTGCATGAGCAAGCGTGAACATGCCATCAGCAGTTGTGCCGCCAGCTTTGACACCCAACTTGTGTTCTGCATGATGCATCAAGTCGCCAGCCCCCATAAGCGCGCACGACATGGTGCCGCAAATGTTGACAAGGTATTTGCCAACAGGCTCGAAGCGAAACATCTCGTAAAACGTTGCGGTTCCGTACACCTCGGCCGACGTAACGCCAACAAGTTCACCTAAATGCACCATGGCCTCGCGCGTGACATAACCATTTTGCTCTTGCGCAAGATGCAGCAGCGGAATGAGTGCCGACTTTGGTCGCGGATAGCGAGCAATGATCTCGAGCGCAGTTTTGATGTTGGCTTCGTTGAGACGGCTCATCTGTCGACCTCGCCAAGCACTGGGTCAACCGAAGAAATCACTGCAACAGCGTCGGCCACAAGTCCGCCACGCATCATGTGTGGCAGCGCTTGCACATTGACAAAGCTCGGTGCGCGCACGTGCATGCGATACGGAGTTGCCGAACCGTCGCTGGCGATGTAACAGCCGATCTCGCCACGTGGGCTTTCGATCGCAACATACACTTCGCCTTCCGGAACTTTGAAGCCCTCGGTGAAGATCTTGAAGTGGTGAATCAATGCTTCCATCGACTCGTCGATACGGGCGCGAGGTGGTGGAGTGACTTTTTTGTTCTGAATGCGGAAGTCGCCACCAGGCATTTTGTCGAGAATTTGACGAACGATGCGCATTGACTCACGAATTTCGGCCAAACGAATTGCATAACGATCGAACGCGTCGCCATAACTGCCCACGATCACATCGAAATCAACATCTTTGTAATTGAGGTACGGCATGTCTCGACGCAAGTCCCACGCCAAGCCAGTCGAGCGCAAGATTGGGCCAGTTGCGCCAAGCGCAATTGCTTCATCACGAGTTATCACTCCCACACCCTGCAAGCGCTCGCGCCAAATTGGCTGACCAGTCATCAATGTGTCGTACTCGTCCAATCGTGGTCCGAGCATTTCAAGAATTTCAAGCACATCATCGCGCCAACCCGCAGGCAAGTCGGCTGCAACTCCACCAGGGCGAATGAAGTTGTGGTTCATGCGCAAACCTGTGACTTTTTGGAAGAAGCGCAATACTTCTTCGCGCTCGCGCCATCCGTACAACATCATCGACACGGCACCAATGTCCATGCCGTTTGAAGCCATAAACAACAAGTGACTGCTCATGCGATTCATTTCCGACAGCAACATGCGCATCCACACAGCGCGTTCAGGAATATCGCCATCGATGCCGAGCAACTTTTCGGTTGCCATTGAAAAAACGAGTTCATTGTTTAATGGCGATGCATAGTCCATGCGGGTGACGTTGGTGCCGCCCTGCATAAACGTGAGCGACTCACCAGTCTTTTCCATGCCTGTGTGCAGGTAGCCAATGATTGGCTTGCAACGCAGCACTGTTTCGCCCTTGAGTTCGAGCATCAGACGCAACACACCGTGTGTAGATGGGTGCTGTGGACCCATGTTGATGATCATCGTCTGATCTTCGCCCGGGTCAGCCTCAACTTCAGCGAGTAATGCAACGTCGGCTTCGCTCATCCGCAACACTGCGCCAACCTCGCGCATTACTTCTTTGGCCGTGAGTTCGCTGCGTGAACGCAACTCTTGATTGCCTTCAAACGTTCCTGCAGAAACGACGGTGCTCAAGAGGTCGCTCATGATGCGCTGCCCTTAAATTGCACTGGAATGCGGCCCTGCGAATAATCCTTACGCAGCGGGTGACCATCCCAGTCTTCTGGCATCAAGATGCGCGTCAAATCTGGGTGACCATTAAACGTGATGCCAAACATGTCAAACACTTCGCGCTCCATGGCTTCGGTGCCTGGGTACAAATCGAATGCAGAGTCAATTGATGCATTGGCTTCGCTCACTTGGGTGCGCAGCCGCATCCGAGTGCGATCTCGCATTGACAACAAATTAACAACGATTTCAAAACGCTCTGGAGCAATCGCTTCTGGCAACGTACGACCTGGGTGAGTCAGAAAGTCGACAGCGGTGAGATCGACACACATCGTGTACGAGTCGTCAATCAATTTGCGAAGTGTTGCGATGTAGCGATCCTTGGGCACAAACAAGACTTGTTGGCCGTGTGATTGACCCAATACGCAATCGTGCAACACGTCGGTTGTCATGGTTTAACGCTTACCAAGAACAACTGGCGTATACGTGCCGGCGGCAATTTCTTGAATATGCACATTGGCGCCAGCACCCGTGGCTTTACGGCGGCTCATGATCTCGCCGTCTTCAATGAGCTGATGCAAGGTCTCAATGGCATGAATAAGAGTCTCTGGTGTTGGAGGGCAACCTGGTGCATACACATCAACGGGCACGATTTGGTCGACACCTTGCACGATTGCGTAGTTGTTAAACATGCCTCCGCTGCTTGCACACACGCCCATCGAGATAACCCATTTAGGTTCCATCATCTGGTCGTACACCTGTCGCAACACTGGTGCCATTTTTTGGCTGACGCGTCCAGCAACGATCATGATGTCGGCTTGGCGTGGTGAAGCGCGAAATACTTCCATTCCAAATCGCGCAAGGTCATAGTGCGCCGTGCCTGTTGCCATCATCTCGATTGCACAACACGCAAGACCAAACGTTGCGCCCCAACTTGAGCGTGAACGTGACCACTTCACTACATCTTCAATGCGTCCAGTCAAAAAGTTGTGCTCAAGCCCACCAAGGCCGTCATCCATTACGTTGCGAACGACGCCCATCAGGCTGCTGCCCCGTTGTCGTCTTCGCGACCTTCAAAACCAACTCGACGAACCGTGCTCAACACGGTGCGGCTTGATGACTTCATCTCATCATTGTTGCCCAAATCAAGTCGAACTGCTTTCTTGATCGGGCCCCAGTCAAGTGCACCGCGCGCAATCGCATACACGAATGCAATAAAAAACACAGCGCTAAATGCAAGCATCTCAAAAAATGCATACGAGCCAAGTGCTTGACGACTCACTGCGTATGGATAAGCAAAAATGATTTCGATATCAAACATGATGAACAACATCGCGATGATGTAGAAGCTCACCGGAAAGCGCTCTGGTGCTTCGCGACCCGGCACAATTCCACACTCGTATGGTGCCGACTTTGCACTGTTTGGGCGACGTGGTGCAAGCAACATTGATGCGACAGAACTCAAAGCGCCAAAGATGATGGCAAGTGCCATTAAGACGACGATTGGAAGATACTGGCCCACGACGTGGCTATGCCTTTTCAGGCAGTGTCTTGCTGCTCATATTTATTCGCAACTGCAAGTCGCGACGATGGAGCAGCCAGCACAACATCAAGAAGATCAATCCTGAGCCCAAAGTAATCAACACCGCAGGTTGACGCTTTGCGCCAAGGTCACGCAACATGTGCACATAACGATGTGGTTGCGCAGTGTCAATGACTGGTCGTGCAGGTGCTCGACCTGGCTCAACACGTTGCGGCACAACTGGTGCAACTTCAACCAATGCATACCTCGGCTTGTGAAAGAACGCCAAGAAGTCAAGTGAATCATTGATCTTTGGCCAACGCTCACCACCACGGTCGTACACAGCAACCGACAGATATGAACCGGCAGGAAACTCTTCTGCTTCAATTTGCAAAATTCCATCTGAAGCAGCGACTGCTTGACCACGCTGTGGGTCGGCTTCGTCCAGCAAATTCCAGCCCTCTGCTTGAAGTTCGGTTGCCACCGATGCGGCATTTGCGGCTGGATCATTACTTAGTGCCGGTGTTGTCTGAAGAATTTCTGCGCCAACCAATAATGCTGGGTCGCGCACAATCGTGATCGGTTCGGCTGGAAACCAAAATGGCGCAGGACCATTGAGACCAATGCCGTATGTCCACCAAATAGCACCCATGGTCGCCATCCAGCCGAAGAAGGCTGCAAGCACGACCAAGAAACCAAGTCGTGCACCTAAGTTGGTACCAACTACCAAATATGTTCCGCCGATCAACACAACAACAGAAATAAGTACGACGACAATGCCGCGTAATTCTGGCTGCCAGTTCACTGCAAAAAGTGTTGACAACATTTAGAGACCTCTCACATAGTCGACAATTGCAGATATTTGTGATTCAGTGAGCGTTGAACCGAATGCTGGCATACGACCACTGCCCTGGCCTTGCTCGCCATAACGCTTTCCGTATTCACTGCCACCATTGATAAAGGCAACCATGTCGGATTTTTGTGGAAACTGGCGAACGGCAGAGCCACCTGTGAGGTTTGGCCCGAAAGCGCCTCCACCCGTGATTTGTGGATCGCCATATGAATAGCCCTTTGTGTGGCAGCGAGCGCATGAATAGTTTCCGCTACCCAAATCCAAATTAAACAATGCTTCACCGACAGTCTTGTATGTACCCGCAGCAACCAATCGTTCGGCTTCTGCCTGGATTTCGTCTTGCATTGCCTTTGGCAAATGACCACCATCGCAAGTCAACGGATCATCGGTTATCAAACGACAGTCTTCACGAGGAATCTGAATGCCCTTCAAATATGTCAGCAACGTCTGAATTTGTTGTTCGTTCAATGGACCACCACCGACTAGACCCCAAGGTGACATCGGTGAAAACGGACGGCCGTAGTTGAGAATGAAGCGAACTTCTTCTTCGCTGTAGCGGTAATAAACAGTGTTGATCGCTGGGGCTTTCCAGCTGACTTCTTTTACTTCACCAGTTTTTGTATCAGTGATGGAATATGCAGCAGCACCACCGGGGCCCTTCATGCCACCGTGACAACCTGCGCAGTTATAGCCACCGTCTGCGGTTGTAGCAAACAATCTGCCACCCCACGTATCAAATTGGTGATCCCATTGCACAATTGCGCCAGATTGGCGACCTGGTTCGAGGATCCAATACAACGGCAAGCTGATGGTCACAACAACCAAAAACAGAAGTCCAACCAACTGAGTGCGCTCGATCTTCTTTCCCTCAAGAACCTCATCGTCGTAATACTGCTTGCGGTTTGCGGCAAGCGTAATTTCGGATCCGATTTCTGCGCGACTGCGACGAATGTTGGTGAGTCCGTAGACAATCCAGCCACCGACAGCGATCACCAAAATGATCCATGCAATATTTGATGTAACGACCGCGATCATTAGTGGCTCCCTGCAGTGCCGACACAGTGCGGACCTTCAGCTTCTTGACCGGTGGTGTTGGTGCCAATTGGTGGCCCACCGAAAACAGATCCTGTGTCTACGACGACAATGTCATTGGCAACAGATACACCAAAGCGATCCATGCCGCGAGGAGCAGGTCCACCCTTTTTTTCGCCAACTATGTTGTATTGCGATCCGTGACATGGGCACTCAAACCACTGTGAGCTCACGCAGTTTGGAACTCGACAACCCAAGTGAGGGCACTTTTGGTATAAGGCAATAATTCCGGCTTCCATGCCGCCATACACAGCCGCTTGCGCACCGTAGGCCACCTTGGCTTTTGATAAACCTTCTTTTGGATACTCAGTTACCCACGCGCGGGCTTGAGGGACATAGTAGAAACCTTTGTTGGCACGGATCTGACCGATAACTGTGTCCAAGTTGCCAATATTGATTTTGGAACCAAATCCACCGGATGAACTTGTCCACAAAAATGCAATAAGTGATGCACCGAAAGCGCCGAGACTTGCGCCCAATAATGAGCCAGTTGCGCGATTCAGGAACTGACGTCGAGCCACACCAACTGCTTCAGCGTCTGGTGGAGACCATGGTTCAACATCTGCGCTTGGTCGTGTGGCAATGGCGGTATTGCGAGCAGCCACTGCAGCGCGCTCAATTGCGCGACCAGATACTTCGTCTGGATTTACTTTGCCCACATCTTTACGACGGGTTTCACGCTTGAGCGTGCCAACACCGCGTGCATCGTTGCGCTTAACCGAAGTAAGTACGAGCGCTAGCCCGAGCACGATGAGTACTGCGACTGCGAGGGTGATGATGGTGGTGGTGTTCATATATATGTGTCGCCTTAGAGTTCGAAAAAGATTCCTTCACGCCATGGAAACGTGAAGAGGAAGCCAGGACCACGGAAGAACGAACCGATGATGACGAGCACTGCCCAAAACATCAGGTGGACCGTAAAAATACTGGTGAGGAATTTGCGATCCTCTGGCTTGTTGGATGGATTGCGATCCATATACGGAGTAAGGATCAATGCAACGAGCGCCACACCAGGAAGCGTCACACCTGCAATCATCGGATGAAACATGGTGAGCAACTCTTGCAACCCCAAGAAGTACCAAGGTGCCTTTGATGGGTTTGGTGTCTGGTTGAAGTTTGCGGCTTGCAACAACGGTGCGTTAACAAACCACGAGAACAAAAATGTAAACGCGGTGCATGCAAGTGCGGCAACAAACTCTGGTCCGAGCAAGTGAGGCCATGTGTGTACTTTGTCGACTGGTACGGCCTTTACATCTTGAATCGAACCAGATTTAACAACTGTCAATAAGCGCTGCGTGTGACCTCCGGGGCCAGTACCAAGCGGTGAGTTACCGTTTGCTTCTGTGGTAGCAACACCAGTTGCAACACGCTCAGCAACTGCGACTCCACCAGCTGCTGCCGCTTTTGAACGATTGAGCAACTCTTCGGGAATGCGCGAGTCCGACGGCGCACCACTTGCGGCTTCGCCCGCGCCACCGTCGGCAGCTGCTTTGTCGCGTGCTGCTTGCGCACGCTTAAGAAGATGTGCTGGTATTTCGGTCATAGCGGCCCCGATATTCCGCCGTCTTTACGCACTCGCCAAAAGTGCACGGCTAAAAAGATGACAGTGATAAAAGGAAAGAGCAATACGTGTAACACGTACCAACGCAACAACGTTTCAGCACCGATTTCGACACCGCCGAGCAACACAAATCTCACTTGAGAACCAATGACTGGCGAATAACCCATCATGTTGGTACCCACCGTTACTGCCCAGAGAGCAAGTTGGTCCCATGGCAACAAGTAGCCCGTGAACGAAAGTAGCAAGGTGAGTGTGAGCAAAATAACACCAATCACCCAGTTGAATTCGCGCGGAGCCTTGTATGCACCGTGGTAAAAAACGCGTGCCATGTGCAAGAACACGCTCAGCACCATCAAGTGGGCTCCCCATCTATGCATGTTTCGAACCATCAAACCGAATGTCACTGAAGTTTGCAGCGACTGAATGTCTTGCCAAGCATTTGTGGCGGTTGGTCGATAAAAGAACATCAAGAAGATGCCGGTAACGGTGAGCAATATAAATAAGAAAAAGCTCAATCCACCAAGGCACAGCGTGTAACTGACCTTTACTGCGTGACGCTTTACCTTCACTGGATGCAAGTGATACAGCACCGAGTTCATGATCACATACGAACGGTTACGCGGTGAGTCGGTGTAGCCCTTGCGAAAAATTGAGCCCGGGCGAAAAATAGAGTTCCACGCTTGGCTGCCCTTGAGCGACTCGTTCAACTTCGTTGCGCGCTCTTTCGGAGTCAACTTTGGTTGCTCTTCAAGTGTTAGTGCCATAAAATATTCTCCGTATCAATCAGTCTTCTAGAGCCGCATCCCGTAGCCGTAGCCATGGTTTGACGTGCGTGTATGAAAATCTCCTGTTGCAACAGGTTCGCCAACTTTGCCCATAATGATGACGCCGGTTGGACAACGAACGACGCACAGAGCGCAACGTGTACAGACGTCGTCGTCAATGATGAACAAGACATTGTCGGATGGATCATCGCCGGGCTTCTCGGTGTTTTCTGCCGTCGCGATTGCTTCCGGAGCGACCATATGGATCCATTTCCACGGACAAATATCGACGCAACCTTCACACATGATGCATTCGCTCTGATCAATGTGAATAAATTGCTTTGGCTTAACAGCCTTAGCAAGGTATGCAGCATCAACTTCAACGAGTTGGTACTCGTCCGACCATTCTGGCATTGGTGGGTTTGCATCGGTCTTTGTCATTTCAGATCAAGCCTTGCGAGCCAGTGGTCGGCCGTATGAAGATGTCTCAACTTCTTTTGTTTTTACCGTTCCGCGCTTCTGCCACCAAGCAAAGATGAGGCCCATTATGACGAAGTAAAAAACATGAATCACTACAACGATGGTGTCGCGAATTGCTTCATAACTGACATCAAACGGAAACTGGCCACCGAAGGACTGAGGCTTCAAGATGTCAAAAGGTCCATAAATGAGATTGTCCTTGCGCCAACCCAATTCTTTGTCGGCGTGGTCGATGAACTGGTGAGGCACAACACCGAATGCGATGAACATGACGGCAAAAACGTACGTCGCTCCAAAAATTGCTTCACCCCAGGTTGCTTTGCGATCTGCTGGGCGACGCATGCCAACAACGATGATCAAACCAATTAAGGCAAGGGTGAGGAAAAACGAAAACAAGAACGCTTGGTTCATGCCAGGCCACTTCAGGATGTCTATTGCCAGCATGTTGAGCGGGGGACCTTTCCTTGCCAATTCATAAATAGGGTTCAGTTGGTAAATAAGGCTAGTCGGGCAAAGTGTCGAGAGGCGAAAACTACCGAGTTCGTGCATTCGTGCGCATTGTGACATCTACCTACCTCTCCCGCTTTCCAATCTGCCTAGCCAAGTGGCGATGCGTTCTTGAATTGGACCAAATTTGATTTAGAGTGGACGCCGTGACCGAGATACCCGAACATCTGCTCAAGCGATCGAAGGACCGCCAACAGTCGGGCGCAACTCCGTCTACAGACGTTGCGGCAACTACCCCAGCCTCTGCACCTGCTGCGGTTGAGAAAACTGTTGCGCCAGTTGCACCAAAAGTGCTCCCCGATCCTGCATACGTCGCTGCAGCCAAGTCGCGCAAAAAGATTCCATTCTGGGCAATGGCCACATTGAGCCTGCTGCCACTATGAGTCTTTATGTATGTGGCAGCTCTCAAGCCACAAGAAAAAGTTGTTGAAGGTCCGCTTGCAGTTGGTGCAGCGGTGTATGGATCATGCGCTGGTTGTCACGGCGCAGCAGGTCAGGG
>Ga0102880_1000658_pt1 | contig 11538 bp, 8 predicted proteins | sample Colrivmeta1549A3_FD_78188 | JGI IMG/M metagenome (GOLD analysis project Ga0102880, IMG submission 78188) | Estuarine microbial communities from the Columbia River estuary - metaG 1549A-3 | ecosystem: Environmental > Aquatic > Marine > Intertidal zone > Estuary | place: USA: Columbia River Estuary... | reverse complement strand
GGCTACCTGCCGCAGGAACCCGAGCTTGATGCCTCCCTCGATGTGCGCGGCAACGTCATGCTGGGCGTGGCCAAGAAAAAGGCCGTGCTCGACCGCTACAACGAACTGGCGATGAACTATTCCGACGAAACCGCCGATGAAATGGCCCAACTCCAAGACCAGATCGACGCCGAGAACCTCTGGGATCTCGACAGCCAAGTCGATGTCTCGATGGAAGCGCTGCGCTGCCCCCCCGACGAGGCCGATGTTACCTCGCTTTCCGGCGGCGAGAAACGCCGCGTGGCGCTGTGCAAGCTGCTGCTCGAAGCCCCCGACATGCTGCTCCTCGACGAACCGACCAACCACCTCGACGCCGAAACCATCGCATGGCTCCAGCAACACCTGATCGACTACAAGGGCACGATCTTGATCGTCACCCACGACCGTTACTTCCTCGACTCGATCACCGGCTGGATTCTCGAACTCGATCGCGGCCGCGGCCTGCCCTATGAGGGCAACTATTCCTCTTGGCTCGAACAAAAAGCCAAGCGCCTCGATCAAGAGGGCCGCGAAGACAAGGCCAAGCAAAAGACCCTTGAGCGCGAACTCGACTGGATCCGTCAGGGCGCGAAGGCGCGTCAGGCCAAGCAAAAGGCGCGTATCAACGCCTATAATGAATTGGCCTCGCAATCCGAGCGCGAGAAACTCACCCGCGCCCAGATCATCATCCCCAATGGCCCGCGCCTCGGCACCAAGGTCATCGAAGTGGATGGCCTGAAGAAGGCGATGGGCGATAAACTCCTGATCGAAGACCTCACCTTCGCGCTGCCCCCCGGTGGCATCGTCGGCGTGATCGGCCCCAACGGCGCGGGTAAATCCACGCTGTTCAAAATGCTCACAGGTCAGGAAACACCTGACAATGGCGAAATCAGCTACGGCGATACGGTCAAACTTTCCTATGTCGACCAGTCGCGCGACGATCTCGACCCCAACGCCACGGTTTGGGAAGCGATTGCCGACAAGCAAGACATTATCAAACTTGGCGATGCCGAAGTGAACGCACGCGCCTATTGCTCTGCCTTCAACTTCAAAGGTGGCGACCAGCAGAAAAAAGTCTCGCTGCTTTCTGGCGGTGAGCGCAACCGCGTTCACATGGCTCGCCTCCTGCGGGCTGGCGGCAACGTGCTGCTCCTTGACGAACCCACCAACGACCTCGACGTTGAAACTCTGCGCGCCCTCGAAGACGCGCTGATGGATTTCGCGGGCTGCGCTGTGGTCATCTCCCACGATCGTTTCTTCCTCGACCGGATCTGTACCCATATCCTCGCCTTTGAAGGCGACGCACATGTGGAATGGTTCGAGGGCGACTTCACCATGTATGAAGAAGATAAAAAGCGCCGCCTTGGCCCCGATGCGCTGGAGCCAAAGCGGATCAAGTACAAAAAGTTCACCCGCTAAGACCTTACGAATTGCCAAACGGCGCGCGCGCCGAAGGCTTATCGATCAAACCCGCTCAGGCATGCTTGAGCGGGTTTTTTGTTGTTTGAAAAAAATTTGCGATGCTGACCCGACCCTGCGGACGGGAATACGTCATGACGCAAGCCAGACACCAACCAGACGCAAACCAGACCTGTTGCGTCTTGTGTCTCGCCTCGGCGCGCGCCCCGTTTAGACTTGCCACGGCCAAAACGCTTGGCCTTTGCTTGCCATTTGTCACTGTCCTGCCCTTGCCCCACAAGCCTTCGTATGTGAGAACGCAAAGCAAGGCAGATATAGCGGTTCCAGATACAAATGCAGGCAAAACCCCTTCTACGGGACATCTTTGGATTCGACAGCTTTCGTCCGGGTCAGGAAGAGATCGTCTCTGCCGTTGCCTCTGGCTCAAACGTGCTGGCCATCATGCCAACTGGCGGTGGAAAATCCCTTTGTTTTCAATTGCCTGCCCTCATGCGCGGCGGGATCACCCTTGTGGTCTCCCCCTTGATCGCCTTGATGCGCGACCAAGTCCGCTCCCTGCGCGAAGTCGGCGTCGAGGCCCACGCCCTGACCTCTGGAAACACGGCCGAAGAAACAGAGTCCGTCTGGCAGGCGCTTGCAGATAACACGCTGAAACTACTATATATTGCGCCCGAGCGTCTGGCATCACAAGGCACGCTACCCATGCTCCGCCGCGCTGGCGTCTCCCTCATCGCGGTCGACGAGGCCCATTGCGTCAGCCAATGGGGCCACGATTTTCGTCCGGATTATTTGCGGATTGGCTAATTACGCACCGCCCTTGATGTGCCCCTCGCCGCCTTCACCGCGACCGCGGATGCCGAGACACAAGAAGAAATCGTTCAAAAACTCTTTGGAAATCAACGTCCTCAGGTCTTTCTGCGCGGTTTTGATCGCCCCAATATCCGCCTCGCCTTTCAGCCCAAGGACCAGCCCCGCGCCCAAATTCTCAGCTTTGCTGCTGCACGCAAAGGGCAGTCCGGCATCGTCTATTGCGGCACACGCGCCAAAACAGAGAGCCTAGCAAAGGCCATCCAAGATGCAGGCCACCCCGCCCTTTACTATCACGGCGGCATGGACGCCGACCCCCGCCGCGACGCCGAAGCCCGTTTTCAGCGCGAAGATGGGTTAATTGTCTGCGCCACGGTGGCCTTCGGAATGGGCATCGACAAACCAGATATACGCTGGGTCGCCCATGCCGACCTGCCAAAATCCATCGAAGCCTATTACCAAGAAATCGGCCGCGCCGGCCGCGACGGCGCGCCGGCCGACACGCTCACGCTCTATGGTCCCGACGACATTCGCTTCCGCCGGACGCAAATTGACGAAGGCCTTGCCCCACCAGAACGCCGCCATGCGGATCACGGGCGCCTGAATGCCCTGCTTGGGCTGGCAGAGGCCCTAAAGTGCCGTCGCCAAACGCTTTTGGGATATTTCGGGGAAACATCCGAGCCTTGTGGCAATTGCGATCTGTGCGAGACCCCGCCAGATATCTTCGACGCAACCACTCCGGTTCGCATGGCGCTCTCGGCGATATTGCGAACCGATGAGCGGTTCGGAGCTGGGCATGTCATCGATATCCTGATCGGCAATGCCACCGACAAAGTTCGCGAGCGCGGCCATGATGCGTTGCCAACATTCGCCGTGGGTCGAGACTGGAGCAAGCCGCAATGGGGCGCGATTTTCCGTCAGATGCTCGGCCATGATTTGATCCGCCCGGACGCCACCCGGCATGGCGCATTGGTTATGACAGCCGCTGCTGTACCCATTCTTAAAGGTGAGGCCAGCATCTCGCTGCGAAAAGACGCGCTGCAAAGGCCAGAACGTCGTCCCGCAGTGCGAATGCTGGTCAGCGAAGAAGACGCCCCCCTCCTCTCCGCCCTCAAAGCCAAGCGCCGGGCCTTGGCCGAAGCCGCAGGTGTGCCCGCCTATGTGATCTTCACCGACAAAACGTTAATAGAGATGGCCGAGACCCGCCCGCTGTCCCTAGACGCCATGGCCCATATATCGGGGGTCGGCGCCAAAAAGCTCGACCGCTATGGCCAAATTTTTCTGGAAACCATCCAAGGCCCCTCCCCCACCCCGCACCCCGCGAGGCAGAAGCTGGCTGGGCGCAACGAAGGCTCGCTTTACGACCAACTCCTTGCGAAACAAGCGCAATTGGCACGCGGAGAAGATGGGGCCGACAAGCCGATGTCTTGTCCCGCTCCCCTTTTGGCAAAAGTAGCTCAACTCAAGCCGCGCTCTCAAACCGACATGGTGCGGGTCTTGGGAGAAAAGCGTGCAGAGCGATTTGGTGCAGCTTTTCTGGAAATACTGATCCATTCGTCCTAATTCCTTTTCAAAGAGAGGAAAGCCTATGCTCGTTGTCGTATCGCCTGCCAAGAAGCTGGATGAGGCCGCTGACCACCGTGACACAACTGTTCCAGAGTTCGCGGCCGACGCCGCAGCATTGGCTGAGATCGCGCGCGGCCTTGATGCAAAATCGCTCGGGAAGCTGATGGATATCTCTCCGAAGCTTGCAGAGCTGAACGTCGCGCGCTTTGCGGCATTCGGTCAACAGCCACAAAAGGCGGCCCTGTTTTCCTTTGCCGGGGATACCTATCAGGGTCTTGATGCCCAATCGCTGGATCAAGATGCACTGGATTGGGCGCAAAATCATCTTGGCATTCTTTCTGGACTTTATGGTGTGTTGCGGCCTTTCGATGCGATCGAGCCATATCGGCTGGAAATGGGCAGCCGGCTTAACACGCCGCGCGGTGCGTCGCTCTATCAATGGTGGGGCGCGCGGGTGACAGATGCGCTGAACGTTCGCGCAAAGGCAGTGGGGGCAAAAGCCCTCGTGAACTGTGCAAGCCAAGAGTATTTTGGCGCCGTTCAACCAGACAAGCTACACGTCCCGGTAATCACGCCAGTGTTTCAGGACGAAAAAGACGGAGAGTTCCGGATCATCAGCTTCCATGCAAAGCGCGCACGCGGTGCAATGGCCCGCTTTATTATGGAGCGGCGGATCGTAGATATTGACGGGTTGAAGGACTTTGAAACAGGGGGCTACCGCTTCCATTCTTCTACTAACGATTCGAATTTGATGTATTTTAGACGATAAGAACCACTGGGACAAAATATATCCTTTTGGATATTATTTCCTTTAAAATTATTTTTGATTAGACTTTTGCATATATAACATCAGAAATTCCAATTTCGTTAGCGATCCCTTCGCGCCAGTTTTAATCCAAACTTTCGGTCTGATTAAATATCCTTATGGGTGTTTTCAGAACGCTTTGGTGTGCGCCGGGTTGCTGCACACCACTCACCCCATTTATTCTCTTTATAGGCGATGGACTGCATTCACGCTTCATCCATGAGATGCCAGTTTATACAAATGAGTGTGGCAATGGTTGGCATGAATTTTGAATAATCGCTCAAAGAACTGTGCAAGTGAAAAAGGTGGGGACCAAGATGTCGACAATCAATTGCAGAAACACCGAGTGACTTTCTGGAGTGCATTGCGGTGATAGAAGGCCCGCGAAACACCCCTAAGACTTTGAATATGCAGTGACAATAGCGGAACACCGCGGACTATGAGTCCGCGACCCTAGAGGTATTTCCCAGTCACAGAGCATTCCTCAAGGAAAATTCCATATCGCAGAACTTTCTGGTTCTGCGAGCGTAGGAGATATGTCGTGACGCAGAACGTGATCACTGATTTTGAAATTGGAAATGAAATCAAATCTGGTCTTTTTGGTGGCAACTTTCTTTTCCACAAAAATGACATCGGTGAATTAGGGAATTTCGACGAGGCTGTTCAAACCCTAGGGATCGAGGGCTTGCGCTATCCTGGTGGTGCGATTTCCGAAGTCCTGTTTGATATAAAAAACCCAGATGCACGGATTGCGATTGATCCCGTGTCTGGCGACGAAGTGGAAGTTGTTCCGATCTCAGATTTTCTCGCCTTTGCAGCCGAAGTTGGCAGCGGCGTAACAATCGTGGTGCCGACCCGACATTACCTATCACTGGAAACAGACGCCTTGGGCGACCGTTTTGCCGAAGTAGACGAAAGCGCGCTCCGAACTTTCGCTACGGACGTGATGGAAGGCAAATACGGCCATGCAAAGATTGACGCCTTCGAGGTGGGCAATGAGTATTGGGGCGTGGGTGACTTCGACCAAGGGTCGATGTCCTCGCTCGAATATGGTCGCGTTGCATCGGAAATGACGCGCATATTGGACGATGCACTGGGCGCAGCAGATACGGATCAAGATCCGAGTATCGTCGTGCAAATTGGCCTCAATCATCGGGACGCAAACCTGCGCGAAGACTATATCGCGCATCTGACTGGTGCCGAGAAGTTGGCGGCGATTGAGTCAGATTACGGGATCGAGCTTGGGAGAGATTATATTTTCAAGAGCGATGATCTGGATTGGGCCCGTATCGCCAACAAGATTATCATCAACGAGTTCGAAGCACTTGATGTGGTTGGGAAGGTGGATGGCATCTCGGCCCATGTCTACTCGCGTGCACCCGAGGATGAAGGCAGCCGCTACCGTCACTTCGATACAATCGAAAAAAGCTGGGGTGAAACGGGCAATGATGTTGAGCTGTGGATCACCGAATGGAACCAAAAAGCAGTAACAAACCATTTCGACGCCAAGAATGATTTCGGCCTCAAGGCGGCGGGCGAGTTGATCGATCTGGTTGGTGTCTTTGGGCAAGAAGGTGTGACGGGAGCACATATCTGGGCAATTCAACACAACACCAAGACCGCGCTCACCGATCTGCAAACCAGCCCCGACGCGGAAGTCTCGACCAACGCGACCGGAGAAATGTTCAAAATGATGCAGGAGAACTTGATCGGCACGCGTCTGGTAGACATGGACCTGAGCGCCGATCGCCCTGTTGCGTTTCAGGGCATGGGATATGAATTCCACGGATTTGCCTCTGAGACCAAATTCGTGGGCTATTTTTCATCGACCTCGGAGACGGAAGTAGATGTCGATCTCTCGCTACAAGGGATCGCGACGGGCTGGGAATCTGCCTCGATCACGCGTCTTGGCGTCGAAGAGGGCTGCAATCCGGGCGACCCGCGCTCGCCGCTGACGTTGAGCAATGAAGACCCTCACACCTCGCTTGAGGATGGCGAAATCATCACCTGTCTTGCGCCGTTTGAAATCTTGCAAGTCGTTTTGGAGAACCCGAACTTTACACCGGAGATGAAGGCGGCGCTGACATTTTCTGGGCAAGGGGAGCCTATGCTGGTTGCAGAGGACGAAGAGTTTGAAGTCCTCGATATCGATGAAAGCTTGGACACAGCTGCCAATACGCAAGCGCCTGCGGCCGCACCTGTGCTTTTTGCTGTGCCTATGAACTTTGATCTGGCGGACGCTGACGGGGTTGACCTCTTGATGCAAGCAACGGCAACCACCCTAGAAGAGGCACCGCAACTCGAAGAAGCCGCTCCAGAAGAAGCTGAAAGCTCGGAGTCGGGCGGCGGCGGCGGCCTTGAGGGGATGCTCGGCTTACTCCTTCTGCCACTTCTTGCCGTTTTGGGGATGGGTTGAGAGGACGCCGCGGCGTCCTCTCGCGCACAGTCTTATGCACCATGCGGGCGCAGTAATTCACGGCTGATGATATGGCGCTGGATCTCGGAGGTCCCCTCCCAGATCCGCTCGACCCGCGCATCGCGCCAGATCCGTTCCAGAGGCAATTCATCCATCAAGCCCATACCGCCGTGGATCTGAATGGCCTCATCTGCGATCATCGCCAAGACTTCGGACGCCTTGAGCTTTGCCATAGCCATATCTGCATCGGTGACAGTGCCCGCTTCAAACTTCCACGCAGCCTCCCAAGTCAGCAGGTTCGCAGCCTTCAACTCCATGGCCATATCGGCCAGCTTAAAGCTAACACCTTGGAATTTGCCGATCTGTTGCCCGAACTGCTTTCGTGTCGCAGCATATTCGATGGACAGGGCAAGCGCACGGTCGGCCCGTCCAAGGCAGGTGGAGGCCACTTGTAACCGTGTCGCACCCAGCCATTGATTGGCCACTTCAAAACCCTTGTGCACTTCGCCCAAGACCGACGATGCAGGCAAGCGCACATCGTCAAATTCCAAGACCGCATTCGTGTAGCCCCGATGGCTCACATTGCGATAGCCATCGCGGACGGTAAAACCCGGTGTGCCCTTGTCGACGAAAAACGCCGTGATGCGCTTTTTCTTTCCACGCGGAGTGTCTTCTTCACCAGTCGCCATGAAGACAATCGCAAAGCCCGCGATATCTGCATGGCTGATAAAATGCTTGGTGCCGTTAAGCACCCAATCGCCTCCGTCAGGTCGCGCCGATGCCGTCATGCCGCGCAAATCCGACCCCGCGCCCGGCTCGGTCATGGCCAAACAATCCCATGTTTCACCCCGGATGCAGGGATAGAGGTATTTCTCTTTTTGCTCCTCGGTGCCTGCGAGCAAAATATTTGAAGGGCGCGCAACGCAGGTCCAATGCAAGGCATAATTGGCGCGGCCGAGTTCGCGTTCGTAAAGAAGCCAAGACAGCGTATCGAGCCCTGCACCGCCCACCTCTTCGGGCATATTTGCCGCGTAAAGCCCGGCGGCGCGGGCTTTGGTTTGTAGCTCGCGGATCAGATCCATCCGCAAATGGCCCGTGCGCTCCACCTCGGCTTCATGCGGATAAAGTTCCTTCTCGACGAAGGCGCGGGTGGTATCGACGATCATCTGCTGTTCTTCGGTCAGCGCGAAATGCATGGGCAGTCAGTCCTTATTGGGCATAGTTGGAGCTTTCCTCATCGAGGATGGCTTTCAGTTCGGTCAGATGGCGCGTGTCTTGATCTGGGTATTCCTCCAGCTCGCGCGCGGTTTTCTCGGCAATCTCATGGGAAAGCACGCGCAAGGGACGGCCCGTTTGCAACGCCCGAATATAGGTTTCGGCAGCGCGCTCAAAATAAAACAACCGATTGAACGTTTCGGCCACGGTAGCCCCCACAATCATCACTCCATGATTGCCCATAATCACAACCTTCTTTTTGGGGTCGGTCATCATGGATGCAATACGTTCTCCCTCGGCTTCAAAAGCCAATCCGCCATAGCTGGAATCGATGATTGTGCGGTTGTAGAAGGTGGCACTGTTTTGATCGATTGGCGGCAATGTGCTGTCGGCAAGGCTTGCCAACACGGTGGCGTGGATCGAATGCACATGCATCGCGCAGCGTGCCCATGGGACATGCCGATGGATTGCTCCGTGCAAGCCCCAAGCCGTGGGATCAGGCGCGTTTGGTTGATCGAGCGTTGCAGGATCGGTTGCGTCAATCTCGATCAGATCTGACGCACGGATACGGGCGAAATGCATCTGATTGGGGTTCATCAAGAACCGGGTGCCCGCCTCGTTGACGGCCAGACTAAAATGGTTTGCAACGGCCTCGTGCATATTGAGCCGGGCGGTCCAGCGAAACGCAGCGGCGAGATCGACCCGATCTTCGCGAAAATTTTGGTTGGAAATGGTCATTTCTCTCTCCCTCTTCCCACCAGTCTCGGCGGGTGCGTGTCGGGGGTCTTGCCTGAATGCGACTCTCTGGCCTTGAAAGCCTGCCTTGAGGCGAAGAGAGTGGGAATAGGAAATCAACGAGGCGCGCCCAATGGAAAGACCGACTTTGTCCCCGAATGCAGGCGCAGCTCAAGCGTTTAATTCCGCTGAAGCAGCGGTGGCGCATCTCTTGACCCTTTATCAAGAAGCGACACGGTTCTTGGCGGAGGCTTTAGGCAAAGCCTTGCGCGATGGCCCGCCCGACAACCGCTTTCGCGCCTTTTATCCAGAGGTCCGACTTGAAACCACCAGCTATGCCAAGGTGGATAGCCGACTGAGTTTTGGACATGTGGCAGCGCCCGGTGTCTATGCATCGACGATCACGCGGCCAGATCTTTTTCGCAACTACCTGATCCAACAGATTGGTTTGTTGATCGAAAATCACGGTGTTGCCGTAAAGGTCGGGCCATCGAAGACACCCATGCCGTTGCATTTTGCCGTCTCGGCCGCCGAAGCGGGGCTAGTGCCACAAGAAGGGGCCGCAGAATTCACTCTGCGCGACTATTTCGATGTGCCGGACCTGACGACCACAAATGATGACATTGTGAACGGCACCTATGTGGCCAGCGACGGCGTGGCGCCACTGGCCCCCTTTACCGCGCAGCGTGTTGATTATTCGCTGGCGCGACTGGCTCATTACACGGCGACCGATCCGGAGCACTTTCAGAACTTTGTTCTTTTCACCAATTACCAATTCTACGTCAGCGAGTTTGAAGCCTATGCGCGGCGCATGTTGGCCGATCCAGCCTCGGGCTATAGCGCCTTTGTCTCGACCCATAACCACGTTCTCACCGATGCGGAGGGGGATATTCCCTTGACGGCGAAGATGCCGCAAATGCCAGCCTATCACCTCAAGCGGGCTGATGGTCAGGGGATTACCTTGGTCAATATCGGGGTGGGCCCATCAAATGCGAAAACTGCGACGGATCATATCGCAGTTCTGCGCCCTCATGCATGGCTGATGGTCGGGCATTGTGCCGGGTTGAGAAGCTCGCAATCCTTGGGGGATTTCGTTCTGGGTCACGCCTATTTGCGCGAAGACAAAGTGCTTGATGACGATTTGCCGGTTTGGGTGCCTGTGCCTGCACTGGCGGAAATTCAAATCGCTTTGGAGCGGGCTGTGGCTTCGGTGACAGAGCTGGAAGGATTTGATCTCAAGCGGATTATGCGGACCGGGACCGTGGCCAGTGTGGACAATCGCAATTGGGAATTGCGCGATCAGACTGGCCCTGTGCAACGCTTAAGCCAATCACGGGCTGTGGCATTGGATATGGAAAGTGCGACGATTGCCGCGAATGGCTTTCGGTTCCGCGTCCCCTATGGCACGCTTTTGTGCGTCTCCGACAAGCCCCTACATGGCGAGTTGAAGCTGCCGGGGATGGCGTCAGAGTTCTATAAAACGCAGGTTTCCCGCCATTTGATGATCGGAATCCGGGCAATGGAGCATCTTCGTACAATGCCGCTTGAACGGCTACACAGTCGTAAATTGCGCTCTTTTGAGGAGACCGCTTTCCTTTGACGTCGGGGAAATATCCGAAAACCCCATAAAAACTGCTAGTTTTAGCCCCTTTCACCGCCACTAATCGTTGTGTTGAGTCGCAATATCCCGTTAAATGTGCGGCGTGAGGCCCCAAATCGGGCAATGAAGGAGAGAGAACATGGCAAAACCCATGACAAAGACCCAACTCGTCGCCGCTGTTGCCGAAGCAATGGGCGGAGAGAAAAAAGCAGCAGGCGCCGCAATCGACGCAATCGTTGCTGTAATCACCAAAGAAGTCGCTGATGGCGGCGCTGTGACGCTGCCGGGCGTTGGCAAGATCTATTGCCGCGAGCGCCCCGAGCGTATGGTTCGCAACCCGGCCACGGGTGAGACTCAAAAGAAAGCTGCGGACAAGGTTGTGAAAGTCACGATCGCCAAGGCTCTCAAGGACAGCGTTAACGGCTGATCTCGCGTTTTCCCATCTTGGGAAACTCGCAAAGGCCACCCCTTGGGTGGCCTTATGCATTCCGGGATATCGTATTTTTGGACGTATGATTTGCGTCTGTTTTGCGTATGGGTTGCGTCATGACGCAAACCCAACTGTCGGGTCAGCTTTGCCGCTGGACGCGCCCCGTGCGCGGGTTAAGGTGAGCAGACTGGGAGAGGATGCACACCGATGAACCTGCGCGCGATTTTGATGGGTCTGGCCTTTGTGCTGATGTGGTCCTCGGCCTTTACCTCGGCACGGGTGATCGTGGCCTATGCGCCGCCCATGGCATCGCTGGCTCTGCGGTTTTTGATATCCGGCGGCTTGGGAGTGCTGATCGCACTTTGGCTTGGGCAGAACTTTCGGCTGACCAAGGCGCAATGGAAAGCGACAATCATTTTCGGTGTCTGTCAGAACGCGCTCTATCTCGGACTGAACTTCATTGCGATGCAGACGGTAGAAGCAGGGCTGGCTTCAATCATCGCCTCGTCCATGCCGCTTATGGTGGG
>Ga0102880_1000653_pt1 | contig 11561 bp, 9 predicted proteins | sample Colrivmeta1549A3_FD_78188 | JGI IMG/M metagenome (GOLD analysis project Ga0102880, IMG submission 78188) | Estuarine microbial communities from the Columbia River estuary - metaG 1549A-3 | ecosystem: Environmental > Aquatic > Marine > Intertidal zone > Estuary | place: USA: Columbia River Estuary... | reverse complement strand
GACGCCAGCGCGCGCGGTGGTGGCGGGTCCAGTCGAGCAGGGCGCGTTCGAAGCCGATGTCGCAGCCGGCCTTCTCGGACTCGATCCACTTGTGACGCAGGATCTCCTCACGCTCCGCGAGGAACTCCGCATAAAGAGAAGAACGGGCGGCCAGGTCGGCGGCGTGCTGCGTCTTGGACGGCTCTTCTCTCATGCTTGCGATGACTCTAGGGGGAAATCCGGCTGCGTGGCAAGCCGGAGGCGAACCGGTGACTTTACGAAGCTTTTTCCAAGCCGTTCAGGACCGTGAGGCCGATCGAGCGGAAGACGCGGGCCGGATTGCCGTCCGGGTGGCTGATCACCACGGGGATACCGTGGTCGCCGCCCTGGCGGATGGCCTGGTCGAGCGGGACTTCGCCCAGCAGGATCGAATCCAGGGCCGTGGCGACCTTCAGGCCGCCCCCTTGACCGAAGAGATACTGGCGGGAGCCGTCCGCGCCCTCGAGGAAACTCATGTTTTCCGCCACGCCGAGGATGGGCACGCCGACCTTGGCGAACATCGCCGCGCCGCGCAGCGCCACGGAGACCGCCGCGGTCTGCGGGGTCGTCACGATGATGGCGCCGCTCAGGGCCATCGACTGGGCGATGGAGAGCTGGGCGTCGCCGGTACCCGGGGGGAGGTCGATGAGCAGGACGTCGAGTTCGCCCCAGCGCACGTTGGTGGCGAACTGCGAGATGGTCTTCATGATCATCGGACCGCGCCAGACCACGGGGGCGTCGGCGTCGATCAGGAGGCCCATCGACATGACCTTCACGCCGAAGTTCTCCAGCGGGATGAGGGTGTCGCCGTCGAGGAGGGGACGGGCGTTGACCCCGATCATCAGGGGGACCGAAGGGCCGTAGATGTCGCAATCCATCAGGCCGACCCGACCCGGGCGGCCCCGCTCGGCCAGGTCGCGGGCGAGGGCGCAGGCCAGATTGACGGCGAAGGTGGACTTGCCGACCCCGCCTTTGCCGCTGGCGACGGCGATGATGTGCTTCACCTGACCCACGCCCGCGTCGGCGGGGAGCTTGGTGGGGGCGGCGGGTGCGGCCGCCGCGGGGGCGCCCTTGGGGACGGTGACGGTGATGGCGATCTCGGGCTGGCGGGCGCCCAAGGCCTTGAGCGCGGCGTCGATCTCGGCGTAGAGCTTCTTCGGGACCTCGGGGTCGGCGCTGGTCACCGCCAGGCCGACGCTGACCTTGCCGTCGAGGGTCACCTCGATGCCTTTGACCAGGCCGAACGAGACGATGTCCCGGCTGTACCCGGGGTAGCGGATCTGGCCGAGGGCCTTCTGGACGGATTCCTTATCGAGCGACATCAGCGGGATTGAACTCCCCGCCCAACCTAGGTCAAACTGCTAACCTCCTAATCCCCTTCCCCGATGCGTTTCCTCGCCCTCCTCGCCGTCTTCCTCACCGCGCCGCTCTTCGGCCAGAACTTTGTCGTGGACAGTAAGATCGAGGCGCTGATGGCCAAGGGCATCGTCTCCGTCGCCGTCGTCTCTGACGATCCGGTGCTCGGCAGTCTCGTCCAGTTCGCGCTCTCCGCGCACGGCGCGATCGAGGTCTCGCCTTCTTCTTCCGTCAAGCTGCGCATCGGCCGCACGGCGAACACCGCGGTCGTCGCCTGCGACAATCCTTTGTATGCGTTCACGACCAACGTCGAAGCCCGCGACGAAGACCAGCTCGCGCTCAAGGTCGCCGACGCCGCGATCGTCGGCCTCGGTCGTCGCTGGCAGCTGAAGCCTCTCTACGCCGAGACGAAGGTCACCTTCGTCTCGCGCTACACCGGCCACGCGGAGATCTACGTCACCAACCTCGCCCGCTCGAAGACGCTCCGTCTGACGAACTACCGTAACACCTCTTACGGGCCGCGCTGGTCGGCCGATGGCAAGCGCGTCTTCTTCATCTCCTCCTTCCGCTCCAACTTCCCTGAGATCTTCTCGACCAACGGAGTCGGTGAAGCCGCCAAGGTCATCACCAACGTGCGCGGCGCCCTCGGCGCGGCCAGCAGCGGTCCCGACGGTCGCATCGCGTTCGCTTCCTCCAACAAGGAGACGATGGACATCTTCGTCGCCGGGCCGCAGGGCCAGTCGCCGATCCGCGTCATCAAGGCTCCGAACAAGCAGTGGGTGAACACCGATCCGGCCTGGTCGCCCGACGGCACGCGTTTCGCCCTCACCGGCGGCCCGACGGGTCGCCCGGGCATCTATCTCGCGAATGCCTCCGGCGGCGCCCTGCAGCCCGTCGCCACCGGTTTCAGCTACAGCACCGAGCCGCGCTGGAATCCGGTCTTCTCCAACCAGCTCGTCTTCACCTATCAGTCGGGCAGCCTGCGTCTCGGCGTCATCGACCTCGCCGCGGGCAGCGTCCGGCCGATCGAGACCGCGAGCCCGGCCGCCCTCGCGCACGCTTCGTGGTGCGCCGACGGCCGACACCTCGTGGCCGCCCAGGGCGATTGGCTGGCCGTCGTGGACAGCGTGACCGGCAAGGTCACGCGCCTGACGCCGGTGAGCCTCGGACGTTGTTCCGAGCCGGACTGCTGGACGCCGCGCGCGCGCTGAGCGGCCTCACTTCTTCGCGGGCTTCGGCTTCGCGCCGCTGCTCTGGCGGTCGCGCTCGCGCACATAATTGAAATCACTCAAGGTGCTGCGCAGGACGGACAGGCTCGCTTTGACGTCGCCGTCCTGACGTTGCAGGAGGGCGGCGGACTTTTCGATGCGCAGGCTCAGCGGGTTGGTCGTGGCGCCCGCCACGATCCCGAGCACGAGCAGGCTGAGGAAGGCGCCGACCTGGACCCGGCGATGCGCGTGCCAGACGCTCCGCGTCTCCTTTTCCTTACGGACGATGGCCTTCACGGCCTGCGACTGCGTGAAGCCGTCGATGTTCACGGCGTCGGCGAGTCCGTAGGCGAGCAGGCGGCGGCGGGTGGCATCATCGATGCGGTTGGCGTCGCTGATCTGTTCGGCCGCGCTGGCCGGGGGCTTCGCGGTCCGGACCTTGAGTCCTGAGCCGGACGGGAAAAAGTCCGCGACGGTCCGCCAGACGTCTTCTTCGGCCAGCCGGCAGGGCTGATCGGGCGTCAGTTCGCCGGAAGCCAGGAGGGCGACCACCTCGGCCTCGGGGAGGGCGGCGGTGATTTCTTCGCCGGATTGGAGGTGAAAACTACGCATGGTGCCGAGCCGGAGGACGGCGAACCGGACTATGGTCGCCTCCGCGGGGGTCGCAAGGCGATTGGGCCTTCAATACCCTTTGCAAATCGGGCCGGACCTCTTTTTCATAGACCTCGCTCGATGGGCAACCAAGGCATCAATCAATCGCAGAAGCAGGTCCAAGGCCTCGTCCTCACGCCGCAGCTTCGCCAGTCGCTCCGCATCCTCCAGGTGCCTGCGGCCGAGCTCCTGCGTGAGATTTCCTCCGAATTGGCCGCCAACCCGCTGCTGGAGGAGGTCGAGCCGGTCTCCAACGAGAGCCTGGACGGGCCGACGCCCTCCGAGGAGCCGGAGGACGACGGCCCCCGCGAACTTTCCCTCGGCGACGACGATTTCGACGCGCTCAAGCGCATGAAGGAGGACTGGGACGAAAGTTATTACGAAGAGATCCGTTCCCAGGGCTACACCCAGGAAGACGAAGAGCGCCGCCGGCACATGCTCGAATCGGCCACCGGCGAAGCCTCGCTGTCGGAACATCTCGCCGACCAGGCCCGGACGGCCAGCGACGATTCCGCCGTGCAGGAGGCGCTGAAGCTCCTCATCGCTTCGCTCGACGAGCGTGGCTTCGTGGAGGAAGACCTCTCGACCCTCGCGCTCCGTTCCGGCCAGCCCTACGAGGCCGTCATGACGGCCCATACGCTGCTGATGGCCTTCGATCCGCCCGGCATCGGCGCCCGCGACCTCCGCGAATGTTTCCTCGCCCAGCTCCGCCAGCGCGGCCGGGGCCTGTCCACCGCGACCCGGCTCATCAGCGACTGCTGGGAGCCCATGATGGGCCGTCGCCTCGAGGAGTGCGCGCGCCTCCTCGACGTCGAACTCGACGACATCCGCGAAGCCCTCGCCGAACTGGCCAAACTCGAGACCGTCCCGGCCCGCCGTTTCGCCCGCGACGACAACCGCGTCGTCACGCCGGACGCCACCGTCGAACTGGATTCCGACGGCAAATGGAAGGTCATCATGGACGACCGCCACGTCCCGAAGCTCCGCCTCGCGCCCGCTTACAAGGACATGCTCGCCGGCCAGGCCCTCGGGGAAAAGGAGCGCACCTATATCCTCGAGCGCATGCGTCAGGGTAAGTTCCTCATCGGCGCCATCGAGGAACGCCAGCGCACCATCGAGAAGCTCGCGCACATCATCCTCGAGCGTCAGGCCGACTTCTTCGAGCACGGCCCGTCGCGGCTGCGCCCACTGACGATGACCGACGTCGCCAAGGAGATGGGCGTGCATGAGACGACCGTCGGCCGCGCCGCGGCCAACAAGTGGATGCTCACGCCCCACGGTCTCCGTGAATTCCGCTGGTTCTTCACGTCCGGCGTCTCGACCTCCGATGGCGGTACCGTCGCCCAGGAAGGCGTGCAGGAACTGATCGCCGACATCCTCGCCCGCGAGAACCCCGCCGAGCCGCTGGCCGACGAGGCCATCACCGCCGAGCTGCGCAAGCGCGGCGTCCAGATCGCCCGCCGCACCGTCGCGAAATATCGCGAAGCGCTGGGCCAGCCTTCGGCGCACATGCGCCGCAAGCGTCTCTGATCAGGCGAGCCGGCCGAGGACGGAGTCCCAGCCGAAGTTCGCCATGTCGGGGAAGAGGAACTGTACGCCCGCGGTCCGGCCGTCGGGCAGGCGCGCGGGCGCGGCCACGACGGGCAGGCCCGCGAGCGAGGCGGGCGCGTTGAGCGCGAGGAGGCGTCGGCGGTGGGCGTCGTCCGTGCCGGCCTTGCTCACCGCTCCGCCGAAGGTCGCCGGCAGCGCGATGAAATGATGACGGCGGAAGATCGTGCGGAAGGCGTCGGAGATGCGGGCGCGCGCCGCTTCGGCCGCACGCAGTTCGTCGTAGGTCCGACGGCGGCCGGCATCGAGGCGCGCCCAGACGACCGGATCGTATTCGGCCCGGCGGCGTTCGAGCCAGCCCGCATGGACCCGCGCGGCGGCGTGGCCGCCCAGGACCGGATAGACTTCGGCCGCGTCGGCGCAGGCGAGGCGCAGCAAGGTGGCGGCGGCGACGTCGTCCTCCAGCGCGCCGGCCTTGAGCGCGACCGCGCGCATGGCTGCGAGGTCGGCGGCGGGGATGCCCAGGCCGAGGTCGCCGACCCAGAGGCCGGCGCCCGCGGGCGGGGCTTCGCCGAGCACGGCGGCGGAGACCTGACGGAGGTCGCCGGCCGAGCGGGCGATCCAACCTTGCGTGTCGTAGCCCGGCGAAAGCGGGAAGATGTCGCCGACGGGCGCGACGTCGGGCGAGAGACGCAGGCCCCACACGCCGCAGGTGCCGCAAGGCACCCGGATCGAGCCGGCCGTATCGGTGGCGAGGGCGAACGGCACGAGGCCTCGGGCGACGGCGAAGGCCGAGCCGGAGCTGGAACCACCCGCGAGCAGGTCGGGCCGGGTCGGATGCGGGCAATCTCCGTAGTGCGGGTTCTCGCCGCTCAGTCCGAAGGCGAACTCATTGAGCTGCGTGCGGCCGCACTCGATGGCCCCGGCATCGCCTTCGAACGCCGCGGGGAGCGAAGACGTCGCGCGGGCGGCGCCGATCTCCTGCGGCAGGAACGTCGAGCCCGCGAAGGTCGGTTCGTGCTGCCGGAAATAAAGGTCCTTCGTGAGGAAGGGCACGCCGCCGAGGGCCGACTCACGCAGCGGCCAGGCTTCCTCGAAGCGGCGCGTCAGCGTGCGCGTGTCGGGCAGGCCGCACAGGGCCGCCCGTTGTTCCGCCGGGGCCATTTCCGCCAGCTTGAGCAGGAAAGCTTCCGCCGCCATACGCGGACCGCGCGTGAGCGTGAACTCGCGCCAGTCTTCGACGGACTGCGGCAGCAGGGTCACAGCGCGAGCGGGACGCCCGGTTCGGGGTCGTGCACGCGGGTGCCGGGCAGGGCGGCCGCGAGGGTCTCCTTCATCCACGCGCGCGCGGGCGGATCGCCGTGCGTCAGGACGATGTCCTTCGGCGAGACGGATTTGGCGAAGTCGATGAGCTCCTCGCGGTCGGCATGGCCGCTGAGGTGGAAGCGTTCGACCTTGGCGCGCAGGGTCGCGGTGTGGTCGAGGGTCTTGAACTTGAATTCGCCGCCGGGGTTCATGCCGATGAGTTCGCCGCCCGGGGTCTCCGGATCGCAGTAGCCGACGAAGAACACCGCGTTCTCCTCGTGGTCGAGCATGTTCGCGGCGACGCGCCAGGCGGGCGTCTTCTCGACGAGCATGCCGCTCGAGAGGAGGTAGATGCCGCGTTCGGGCATGTTCTTGCCCGGCTGCACGTACTTGCGCGAGAGCGGCAGGATGCCGAGGTCGCGCAGGACCTGACGGCTGAACTTCACCTGCTTCGTCTTACGGCTCGCTTCGTCGAGGTAGTCGCAGAGGTCGAGGCCGAGGCCGGAGCAGAAGATCGGCACGTCGGCCAGATTGCCCGCGTCGGCGGCTTCCTGGAGCAGCAGCAGGATCTCCTGCATGCGGCCGAAGGCGAAGGCCGGGAGCAGCACCGAGCCGCCCTCGTCGCAGACTTCGTTGATCGCCTTGATGAGGCGCTGTTCTTCTTTGCCGCGGTTGAACGACGGCGCCGTGGCCGTGGCCCCGCGCGTGCATTCCATCACGAGGGTGTCGACCGGCGTGCGCGGGAAGTTGGCGCCGGCGACCGTGCGCTGGGCCTGGAAATGGACGTCCCCGGTGAAGAAGTGCTTCTGCTTGCGGTGTTCGACGAGGCAGCCGACCGCGCCGGCCACGTGGCCCGCGAGGTGGAAGGAGAGGGCGACCTCCTCGCCGCCGCGGCCGATGATGCGCGGGTTGGCCAGAGGCACCGCCGCGAGGGCGTGCTCGACGCGTTCGACGTCGGTCTCGACGTAGAGCGGGTAGTCCTGGTTGCCGGTCTCCTCGCGCTGGCGCTTCATCACCTGGATGGAGTTGCTCAGCAGGCGGCGGACGAAGAGCGTCGTGGCGCCCGACGCGTAGACGCGGGCCGCCGGGTGCTGTTTGAGCAGGAGCGGGAGCGAGCCGAGGTGGTCGAGGTGGCAGTGCGTGAGGATCACGCCGTCGACCGAGCCCTGGATCTTGTCGATCTGCGGGAGCGCCTTGCGCCCGTCGAGCTTGGGGTGGAGGCCGCAGTCGAACACCAGCCGCAGGCCGCCGAATTCGGCGAGCATGCAGTTGGCGCCGATTTCACGGCCGGAGTTGAGGTCGGTAAGTCGCATCAGGAAGGGTCGGGCGGGGGCGTCATCGCGAAGACCGGGATCCGCGTGAAGACGCGTTCGCCGGTCGAGGTCGTGCCATGGAAGGAGCCTTCGGCCGTCCGCGGGCCGCCGGCCAGGTGGTAGCTGTTGTAAGAGAACTGCTCGCCCGGGGGCAGGGTGGGGGTCTCGCCCACGATGCCGTCGCCCTCGAAGATCTCGATCTCGCCGTCCGGCGAGCGGATGATCCATTTCCGGCCGAGCAGCTTGACCGTCTCCTGGGAGAGGTTGCTGATGGTCAGGAAGTAGACGAAGGCGTGCGGGGTTTCCGGGGGGAAGTTCGCATCCCGGTGGTGGGACACCTTGTCGATGGTGACCCTGAGGCCTGGGAGTTCCTTTCCGGTAGCTTGCACGTGACCCAAGACAAGAGGGCTTGGCCGTCTTACGGAAGCCATAAATGGGGCAATCGTCGCCCCGATTGACCTTCCCTTCTTGCCCCTTCGGGCGGACGACCTTTGATGGGGTTCGGATGTCCACCCTCGCCGATCGCAAGCGCAACCTCGGGCGCGTCCCGGTGAAGTGGATCGTGCTGGCCGCTTACGTCCTCCTGGTGCTGGTCTCCCGATGGGTCACCTCGGCCGACCGCCAGCCCAAGGCCGAATTCGCCCATACCATCGAGCTCGCCCAGGTCGGTCCCGCCGGCGCGGCCGGGGCGCTCCCGATCGTCGTGTTGCCGAGCCTGCCGGCTCGTGGGGAGCAGGATTGGCGCCGGACCTTCCTTGACGGCCGGTCCGCCGGCCTCGGCCCGGTCTATGCCGTCCGCTGGCCGACCGCCCACCATCGCTCGCGCACCTCGATGGGCGACGACGCCCTTGCCGCCGACCTGCTCCTGGCGTTGGAAACCCGTTTCGGCAAAGGACGTTTCCACCTGATCGGGGAGGGCATGGGTGGGGCGGTCGCCCTGTCGCTGGCCCATCGTCATCCGGGACGCGTGGCTTCGTTGACGTTCGTCTCCGCGCCCGGCGCCCAGGAATACACGCTCCTCGGCAACGCGGTCGCCAACAAGTTCGTCTACTTCTTCCATCATATTCCGTTCGTGCTGTTCGACGTCGCCACGCCCCACTTCGGGCTGGCCGATCGCCTGCCGTATAACCGCGGTTACTCGGGCGTGTTCTTCGACAGCGACCTGTCCGACGCCAAGTCGATGCTACGGGCTTGGAACGGACCCGCGCTGCTCGTCCACGGCAAGTCCGACTGGATCGCGCCGGTCGACGCCGCCCGCTACTCCGTCAAGCTGATGCCGCAGGCCCGCCTGCTCGAACTCGAAGGCGGCCATGGCGAGGAGATCGCCGACGTCGCCGCTCCGCAGGTCGCGGAATTCATCGCCGCCGCCGAGGCCGGCAAGGCGGTCGGTCGCGCGGCCCCCGTCGCGGCGACCGAACCTTATCCGGACCTCGTGGTATCCGACGGCGCGCGTTTCTGGATCCTGATCCTCATCATCATCCTCTGCACCTTCGTGGCCGAGGATCCGACCTGCCTGGCCGCGGGCTTGCTTGCGGCCGAAGGCATCATCGGCTTCTGGTGGGCGGCTCTCGCCTGCACGGTGGGCATCTTCATCGGGGACATGGTGCTGTACTCGCTGGGCCGTTGGCTAGGGCGCGGGGCGCTCCGCCGCGCGCCGCTCAAGTGGATCGTGAAGGAGCATGAGATCGACCGCATGGCCGGTTGGTTCGGCTCGCCCCGCGGCATGCTCGTGATCGTCAGCTCCCGCTTCATCCCCGCCAGCCGCGTGCCGACCTTCGTGACCGCGGGCATCCTGCGTCTCGGCCTGCCGCGCCTTTCGCTGCTGCTCTTCACCGCGGCGCTCGTCTGGACGCCGCTGCTGATGCTCCTCGGCAGCACGCTGGGGCCGCCCTTCATGGAGCAGTTCCCGCGCTACAAGCAGTATGCGGCTTGGATCGTGATCGGGCTCTTCGCCTTCATCTGGATCGTCACCCACTGGATCGTCCCCGCGATGACCTGGCGCGGCCGCCGCGAGATCGTCATGAAGGTGCGCGGCCTCATGCAGCCTTCGCTCTGGCCCGGCTGGCTGCTTTACCTGCCGGTGCGCCTGGGCATCGTGCTCCTGAGCCTCCGTCATCGCCGCCTGACCGCCTTCGCTTCGGCCAATCCCGCGCTCGGCCGCATCGGCGGCTTCATCGGCGATTCCAAGTCGCTGCTCCTCCGTCCGTTCCAGCGCGACTCGCGCTGCTGTCCGACCCTCGCGCTTTCGCTCGAAGATACCCAGGAAGAACGGATCAAGGAAGCCGCCGCGTTCGCGGCCTGCCATGGTTTCCCGGTCGTCTTCAAGCCCGAGGTCGCCGAGGACGGCGCCGGCCTGCGTTTCGTGCATACCCAGGAGCAGCTCGAACGCCTCGTCCGCGGGGCGCAGGAAGATTTCCTGCTCCAGAAATTTATCTCGGGTTTCGAGTTCGAACTCGTCTGGCGGCGCAACCCCGGCAAGGACGACGGCCGCATCATGGCCCTGTTGCATAAGCACGACGTCACCGTGCGCGGCGACGGCGAGCAGACCCTCGAGGAACTGATCTGGCTCGACGAAGTCGCCGTCTCCCGCGCGAACCTCTTCCTGCGCTGCCACGCGCGCGACCTCAACCGCGTGATCCCGGCGGGTCAGAAGGTGATCCTGAACCTCACGGGCAGCTACGGTCACGGGGCGCGCTGCCGCCATCGCGCCGACCTCACGACCGTCGAGCTCGAAGCCGCCGTGACCCAGTTCGCCAAGCGTTTCCCCGGCCTGCACTTCGCCCGCTTCGACTTGCGCGCCACGTCGATGGAAGACCTCAAGGCCGGCCGCTTCATCGTCACCGAAGTCGGTGGCTGCTGCCACGTCTCGAGCCTCCTGCGCGACGAATCGCTCCGCTTCTCGCGGTCTTACGCCGCCGTCTGGGGACAGCTCAAGGCGTGCCTCGAAGCCGGTGCCTATAACCTGCGCCAGAAGGTGCGTCCGGTGCCGGTCGAGGAGCTCATGGCCCGCTGGAGCCAGGCCCGCGGCCGTCACGACGAATTCGCGGTCAGCGAAGAACTCTGAGTCAGCCGCGCGCGGTGAAGGCGTGGCAGAGGGCCGCCGCCGCGGCGTCGGATTCGTCCAACGCCAGTTCCGCCGGGAGGCCGAGCACGGAGCGGACCATCCGGCCGACCTGTTCCTTCTTGGCGGCGCCGTGGCCGGCGACCGCCAGCTTGATGCGCGTGGGCGCGTATTCGCCGACCTTGACGCCCAGCCGCGCGAGCACGCTGAGGGCGGCGCCGCGCGAGGCGCCCATCGCCTGGGCGGTGCGGAAGTTCTGCACGTAGATGGTCTCCTCGATGGCCGCCTGCGTGACCTTGTGTTCGCGCGCCAAGGCTTCGACGGCGTCGGCGATGCGGCCGAGGCATTCGTAGGGCGCGAGCTTCGGTCCGAGCTTCACGGTGACGCTCGCGAGCAGGCGCATGGGTTCGACGCGCGCGTCGACGACCGCCAGGCCCGTGCCGCGCAGGGAAGGGTCGATGCCGAGGATCACCGCGCGGCAGCCGCGCGCGGCGGCCGTGGGCGCGGCCTTGCGGGCGCGGGGCGCCGGAGCGCCCGTCGGGGTCGACGCGACGCCGCGGAGCTTGTCCGTCCAGAGCGAGCGCGATGATTTCCGGGCCATGGCGAAACGATGCTCGGTCGTGACCTGATTTCGACAGCAAAAGCGGCGGCGATGGATTGCCAAGGACCGTGCGCCTCCTAGCGTGGTCGGATGCGCTCAATGCTGCTCCTCGCCGGCCTCGCCTGGGCGGCGTCCGCCGTCGGCGCCGAGCCGGCCGTGCAGCGTCGCGAGCCGCCCGCCGGCGAAGCGATCGCCCTGCGCGCGAGCGGCAAGTTGGACCCCAAGCTCGTCCCGGAGTGTTCGGCGCTCTGGCCGAGTCCGACGCAGCCCGGGGTCTTCTGGACGCTTTCCGATTCCGGCGCGAAGCCGCGGATCACCCCCGTGCGGGCTGATGGGTCGAGGGTCGTCGGCCCCGGCGGCTACTGGGACGGGCCGATGCTGCGTGGCGCCACGAATATCGACTGGGAGGCCATCGCCGGCGACGAGCGCGGGCAGATGGTCGTGGGCGACGTCGGCAACAACGTCTCGCGGCGCAAGGAACTCGCCTGCTACCTTTTCCG
>Ga0102880_1000644_pt1 | contig 11653 bp, 10 predicted proteins | sample Colrivmeta1549A3_FD_78188 | JGI IMG/M metagenome (GOLD analysis project Ga0102880, IMG submission 78188) | Estuarine microbial communities from the Columbia River estuary - metaG 1549A-3 | ecosystem: Environmental > Aquatic > Marine > Intertidal zone > Estuary | place: USA: Columbia River... | reverse complement strand
CACGAATGCTCATTATTTGACCGATGCCAATTGCAAGAAGACCATTGAAAGTGGCTTAAGCCGATTAATAATATCAATAGACGGCGTAAAACAGGAGAGTTACGGCAAATATAGAATAGGCGGAAACCTAGATAAGGTGATAGACGGTACCAAAAACATGGTGAAATGGAAAAAGGCAACAGGCAGTAAAACACCATTTATCATCTGGCAGTTTATTGTGTTTGGGCACAATGAAGGCGAAATTGAAGAGATTCGGCAACTTGCCAAAGAGGTAGGCGTAGATCATTTAGCACTTAAAACGGCGCAGATATATAATTTTGAGGCGGGTAGTGATTTAATGCCCAAAGACCCTAAGTATGCTCGATATGAAAAAAAAGGTCTAACCTATAAGATTAAAAATGGGCTTTTAAGTCACTGCTGGCGTATGTGGCAAGGTTGTGTGATAACATGGGATGGCAAGGTCGTTCCGTGTTGTTTTGACAAAGACGCTACTTATAGATTAGGCGAATTAGAAAAAATGACATTTCGCACAATTTGGCACGGCGAAGAGTATAATCGCTTTAGAAGACTAATACTTAGAAGCCGAAGTAACATTGATATTTGCAAAAATTGTACAGAAGGAACTAAAGTTTGGGGTTGAAACTTCAAAAATATTTTTTTGGTTTGTCAAATTAATGTAATATTGCTTACTTAAATCAATAAAAAGGTACAATTAATATGAATAAGAACATACTTACCATGCTAGTTTCATTGCTTGTTATCGCAATTGGAGCTGAAGCACAATCTAACACTAAGAAATTCGGAATTGAGATTAATGGAGGAATTAGAGAATATCACGGAGATTTAGGTTCTTCGTTGTATTTCAAAAAAGCTCCAAATTATCAGGCTGTAGGTGGTGCATTAGGGATGTATTTAAATTCTTCTTTTGACGTAAATATCTATGGGTCTACAGGAGACTTAGGTTTTTATAAAGAGTCTTGGGATATTTTGAAAGCAGAACCTTATCGTCAAGGATTTAGATCTCACATTACAGAGGGAATGATTGGCGTAACGTTCAAGTTGAATAACGGTACAATCATGTCAGAAGATGCTACTTTTAAACCATTTATTAGAGCTGGTTGGGGTGTTGTGAAATCAATTTCGAAATTTTCCGAAGGATCTACTTTGGTAGGAGATGCAGAGACCTACTATTACGCATCTCGCGATAGGAGTTGGTTAGCTTCTCATTGGAATGCTGCTGCAGGTTTTAAAATTGGTCTAACCGATGCACTTGATTTAGTAGTAAGCGAGCAGGTTAATTATTCATTTGATGACAACTACGATGGCGCTCCATTTGCTATCGCGGGTGCCAGATTAAATAGCGCTAGTGAGGGAAACAAACCGCTACACGATATTTACTTATATCACAACATTGGTTTTGTGTTTAATTTTGGTAGCAATGGTAATTCAAGTGGTTCTTCTTATAAAATTAAGGATGCCGACGATGACGGAATTAGTGATGCATTTGATATTTGTCCTAACACCCCAGAGGGATACCAAGTGGATACTGTTGGTTGTCCTTTGGATGATGATAAAGACGGTGTTGTTAACGAAGAAGATAAATGTCCAAATATTGCTGGATTAAAGGCATTCAACGGTTGCCCAGATACAGATGGTGACGGAGTTCAAGATTCTGAAGATAAATGTCCAAACGTATCAGGTGTTTCTGCATTTGGTGGTTGTCCAGATTCTGATAAAGATGGGATTCAAGATTCTGAAGATAAATGCCCATTGATGGCAGGTTCTAAAGAAGGTGAAGGTTGTCCAGACAGTGATGGTGACGGTGTATACGATCACAAGGATGTATGTCCAGCTACAGCAGGACCAGCATCTAATAAGGGTTGTCCTGAAATTAAAGAAGAAGTAAAAGAGAAAATAAGAGTAGCTGCAAGCGGAATTTACTTCGAAAGCGGAAAAGACATTATTAAGCCTCAGTCTTTTGCTAACCTAGATTTATTAGCAGGTATTATGCAAGAATATAAGGAAGCAAGTGTTGTGATAGAAGGTCACACAGATAACCAAGGTGCTGATGATGTTAATCTAGTATTGTCTCAGAAAAGAGCTGATGCAGTAAAAGCGTATATAGCCAATAAAGGAGTAAGTGCATCTCGCATGACCGCTATTGGATATGGAGAAACAAAACCAGTGGCAGATAATTCTGTAAATTCAGGTAGAATACTGAATCGCCGAGTAGACTTTAAACTAGTATACTAGTCTTTAAAACCAAAAACTAAAAGCTACGTTTATGAAAGGGGGACTTATGTCCCCCTTTTATTTTTGGGGTAAAACAAGAAATTTTGTGGTGAAAACATATGTTGTGTTTATTACCCAAGGATTTAAACGGAACGTTAATCACAGCATAACCTAGTGGACTTCACTATTAGCCTACCACGTTCAATGTATTATAAAAGTGACGTAGCGGCAGTTAATACTGTAAATTTACTGCGTCAAACAAGATACTTGGCAGGATTTTAACTTCTATAAAACACAAAAAGCATAGCTTGAAAGCTATGCTTTTTGTGTTTTATAATAATGTTCTAGCGTATCAGTAAACTCGGATTAATGGTTAATCCTCGTCTTCGTCATCTTCGTTGTCGCTTGATTCGTCGGTTTCATCTGCCTCATCTTCGACCTCAATTTCTTCGTCTACTTCAACTTCTTCAATATCCTCTTCTACATCTACAGTTGCTGTTTCATCGTCTTCATCATCATCATCGTCTTTAGCCATGTATTTTTGGTAATACTCTTCATCTTCCATTTTTACCAGGTAAATAGTATCACCCATTTCAATTTCCAGAGCACGAATACTGCCGCCCCCCGCTTTAGGAAAACTAACTAATGTCTCTTCATCGACACCATCTGGATATTCTTCCATGATGTACTTCAATAAATCCCTATTTGCCTTCTTAAATGATGTAATAACGCGGTTCATACTATGTTTTTTACGAGGAGACAAAGATTAAGAATACACTTGAGATTTAAAATAAGTTTTTCAACAATTGTGTCCTTTTTTATTCAGTAGAGTTTCAAACTAAATAGTGAATACTTTTTTCAATCTTATCATTTAAAGTAGGTGTTTTAAACAAGCATTCAGAGGGTTCTCTTATCTTTGACCGATAATTAGAAATAATAATAGCTGAGAATGCGTATGAAGGCCTTGTGGGAGAAATTGAAAGTAAAGTGGAATATTCAGTCTGATAAGAGAATGGCATGGATTTTTATAATCTTTGCTCTTACAGGAAGTTCCATCGGTTTTATTCGTAGACCCCTAACAATGGCTCTTTTTCAAAAGACTACTTACGGTGAGCTCATTTGGTATGAATTATTTCTTACTGTAGTTATTGTTTATTTTATATATCAAATTTTACTTTTTTCAATAGGCAGTTTGTTGGGTGAACACCAATTCGTGAAGTGGTTTGTATTGAAAATGAATAAAAGAATATTTCCTTTTATACAAAAAAAACTATGATAACCCAAGACCAGATACTGAAAGCATTAAGCTATGTAGATGACCCGGATCTTAACAAAGATTTGGTGACACTTGGCATGATTCAAAAAATAGAGATTGACGGGCACAAAGTAGCATTTGACCTAGTGCTTACAACGCCTGCTTGTCCTATGAAGGAAAGTATCGCGAGAGCATGCACCACGGCTGTACATACCATGGTAAGTGCTGATGCTGACGTTCACATAAACATCACCAGTAACGTTCAATCCAGTAGAGAAAATAGCACAGTACTTAGCGGTATTCGCAATATTATAGCGGTAGCTTCGGGCAAAGGGGGTGTTGGTAAAAGTACAGTGGCCGTAAATCTAGCTAAAACCTTGAGTGATGCAGGTGCCAGAGTAGGACTGCTAGATGCTGATATACACGGCCCGTCTATTCCTACCTTACTCGGCACCCAAGGGCAGAAGCCAGCAATGGATGGTGAGCTAATGGTGCCCATTGAATATAATGGACTAAAGACGATGAGTATTGGTTACTTGGTAGAATCTAAACAAGCGTTGGTTTGGCGTGGTCCAATGTTAAGTAAGGCAATATCTCAGTTTTGTACTGATGTTAAGTGGGGAGAGCTAGACTACTTATTTGTAGACTTACCTCCTGGAACAGGTGATGCACACTTAAGTATTATGCAACATATACCTTTAAGTGGCGTAGTTATAGTAACGACTCCAGAAGAAGTAGCTGTCGCTGATACTAGAAAAGCCCTTGATATGTTTACAAATCCTCATTTAAAGCAGGAAATACTAGGAGTGGTAGAAAATATGAGCTATTTCCAACCAGAAGATGGCCGTAAGTACTATTTATTTGGCAAAGATGGCGGCAAAAATCTAAGTGAGGAGTGGAATATAGATTTATTGGGCACAATTCCTATTGAAGAAGACAAGTCCTTTTCTAATATGCAAAAGAGTTACATACCCATAGTGGGTAAGCTGGTCCAAAAATTATCCATTATAGCCGCGAATAAAGAAAAATAGATATCTTTGAATTACATAATGACAGTATCGGAAACCATCATAGAAGAAGCCCTAGAAACTATGAGACCATTTCTAAAAAAAGATGGAGGGGACGTAGAACTGGTCTCTTATGAAAATAAAGTTGTAACGCTGAAATTACTAGGCGCTTGCAGCACATGCAGCATCAGTCACTTTACGATGAAAGCCGGCCTTGAGGAGACCATTAAAAATATGCTTCCTGAGGTGTTAGAGGTTTTAGCGGTAGAGTAGTATTAAAGTCAATACTAATGAGGAGACCACCTATTTCTTCATTCATTCATTTTGTAAACACCTACAGTATATGGGTCTCACTGGGCTCGTTTAGTTCATATCTTTTTTTTAGTAGAATTTATGAGGTAAAGCCCAATATGCTCGTAGCTTTGGGATTGTGCCTTGGAGTTTGGTTTATTTACACGCTAGACCACTTGTTAGATGCTCTTAATCTTAAAGAGAATGCGTCTACCCGAAGGCACACTATTCATTACGTACATCAAAAACGTATTAAAACCATATTGGTATTTGTAGCTATAATTCTAGGAATAATGGCTTTTTATGTACCCAAAGTGTATTATACCTTTTGTGGGTTGCTTGTTGCTCTTACCGGACTTCATTTTTTAATCAACTATTTGGTTTCAGAGGATGCGAAACGAAAGTTTTTTTTAAAAGAAGTATTTATTGCTTTTGTGGTAACTCTTGGATTTATGCTTACGCCTTACATAGAGGCACCGTATAAAAAAATATTTATAGAAGCAAGGTTTCTTTTCGGCGTGTTTTATTGTATAAATTTATCCAATCTTATACTCTTCTCTTATTTTGATAAAGAAGAAGACGAGATGGCCAATACGATGTCGATAGCAAGTATCTATGATGATAATACAATCAAAAAATTTGTTTATGCTAGTTTAACCCTTGCTATGATTTGGTCAGCTATTTCGCTTCAGAGGTCTGAAATTGAATGGTTGCACTTTTTTCTATTTGCTTCTATGATCATCACATTGTTTGTAATAGCTCTATTCTCCACCTTTTTTAAGACAAACGACAGGTATCGTTTTTGGGGTGATTTTATTTACGTATATCCGCTGCTTGTTCTGCCATTCCTGTAACAAAGCACTTACGGCATCGGGGTTCATATTGGTCTTTTTCGCCTAGTTGTACTTGTCCACCGTTCTTAGAAAAGCGATAAGAATATTGAGCTATGGTTCCACATTGCATACAGATGGCGTGTACCTTAGTCACATACTCAGCCATTGCCATTAGTTCAGGCATCACCCCGAATGGTTTTGCAAGATAATCCATATCTAAACCTGCTATTACCACGCGCTTATTCCGGTTAGCCAGTTCATTGCATACGTCTGGAAGCCCGTAATCAAAAAATTGAGCTTCATCTATTGCAACAACATCCACCCCTTCTATCCAATTTAAAATTTCTGACGCAGTGTCTACTGGGAAAGAGTCTATATAATTATCATCATGAGACACCACCTTTACTTTATCGTAGCGTGTCTCCATTTTTGGTTTGAAAATGCGTACTTGTTGTCTGGCTATTTTCGCACGTTTTACGCGTCTTATAAGTTCTTCAGTTTTACCCGAAAACATAGATCCGCATATAACTTCTATCCAGCCTTTACTATTTTTGGGTTCTACAAACATGGTGTTGATAAGAGAATTCGAAAGTAATATTTAATTGATTTTATTCGTAGTAATATTATGAGCAGAGAAAATATTCACAGCAAAATAGATGAGTTACTTGAGTTATTAAGCATACACAACGGAAGATTGAGTTTGCATGCAGAGAAGCTCTCTCAGTTAGACATTGACGTGTTGCGAAAGCAATGTATAGATTTATACGACCAAGTGAATTTATTAGCATTGCAAGGTAAAATTGTGGCTAAACCAAGTGTTCAGAAAATTACGCCACAAGAATCTTCTTCAACCCCTGCACCTGTAGAACAGATGATTACCGAGGTAGCAGTATCTAAAAATGAAATTACCGAAACAGCTAAAGAGGAAGATCTTAATGTCGCCTCGGAGGGAATTGCCGCTCAGCCAGTTGAAGAAATAATCGAGCCAGAAGTGGTTGTTATACCAGAACCAAAGTTGCCTGTGAAAAAAGAAAAAACAGAAGACGATATGCTATCGTTATTTGAAAAATTTAGCAATCAGCCTATAGAAAGCATTCCAAAAGCGATATCGCTAGCCAAACGATTTGAACTTCAAGGAGAATTTTTTAACGATGATGCGGCGGCATACAATTCATTTATGGTTGAATTAGATCAGGCATCAAGCAGAGACCGAGCTTTTGAAATATACCATGCGGCAAAGGAACAATACAAATGGGAAAATGAAGAGTTGCGAGATGAGTTAAAAGTTTTGATGTACCGAAAACACCTCTGATGTAAATGTTTTTTTGGAGGCATATACCCCTTCTTCGCTTCCTTATACCCTTTATCGCCGGTATTTTTTGCGCTGACTTATTTTTAACATCTATTTTTTGGGTGCAAATAATAACAGCACTATCGTTACTCTTATCGATCGGAATACATTTTTATTTAAGAAAAAGTATCCATAAAAGACTGCAGTTAGCGGGGTCTTTTATCATACTACTGTTATTCTTTTTCTTAGGAATCTTACTTACGAATGCCAGAAAGGACAATACCTACACATCGCATTTTTCAAAAATAAGTGATGTGGAGTATATGGTAGCAAGGGTTCTAGAGGTACCCCAAGAAAAAGAAAAGTCAGTCTCTTGTTTAGTTGAAATAAGTTGGGTTAATCAAGCAACTAAAAATTATAAAACACAAGGTAAAGCCCAAGTCTATCTGTCTAAAGACAGTGCAAGCTTATCCTTGCATTACGGCGATTATATTATAATTAAAGGACAGCTAAATGAAATAGCGGCAAGCAGTAATCCGTTTCAATTTGATTTTAAACGTTATTATGCAGCCACTAATATTTATCACAACGGTTATTTTACAAGTGAACGTTGGCGTGCAACAGGAGGCAATAAGGTAAATCCTATTTATGCACTTGGTTATACTTGGCAACGTGCATTACAAAAAATCTTTAATCATTATTTTACAGATGAATCCGTAAGAGGAGTGGCTGAGGCAATCGTGTTTGGATATAAAGACGAGTTAAATGACGATTGGCTTGAGGCCTTTTCCAAGACCGGAACCATACACGTATTGGCTGTTTCTGGTTTACACGTAGGCATTATTTACACTCTTTTAAGTTATTTGCTAATGCTAGGTAGCAGTAAAGGTAGATCACGTGTTATAAAATCCATTGTAATTCTCTTGTCCCTCTTTTTATATTGCTTAGTTACTGGATTTTCTCCTTCTGTTTCACGTGCAGCCATCATGTTTGCCACGGTTATTGTGGCAAAGGCATTTCAGCGAAAGACTAATCTTTATAATACACTCTCATTTGCATGTTTCATTTTACTGCTATTGAACCCACTTAACATCTACAATGTAGGGTTTCAGTTTTCATTTTTAGCGGTAATCGGCATCGTATTGTATACGGATTATTTCAAGAGAATATGGAGGTCGTCAACTAAAATTGGGGACAAGGTGATGACACTGTTATGTGTAAGTCTGGCTGCGCAGCTTACCACCTTTCCGCTTGGGCTTTATTACTTTCATCAGTTCCCTAACTATTTTATCCTATCAAATCTGCTCGTAATACCGTGTATCAGTATTGTATTGTATTTAGGTGTATTTATGGTAATCTGCACCTTTATATATCAACCCGTTGCTCAGTTTTTAGCAGACTTGGCAGAAGTCTACATTCGATTTATAGTGCAGGTAGCTAGCTATATTCAAGAATTACCTTTCGCGTTCTTCGAAAATGTACACATAACCTTTAGCCAGATGCTCACGGTTTATGTATTTCTAATTGCGCTAACGGTGGCGTTGGTACATAAATGGTGGCAAGGCTTCGGTATAGCGCTTATAGCTGCGATGGGTTTTATGGCCATAGATTATAATTACCAATACTCACTTCATAAGAATGAGTTTATAGCCTTTGATGTAAAAAAAGAAGTTTTACTCGGTTTTAGAGACAATGATAGACTTACTGTAATAGCATCCAAAGGGGCATATACGAGCGATGCGGTATATGATTATACTCTAAAACCTTACTTGATTAATAATAGGGTATCAATATGTGTGGTTATACCTATGGAAATGCTAAAGGCAAAAGCCAGTTACGGTAATTTACATTCACTGGGAAATGGCTTTGTTTGGTTTGATAACAAATCCTATTTTTTGACTGATGCTTACAAGGGTTACTTGAAAAAGGAAATAGAAGTAAATAATCTGGTAGTGGGCACTCATAAATCTGATGCATTTTTGAAATTTGTAAAAATTCACGTTTTATATGATACAGCTATCCTTATGGACAAAAGAAATAGCGAAAGGATTGAAAAACAGATAGATATTAAAGGTAATAAAACTAATTCACCAAATTAGTAATGTCATATTTTAAAAAAAATGAATTATTTTTAGGCATATTGGCTTGACTCTATGTTTTTTTTTATAGTTTTGGATTCTTAAAACGTAATAACAATCTAAAGCGTATGAAAAAAAATTACAACAGAAATTGGCTTTTCTATCTAAAAACTATGGCTGTTTTCGGCTCCATGCTATATGCAGGGGCGGTTTCAGCACAACTTAGTGGTACGTATACCATTAATTCTGGTGCAGCTACTAGCGGCACTAATTATGCAAGTTTTACTGCATTTGCAACAGCTATCAATGGTGTAGGTGTTTCGGGTCCAGTTACAGTAAACGTAGTAAGTGGGTCAGGCCCATACAATGAAACAGTAACTTTTACTGCTTCTGGTACAGCTACTAATACTATTACTGTCAATGGTAACGACAACACTATTAAAGGTTCTACACAAGCTACAATTAGTTTAAACGGAGCGGACTACTTTACCTTTGATAATCTAAATGTAGATGCTGCGGGTACAGGTACAGGAACTAGATGTTATTGGTTGTATAACAATGCAGACAACAACACCATCAAAAATTCTGATCTTATTATTTCTGCTTACACCAGCACTTCAAACTCCACTGCTTACATTGCCTTTAGTGCAAGTGCAACTGCAAGATCGGCAGGCAGTCATGGAACAGGCAATGTTATTGACAATAACACAATGAAAGGGAACGGAACCAATTCTGGACCTTACAGTGGTATTGATGATTATAGAAGCTCATCATCTAAAAGTGGAAATCAGACGATAACTAACAATGATATTAGACATTGTTATTATGGTCACTTCTATTTTTATTACACAAATGGTTTTACCATAGAAAATAATTACCTTACTACATTCAGAAATGATGCACAAAACGGAACAGGTACTACCTATCCTGGATACCTTTACCAGTGCGGTGGTTCTAACCAGTGTAAGTTTAATGACAATACCATAACGGGACTTGGAGGTTACTACCAATATGGTGTTTACGTTTATTATTGTGATGGTACCGCAGCTAATCCTACTCAGGTTAATAACAATACTTGGACGGATAACTCAAGCGGTTATTATTTCTACAGTTCTAGAACAGGATATTCAAGCAACTTAGAAGTAAAAGGGAATACCGTTACTAATAATTCAGCTACATATTATATGTATGGATCTTATAATTATAACTATGGCGAGAATAATATCCTTATAGAAGATAATATAATTTCTGATAATGCAGCTAATTACTGCTATCCAATGTATAACTATTCTTATAATGCTAACAATATTACTATTAACCGTAATAGAATCACCAATAATGCTTCTGCATATTATATGTATAACTATATGGCATATTATGGCGACAACGTAATATGTACAAACAACCTTATTGCGGGTAACTCTGCGACTTATTATGCATATAATTTCTGTTACTATGTAGTGTCAGGAACCTATTCTCACAATACTATTGTAGCGACAGAAAATACCGATTACTATAACTATGGTATTTATGGGTATTTTAATGCAAGTACAGACCTTACTTTTAATAATAATATTATAGTAGTAGGTGGTAATTCTTCTTATGGATATTCACATTATGGTCTTTATTTTGGAGGTACGCTTACTAACATTTCATGGAATAACAATGTTTATCATGCAACTTCGGCAGTTCAGTACTACAACGGTTCGACCACAGCATCTTCAGCGGCAGCATATGTAGCTTCTGGTGCAGAAACGGGTTCGATAGCCGCAAATCCTAATTTTGTAAATGCTGCAAATGGTAACTATACGCCTACTAACCCTGCGATATCAAATATGGGTGTTACGGGTATGGCTACAACATTCCCTCCGGTAGCCTTAGATTATACTAAAGCCAACAGAACTGCTTGTGGTCCAGATCCTGGAGCATTTGAGTTCTCGGTAGATCACAGTGTGTCTTCATTATCTACACTTCCTACAACGGAGTGTGGTAACTACGAGCACGAAGTAAGTGTAAGATTCCAAAATGGTACTTCAGTTGCGATGACGGATGTAGCAATGTTCTTCCAAATAAATGGTGATGCTCCAGTAGTTGAAACTATTTCATCAGCAGCAGCAAGTACTTCTACAGATTTTACATTCACGACGAAAGCTAGATTCAACAAACCAGGGGTTAATACATTAACATTTGGTCTAGGTTGTGATGATGATGTATCTAACAATACAATTACCCAAACAGTTACGATTACTTCTTCACCAGAGGGCAGTGATTTAACTATGGGTACTCAATTTGATGGTTATTTCAATGATGGTAACATGGGTAATCCAGATGCTACGGTAAATGGTTACGTAAGTGATTATGATATCACAGATCCAGCAATGGCTACTAACATTACTTACAGCTTAATGGTTACAGATGAAGCTATGACAGATGTTACTTCAAGTGGGTTCTCACTATCAAGTACTACGCTAGGTGCAGTTTTAACTGCAGATCCAGCTACTTCATTAGCAGGAAAGAGAGTATTTTTAGAAATGACTACTCTTGATAATACTACAGGTTGTGATACTACTTTTGGTAGATATATGTACATCCCTCACACACCAGCGGCTGATTTTCTGGCAAGTGACATATGTTTAGGTGATGTAGCACAGTTCAAAAACAAATCT
>Ga0102880_1000611_pt1 | contig 11934 bp, 7 predicted proteins | sample Colrivmeta1549A3_FD_78188 | JGI IMG/M metagenome (GOLD analysis project Ga0102880, IMG submission 78188) | Estuarine microbial communities from the Columbia River estuary - metaG 1549A-3 | ecosystem: Environmental > Aquatic > Marine > Intertidal zone > Estuary | place: USA: Columbia River Estuary... | reverse complement strand
TGCTTTGTGGTCGACAACAGTTCTGCGTGGCGCATGGAGCCGGGAATTCCGCTCGTAGTGCCCGAAATCAACGCCGACGCCCTGACGGCCGACGCCAAGATCATCGCCAACCCCAACTGCTCAACGATTCAGCTGGTGATGGCCCTCAAGCCGCTGCACGACGTGCATCCGATTCGTACCGTGCGCGTCAGCACCTACCAAAGCGTGACTGGGACCGGTAAAGCCGCCGTGGACCAACTCGCGAACGAACGCGCAGGCAACTTCGACGGTCCGATGGCCTACGCCTACCCGATTGACAAGAACTGCATTCCGCACTGCGACGTGTTCCTCGAAAACGGGTACACGAAAGAAGAGATGAAGCTGCACCACGAGACCAAAAAAATCCTCGGCGACGATTCGGTCGGGGTGAGTGCGACGGCGGTTCGGGTACCGGTTCAGGGCGGACACTCCGAGTCCGTGCTCGTAACCTTTCGCGACGCACGCCCTTCGCTCGACACGGTGCGCCAGCTCTTGGCTGCGATGCCCGGTGTGGTGGTTCAGGACGACCCCGCCGCGAAAGAATACCCCATGCCCCGCTTTGCCGAGGGCCGCGACGAAGTTTTTGTGGGCCGAATCCGCGAAGACGTGGTCTGCGACCGCTCGATTCACCTGTGGATTGTGGCCGACAACCTTCGAAAGGGGGCCGCAACGAACGCCGTACAAATTGCCGAATACTTGATTTCGGCCGGAATTTTGCGGTAAACGGCGCCATAGCTGCTGCGGGTGACCGCAGGTTCCGCGACCCACACCACACCCCACTAAACCTTTGACCCAAGCCACCGTCTGATGAATATGTTCCTTCGAATCCTCGCCCTTTGGGTTGCCCTCGCGGCGATGCCCCTGCTCGCACAAACCCTTATTTTGGGCCAGGTGGTCGATGGTGAAGAACCGATTCCGAACGCCGCAGTGCGTGTGATGGGTGCCAACGGACCCGTCAGCCAAACAGTGACCGACGCTCAGGGCAACTTCCAGCTCAACGTGCCCAACGGAAGCTACCGACTTGTGGCGCGTCCGCTTGGATACCAGCCCGTGATGCGCCCGATTGAGGCCAAGGGAACCCCAATCAAACTGGGTATTTTAAAGGTAATTGCGAGCACTACCGAACTCGAAGAAGCCAAGGTCGAAGGCCAAGCTGCGCGTGCCCTTTTGGGCATGGACCGCAAGGTCTATGACGTAGCTCAGGACCTCAACGTCCAGGGCGGTACGGGCACCGACATCTTGCGTCAAGTGCCCAACGTGTCGCTCGACATGGACGGCAACGTGCAGCTACGCGGCGACGAAAACGTCACCATTTTGATCGACGGCCGACCCGCGTCGCTGCTCGGGTTTAGTGGAACCAACGCCTTTGACCGCCTTCCTGCCGGAAGCGTGCAGCGCGTCGAAGTCATCACCAACCCGGGCGCGCAGTTTGACGCCCAAGGTTCGGGTGGCGTCATCAACATTGTCACCAAAAAGAACCGCGAACTTCCCCTCAATGGCAATGTAGTGGCGGGTATTGGAACGAACGACAAGTACAATGCCTCGGCAAGTATTTCGGTTCCAGTGGGCAAGCTTCGGGTATTCTCCAACCTTGCATGGGACAACCGTGAGAGTTTTTCGGGCGGAACCGTAGAACGTTTTTTTGGATTCCCAGATACAACCTACACTCAGCGTCACTGGTCGTACGGCACCAATCTTGGCGGTGGATTAAATGGCCGACTCGGAATAGACCTGCCGTTGTCCAAAGTTTGGACCGCAAACCTCTCTGTGGGCCTCAACCAAGATCAACGGAACGAATCGGACAGTACCTCGTATGAAAATGCCTCGGTGAACACCAAATTAACTGCAGTTCAGCGAGCCACTAGTGACCGCGGTTCCGCCAATGGTGATCTCGCCTTGCGCCTTGAGCGCAAGTTCAAAACCGAGGGAGAAAAGTGGACTGTGGATGTAAACTATTCGGACCGAAGTCGCGAAGAATGGAACAACAATCAGTTCACGGCCGATACCGGATATCCGACGTTGCTGACCTACGACGGCGTATACCTGCAGCGGTTCGAAACCAATGAGACGACGCAAAATTTCAACATTCAGACCGATGCAGAACAAGTGCTGAACAGCAAGAGCAAGCTCAGTTTGGGAGGCCGAAGCACCTATTTTGCCCGAGATAGCCGCCGCGATGCGATGTACCTCGTTTCGCCGTTCAGCAGCTCATTTATCGAGGACACGTTGCGCACGCAGTCTGTCGACCAGTGGCAATGGGTTCATGCGGCGTACGCGACCTATGGTTACGTCTTCAACCCCAAATGGAAGGCGCAACTTGGAATGCGCTATGAGGTTGCCAACCTCAGTTTTATTCTCAAAACGGGAAGTCAATTGGACTTCACCTACCCAGGCTACTTTCCTAGTGCATTTGTGACCTACTCTCCCAAAAAAGGCACTGATTTTCAAGCGAGTTATGCCATGCGGGTCAATCGTCCTGGCGAGGAGCAGCTCAACCCCATCGTAGACTACTCGAATCCGCAGTCGTTTCGGAAAGGAAATCCACTGCTCATGCCTGAGTACACGCACGCATTTGAGTTAAGTGCTGCGAAGTACGCCAAATGGGGTTCTGCGACGCTTAACGGGTACGTGCAGCATACGACGAACATGTTTTCTAGGTTCCTACAGGTCGACGGGAGCGGGCTTGTCACGGTTACCTGGGCGAACTACGACACCCGTGATCGCTATGGATTGAGTGCCAACACAATGGCGCGATGGGGCAAAAAATGGAGTCTTCAGGCCTCTGGGGACGCCTTTTGGTCCGTCATCAATGCCCAAAATCTTCAAGCTGGATTGACCCAATCCGGATTTGGTTGGTCGGGGCGAGCCAATGCGATGTACAACCCTACCGCAGCTCACCAAATCCAAGTAACCTTCAATCAAATGGGCGCTGGACCCACCGGTCAAGGATACTTTCGGGGAATGCAGGCATGGGACCTGGGGTATAAGTACGACGTGATAAAAAACAAACTTTCGATGACTGTTCGACTCAGCGATGTCTTTAACCAGCGCCGATTCCGCATTGAACAGCACCCCCCGTACACCGACATCTACTTTACGCGCTACCGCGAAAGCCGGATTGCCTTCCTCACCCTTCAGTACAATTTTGGAACGCAAGACCGCAGTATGCCGCGCAGTGGACGCGGAATGGGTCCCGGCGGAATGGGGAGCGGCGGCGACGATATGGGAATGTAAACCCTTTGGCCCTGCATGCGTTACCTAGGTATGCGCCGACTACTTCAACTTTGTGCCCTAGGTGTGCTGAGCACCCTTTCGGCCTGTGCCCAACCTACTAAAAATTCCGCACCTGTGTCCTTAATGCCCGCTGCCCCTGCCCAACCCGGAAACGAAACCCTCATTCTCGCCTCAGGCTGCTTTTGGGGAACCGAGTACTTTCTCAAGCGCATCGACGGAGTAGTCGCGACCACCGTGGGCTATACCGGGGGGCACGTCGAAAACCCTACCTACCAAGAAGTCTGTACCAAAAAGACCGGCCACTACGAGGCCTGTCTCGTCGAGTACGATCCCGCGCGTACCACCGCCGAAACCGTGCTCCGAATGTTTTTTGAAACGCATGATCCGACGCAGCGCAACGGCCAAGGACCCGACATTGGTCCGCAGTACCGAAGTGCCGTCTTCTATCAATCGGAAGCCCAGCGCGAACTCACCGCCTCGCTTATCGAGCAGTTGCGTGCCAAGGGCTACGACGTGGCCACCGAACTACTTCCGGCAGCCCCATTCTACTCCGCCGAGGGCTACCACCAGGACTACTACGATGTCAAGGGCGGAACTCCCTACTGCCACGGATACCGGAAACTTTTCTAGCCACTGGTTTCTAGCTTCTGGCTGGGGATAACCTGTTCATAACTCCCGTTGATAAGTCGTGACCCGCTTGGGCTTGCGTACTAAATTCGTGAATTATGGCCTCGCTCAGCTACAACCTCAACCTACACCTCGCCTTTCTTCTGTTTCAGGAAGATAGCCTTTCGGTGCATGGCCTGGGCACGTTCAGTGTGCGCCGCTACGGAGCCGAAATTCAGCTTCCCGCCGGTCTAATTCTGCCGCCCGCCCGCCGAGTGAGCTTTAGCCCCCAAGCGGAATTCACCTCTCCATGCCTCGCCAAGCACCTTCAGGAGATTGAAGGACTCGATGCGGTAGGCGTTACCGAGGCTATCGCTACCGCAACAGCGGAATACCGTCGCGTCCTAGACCGGGGCGACCGCCTTGTGCTTCAAGGAATCGGCAGCCTCCGCCGCATCGAATCGCAGTGGACCTTCAAAGCCAGCCTCGAAGCCAACTTCCTGTCGAGCTCGTTCGGCCTTCCCATGTTCCGCATGGACCTCGCTTCGTCAGAATCCATTGCTCCATCACGAACCGCGAAGGGTGAAGCCCCTCGGGTGCGCTCGTGGCGAGCCGCAGCAATTGTAGCCGGCGCGCTTGGCCTCGCAGCAATTGGCGGAAGCAAAGACAACGTGCGCACCACCGTCCAGCAAGCCACCATCGATTGGAACGTTTCAGACTGGTTTCAATCCCAGAAATCAACCCTGATTCGCACCTGGGATTCGTGGAGCGCGTCCGTCGAAGAGTTCGTGACGCCCGCCAACGAGCCCGTTCGCGAAGATGCGACCCTACCCGCTAGCCAACCAGCTGAAGTGCCAGCAAGTGAAGCCGAAAGCAAGCCAGCAGCTAAAGAGCCAGCAGCCAGCAAGCCAGCAGCCAAGGGAGCTAACGAGCCAATCTCAGCTAACCTCGCTAACCTTGCCAAAAAGGCCAACGAGCCAGTCTCAGCTAAAAAGTCAACGAGCGCGCCAGCCAATGAGTCAGTCTCAGCTCAAAAGCCAACGAGCCAGCGAGCGGATCAGCCCTACGCGCTGATTGTAGGGGCCTTTGCCGATGATGCCAATGCCATACGCCTTGTGAGTGACTTGAAAAAGTCGGGATTCCCGGCAGAAGTACTGGATGCCAAAGTCGGCCTGAAGAAGGTCGCCCTGCGTACCTTTGCCAGCGAGGACGCCGCCCGCAAGGCTAAAGACCAGCTTAAAGGGGACTTTCCGGCGATCTGGATCTACCACGAATGAAACCAAAGCATCCCTCGGAATCCCTCACGGTGATGACCGAGATTGTTCTTCCGAACGACACGAACAACCTCAACAATTTGTTTGGGGGCCAGCTCTTGAGCTGGATGGACCGGTGCGCCGCCATTTCGGCACACCGCCATTGCCGCCGCACGGTGGTTACGGCTTCAGTAAACAATGTATCGTTCAATGAGGCGATTCCGCAAGGAGCCATTGTGACACTCGAATCCAAGGTTTCGCGCGCGTTCAGCAGCTCGATGGAGGTGTGGGTGGATGTGCACATGGAAGACCAGCGAGGCACTGGAAAGCGAACGAAGTGCAACGAAGCGATCTATACGTTTGTAGCGGTGGACGATTTGGGGCGACCAATTCCGATTCCGGCCATAGAGCCCGAAACCGACGAGGAGCAACGTCGCTACGACGGAGCGCTGCGCCGCCGCCAGTTAGCCTTGATTTTGTCTGGAAAGATGAAGCCCGAAGATGCCCATGAGCTCAGGGCGCTGTTCTTACCAAAAGACGCTGACCAAGCCTGAGGCGAGCAGCGAGGGCCAGAGTAGGATGCGCATCCAGTACTTTGGCATGTAATCTTGAAGATTGACGAGTTGAGGCGCAGCAAAGACTGCGAGTAAGCCGCTTGTCGCCGCATCAGGATGCGCGATGCGCCACAAGATGGCCACGAGGATTCCAGACCACGATAAGTACAGTCCTTGTCGCTTTGAGCGCTTCGCCGAAACTGCAGCCCGAACCGTTTGAGGGATAGCGACGATCAACCAAAATAGCACGGTCCATTCTCCAGGACTGGGTAGGGTTTGCGTCCAACTCGGCTTGAGCGCAGCCAGCCACTGATAAAAGTGTTCGGGTCCCCCTATGGTCCAGTAGTAGGTGGCAATGGCTGTGGCGGGCACGAGCCATCCCAAAATCAACTGAAGGAATCCTCGTCCGGAACGGGTGGTACCCCAGCCAATCGCCCACAACGAGACGAGAATAAAGTAGCTAAACCGAACGTTCCACAGCAGCAGAATACCCGTGACAAAACCGAGGTTGATACGGCGCGCCAGGGCGCTCCGCTGGTCAAAGGCCATTTCATAGGCCAATGCCATCCAGGCCGCTGCCGCCAGCGAACCGCCCAAGGTGTACCATTGGATTCCTTGACGGCTTCCACTCAAAGCCACCGCGGCTGAAAACCACAACCAGCCGAAGAGGTAGTTCTGCTTGAGGTAGCGGCTCCGGTAGACGAGAATGAAGTTGACAAACCAGGCTCCAACGCCCGTTGCAAGAGCTAAAAGCACCGAATTCGGAGCGCCGACAAGCGTGTTGATGCCGAAACTGATCCCGGCAACGGCAAGGACGAGCACGAAGGCGACTCCAGGGTGGGCATTGCGAAAGAGGAGTGTGGGCATTTGGTCAGGCTGGGTTACCTTTGGGCATCTCAAAAGTACATTGCTATGCCCCTGCGCACCTTTTTTGAAGCTACCGGCGACCTATTTGAATTGACGTTCATGGCTATGCCTTGGGTTGGACCTGCCGCAAACGTGGTATTTTGGTCAATCATTGCAGGCGGTATTGGGTACTGGCTTCGCGAAATGAGCAAGCACGAGAAGCAGCAAGGCTAAGCCTTACTTCGCGTCCAAGGGCCAGCCGTAAATCGTCCCGATGTCCCGGCGGACTTGCTTTCCTTCAAACTGAATTTGATCCACGCGGGCATAGGCTCGCGTTTTTGCTTCCTCGGCATCCGCACCTAGACCGGTGATGGCGAGGACGCGTCCGCCGTTGGTGACCAACTGCCCGTCGCGCAGCGCGGTTCCGGAATGAAACAAAAGACTGCCCTCAGAAGGCAGCTCGGTGCCCGTAATCGCCAGCCCCTTGGGGTAGTCACCGGGGTATCCGGGAGCCGTCATGACCACGGTGATCGCCGTATCGGACTTGACCGCCGCCGGACGCGTGGCAATGTGGCCGCGGGCTGCATCAATCATGAGGGCGAGTAGGTCCTCATCAGGGCGCGCGAGGACGGCCTCGGTTTCGGGATCGCCCATGCGGACGTTGTACTCGATCACCTTGGGTCCGTACGCAGTGAGCATCAGTCCAAAAAAGATGAACCCACAGTAGGGAATACTCTCAGCTTGAAGCCCTTCGAGCGTCGGCTGAATGACTTCACGATGCACTTGGCCGAGCACATCGGGCGTCACGAAGGGCACTGGGCTTATAGCGCCCATTCCGCCCGTGTTCGGGCCGGTTTGGCCTTCGCCCACGCGCTTGTAGTCAGTGGCCTGCGGAAGCAGGATGTAGTTTTCTCCGTCGGTCAGCACAAACACTGAGAATTCGGGGCCAGTGAGGTGCTCCTCGATCACCACGCGGCTCGAGGCGGACCCAAATTTGGCCTCCCCCAGCATGGAATCAAGTTCCTTGAGCGCGTCGACCACATTGTCGAGGATGACGACACCCTTGCCGCCGGCAAGTCCATCGGCCTTGAGCACATAGGGACCGTCTTGACTGAGGACGTACATCTTGGCGGCCTCAAGTTCGTTCTTGGTGAACGTGCGGTAGGCTGCAGTCGGAATTCCGTGGCGCTTCATGAACGCTTTCGCAAAGTCTTTGGAGCCCTCGAGCTGGGCCGCTTCTTCGCGCGGACCGATAAAGTGGATGCGCTCGAGCTGAGGGTGAAAGGCAAAGTAGTCGGCGAGGCCGTGTACCAATGGCTCTTCGGGGCCTACAATTACGACATGAATGTCGTGGCGAATACAGAAGTCGGCAACCATGTCGCGGTCGCGCCAGTCTAGGTCGACGCACGTACCCACTTCATTGAGACCGGGGTTGCCCGGAGCGATGTAGAGGGTGGACAGTAAACCACTTTGTGCAATGCTCCACGCGAAGGCCGATTCGCGGCCACCCGAACCAAAAATGAGTACGTTCATGCGGCAAAGGTCGCGCTAATCTCAAGGATTGCCAAGGCGGATTTTGGGCTTCTTTCAGTACGGCGGGACTGTATTTCCTTCGGTTGAACCACTTAGATAGTGTAAATTATACACACAAATATTGTTAATTATTTTACTCATTTACAACATTTTAAATGTTTCATAACGTGAAGTTGACATGTAGTAATTCGTACTATATTGCCAAGGTTAATGGTAGGATTTACCATAAGATCACATCACATGACGCAACGCATACTTCCATTTTTAGTCAGCCTCTTGGCCTTCGGAACTCCGACGGTCTGGGCGCAAACCGCTCCCCTCAAAGGAACGGTAGTTGAAGAGGGCTCTTTTAGCCCCATCCCCAACGCGGTAATTAGTCTCGCCGATGGCGCGGTGCTGACATCCTCAGATGCGCAGGGCAGCTTCACAATCAACGTCAAAGCGGGCGTCAGTCTCAAGGTTCGCGCGCTTGGCTACACCGACAAGACGGTTGCAGCAGCCAACGGTATGCGCGTAGTCCTCGTGTCAGAAACCTCAGAGCTCGACGAAGTCGTAGTTGTCGGTTTTGGTACCCAAAAGAAGTCCAACGTCACGGGCGCCATCGCGCAGGTCAAGGCCAAGGACATTGAAAACATGAGCCTCTTGCGCGTCGAGCAAGCCCTTCAGGGCCGCACCGCTGGGGTTCAAATCACCCAGAATTCGGGCCAGCCAGGCGCAGGTAGCGTGGTGCGCATGCGCGGAACAGCGTCGATTAACGGTTCCGACCCACTCTACGTCGTTGACGGAGTTGTGATCGGAGGCGGAATTGACTACCTCAACCCGAACGACATCGAAACAATTGAAGTACTTAAGGACGCGGCCTCTGCCGCGATTTACGGTGCGCGCGGCGCGAATGGCGTCATCATTGTCACCACGAAGAGCGGTAAGGGAGCAAGCGGCCAAATGAATGTGAGCGTTTCGGCCTACCAAGGCATTCAGAATCCGTGGCGCAAGGTTTCGGTTCTGGACGCAACCGAGTACGCAACTCTTCAGAACGAAATGGCCGCTGCTGCGGGTCAGTCGATTCCGTACGCCGACCCGCGCAGCTTCGGAGCCGGTACCGACTGGCAGGACGCTGTGTTCAACCGCAATGCCCCCGTGCAGTCGATCGACGTGAGCATGTCGCAGAGCAGTAAGGACGGAAGCTACTTCGCCTCAGTGGGCCGCTTCCGCCAAGAAGGTATCATTGCTCCGGGCCGCTCGAATTTTGAGCGTATCACCGCGCGCCTCAACACCACCAACAAGGTGCACCAGGCAATCACTGTGGGTATGAGCACCGCGTTCACGCACAATACGAGCCAGTCGGTCGCTGAGAACACTGAGTTTGGTTCTCCGCTTGGACGTGCGTTGAATATGGACCCGATCACTCCGGTCTACGAAACCAATCCGCTCGCGCTGAGTGGTGCCCCGTACACGGTGAACGGCGTGCTTCGCCCCAACCTCGTGCGCGACCAGGGAGGCATTTACGCGATCTCGAACCGCGTCACCTCTGAAGTCGTCAACCCGCTTGCGGCTCTGATGACCAGCACCAACGTGGGTTGGTCCGACAAGATTGTGCACCAATCCTATGCCAACGTCGACCTCGGCGGCGGATTCTCAGCCCGCACCAGCATGGGTATCGACCTCGCATTTTACGGGGGCAACGGATTCATTCCGTCGTACTACCTCAACGCGACCAACTTCTTGGACACCAATTTGGTCACCCAAAGCTTCAACCGCGCCTTCTCGTGGATGTGGGACAATACGGTGGCCTACACCAAAGACTTTGGTGCCCACCACATCGATGCGGTGGCGGGCCACTCGGCCCAGGCCGTCAACGGAAGCTTTATCGGTGGTAGCAAGCGCGACGTTCCGACCGACGAATTTGGCTTTGCGACCATCAGCTACGCCCGCAACGCGGAATCTGAGCGCGTGTACGGCGGAAAGTGGGAGCGCTACGCCATCGAGTCCTACTTCGGACGCGTCAACTACGACTACGACGACCGCTACCTCGCCACGGTGATTTTGCGCGCCGACGCATCGAGCCGATTCGGACCCAACTTCCGTTGGGGCTACTTCCCCTCGATCTCGACGGGTTGGAACCTTCACAAGGAATCGTGGTGGTCTTCGAAGCTCATTTCGAGCATGAAGCTCCGCGCCGGATACGGTATGAGCGGTAACGACGCCGCTGGTTCGCTGGAGTACGCCGCGACCATTTCTGGCGGACGCAACTACAGCTTTGGTTACAACGAATTCATGCAAAACGGAACCTCTCCGAGCCAAATCGCCAACCCCGACCTGCGTTGGGAGCGCGTGGGCCAAGCCAACCTCGGAGCCGACCTGCGTTGGGGTAAGTACCTCTACACCAACCTCGACCTCTACCACCGCGCGACGTACGACATGAAGACGCGTCCAGTGCTTCCCGACTACGTCGGCAACAACGCGCCCACTGCCAACGTGGGTAAGATGCGCAACTTGGGCGTGGACTTTGAAGCCGGTTACGAGCGCAGCTTTAGCCCGACCAAGAGCATCCGCGTGGGAGGCAACATCAGCTACATCCAAAACGAAGTCGTGTACCTCGGCAACGAAGAGGGCTACCTCCCAGGGCAGCGCTGGGGACCTCAGGGCCTTGAGATCACGCGCATCCAAGAAGGCTTGCCGATTGGCTATTTCTTCGGATACATGACCAATGGCGTCTTCCAAAATTCCGCTGAAGTAGCTGGATATGTGAACACTGAAGGCGGAATGCTGCAGCCCGATGCCGTAGCTGGAGACTTCAAGTTCGTAGACGTGAATGGCGACGGAGCGATCGACGCCGACGACCGCACCTTCATCGGCAATCCAACGCCAGACTGGACATTTGGTGCCACCGTCAACGCCCGTTGGGGCGGATGGGACGCCGTCCTCTTTCTGCAGGGCGTCGTAGGCAACCAGATTTACAACGCCACGCGTCGCTACGACCTTCCGACCGCCAACCTCAATGGCTCAGCGATCGACCGCTGGACCGGCGAGGGCAGTACCAACGACTACGCCCGCTTAACTGCATTGGACAAGAACTTCAATTTCGCGCGCAGTTCCAACTTTTATGTCGAGGACGGAAGCTTTGCCCGCATCAAGACAGCACAGCTAGGCTATACCCTGCCTGAGGCACTGGCTGCCAAAGTGGGGTTGAAGCGCACTCGCATCTACTACTCAGGCACCAATTTGCTGACCCTGACCAACTACAAGGGCTTTGATCCCGAAATCGGAAACGGTTTTGGCGTCGACCGCGGAATCTACCCGCAGGCTCGCATGCACTCTATTGGATTCTCAACTTCTCTGAACTAATGAAGACGATTCACCTCTCCCTCCTCGCGGCCGGCGCCCTCGCTTTAGCCAGCTGCGGAAAAGACTTCTTGGACGTCGACCCCATTGGCCGCGAACTCGAACTCAACTACTACCAAAATCCTGGTCAGGCCTACGAAGCGCTCGTAAGCGTGTACGACGTACTGCAGTGGAACGACCAAAACGGGTTCTCGGTCATGTACTTGCTTCAAACCGTGGCCTCTGACGATACCCATGCTGGCGGCAGCGACGCGAGCGACCAGCCCGCGTTTGTGGCCTACGACAACTTCTCGCTGACGCCCAACTTGGGTCCGCAGGCGGGATTCTGGCGCAAGAACTACCGGGGCATTTACCGCGCGAACCTCTTTTTAGAGAAGATCGACGGGGTTCCGGGTACCACGAACGAGTTTGTGCAGCGCACGACCGCCGAGGCCAAGTTCCTTCGCGCGTACTACTACCTGGACTTGCTACGTTTGTTTGGTTCGGTTCCGCTGATTACCAAAACGCTGAGTCCACAGGAATACTACGAGGTCACGATGGCGACACCC
>Ga0102880_1000577_pt1 | contig 12351 bp, 8 predicted proteins | sample Colrivmeta1549A3_FD_78188 | JGI IMG/M metagenome (GOLD analysis project Ga0102880, IMG submission 78188) | Estuarine microbial communities from the Columbia River estuary - metaG 1549A-3 | ecosystem: Environmental > Aquatic > Marine > Intertidal zone > Estuary | place: USA: Columbia River Estuary... | reverse complement strand
TGCCGGGCAAGGTGGGCGAAAACCTACGCGCCGGACTCGATACGCTGCAGCTGTCGCGCCAATTGGCGACGATCCGCTGCGACCTCGACTTGCCAGCCGACGCGCAAGATCTCAGCCGTCGGCCCCAGGACGAAACCGCGCTCAAGGCGCTCTACACACGCCTCGGGTTCCGGCAGTTGCTGCGCGCGCTCGGCGGAACCACGGACGAAACCGCGGACAAGCCCGCCGTGACGAACCCAGGTACGCCGAGCGAGCCTACAAACGAATCCTCATCGCTTCGCCGCCCCGAGATCGTCGATGCGCCGCGCGCCTACGAGATCGTCACCGAGGAGGAGCATTTCGCGCAGTGGCTCACACGACTCGAGGCCGCAGAGCTCATCGCCTTCGATACCGAAACGACCAGTCTCGACTACATGCAGGCGCGTATCGTCGGCGTGTCGTTCTGCATCGAACCCGGCGTCGCGGCATACGTGCCGCTCGGCCACGACTATGTGGGCGCACCCACCCAGCTCGATTGCGACAGCGTACTGCGACGCCTGCAACCGCTGCTCGAAGATTCGCATAAGGCGAAACTCGGCCACCATCTGAAGTACGACGCCCACGTGCTCGCCAATCACGGCATCACGCTCGCCGGCATGTCCTACGACACGATGCTCGAGTCCTACGTGTGGAACAGCGTCGCGATCCGCCACGACATGGACTCCGTCGCCGAGCGATATCTCGGCCTCAAGACGATCAGCTACGAGGACGTGGCCGGCAAGGGCGCCAAGCAGATCCCCTTCAGCCAAGTGGAGATTGCCCGAGCCGGCGAGTACGCCGCGGAGGATGCGGATGTGACGCTCCGCCTGCACCGCACGCTGTGGCCGGCGATCGAGCACGAACCCCTGCTCAAGCGCCTCTACGAGCAGTTCGAACAGCCGCTGGTGCCGGTGCTGCAACGGATGGAACGGCGCGGCGTGCTCATCGATCGCGAGCGCTTGCGCGTGCAAAGCCGCGAGCTCGAGCAGCGCGCCGTCGAACTGCAGGCCGAGGCCCACGCGCTGGCGGGCAGCGCGTTCAATCTCGACTCGCCCAAGCAATTGCAGCAGATCCTCTTCGAGACGATGCAGATCCCGGTGCTGCGCAAGACACCGACCGGTCAACCCTCCACTGCCGAAGACGTGCTCGAGGAGCTCGCCGAGGAACACGCGCTGCCGCGTCTCATCCTCGAGTACCGCGGCATTGCCAAATTGCGCAGCACCTACGCCGACAAGCTGCCGACGCAGATCAACCCGACCACGGGTCGGGTACACACTTCGTATCACCAGGCCGTGGCGCAAACGGGTCGCCTGTCCTCGACGGATCCGAATCTGCAGAACATCCCGATCCGCACACCCGAGGGTCGGCGCATCCGTCAGGCCTTCATTGCACCGCCGGGCAAGGTGCTGCTCGCGGCCGACTACTCGCAGATCGAACTGCGGATCATGGCCCACCTGTCGGGGGATGCCGGTCTGCAGGCGGCGTTCGCCGCCGATCGTGACGTGCACCAGGCGACCGCCGCCGAGGTCTTCGGCGTGCCGCTCGAAGAGGTCACTCCAGAACAGCGCCGCTCGGCCAAGGCGATCAACTTCGGGCTGATCTATGGCATGTCTGCGTTCGGTCTCGCCCGCCAACTCGGCATCGAACGCGGCGCGGCGCAGAACTACGTCGACCTGTATTTCGCGCGGTACCCAGGCGTGAAAGCCTACATGGACCGCACTCGCCAACAGGCTCGCGACAATGGGTACGTCGAGACGGTGTTCGGGCGCCGGCTATACCTGCCCGACATTCGCTCGCGTAACCGTGCGTTGCAACAGTACGCCGAGCGCAGCGCCATCAACGCGCCGATGCAAGGCACGGCCGCCGATCTCATCAAAAAAGCCATGATCGCCGTAGATGCCTGGTGCGAGTCCGAGGGTCGCGGGCACGCTGCACTGCTGATGCAGGTGCACGACGAGCTCGTGCTCGAAGTGTCTGCCGACGCACCGACCGTGCAGCAGGTCGGCGCAGCCATCCGCGAACGCATGGTGGCCGCCGGCGAAGGAGACTTGTCGGTGCCGCTGCGGGTCGACATCGGTACCGGCACAAACTGGGACGAGGCGCACTAAGACGCCGGGTAATCAGCGGATCTGGGCAGCCGACGGAATGTTGCGGTAGCGCAACATGTTGCCATTTAACCCCATGATTATTAAAGAAATTGTTTTCCGATTTTTTCGGAACCTTTGCTGCGGTCCGAAGTCTGACTTCCCGAACGCTCTGCGTTCCCCGCTTTTTCTCCCTCCCTGAGCGGGCACCCGGCCTCAAGACCTGTGTCGGGTTTGTCTACCCCCGGTCGTTTCCTCGTGAAGCGCCCGGGGGTTCTTTTATTTCCGGGGTCCCCAAAGCTCGGCGAGCCGTTCCTGTGCTTCCCGTACCCCTAGCGCCGCATGAGCGGAAAACAGCTGTACGGTCGCGAGCCCCCCGAGCGCCGCGCTCGCCGCCTTCAGACCCGCCGCGCGCTCGGCCTGGTTGAGCTTGTCGACCTTGGAGAGCAGCACGTGGACCCCGCGCCGCGCCGGCTGCGCCCACTCGATCAGCCCGAAATCTTCCTCGAGCAGACCCCGTCGGGAATCCACGATCAGTATCAGACCGCGAAGGCTGTCCCGATCGCGCAACGCATCGAGCAGTGGCAACCACTTTTTACGCTCCTCGGGCCGCACCGAGGCATAGCCATACCCCGGCAGATCGACGATCCGGTGCCCGGGTTCCAACTCGAAGTAGTTCAAAAGCCGGGTCTGGCCTGGGGTCTTGCTGGTACGAGCCAGGGCCTTGCGTTCGGTGATGGCATTGATCGCACTGGACTTGCCGGAGTTGGACCGGCCGGCGAAGGCCACTTCCGCACCATCATCGGCGGGGAACTGGGCCTTGGCTGCCACGCTCAGTACGAAGTTGGCCTGTGGGAAGCGTGACACCCCTTTAGTGTAAACTGTGGCAGTCGAATTCGATGTCTGGAGCCTGCGAAATGTTCATCTGCCCGCCCTCGGTGAGGGTCATCGCCGTAGTGTTGCTGTCGGTCGTACTCGCCCCGGCCGCACTTGCCCGTGGCAATGCCGAAGCCGGCGCTGCCAAAGCCGCCGTCTGTGCCGCCTGCCATGGCGCCAACGGCAACAGTGTCAACCCCGAATGGCCGAATCTCGCGGGCCAGAGCGCGCGCTATGTCGCCGAGCAACTCAAATTGTTCCGCGCAGGGCACCGCAACAACGCCGTAATGTATCCGTTGGCCATGGCACTGACGGATGAGGACATTGCGGACTTGTCTGCGTATTTCGCCACGCTGACCCCGACCGGCCTCGAGGCCGATCCCGCGACCTACAAGGCCGGCGAAGCGCTGTATCGCGGTGGCGATCGGGCACGCAACATCCCCTCCTGCACCTCCTGCCACGGGCCAGTGGGCCTCGGCAATTCGGCAGCAGGCTATCCGGCGCTCCGCGCGCAGCATTCGACGTATACGCTGAAGCAACTGGCCGACTACGCGAGCGAGCAGCGCTACGTCGACATCGCCACGGGCAACCCGACGAAGTCGATGAACGGACACATGATGACAACGATCGCCAAGCGCCTGAGCGAAGACGACAAGCGGGCGCTCGCGAGCTACATCCAGGGTCTGCGCTGATCCCCAGCAGTTCACGGTGATGACTATGACGACGATCACTCGGCCGTTTGCCTTCTCCAGTCTGTTCACTGCGGCGTTGTCGCTGCTGCTCCTCGCTGCCGCTCCGACAGCCGATGCACAGGGCGCATCGGTTCCGAGCAAGTGGCAGCAGGGTCGACACTACCGCAGCGTCAGCCCGCAGATGCCGACCTCAGTCGCGCCGGGCAAAGTCGAAGTGCTCGAGATCTTCTGGTACGGCTGCGGCGCCTGCTACATGCTCGATCCGTATCTCGAGAGCTGGAAAAAGAAAGACAAGCCGGCCAATGTCGAATTCGTCCGCGTTCCCGTCACCTGGAACGAAGGCGCCAAGTTGCACGCGCGTCTCTTCTACACGCTGCAAGCGCTGAAACAAGACGAGCGTCTGCATACCAAGGTGTTCGACACCATCCACCGCGGTGGCAACGGCCTGCTCGGGCGCAACGAGGAATCAACGCTGCCCGTCGTACGCGATTGGGCCAAAGCCAACGGCATCGACCCGAAGGCCTTCACCGACGCGTGGAACTCCATGTGGGTGAACACGAAACTGCGGCAGGCGGATGAAATCGTGCGTCGCTATCGTGCAGAAGGCACGCCGTTCATGGCGGTCAATGGTCGCTGGTCGACGGACATCAACTCCGCAGGGGGTGTGCCGCAGATGATCGAACTGATCAACGCTCTCGCCCGCGCCGAGCAGCCACGCTGACGCCGCGGCGCGCACGGCTGCGACGGCGCGCATGATCAGCTGTTTCCTGCTCGACGATCAGGGCCTGCAACGTCGGGTCGTCACGGCTCAGGATACCCTGCCCGAAGCGGCGCTCTGGATCGATCTGCTCGAGCCCGCGCCCGACGAAGAAGCCCAAGTCGAGCAATTCCTCGCCGTCGATGTACCCACGCGCGAGGAGATGCGCGAAATCGAATCCTCGAATCGCCTCTACGAGGAGAACGGCTCGCTGTACATGACCGCTACCGTGGTCACGAAACTCGACACCGAACGGCCCGAAAGCAGCCAGATCACTTTCATCCTTACGCCGAATCGACTGATCACCAACCGCTACGTCGACCTGCTGCCCTTTCGCCGCTACATCGCTTATGCCGAGCGGCATCGAAGCAGCTGTACCTCGGCTGCCGCAGTTCTGGCGGGGTTACTCGAAGCGATGGTCAACCGGATCGCCGATGTTCTCGAGCGTATTGGCGGTGATATCGACGCCGTGTCGGCGGACGTGTTCACACCTCCGCCTCGCGGCCAACGACGACGGCATACCCGTGACTATCGACTGATCCTCGAACGGGTTGGTCGCAACGGCGATCTGACCTCGAAGGCCCGCGAGACCCTCGCGAGTCTGACTCGCCTGTTGGCGTTCCTGCAGCAGTCGAACCACCCGCTGCTCACGCCGGAGGTGCGCAGCCGATTGAAGAGCCTGGTGCGCGATGTGACACAGATGAGCGATCACGCGGCCTTCCTCGCCAACAAGGTCCAGTTCATGCTCGAGGCCACGCTCGGCATGATCAACATCGACCAGAACAACATCCTGAAGATCTTCTCCGTGGCCACCGTGGTGCTGCTGCCACCCTCGGTGATTGGCGCCATCTTCGGCATGAACTTCGAGTGGATCCCGACCTCCCAGGAGCCCTGGGGATTTCCCGCCGCGCTGCTGCTCATGGTGGCGAGCGCAGCCCTGCCGTACTGGCTCTTCAAGCGCCGCGGCTGGCTCTGAGCGAAACCCCTGTTCGGGGCCTTTACCCGCCTGCCCCCTCGAGGGTTAGGATAGGCGCTCAATGAAAACATGGCGCCGTTCAATCTGCCTTGGCAGCCTGCTGCTCGTGCCGCTGGCCGCGCACGCCAACAATCAGCACTTTGCGCTGGCGGCCACCGGTCGCTTCGACGAACTCGCGCGTTTGATCGAAGCCGAGGAGCAGACCGCGAAAAAACCACTGCGCACCGCCGATCGGCACGCGCTGTGCTTCGCCTACTCCAAGATCAAGCGTTACGACAAATTGCTGCCCTGCCTCGACCAGCTCGAGGAACGGATCCGCAGTGGTGACCTGCGCACGCGTCTGCTCGGCCTCGACGATGGCACACCCACGGTGCACGTCATGCGCGCCGATGCGCTGATCGAACTCGGTCAGTACGCCGACGCCATCGAAGAAGCGCAGAAAGGACTCAAGTGGCTGCGGGAAGCCGACAGCGACGATCTCGACATGATCGTACATCTCATGGCCGCGGTGTCCCTGGCCGCGACGCTCGAGGGCGACCGTGAGGCCGGCAGCAACTATGCGCGCGAGCTCGATGAATTCCAGCTCGGTCTGCTGGGCCGTGACTACGTCGGTACCAAGGCCATGGCACTCGGTCGGGTCTACATGGCCCTTGGCGAATTCGACAAGGCGGTCAAGGCCATCGAGAGCGATACCACCTTCGGTTTGCGCAGTTTTCTCGACAACCTCGTCAGTGGCGCGACGCTGCGCGGCGTCAACAACTGGCTGTGGGCCGAGTTGCCCCGCGACTTCATGATCACCAAGGCCTACTTCGAGACGGGTCGGATCGACGAGGCGCGAACCGGCTACGACGAACTGCTCCGCATCCCTCAAGTACGGGCTAACGGCGAGATCTACTGGCAACTCCTCAGTGATCGCGCTCGCATCCACGAACTGGATGGAGAGATCGACAAGGCACTCGAGCGCTATCGCGAGGCCGTCGAAGTGATCGAACGGCAGCGCCTGAGCATCAACACCGAGACCAATAAAATCGGTTTCGTCGGTGACAAGCAGGCCGTCTGCGGTCGACTCGTCGATACTCTCTACCAGGCAGGACGCATCGAACAGACCTTCGAGTACATCGAGCGCTCGAAGGCGCGGGCACTCGTCGATCTGCTCGCCACCAAGAACGAACTCAAAGGCGCCTCGCTTGCAGCCCTCACCGAAGCCGATCGACTCGCCATCGAGCAAGCCCCCGCCGACATGGATGCACTGGCGAGCAATGCGCAACGTGAAGCCGAAGCGGCACGTTTGACCGAGGAATTACGTCGCAACGATCCGGAGCTCGCATCCCTGGTCAGCGTCACGGCGGTGCCGATTGCGGAGATCCAAACTCGTCTGCTCCCAGACGAAGTTGTGCTTCAGTACTACCTGAGCGGCGAACAGCTGTTCGTCGGCGCCGTCACCAAAGATGCGGTGAGCATGCAGCGCGTGGCCGACGGGGACCTCACGGCGAAGGTGCGTCGTCTGCGCGTGACCATCCAGGAAGACGAGGACGAGGTGCGCACCCGGGACTACGCCAAGGAGCTGTATGAACTGCTGCTCGGTCCGGTGCGCCCACTGGTCACAGGCAAGAACCTGCTCGTCGTACCCCACGGCGTGCTGCATTACCTACCGTTCGCAGCGCTGTACGATGGCAGCGACTATCTCATGCAGAGTACGCTGATCCGCTTCCTGCCGAGCGCCAGCACCATCCGCTTCCTGCGGACACCGAGCGGCACGCAGAAAGACCCCGTACTCGTGCTTGCCAATCCGGATCTGCAGGATCCCGCGATGGATTTGCCCTTCGCCGAAACCGAAGGCAAGTTCATCGCGCAGAACATCCCTGCCAGCGAGATCTTCGCGCGCGCTCAGGCGTCGGAGGAGATCTTCAAGTCTCGGGCGCCTGCGTTCCGCATGCTGCACGTGGCCTCGCACGGCGAGTTCAACGGTGCCGACGCCCTGCAGTCGCGATTGCTCCTCGCGAAGTCCGGAACCGAGGACGGCTCGCTGACCGTCGGTGATCTCTACAACATGCGCCTCGATGCCGACCTCGTCACCCTCTCGGCCTGCGAAACAGGTCTCGGTAAAGTTCAAACTGGCGATGACGTGCTAGGTCTGACGCGCGGCTTCCTGTTTGCCGGCAGCAGCAATATCGTCGCCAGTCAGTGGAAAGTAGATGATCAGGCCACCGGCGTGCTGATGCAGCATTTTTATGCGAATCTGAGTCAGGGCAAGCCCAAGCGCGAAGCGCTGCGGGAGGCGCAGCGCGAAACGCGCAAGACCTTTGCTCACCCGTTCTACTGGGCGGCGTTCTACCTCACCGGTCTTGGAGTCTGAGATGTCACGATGGATTGCGATCTTGCTGCTGGTGGCGAGCGTGCTGCCCTCGACTGCACGGGCAGCCACTCAGGAGCCCTTCAAGCACGCACTGATCATCGGTGTCTCGATCTACCGTGATGAGGAAATCCCGCCACTGTTCGGCGTACCGAACGATCTCGACAGCGCCAAGGAAATCGCCGTCGCCATGGGCATACCGGCGGGCAATGTCACCGAACTATTCAACGAGCAGGCCACCAAAGATCGCATCATCGCCGAACTCGGCAAGCTCGCCGCTCGGGCATCAGAGGGCGGTCGCATCCTCGTGTACTTTTCCGGACACGGTACGCGCTGGCGGGACCCGAATGCAGGCGGCTGCGTCGAGGGATTGCTGACCTGGGATCGCAAGGTCATCGTCAATCGCGAATTCGCCCAATATGCCAAACCGCTCGGCAGCAAGGCCGACAAGTTGATCATCATGTTCGATGCCTGCCATTCAGGCGGTATCGCTGGGCTACGCGGCAATACGCGTTCGCTCGGTAGCGAAAACGGCGGCCTGCGACCGAAGTTCTTCATGAAAGCGGATGAAACCGGCACGGCCTGCAACCGACCCTCCAACGTTCGCACACGGAGTCTGCTCGGCCAGAATTCCGATGGTGTCGATGCACTGCCCGAGAATGTCGTGCATATCACCTCGGCGAGATCTGACGAAGTCAGTTTCGACGAACCGAGTCGCGGCGGTCTCGCTACGCAGGCCATGAAGAGCTGCCTGCTTGGCAATGCCAAGGACCTCGATGGCAGCGGTGCCGTGACGCTCGCCGAAGTCGAGCAGTGCGCGCAGGAATTCATCAGCACCAAGGTGGCCCGATTCCCGGACCTGCTGCCGCATCACGTCAGTGTCACCGGCTTGCGCAACATGATTCCGGTCGCCGCGGCCGGAAAGCCCACGCAATCGGCGGCACCCACGGCCGAGGCTGTACGACTAGAGCGGGAACGACTGCAACGCGAGCAAGCAGCGCTCGAGGAACAGCGCCGCGCCGAAGAGCGGCGTGCAGCTGAGCAGCGTGCGGAAAAAATCCGCCGCGAACAGGAGCGTCTGGCGGCCGAGCGTGCCGAAGCCGAGCGACTCGCCAAAGCGGAACAGGAGCGTCTCGCCCGCGAGGCGGAACAAGCACGTGTCGCCCAGCTCGAGAAGCAACGCCTCGCGCGGGTGGCGCAAGAGAGACGAGAACGCGAAGAGGCGGAACTTCGCGCCGAGCAGGAGCGCCTCGCGCAGCTCGCCCAAGCCGCAGAGGATGAGAAGAAGCGTCTGGCGGCAGCACAGGCGGCGGCAGCGCAAACGGCAACGGCCGCAACACAGGCGGCACCGATCGCGACGACACCCGCCGTCACGACCGGGCCGGCAGCCGCTGAACCCGCGCCCGTGTCCGCCGTGGCATCGGTGCAGAACCTCTACGACCAGCGCGATCCGCGCCGCACGCTCACTGTCACCGTGCCACGCAAGTCGTTACGAATTGGACAGGACCCCTTCGAGGTGACGATCACCTCGAAGCACGACGGTCATGTCTACATCGTGCTGCTCGGCAGCGACCAAACCAGCTTCTATCTGCTGTTCCCCAACGGGCTCGATGGCAGCAACACGATCAAGGCCAACGTGCCGATGCGCTTGCCGCGCCCGAACTGGGGTGTGGTGGCGGGCGGACCGCCCGGCACCGATCACGTGCTCGTGCTCGTCACCGACAACCCGCGCGATCTGTCGGTGCTCAGCAGCAATGCCGCGAACCCCGAAGCACCCTACACGTTCAAAGCCGCCGATACCGGCGGTCGACGGGAGTTGATCAATTTCGTCATCGGTGAGGGCGTGCGAGGATCGCCGCGATTCGCCGCGGCCTGGCTCAAGGTGGAGGAAGTCCCATGAGAACCGTAAGTCTGTTGTCTGTCGTCGTCGTCGGTGTGCTCTTCAGTCCGCAGGCCTTCGTGCAAAACGCGCCTGGGACTCCCATGTCCGCCGAAGAAATCATCAAGCAACTTGCGCCGCCCGATCCGGCCGCGACTCCCGCGCCAGCCCAGGGCACCGAAGGTCGCACCCGATCCCTACGTAACCTCAAGCCGGTCGCGCGCAGCATCGACATGAGCATCAACTTCGAATTCAACTCGGCGAAGATCACGCCGGACAGTCTGCCGGTCCTTGAGCAGCTCAGCATCGCGATGAAAGCCAACCAATTGGCCCAAACTCGGTTCATGGTCGAGGGCCACACGGACGCCAAGGGCAGCTCGCGCTACAATCTCGACTTGTCGGCGCGACGCGCCCAGTCCGTCGTGAACTACCTGCAGGCTAAGGGAGTCGAGACCGCTCGACTCGAGTCGATCGGCAAGGGGTTCACGGAACTGCTCAACAACACCGACCCGCTCGCAGCCGAAAATCGCCGCGTGCGCATCAAGGCCCTGCCCTGAGGAGTTCTCTCATGATCGCGCTGACCCGCTGGCTTCAGTCGCTTGCCCTGCGGCCGCTTACTATCAGTCTCATGGCGCTCGGCCTCGCTTCGAGCGGCGCCATCAGCGCCGCGCAGGAACCGCTGTTACTCGTGACGGAGGCGGAGATGCAGGCGTCGCTCGCCGCACCCGAGCCGCTTTTTCCCCGCTTCACACCGGAGCCCGGTGCCCCACGAATCCTTGTCGATTCACCCAAGATCAATACAAGCGTCGCCTCGCCCACCACGCTGAAGCTACGCTTCGAACCCGAAGCGGGAACGACGATTCGGCCGGAGACGTTCAAGGTTAAGTACGGCTCCTTGCGCATCGACATCACGACGCGCATCACCAGCTCGTCGGCCGTGACCGAGCAGGGTTTCGAGGTGCAGAAAGCGGCGCTGCCCAAGGGCAGGCACACACTGATCATCGCCATCGAGGATGGTGTGGGTCGTTTGTCGGAACGCCAGCTGCAATTCGAAATTCTTTGATCAAGGATTGACCATGATGACGACTTTGCGCGGTCCGCTGGCTGCATTCTGCGTCGCTTTTCTGCTCGTTGCCTGCGGTGGCGGTGGTGGTGGTGGCGGTTCTTCCGGTGGCGGCTCGACGAGTTCTGCGCCCGGTGCGCCCACCAACATCGTGGTGGCAGCGGGCAACGGAACGGCGACGGTGAGTTTCACCGCGCCGCTCAGCAATGGGTCCTCGGCCATCCTCGATTACACTGCCACCTGCGCGGCGAGCGGAGCGAGCCGTACCGCGACGGGCACGGGCAGTCCACTCACCGTGACCGGGCTCACCAATGGCGTGAGCTACAACTGCACCGTCACTGCACGCAACGCAGTGGGCAGCGGCGCCGCCTCGTCAGGCGCCAGCGTCACACCCACGGCTCCAACCACCTCGTGTTCGGCGACCGATCGCAAGAATTGGGTCGTCCAGCAGTTGCGCGAGTGGTATCTGTATCCGGAGACGCTACCCGCCACCGTCAACGTCGATGACTATGCCACCGTCGACGCGCTGATCAGCTTCATGACGGCCACCGCGCGCGCGCAGGGTAAAGATCGCAACTTTACCTACATCACCTCAATCGCCGAGGAGAACGCGTTCTTCAACTCGGGCGCCACCGCGGGCTTTGGCATTCGCCTCTTCAGCGATACCGCAGCGCGCCGCGTATTCATCACCGAAGCGTTCGAAAATGCGCCAGCGCTCACGGCGGGTATCGATCGTCGCGACGAACTGCTCGGCGTCGGTACAACCACTGCGAACATCCGCTCCGTGTCCGACATCATCGCCGCCGAGGGCGCAAGCGGCGTCACCAACGCTCTTGGACCGAACACCGCGGGCACGACGCGCGTACTGCGCGTCTCGGGACCCTCGGGCACCCGCGATCTGACGATTGCAAAGGCCGATTACAGCATCGAGCCCGTCTCGCCGCGCTACGGTGGCGTGATACTGCAGGATGGCACCAAGAAGGTGGGCTACATCAACCTTCGCACCTTCATTTCCTCGGCGAATGCTCGGCTGCGCGAAGAGTTCCTGAAACTGCGCAATGCAGGCGTCACCGAGGTCATCGTCGATTTCCGCTATAACGGCGGCGGTCTCGTCTCCACCGGGGAACTGATGGGTGATCTGCTTGGCGGAAATCGATCGTCAGGCCAGATCTTCTCGCAGCTGACTTTCCGACCGGAGAAGTCGGTGGAAAACTCGATCAAGTATTTTGCCGCCCAGCCCGAAGCGGTCTCGCCGACGAAGTTGGCGTTCATCGGCACACGCTCGACCGCCTCGGCGAGCGAGCTCGTGATCAACGGTTTCATTCCGTACTTCAATGCCAACCTGGCGCTGATCGGCGACAACACTTTCGGCAAGCCGGTCGGTCAGATCGCGCGCGATCGGGCTAGCTGCGACGATCGACTGCGTGTGCTCGCCTTTACGACACGCAATTCGGCCAACTCGGACGCCTACTTCAACGGACTGGCGGAGGCCGTCAAGGCGAGTTGTCGCGCGGCGGACGACGTCACGCAACCGCTCGGCAACGCCAGCGAAGCGTCGATCCGGCAAGCGATCGACTACCTCGCCGGCAAATCCTGCACCGCCATCTCGGTGAGTTCCGGTGTCGCCACGCTGACGGGACGCAAGCAGGCTGC
>Ga0102880_1000570_pt1 | contig 12449 bp, 10 predicted proteins | sample Colrivmeta1549A3_FD_78188 | JGI IMG/M metagenome (GOLD analysis project Ga0102880, IMG submission 78188) | Estuarine microbial communities from the Columbia River estuary - metaG 1549A-3 | ecosystem: Environmental > Aquatic > Marine > Intertidal zone > Estuary | place: USA: Columbia River... | reverse complement strand
CCCAAGGCACCATGGCAGCTGTTTTGGGATTAGCGGATGAACTTGTGGAACAAGTTTGTGCAGAAACCCCAGGAGTTGTGGTGGCCGCCAATTATAATTGTCCTGGACAACTGGTGATCTCCGGTGCTTTGGCGGCCGTGGAACAAGCCTGCGAAGCGTTAAAAGCAGCTGGAGCTAAAAGAGCTCTTTTACTTCCTGTAGGGGGGGCATTTCACTCTCCGCTCATGGAACCTGCTCGTACGGCACTGGCAGAGGCCATTGCGCAAACGACTTTTCACCAGCCCATTTGTCCCGTAGTTCAAAATGTACACGCTCAGGCAGTGACTGATCCTTTGGAAATCAAAGAAAATCTAATAGCTCAGCTTACTGCCCCGGTAAAATGGACACAAAGTGTTCAGTTTATGGCCCAGATGGGTGTCACTGAATTTGTAGAGGTAGGACCTGGGAAAGTGCTACAGGGCTTAGTCAAAAAAATCGCTCCAGAATTGGAGGCGGTCTCTGCGGTTCTTTAAGCCCAAAGCAACCAAAAATAATACCCGGCAAACAGACTCAGGAAGATCATTCCAGCGTAGGCTTGGATGATCAGTTTGCGGTTGGGTTGTTGTGATTTCTCAAACCCCGGACTGGTGACCAAGCTGAAATTCAACCACCCAATCGCAGGGGCCAATACAAAGGAAACCGTAGTGGCGGTAGCCACCAACCACCCCATTTGAGCCCCAGTATACCAGACGACCCAGGCATTGGCCAGAGCCAATACCCATACCAAAATTACCAAGTAGCGTTGTGTTTCTGAGCCATGGATCACCTTCCATTTTTGGAGTGTATCGACACTGATTCTTCCCAATGCGTCATGAGCTGTAATACAACTGCTCAGCATGGTGGCAAAAGCAGCCAAGGCAACAACAGGGTAGGTCCAAGCGCCCATGCGTTGGGCAAAAACCCCGATAAGCTGATCCGCAAATGCCACGGATTGGTTGCTCAGGGTTACTTGAGTTCCATAAAAAGTATACAGCCCCAGCATTAAAAAGAGCACAGCCAATACCGCAGTTACCCAATAGCCAAACTTAAATTCTTTGAGTGCCTGGGTTAAATTTTGTTCATCGTTTTTGTTTTTGGCCAGCCGCCACATGCTTACCCAGCTGGAAGCTTCTACTGCTGTGGGCATCCATCCGATCAAACTGATCCAAAATAATACAGCAGCTGTATCGCTTACCTCTGGAAAAACCCAAGTGGGGTCTTGAGGTACGGGACCTTCCCATAAGGCCATGGTTACGGTGATTAACAAGGCGGCTACCAGTAAGGTCACTACTGCTTTAAGGCTGTTTTCTAACCAGCGGTATTGGCCATAACTTAAGACGGCGGCGACTGAAGCCAACAACAGACCAACCATCGCGGGGAGCGGCATATTCAACGAAGGAATCACCTGCAGCATCAAGCCTGCTGTAACGGTATACAGGGTGGATAGTATGGTTATTGAACTCACCAAAGTAACCAAGGCGTAGGCATTAAAAAACCCCTTGCCTTTTTCTAAATATCCTTGCAAGAGCGATTTGCCGGTAACTTGGGTGTACCGAATACCGAATTCGAAAAATGGATATTTCAGCCAGTTGGCCGCTGCGATAGGAAGTAGTGCCCACCACCCAAATTGCGCCCCCGCTTTTGTAGATAGTACTAGGTGAGAAGTGCCTACAGCCATGGAGGCAAAAAGAATTCCAGGCCCCAATGACCTTAGGAGATCCCAGGTTTTACGCTTGGTTGTTTTCAAGGATATGAGTTACGATTTGTTTTCCGTGTGTACGGGAATTTTCGATAAACCATTTATGTGTTTCCAAACCACCGCAAATGACCCCTGCCAAATACAATCCTTTAATGGGAGTCATCATGGTTGCTGAATCGTGTACAGGCTTTTTCATCACCCCTTCCAGAGGAATGCCCAAATTTGATAGAAAATCAAGATCGGGTCGGTAACCCGTCATAGCGATCACGTACTCATTATCTTCTTGCCAAGTACGCTCACCCTGAATGAGTTCTATAGATTTGGGATGTATGGCTTTAATTTGGGTATTAAAGTGCGCTTTGATGGATCCTTCTTCAATTCTGTTGATGATGTCAGGTCTTACCCAGTATTTTACTCGTTTTCCGATTTCGGGACCACGCACTATTAAAGTAACTTCAGCTCCTTTTCGATAACAAGCCAGCGCGGCGTCAATCGCTGAATTACTGGCACCCACAACCGCCACTTTTTGCATGGAGTAGGGGTGGGCTTGATGGAAATAATGAGTCACTTTACTCAGTGATTCTCCGGGAACACCCAAGGTTTCCGGTATGTCAAAAAAACCAGTAGCTAAAACAACCGATTTAGCGCGATAGGTATTTAGATCGGTGATAACCTTAAAGTTTGTTTCCGAAGGTAAGATTTGATTAACGCGTTCGTAAAGCTGTATATGGAGTTTGTGTGCACTGGCAACCCTGCGGTAATATTCGAGGGCTTCTGTGCGGCTGGGTTTCACCGATGTAGAAACAAAGGGTATTTGTTCGAGTTCCAGCTTTTCTGAAGAGGAGAAAAACTGCATGTCTAAGGGATAATTAAACAGAGAGTTTGTCAAGCAACCTTTTTCAATTACCCGATAGGAAAGACCTGCTTTTTGGGCGGCCAGGGCACATGATATACCGATGGGTCCTGCTCCAACAATCAACAGATCTGTGTAGTTCATCAGACCAAATGTTTAAGTTCTTGGATGGTTTTGATCGGCTCAGGGCTGCTGAATACAAAATTTCCCGCTACGAGTACATCAGCACCAGCGGCCACTAGTTGTGCGGCATTAGAGGACTGAACACCCCCATCGATTTCAATCAACGCTTGGCTGGACTTTCGCTGAATAAGGGCCTTGAGTGCACGTACCTTTTCATAGGTATTTTCTATGAACTTTTGCCCCCCAAATCCCGGATTAACACTCATCACAACCACTAAGTCGAGGTCCTGAATAATATCTTCTAATAGATGTATGGGTGTATGAGGATTAAGAGCGACACCAGCTTTCATCCCTTTAGCTTTTATCGCCTGAACAGTTCTGTGCAGGTGGGTACAGGCTTCTAGGTGAACACTTAAAACATGTGCGCCCAAATCGGCAAATACATCGATGTATCGATCAGGATCAACGATCATCAAGTGTACATCAAGAGGCTTTTGCGCATGACGACCTATGGCGGCCAAAACAGGCATACCAAAGGATATATTCGGGACAAAAACACCGTCCATGATATCGATATGAAACCAATCAGCCGAAGATTGGTTGATCAGGGTAATGTCTCTTTCTAAATTGGCAAAATCCGCAGCGAGTACAGAGGGTGCAATCAGTGTTTTGCTCATAGCGATCATTAAAAAAGCCCCTGAAACCAGGGGCTTAAGGTTAGCCCAAATACGTTTTTAGGATTTTACTTCTCGAGGTGTGTTTGAGTCGTCGAATCGCTTTTTCTTTTATTTGACGAACTCGCTCTCGGGTCAAGTCAAAGGTTTCTCCGATTTCTTCTAGGGTCATGGAATGTTGTCCGGCCAAACCAAAATACAGACGAACTACATCGGCTTCCCTAGGTGTGAGGGTTTCAAGTGCCCGCTCGATTTCTGTGCGCAAAGAATCGTGCATCAGTTCTCTGTCAGGGTTTGGTGATTCGCCAGAACGGAGTACATCGTACAGGTTGGAATCCTCTCCGTCGATCAGTGGTGCATCCATGGATACATGGCGCCCTGAGTTTTTGAGTGATTGCTTCACATCTTCCACAGTCATATCCAACTCTTTGGCTATTTCCTCTGCTGAAGGTTGGCGCTCATGTGCTTGTTCTAGGAAGGCAAATGTTTTGTTGATCTTATTAATCGACCCAATTTTATTCAGTGGAAGTCGCACAATACGAGATTGTTCCGCTAGGGCTTGAAGAATGGATTGACGAATCCACCAAACCGCATAGGAAATAAATTTAAATCCACGTGTTTCGTCGAATCGCTGAGCGGCCTTGATCAAACCAAGATTTCCCTCGTTGATCAAATCCGGTAAAGTAAGTCCTTGGTTTTGATACTGTTTAGCTACAGAGACCACAAACCTTAAATTGGCTTTGGTCAGTTTTTCTAAAGCCCGCTGGTCACCTGCTTTAATGCGTTGAGCTAGTTCTACTTCTTCTTCAGCAGTGATCAGATCTACTTTTCCAATTTCTTGTAAATACTTGTCTAATGACGCGGTTTCTCTATTGGTTACCTGTTTGGTAATCTTGAGTTGTCTCATGAATTTGTGGGCGTTTAATGGTGCACTTTGTAGCACACCCTTATTATACGTGTAAAACGCAAAAAGGTTACAAAATAGTATAAAAAAAAACGCCCGAAATTATTTTCGGGCGTTTTGCAGGTTAATCCTCTTGAGGAGCATCGTTTTGAGGTGCTCGATCGGAACGCTCTGGACGGTCTCTTCGGTCATCTCGGCGATCATCTCTTCGGTCGTTTCTTCTCGGACCACGGTCATTGTCTTTACGCTCTGGACGAGGTCTGGATTCGTACCCTTCCGGTTTAGGGACTAAGGCTTTTTTAGATACCTTGTCTTTTCTGGTTTTAGGGTCTACACCAAAGTATTTCACTTCGAAAGTATCTCCCATATTCACTACGTCGGTAACGTTCTCTGTGCGTTCCCAAGCTAGTTCCGATACGTGGAGCAATACTTCATTGCCCGGTGCGTCTAAGTATTCCACTACAGCCCCAAAATCTAAGATTTTGATGACTTTTACTTGATATACTTGGCCTACTACGGGTTTGAAGGTCAATGAGTCAATTTTGGCCAATACCGCATCAATACCCGCTTGATTGGTACCTAAAATCTCCACAATTCCTTCTTCAGTAATCGGGTCTTCGTTAATTACGATGGTTGTTTTGGTGGTTTTTTGCAATTCTTGGATCACTTTTCCTCCAGGACCGATCAAGGCACCGATGTACTCGTTAGGAATACGGGTGGTGATCATTTTTGGCGCGTGGGCTTTTACATCAGCTCTAGGCGCTTCGATGGTTTCCACCAACTTTTCCAATATATGTAACCTACCAGCAGCAGCTTGCTTTAAAGCGTTCACTAAAATCTCATAGGAAAGGCCTTTTACTTTGATGTCCATTTGACAGGCGGTAATTCCGTCAGCCGTTCCAGTCACTTTAAAGTCCATATCTCCCAAGTGATCTTCGTCTCCTAGGATGTCAGACAATACGGCGTATTTGCCGGTTTTTGTATCGGTGATCAAGCCCATAGCAATACCTGACACAGGTTTAGTCATTTGAACACCCGCATCCATCAAAGCCATAGTACCTGCGCAAACAGTCGCCATAGAAGAAGAACCGTTGGATTCCAAAACTTCACTCACCACGCGAACAGTGTACGGGCAATCAGCAGGAACCATCCCTTTAAGGGCGCGTTGTGCCAAGTTACCATGACCTACCTCGCGACGAGAAGTTCCCCTGATGGGGCGGGCTTCTCCGGTGGAGAATGGGGGGAAATTGTAGTGTAGGTAGAAAGTTTCTTCTCCTTCAAAAGAAGGCATATCGATTTGATTGGCTTCTCTGGAAGTTCCCAGGGTTACCGTAGCCAACGCTTGGGTTTCACCGCGGGTAAACAAAGCAGATCCGTGGGTAGAAGGAAGGTAATCCACCTCACACCAGATAGGTCTAATGTCGGTAGTTTTTCTTCCATCGAGACGAAGACCTTCATTTAGGGTCAAATCACGTACCGCCTCTTTTTCAGCTTTGCTGTAGTATTTTTTAATCAAACCACTTTTTTCAGCGCGTTCCTCTTCTGAAAAACTAGCCAATACTTCCTCTCTGATAGCGGCAAATGAGCTGCTGCGCTCCTTCTTGGAAGAACCCTTACGAGCTACTTCATACACTTTGTCATAGGCGCGTTCTCTCACAATCTGAGCCAATGACTCATCGCTGGCTTCCGGTGTGTAGGTGCGCACTTCTTTTTTGCCAACGGCTTCAGCCAGGGCTACTTGTGCAGCACATTGAACTTTAATCGCTTGGTGGGCAAATGCGATGGCTTCGACCATCTCTTCCTCTGAAATTTCTTTCATTTCACCTTCCACCATCATCACTGAATCAGCAGAGGCACCGATCACCATATCGATATCGGATACTTCGAGTTGAGCTCGCGTTGGATTAATGATGAATTGACCGTCAATACGACCTACGCGAACTTCAGAAATAGGGCATTCAAAGGGAATGTCGGACAATTGGATAGCCGCTGAAGCAGCCAAGCCCGCTAGTGCGTCAGGCATCACTTCCTCGTCATGAGACATCAACTGAATCATCACTTGGGTTTCGGCGTGGTAATCTTTTGGAAACAAAGGACGCAACACGCGGTCTACTAGACGCATGGTTAATACTTCCCCATCACTTGGGCGAGCTTCTCTTTTGAAGAACCCACCAGGATAACGACCAGAGGCCGCAAATTTTTCGCGATAATCTACTGTTAAGGGAAGAAAATCGATGTCTTGTTGATCGTAGTTAGAAACCACAGTACACAGCAACATGCATTTTCCTGATTGAACCACTACAGAACCATGGGCTTGTTTAGCCAGTTTTCCTGTTTCTAGGGTAATGGTTCTGCCATCGCCCAATTGAATTTCTTGTTTAAATACTTTTGGTATCATTCTTTTTGTTTTACCCGGAGGTTGTTCGACATTGGTCCCGTCTGCTGGACGGTCAGGTTGTGTTGTTGTGTGTGACCAGTGAAAAACGTCGCAGTTGGCTTTTAATGCAAAAAAGGGAAGCATCGCTTCCCTTTTAGGTTATTTACGGATACCGAGTTCCTTGATGATGGCGCGGTAGCGCAAAATGTCTGTCTTGATTAGGTAATCCAAGAGGCTTCTTCTTTTACCTACCAATTTCACCAGTGAGCGCTCTGTATTGAAATCCTTGCGGTTTCTTTTTAAGTGCTCAGTCAGGTGGTTAATTCTAAAGGTGAACAAGGCGATTTGACCTTCTGTGTTCCCTGTGTTTTTTGCGTCACCTCCATGTTTCTGGAAAATGTCCGACTTTGCTTCTTTGCTTAAATACATGCCAATATTGGTTTAATGATTTTTATGTATCTGATTGGTTTTCAAACAGGGTGCAAATATAGAATAAAATATCCTAATTACGTACAGGCTTATTTTGAATTAAATCGATGTAGAGATTAAGCTTGTTTTTTAATTCTTTTCGGTGGGTGATAAAATCCAAAAATCCATGTTCCAATAAAAACTCTGATGTTTGAAAACCTTCAGGTAAGTCTTGTCCAGTAGCTTCTTTCACCACGCGAGGCCCAGCAAACCCAATAAGTGCTCCAGGTTCAGCAATGTTGATGTCTCCGAGCATGGCATACGAAGCGGTGGTTCCCCCAGTGGTTGGATCGGTGCACAAGGAGATGTAGGGCAAGCCTGCTTTGGCTAGCTGAGCTAGTTTGGCAGAGGTCTTGGCCAGCTGCATCAAAGAGATAGCAGCTTCCATCATTCTGGCTCCTCCAGACTTGGAAATCATCAAGAAAGGCAGCTGGTTTTTAATAGCGTGATCGATGCCCCGGACTATTTTTTCACCCACTACCGCGCCCATCGAACCCCCGATGAAGGCAAAGTCCATACAGCAAATCACGATGTCTCTGCCTTTTGAGGGACCTACGGCTGTGCGCACTGCGTCTTTCAAACCCGTTTTAGCAATCGCTTGTTCTAGTCGTTCCGCATATTTTTTAGTGTCCTCAAATTCTAGGGTATCGACTGCGGTCAGTCCAGCATCGAGTTCTGTAAACTGATTTTCATCGAAAAGAATTTCAAAGTACTCCTTGCTACCTATACGTACATGGTAGTCGTCCTCGGGGCTAACAAAAAAGTTAGCGGCCAATTCCTCAGTTTCAACAATTTTTCCAGAAGGAGATTTATACCACAGACCTTTTGGGGTATCTTTCTTTTCTTCAGTGGCTGTTTGTATGCCTTTTTCTTTGCGTTTAAACCAAGCAGTCATAGACGATCATTTTTTTTGGTCGTGAAAACTATAGGGTGTTCACGTTATTTAGGTCTTCGAAAGCCTTTTTCAATCGGGCCACAAAGGTTTTTTCACCTTCGCGAATCCAAGTTCTAGGGTCGTAGTATTTTTTATTCGGGGCATCCGCGCCTTCTGGATTTCCAATCTGCCCTTGAAGATAGGCATTTTTATCCTGGATATAGTTCCGTACTCCTTCCATGTAGGCGTATTGCATGTCGGTGTCAATATTCATTTTGATCACCCCATAACCAATAGCTTCACGGATTTCTTCAACGGTTGAACCTGAACCGCCGTGGAAAACAAAATCGATGTGGTTATGTCCAACACCGTATTTTTGGCTGATGTATTCTTGAGAATTCTTTAGGATTTTAGGTGTCAACTTAACGTTTCCAGGCTTGTATACTCCGTGAACATTTCCAAAAGCTGCGGCCACAGTAAATCTTGGGCTGATTTTAGAAAGTTCCTCATAAGCATAAGCTACTTCTTCGGGTTGGGTGTATAACTTGGAGTCATCCACATCAGAATTGTCAACACCATCTTCTTCGCCACCAGTAATTCCTAGTTCGATTTCCAGGGTCATTCCCATAGCGCTCATGCGCTTCAGGTATTCTTTACACAATTCGATGTTTTCCTCCAAAGGCTCTTCAGATAGGTCAATCATGTGTGAGCTAAACAAAGGGCTTCCGGTTTGTTTAAAATGTTGTTCGCTAGCATCTAGCAAACCATCGATCCAAGGTAAAAGGTTTTTTGCGCAATGGTCTGTGTGTAGTATAACAGGCACACCATATGCTTTAGCTAGTTCGTGTACGTGTTTTGCGCCGGCGATTGAACCAGCAATCGCAGCTTTTTGATTTTCGTTGGACAATCCTTTTCCCGCATTGAATTGGGCTCCTCCGTTGGAAAATTGAATGATTACGGGTGCCTTTAAAGCGGCAGCGGTCTCTAGAACACCATTGATAGTGCTTGAGCTAATTACGTTAACAGCGGGTAAGGCAAATCCTTTTTCTTTCGCGTATTTAAAAATTGCTTGTACTTGATCTCCTGTGGCAACTCCAGGTTGAATGTTGTGGGCCATGGTCTATTTTTTCGTTAGATAAGCGGCAAAAGTATAAATTATTTGGGTCTAAAAAGGATAATTTATCCCTATGTTTATTACGGAATTCGCAAAATTCATGGACTTAAACCAACGGTTTCCGGTTGTGTTACCCGGGTTGTGCGCTTTAAATCCCCAATCTATTCTAAATAAAAAGTACCCAAAGTCGTAGCGCAATCCACCTCCAGTACCCACGGCTAAATCCCCCAACGAGGCCAATCCTTTAAATTGAGCTTCTCGATTGGGCGTATCATCTAAAAGATTCCAAATATTTCCGGCATCGATAAACAATGCGCCTAAAAAAGGACCAGCTAAGCCAAAACGGTATTCTAGATTGGCGGCTAGTTTGAAGTTTGCTTCGTTGAAATCATTTAAGTTGCTCGTTGTTCCAGGCCCTAGTGCGTAGGCGTTCCACGCTCTGTTGTCGTTTGAACCTCCGGCAAAATAGGACCTTGTAAATGGGATGTTACTGGCATTTCCGTAAGGAATGGCCGCTCCACCAAAAACGCGAAAAGCAATGCTTTGGGTAGGAGCCAAGGGCCAATGTTTGATCCAACTCAATTCAGTTTTGACGTATTGAGCGAAGGGAACTTTGGCATAACTGTACACACCGTCTTCATTTTTCTCTAGACCCACCAAAGGGGCGGCTAAAGACAGAAGCCCCCCAGCACTTTCGAAAAGTATTCTGAATTGCGCAAATTGCGGATCATTCAGGTTATTTGATATTCCGTTGGTGTAGCTCCATTGTGTACTGGAAATCAAGTTGTTTTCAGTCAGTCTCTTTCTGCGTTCCTCGATCAGCAATACCTCTTGATACTGATCGCTCAGCAGTTGATTAGTCAAAAAGTCGTCAATAAATCCCTGAGCTCCGGAGGGAATAATCAATTGGCTTGTCAAGGAGTCAAAGTATTTTGTGTAGGAAGGATCATCCCGCCATAACTGGGCCAGTTCATTTAATTGATCAAAGCTGTTTTGATATACATTAAAAAACCGATCAGGGTTTAGATTGCGCACATATTGTACATCAATCAGATTAAACGTATGTCTTGAATAAGTTTGCGCATTCCATTGGTAGCCCAACGAGGCATTCAAGGTTTGACGATCTAGTCCAATATTGTTTTGTATGCTTCGACCAAGAACCACACTGGTCTTTGGTGCCTTATCCTGGTTGATCAGGTTTTTTCCCAGGCCAAAGGGAACCCATAATTCAGGTCTGGTTAAAGAAATATCAACGCCGTATTCAGACGTATATTTTTGATCGGTGCCTACGGCATCGCCTAACAGTCCTATGGATCCACGTGTGTTGATGCGCAGAATATCTGATCGCTTGCTGATGTTCAACGCCGATACCCCAGCGCTAAAGGCAATACCTAATCGTTGTATGTTGTTGTGGGTTAAGTCTAGGTTTAGTTCTGTGGCATATCTGTCTTTGGGTACCAAATCGATCCGACCGTACAACATTCCATCATCTTGGGGTTCTGCGGCAATTCGCGGTGCGCGTAAAGTCCCGAGATTATTGATCCAACGATACGTTTGATTTCTCTTTTCTTCGCTGTACCACTGACCGGGACTCAAGGGTATGGCCCTGGCCAATACCTGTGGCTGGTATCCAAGCTTCCCTCGGTAAAAAAATGTAATCCCTTCGTAGGTCAAACTGTCCAGTGCAGTCTCCGGATTTCGGGCATCTAGACCTACAAAAACATCAATTTTTTCCCATTGCTCGCGTGTGAAAGGCACAGCAACTGTACCCGCTGGTCCCCTGGGGGCATTGATGTTTAAATCAAGTTGTACTCGGTTATCCAGTCCTTGATTTGCTGTATCCCGCCTGATGGTAAAGGAAAGGGCAGACTCTTGAAATTGAAATACTCCATTGTTTTTGAACCACTGGGTAAGTCGCGTACGTTCCCGGGTTAGGTCTTCGACGCTCACAATATGCCCCACTTTGATGTGTGAATGTTCTTGGGCCGCTATGTATAGGCTATCCAACAGCGTATTATCGGTTTTGACCGAAAATTCATCGATGATGTAGGGATTGCCCAGATCCAACAGATACTTAACCTCTGCCAATGGTTTTTTTGGGTGAAAGACCACGGTGTCTTTGATTTTTGCATTGAAATACCCTTTGGACTGATAAAAGTCTACCATTTTTAAACGATTACGGGCTGTTTCCTGGGAGGAGTAATATATGGGTGCTTGACCTATTTTTCTCAACCAAGGTTGATCTTGTAGATCTCGAGGCGCTCTAGATATTTGGTAAAGCCAAAGTTTGGGGCGAATCCCCGCAATTTGACTGTTGGGTTTTGTCGATAACAAAGCGAGAACAGAGTCGTTTCTAATCTTTTTGTTTCCGATTAAAATTGTCTGTTCATCGAGCAAAAAACGGCCCTCCGGAATATTTTTCAGTCCACTGCAACCGATCAACATCCCCAAAATGAAGATAAGCGTTACTTTTGTGGGCAAGCCCTTGAGGCAGTGTGTATTCATCGCATTCAAAATTACACTATTTGTATGGTTGGAAAAAACCAAATCAAGCAGATCAAATCTCTGCATCAGAAAAAGAATCGATGGGCTGAAAAGGCCTTTATCGTTGAGGGGCATAAAACCATTAACACCCTACTAGAATACGGACTAACGCTACACTGGTTAGGGGGAACAGCAGATCAACAGCATCGATTTGTCACACCGGAGTTTCACGTGTTGTCCCCACAACAACTCAAACAAGTCAGCGCGATGACGACCCCTCCTGGGAGTTTAGCTGTATTTGCCATCCCAGTTTCCACTTCTTTGCCCTCACAAGGATGGATAGTAGCTATTGATGAGGTGCAAGACCCAGGTAATCTGGGTACCATTATTCGTTTATGTGATTGGTTTGGGATAGAGGACCTAGTCTGCAGTATAGGAACAGTTGATGCGTATAATCCCAAAACAGTTCAGGCGTCCATGGGATCGTTAGCTAAAGTGAAGGTTCACTACACTGAATTAACCGATTGGTTGAGTCAAACTGATTTGCCTATTTATGGTACAATGCTTGATGGGCAGTCAATTTATGAACTGGTATGGCCTAAGCAAGGTGTATTGCTCTTGGGCAATGAGGCCAACGGAATTTCCCCGGATGTGATCCGCTTGTTGCACCACCAAATCACCATTCCGGCCACTGGGCACCCTGCCGCAGAAAGCTTAAATGTGGCTATGGCTACAGGTCTGTGTTTGGGGGCTTTGCGTCACCCTTAAAAAAGATTGCTATTCAAAGGTAAGCATCAAAAATACCCCTCTTGTGTAGATGCCTTTAACGTTTGGTAGTAAGGGATTATTAATCAGCTCATT
>Ga0102880_1000556_pt1 | contig 12603 bp, 14 predicted proteins | sample Colrivmeta1549A3_FD_78188 | JGI IMG/M metagenome (GOLD analysis project Ga0102880, IMG submission 78188) | Estuarine microbial communities from the Columbia River estuary - metaG 1549A-3 | ecosystem: Environmental > Aquatic > Marine > Intertidal zone > Estuary | place: USA: Columbia River... | reverse complement strand
TATCGAGGCCGCAGCGCATGGCAGTCAATGCCAGGATGGACTGTGTACCACAGAGGTACTGATCGATACCGGGCTTAGGCTCATAGCTGGTGTCAAATGCGAATGGCCGTACGTGCCCCCACCAACCGGAGAGCGGTTGCGTCGTTGTCCCCAGAACCTGTGAATTGGCCCACACGAAAGCCGGTGCACCTGGACCACCGTTTAGGTACTTGTATCCGCAACCGACCGCGTAATCAGCGTTTGCCTCACGCAGGTCTACGGGAACAGCGCCTGCACTGTGCGCCAAATCCCATACTGTCAATGCGCCAACCCTGTGCGCTAACTCCGTGATTTCGGCCATCTCGTACATGGCACCTGTCCGGTAATTTACATGAGTCAGCATCACCAGCGCGACATCCGCAGTCAGCGCCTCTTTTACGGCAGAAGCGTCAACAAGTACCAGCCGCAACTGGTATTGATTACAAACCGATTGTGCGATGTAGAGGTCTGTTGGGAAATTACTTGTCTCGCTCAATAAAACTCTTTTTTCCGGATGCCGCTGCTGCGCTAACTCAGCAGCTGCGCAGAGCACTTTGTATAAATTCACGCTGGTGGTGTCGGTCATCACCACCTCACCATGACCAGCGCCAATGAGCGGCGCGAGTTGATCCCCCAATCGCTGTGGCATGTTGAACCATCCAGCCTTGTTCCAGCTTTGAATCAAGTCCTGCCCCCATTCTTGGGTAATGACCTGCGCCACCGCTTTGGGTGTTGCCTTTGGCAATGCACCGAGGGAATTGCCGTCTAGATATATGGTGGGTTGGGACTGCTTGGGTAGGTCAAAAAAACTACGTAATGGTCGTAATGGATCTGCCTGATCCAAGGCTAAACAGTCGTCACGGCTAATCGCGGTATTCATAGAGTCATTAATTTGAGGTTCTGAGGACGGCGCGCACGGGCGCCGCATCGCAGTGAGTCAACTTTAGAGGCAAGGCAATCAGCTCGTAATCACCCTCTTCGATACCATCAAGCACCAGGTTCTCGAGAACACGAAGATCAAGATCGAACAACGTCATATGGCTCGCCAAGTCCTTGCTTTCAGCGGGATCAAGACTTGGCGTGTCGGTCCCAATAAGACAAAAACCCTTACACACCGCCTTCAAGGCGTGCAAGGTTGCTGGCGCAATGGCGGTGAACAATTGCCACGACTGGCTGGCGGTTATCGATATTTTAATTAGCACACGAGGTGGCAAGTCGTGTAGAGCGTGCGCCACGTCTGCTGGCTCGACGAGCCCGATAGACCTTGTGCACTCAATCACCCGGCAATGGCCGATATACGCGTCTAAAGCAAGCGTGCCGATACCAGCACCCTCAGCGTGGTAATGCATGGGTGCGTCAGCATGCGCCCCCGTATGCGGAGACATTTTGATCGTGTGCACGGTGACCGGACAACCGGGCCCGTGTGAAAAATGAACCGCTTGCTGGTAGGCTGTGTCACCAGGGAAGACTGGGGCATCAGAATGAACGGCCGGTGAAATATCCAGAATCTTTCGCATAGATACGGAAATTACCACCACGCATTCAGTCGCGGTGTCGCTTATTTGCAACCAAAAGCTTTAAACGCCAGTGTCACTATGGTTGCCCCATCCGTACTATGAAGCCTCTGAATTTATTGAAGTTTTGAATGTAGGTCCGCTTCTTGTCAGTCCGCTCCTCACAAGGTTTTCGCATTTTTCAAAAATGCAGCTTTGGCAACGCACTACCCACCCTCCGATAAGCGGATGACCTGCTCTAATCTTTTCAGGGGGTCTGATTCACTGAGGAGTTGCAGTTTGACTTCTGCGCTAACGGGTAAGGCCTCGGCATAGCGATTAGCTAGCCACCCACAGTCATCCAACTGATACGGTGGAAAGATAGGTAACTTATCGATCACACCTTGTTGTTGAGCCGATGCGATGACTTTTCCAAGTCTGTCGGCATGAACTTTCAAGTGACTGGGCACTTCCGTCGATGGATCTTCCGGCAAATAAGTGACATCACCCTGCCACACGCCAAGGGCACCGGCTGTGACGTTATGCAATTCAAAGCGCACTCCCCCTTGGCACAGCACACGAAAGAAGGTGGGGTGCACGGGCTCAAATTTCCGTATGTGTGCCAGGCAACCAACGCCGTGAAGAGTGGGTACTTCACCAGGCACCTGAACTTCTTTGCCCTGTTTAATCGATACCACTCCAAAAGGTTGTTGCTGTTGATGGCACCGCTTAATGAGGTCGAGGTAACGCACCTCAAAAATTTGAAGTTGAAGCATGCCCTCAGGGAACAAACCGGTTGACAGGGGAAATAGTGGAATGGAGTGGTGCATAATCCGGCCGGTTAGAAAGCCCAACGACCCAAAAGAAACCCAGTAAGCATCACCTGCAGCGGCGCTTACTGGGTCTGTCAACGCATTCAGTTACGTCGACCGCTGGGCGATTGGCCCAGTAGTTTTTCGGGAGCGAACGTTGATGAAATCCGCATTAGCCGCAACATCACGTCATGCTCCTAATTGACACTTTGAGATCCTGAAGATCTCTGATGTCACTTGCAGTTTAAGAAAAGCTGGATGCCGTGACAAGCGAGGAATTTCCCCAATGGCGCGGGGATGGCGAGACGACAAAATAATGGGTTGAGCGCGACTCAACTAACCAACGTTGCAATTCGATGTCAAAGCCGTGTAATTCCCAAGTATGCAATCCACCGACCGCCCCGATCTTGATCTTGAACTAACCGTTGACGTCCCACTAACGCCCGAACAACTCTTCGCCGGTTGGACCAACCCACAGATGTTGCCGAAATGGTTTTGCCCGCGTCCATGGCAGGTCGTTGAGTGTGAAATTGACCCTCGCCCAGGCGGCGTTTTTGCCAATGTCATGCAGTCGCCTGAGGGCGTGCGTCTACCCCGAAACGAGGGATGTTTTTTACTGGTTGAGCCGCCTCATCGCATCATTTGGACGGGCGTCTTGTCTAGAGGCTTCAGACCACAGGCGCAGAAGGAACTCGATTTCGGTTTCGTATGCGATCTAAGTTTCACCGCGCTACAGACGGGTGGGAGCCGCTTCAATGCACTGGTGATGCACAGCGATGCCGAGGGGAAGGCCAAACACGAGCAAATGGGATTCGATCAAGGCTGGCGCATCGCCTTGTCACAGTTGGTTGAACTATACGGGTGATGGGATACCGGCGATACCAGCCTAGCATGTAGCTGAAAGGCACATGCAACTACATCACTTTCCCAGGATCAAAATGCGCGTTTTGGATGATACCGAGCCGGTTCCCAAACGGGTCAACCACCGCCGCTACTTTGATGCCCTCGCCGACCTCAGTGACTGGCTCAAGCGGGGTGGCCCCTCGCGCAGTCAAATGTTGAAAAGCCACCTCGATATTAGCGACACCCCAAAGCGGTTGGGGGCCCTGCGTTGATGCCTCCCCCAGAGGAACGAGCCCCAGCTCGAAGCCACCCACTGAAAAACCAACGTAAAACGGCTGGTCAAAATAAGGTTGCTGTCCAAGCACCTGAACATACCAATCCTTAGCCGCCGCCAAATCAGCGACCGGGTAAATCGCGGTTCGTAAACCGATGAGCATGGTGATCTCTCCTTAAATGGATGCACCGCCGATTATTGATCCATCGCATTGATTTTTTCGAGCTGAATCGCCCCGTGTCTTGGTTGTGACTCTTACAACCTTTAACGATAGTCGATTGAGAGCTAGCATGTACACCAGAACAACCTCCCGTCAGGAGACGCTGTATGACTGAAAAACAAATGAGTGACGCTGCAAAGGATGACAGCGTCCAACAGGTAAAAGTTGACCTCGCTGCCTGCCTGCGCATGGCTGTCTTAGATGACTTTCATGAGGGCATAGATAACCATTTCACTGTGGCTGTTCCCGGCCGAACAGACCAATATTTTGTATTGCCGTTTGGTCGTCATTGGTCAGAGGCACGTGCGAGCGATTTAATTGTATTCAATGAAGCGGGTGAAACCCTTGAGGGGGCAGGCGTGGTCGAGCTCACTGCACAATGCATCCATGCGCCGTTGCACCGCGTGAGTGGTAAAAATGTGGTGTTACACACCCACCAGAACTGGGCATTGACGCTGAACATGCTGTCGGATAACCGCTTACGCTACACCTCTCAAACAGCGGCGTTTTTTTACAACCAGATCGCCTACGACGACGATTATCAGGGGCTAGCGTGTAGTGTGGAGGAAGGTGAGCGTCTCGCAGCCTGCCTGGGTGATAAATCAATCTTGTTTATGAAGAACCACGGTATCGTTGTGACAGGCGACAACATTGCGCAGGCCTATCGTCGAATGTACAAACTTGAGCGAGTGTGCCGAGCGCAGATATTGGCAATGTCAACAGGACAACCTCTGGCCGAGTTGAGCCAATTGGTAATTGATCGGGTCAACACGCCGTCTCCCAATGATCGGCACCCGAAAGCCTTGCGAGAGCATCTTTACTTTGAAGCTGTCAAACGCATTGTCGATCGTGAGTTGCCCGGCTATGCCGATTGAACCGAGTGATTCGCCTAACGTAGCCATGGAAGACCTAACAAAACCCGCTTGGAAATACGTGAGTAGTGGTGTCGAAATAGCATAGCCAGCAAATACAAAGTACTGGCAGACGTTACAAACATAGAACTATCAGGACATCAACCGTCAGGGCTCTTCAAGCTTGCGCTTTGTCATGGAGTTGAAGTTCACACAACTGTCAAAAATGGCGGGTGTTTCGGCGAGTGAATTCAGGTTGATCACTATTTTTACGGGTTTTCAAATACAGTCATCACCAGCGATTAGTCGAGAACAAATTGAAAACCAACCCGATAGCTTTGGCGTTAAGCGCGCTCTCGATCAACTCAGCCCCCATGAGTTCGAGCGGCAGCTTCAGACTACGCTGTGAAAAGTGTCTACTGGTTTGGGGGAACGCCACTCGTTCACAAAGCTGCGCAAACTTGCGTTAACTTGAAGCAAAAACCTCCCCCCGTACCTCACCCGTCATACTCACAGGCAGCTCTGTCGAGGCCTGCGCGCGGATAGCACGTTGCTTCTCTGCGGCATTCGTCGCAGTTGCCTCATCTGGATAAATCGTTACCACGTTGAACGTGGTGTCGGAAGTGTAGATAAAGTACACCGCTTTCGCGCCCAGCGCCATAACGCCTGGTGCAAATTTTTCTTTGGCCGCCTGCTCTTGTGCTTGCCCTTCTGCTGACTGACGGCTATTTTTAGAAACCCACTCTGATATGACTGCATAACTCATTGAAACTCTCCTCAAAGGCATAACCGTACAGGTTCAAACTCGAATGAACGTCGGCAATTACCCTTATAGAGCTTCGCAGGATGGGGGCGATAAAGACCAACGTGACGAGGCCGAATAGCACGCTGAATAACCACTTCAAGTACCGACGAGATTACACATGTGCATAGAGTGATGACTCGTTGAGAGGCCTCATAGGGGGCAGATATTGAAGATAGAGATCGATTAGAAAATCTTATCAATTCATGTTAGTCCCTGCGCGTTGGCGGCCACTCACACATCTACGCAAGCCGATTCACGAGAGAGGTTCTGCAAAGCTTTAGTTGTTGCTCTATCGCATCTGGAACACCAAGCGCGTAACTTGCCGGGGATGAGAATAAAGCTCCCCTTTCAAGAAACCCGACACGTCCCTCAAGCGAGGTGAGCTGTCGAGCAAGCTCCCTATCAAATTTTTCCCACTCTTCGGCTAATAGCCCTGTTAAAAAAGAACCGAACTCAGGTAGCGCACTGGCCATAACATCAGCCTCCTGGATAAGGGCACATTGCCACACGTTGTCTTCTATATCGAAAGCCTTCGTTCGCGCAATGTCATGCGTGCTGGGCACATGACGGGGATCTGTTCGCAGGATGATTGCCTCAATTCTTTCCCGATCCGAACTGGAGACATCGAAAGTCTCGAGTACTGGTCGAATGATGTCGATTGTTGTCTTCTCAATTTCTTCTGGAAACGAGTTACGTCCGCCAGGGTGTCCGATATCGTGGCTCAGCATTGTCACCATGAGGAGGTATTCTGTCTCGGATATAGAACGTTGATCGGACCCTGACAACTTTCGCTGTGACACAATCAAAGCTGTTAAAGAGACTAGCGCAAGGGCAGTATGTAATCGGCTGTGGTAGGCAGGCTCCCTCCCTGCTTCCCTCATTTGGAAACCTAGATTTTCCGCTCGCGCCGCTAAAGCACTTGAAGACTTTATTAACGCTGCCATGCGTTTGGTCCGCATGCGGCCCTTGGGCACGTCACCCAAATATTTGACACAAGACTCAAACGCGACTGGGATACCTGGCCATTTGTGGGGCCAAGCATTCAAAACATTTTGAAGTGCAGCCGTTAGCTCGGAGCGTTTCATCGAACCTGCGAAAGCGCGTTTTGCATAAAGAGCTGCAGATGAAGTGCTCGAAATAGCAGATTACTCATCGTTGATTCTTTACTTAAGATCGCAGTCAACCCATCGGCAGTCAGCTTTAAGCACACACAATCCTCTTTTGCGACTGCAGTCGCGCTGCGGACGCCGCCTGCAAGAACCGCTTGTTCCCCGAAGCTTTCGCCTGCCTTTAACTTCGCGAAAGCTTTTCCCGAACCACTGTCGAGTAATTCAATCTCTCCTTTCTGCAGTATGAACAGCTCCTTCGCTGGGTCTCCCGCTTTAAAAAGAACTTCGCCAGCGTTGAATTTCGCTTCGGTAAAGCCACTCATGATTTTTCCCCTACGCTTACGCCCGCTCCGTTCAGGATACGCAGCATCGTGCAACGCTCAATGCCCTGAAGCCCTTTGTGAATTCGTGGTAATTCCTTTTGCACCTTCGATAGCGGAATGACACTCGTGGTCACCATACCCTCCGCAATCACGGTATACGCATGGGGTACGTCCATAACGCCTTCAGCAAGTCCGAACACGCCACCGATACCAACACGGAAGTTTTTCCCATTTTTTTGGCTGACAGTCACGTAGCCATTCATCATGATGTGCGACTGATATACCTCGCTGCCCTCACTAGCAATCACATCGCCGGGTTTAAACACATGACTGTCCAACTCCATCGATCTACACAATGCGAAAAAGATCCTCTCTGCGCTTGATAAATTGAGGCGCTCGCAGACTTCGAACCACCTGATTGAATCAGGACTCAATCCATTAACTTCGGAAAAGTAGGTGTAGTCGACCTCGAAGTGCACATCACTTGGCTGGGCATTGTTCATCATTCTTCCTTTTTCAGTAACCGAGCCACCTTACACAATATTCTTACCTTTGACAAATTGCGTCATGAGCAAAATCGGGGGCGAACGGTCGGTAATTACCTCTAAAACAAAGGGCCTAAGTGACATTCACCCTTCACGCTGTATTTACTGATAGGGCGTTTGGCGTTAATCTGACGTCGATAACGCTAGGTTAGGAAGCGACTCGCAGTGTTATTCTTCCAAAGCGCGCCATCTAATTTATATCCCTGTCAGTTCTTCCATCGAAGGTGGTATCCAGTCAATACGAGAGAGAGTTACACATGAGTGAATCAGAAACGGTTAGTAACTCAGGACTATCCGTCTCCACCCGGCCCAAACGGAAACTTACGACCGTTTTGGCGACCGACTGCGTAAATTTCAGCTACCACATGCAACTGGATGAAGAGGCGACCTACCGCAACTTAAAGCAATGCCGCACACTGATCGATAATTCGATCGCTGAAAATGCCGGTCGAATTTTCCACACAGCGGGCGACTCGGTGATAGCTGAATTTCACAGCCCCATTGAGGCGATCAATGCTGCGGTGGAATGTCAAAAAGCGTTGGCACGCCGCAATAATGACGACGCGACAGAATTAGGTCTTGAATGGAGGATTGGCATCCACCTCGATGATGTCATTGTGGAGGGTGAAAACATCATGGGTTGCGGGGTCAACATCGCGGCCCGTCTTGAGAGTCAGTGTCTGCCGGGCGAGATTTTGACTTCGAATGCAGTCCGTGAGCGAATAGAGGGGCGAGTTGAAGTCGGGATAACGCCAGAAGGCACGAGACAATTAAAAAATATCTCAGATAACTTTGAAGTTTTCCGCGTCCATCTCGAAAAAATCACTTCACACGCATCAGCGTCCACAAGGCGGAATTCGACGACTAGTTCAGAAGCTGATGCTGCGCAAAATAAGACAGCTGGTACAACACAAAAGCCTCGAATTGCGGTTTTTCCATTCCATAACTTGAGCAAGAATGAGGACAGTGAGTATCTGGTGGAGGGAATCTTCAGAGACTTGATTACCGAATTTTCCCGGATGCAAGAGTTCGATGTTCTTTCGCATAAGACGGCACTTGACTTTCAAACGAGTGGCGCAACTCCGCAGCAATTTGCAATGCAGATTGGGATCAATTACTACATAAATGGCGCGGTCAGAGTGGCAGGACAAAAGCTGCGTATCAGCGTAGATCTAACAGACGCGGAGTCCGGTGCGAACCTGTGGGGCGAAAAATATGACCGTACTCTGGAAGATGTTTTTGATATCCAAGATGAAATAGTATTAAAAATGTCCCGGCAAGTTTTGGGCAGTATCGAGGTGGACACCCTTCAAAGAATTAAACGGAAGCCAACAGAGAAACTGAATTCTTATGAATGGCTTGTTAGAGGGACCTACCACCATGTTCGTTTTGGCCAAGATCATATGAGCAAAGCGATTGACGCATTCAACAATGCGATTGAGATTGACGGCAATAACGCACGAGCGCATGCCCTGAAAGCCTGCACAATTGGCGGCGGTGTGATGAATGGGTGGCTAAATTTTGAGGAAAAATTTCCTGAAGTTCAGCACCATGTCAAAAAGAGTTTAGAGGCAGATGAAAACGACTTTGATTGCCAGCGGGTATGTTCTGCTCTGAGCCTGATGGCTGGTGATAAGACTGCGGCTCTTGAGCACGCGCAATTGGCTCACCGTATCAACCCAAATGACCCGAGAGTGTTACGGCAATTTGCAAGCACGTTAATCGTCCATGGCCGAGCGCTGGAAGGACTGAAGTACTTAAATCAGGCATTTGAACTAGACCCTATTCCACAAGGCCGATCTACTTCCTGTGACCCCTACAAAAACTTCATTTACGCTTATTTTTGCTTAGAGGATCATGCCAGTTGCATCATGTACGCCGAGAAGATCCTACGGTTCGATGAGCTAACTTGGGGCATGGCGATCGTCGCGTACGCTACTCAAAATAGTCCTCAAGAGGTCTATGACTGGGGCGTATTTTCGCAGCATAGCGAAAAATACTCAGCTACCGATTGGGGAGCACTTCTGACAACAAACCAACCCCGTTTTGACAGTGACCGTTTTCTCGCATTAAAAAATGGCTTAGAAGCAATTTTCGTCTGATAGCTCACGTAGCTGCCTTCGTTAAGTTTTAAAAGCTATAAAGTGCATGCCTTCCTCGACTGGTTGCAGTCATAAATGAACGACAAGCTCAATACCCAGCCTCACTAAATGTGGCACTTGATATCGGGTACGTGGACCTGTTCGCTTAAAAAATGGATCCGCCTGCATGTTTTTTAGACTATGGATACGGTTATGAATGAGGACACAAGTGACACAGCAAATGATGATTTGCGCGTGAAAGAGCTCTTGAATTAAGACGTAATAGGCGCGCCGCAAGAATTTGCGTTTGATGATCTCGTAGACTTTGTTGCAGAAATAACAGGATGTCCGACTGCTCTCATTAATTTAATAGATGACCATCGGCAGTGGACACTCGCCGCTAGCGGTATTCCACGAGAAGCTACGCAATGTGACAGAGACGACAGTATGTGCAACTTAGTCATCCGCCAAAACGATGTGGTTGTTATCCCGGATACATTGGCAGACAGCCGTTACGCGAGCATGAACTTCGTGTGCAATGCACCAAAAATCAGGTTTTATGCTGGTGCACCGCTGATCAATAGCAAAGGCTACGCCCTCGGAACATCGTGTATCGTCGACTTCGAGCTAAGAAACCTTGAATATGACAAGATAGAGGCCATCAAAGTGCTCGCGCGACAGGTGGTGGCACATTTAGAGTTGCGAAAGAAAGTGATCGAGGCTGAGAATTCACAGCAGAAATTAACGCAAGCCCTAGAAGTCGCCAACAAAGCTAAAGTGCGCTCGGAGGAATTCCTTAGAAACGTTCTTCCGGAAAAAGTAGCACACGAGTGGCTCTTAAACGAAGAGGTTCTACCGAAATATTGCGATAACGTTACCGTTGGGTTTACGGATTTTGTGGGCTTCACAGCCAACACCAGTGTCACGGAACCAGCGCAGTTGGTTTCGACGCTAAACAAATATTTTTCCGCTTTCGATGAACTATGTCCTCGATTCGAACTTGAAAAACTCAAAACCATAGGCGACGCCTATATGTTTTGCGCAGGACTGCCAGAAAGCGCTCGCCATCACGCTGTTTCTGCCTGTCTTGCGTCATTGGCGTTCGTGAAGACTGTTGCTGAGATCAATGAGCAGAGAAAATCTCAAGGGCTCGAACCGTGGGGGATGAGGGTTGGTTTGCATAGCGGTGCTGTGATGGCTGGAATCGTTGGGAAAAACAAATTTAGCTATGACATTTGGGGGGACACAGTAAACACCTCAGCTCGCTTTGAACAAGCGTGCGAAGAGGGTCGCATCAATATATCGGAAGCAACACACCATCGAGTCAAGGCGTACTTTGAATGCACTCCACGCGGTGAAATTGAGGCCAAGAACAAGGGCATGCTAAAGATGTACTGGTTAGATGGATTAAAGCCAGAGTACGCACAAGACGAGAACGGGATGCTTGGTAACGACCGTTTGCTAAGCATGTTGAATCTGCAATCAATCTAATTGCAACGTCTAGTTTTGGACGTAAAAAAGCACTTCGATTTCTCGTAAGTGTTTGATTGAACTGCTTTATTACTGGTGGACGGTACAGGATTCGAACCTGTGGCCCCCTCCCTGTGAAGGGAACGCCTGCAACAGCGCCATCACAACCCCAGTTCAACGGCGAATCAAATCTGGCGCATCGTTGCGAGCTACCAAAGCTAACATGTCAGTCCGCTACAGACACCATCCATTTCAGCGAGTTGAAGTTGCCTCTGTTGGTTTTTGCAGGCAGCACACGTCCTTAATAAATTGAATATCTGTGGTTAGGGCCGCCAGGTTAAGGTCGTATCCGTGACTAGATCGGTATTGCTTTGGCTGCAGACACGGATGGCGCGCACCCGGATCAAACCGATATCCTCATCGCCGATGCTCGAAGCATCCTGTCACCCAACATGCCGCTGAACTGGTCAGTTGAGACGCCCGAGTATCCCTTACAGGAGTTTGATGACACGTTTCGAATACCTATTCCCTCGGCCATTTCCTCTGATTACGGTGAGTCAGAATGATTAGAGAAAGGCATGTAAGCTTGATCCCTTGATCTCTTGATCTCTTGATCTCTTGATCTCTTGATCTCTTGATCATCGGTTCATCCTCTCAAGGTTTGGAGTCTCCGTAAACTTGGGGCGATTCGTCAACTGGCACCTGCGACATTGTGTAAAACGCACCATGTAAACGCAAATGTCAATTCGTGTGTTTTTGTGAGTTGTCACGCAAGGCGAACCATATACTCAGTCAGCGCGCAAGTATCATTTGTTAATACCTGCATGCTAATGTCCGGACAACGCTATTCCTGCGGATGCGCGTCCCAAGGTTTTAGCCTCCAAAAGTAATCCAAAATCATCAAAAGAAATATGAAACAGAATATTGTCCCGATTAATGCTGAGCGCCACGCGACCAAAAAGGTCAAGGATACCAATGGCTTCGAATTCGCATCCGAGTTTCATATTGCCTACGTCACCATGCACGAGTTTGCGCGAGCCGCATCGATCTTCCCAATCGTCTTTCTCGAAGACAAGCAAAAAGATCAGTTCCGCCCAGTGGTTTTGATGGGTCTCAATGCGGGTGAAAACTTGTTTGTAGATGAGTCTGGACAATGGCAAGCATCCTATGTGCCTGCCATCATTCGTCGCTACCCGTTTGCACTTGCACCCGCAGGCTCAGACGGAAAGTATGTGGTCTGTATCGATGAGAGTAGCCCGCAAGTTAGCGACACAGACGGGTCAGCTCTTTTTGACGAAAATGGCAAGCCTACACAGGTAATTGAGAACGTCAAACGGTACCTAGGAGAACTCCAGCAAATGGATGCTTTCACCAACGAATTCGCGGAATTTTTGTCAGCAAACAACATGCTGACACCGCTAAATATGCGGGTTCGCGATAACGACAAGGTGAAGAACTTGGCGGGCTGCTATGTTGTGAACGAGGAGCGATTGAACAACCTCTCGGATCAAAAGTTCTTAGAAATCAGGACTAAGAATTACCTCCCCCCGCTTTACGCACACCTGATATCACTTGCACAAACAGAGCGCTTGGTCAAACTCCAAGATGCGCGTATTGCCGCAGCGGCGACTCACACCAAGAAAAAACAGGTTGGAACGAAAGCGGACGAGCCAAAAGTTCATTGAAATCAGTGAGTTACTGCGCGCGCCGGCAACGGTTCAATGCGGCAAGTTGTTGAAGACCCATGGTGCTTGGCGTC
>Ga0102880_1000539_pt1 | contig 12920 bp, 13 predicted proteins | sample Colrivmeta1549A3_FD_78188 | JGI IMG/M metagenome (GOLD analysis project Ga0102880, IMG submission 78188) | Estuarine microbial communities from the Columbia River estuary - metaG 1549A-3 | ecosystem: Environmental > Aquatic > Marine > Intertidal zone > Estuary | place: USA: Columbia River... | reverse complement strand
TTCCATCGCGACACCACGAAGGTCGATCACATTGCCGCCCATGGCGCGTTCGTTAGCCGAAATCAACGCCCGCATCAGATCTTGATCCTCAAGCACGGATTCAGGGTCGGAGATAATCCGGTCGCGCAGCATTTCTTCCATGCGGGGTTTGGTGGTCATAAGTTCCGGGCCTGCTCGTTTCTTTCGCCTGATCCTACCAGAAATGGCAGTTCAAGGCTATTTTGTTTTTGCTCTGCTGACCGACTTGCGCCAGTCGGGGGCCTTCTGTCAAGTCTCGCGCGGGAGCGCGGTGTTACGGGAAAGGGCCTGTGGCGGCAAAGCAACCTTAAGGTGAGTAATATATTTATCTTTCTCTTTTAAAACAATCTCGTCAATTGCAGCGCAACCGCGCGTTTGGGTCAGCGTTTTGGGCGTTCGGTGGCGAGGTCGATGTTGAAAAGCCCATCCCCCAAGCTGCCGCCTTGGCGCAATTCGCCCAAGATGACAGTGGTGGAATTGCCCCCCTCATCATTGATGACCCATTGGCGCAGCTCGACCGGACTGTCGGTAAATTTGAGTTGGATATTGCCGTATTCGGGATGATCGGGATCTTGGGCGGTGACGGTGGTCGCGGTGCCATCATAGCTGTGACCAACCACCATTTTCGCCTGAGCCAAATCAACGGTTTTGGCAAGGATCAGCGAGAGCGGCGTTTTGTTCAGCGGATAGGTTTCCGGTGTGGGGCCAGCCTTTTTGTCGAAGATCGCGACAGCACCGCCACCTGCGATGACCAAGGTTTGCTCGGGCGGGTCATATTCAAACCGCACACGGCCGGGGCGTTTGATCAGGATTTGTCCCGTGGCGATGGTGCCGTCGCCATTGATCTGGGTGAATTTGCCTTGGGCGGTTTGCAGCGCGTTGAGATAGGCGGAAAGCGCATTGAGGGAGAGCTGCTCGGCGGCGGCGGGCAGGCTGGTGAGCGCGGCGACAGCGATAGCCAGAACGCCCGCCCGAACACGGCGTTGAACGGGAAATGGGGCGGGTTTACTCATCATTACTCTCAAATCTCCATCGCCAGGGGCCCCGGCTTGCGCGGCTGATCCCCGCTATGGGGATCAGATGGGGTCTTTGTCGCGCAAGCCCAAGTGATATGCGATAACAACGCAGTGAAAGCAGGGGTTAATGCTGCTCCGGGACGAGGATTTCGCGTTTTCCGACGTGGTTTGCGGGGGTCACGACGCCTTGGTCTTCCATTTGTTCAACCAACCGCGCGGCCTTGTTATAGCCGATGCCTAGTTTGCGCTGGATGTAGGAGGTGGAGCATTTGCGGTCTTTGACCACAATCGCCACCGCTTGATCGTAAAGCGCATCTTCGCCTTCGGTATTGCCACCTGTGTTGAGCCCCAGAACCGCATCGATATCGGCTTCACGGTCGTCGTCATGGCCTTCGATCACGCGTGAGACATAGGTGGGCGGGCCGAACGCTTTGAGGTGGTTGACGATCTCTTCGACTTCTTCGTCGCTGACAAACGGACCGTGGCAGCGGGTGATTTTCGCGCCGCCCGCCATGTAGAGCATATCGCCCTGCCCCAAGAGTTGCTCGGCGCCCATTTCGCCCAGAATGGTGCGGCTGTCGATTTTCGAGGTGACTTGGAAGGAGATACGGGTGGGGAAGTTGGCCTTGATCGTGCCCGTGATCACATCGACCGAGGGGCGCTGCGTGGCCATGATGAGGTGGATGCCAGAGGCGCGCGCCATTTGAGCCAGACGTTGAATGCAGGCTTCAATGTCCTTGCCTGCGACCATCATCAGGTCTGCCATTTCGTCAACGATCACAACGATATAGGGCATCTTGACGGGCTGGAATTCTTCGGTTTCGAAAATCGGCTCGCCGGTATCCTCGTCAAAGCCGGTTTGGACAGTGCGCGAGAACATCTCGTTTTTCGCCAGAGCATCGGCAACGCGGCTGTTATAGCCATCGATATTGCGGACGCCCATTTTCGACATTTTCCGATAGCGCTCTTCCATTTCGCCCACCACCCATTTGAGGGCGACGACGGCCTTTTTCGGGTCAGTCACAACAGGCGAGAGAAGATGCGGGATGCCGTCATAAACGGAAAGTTCCAGCATCTTGGGGTCGATCATGATCAGGCGGCAATCTTCGGGTGTCAGCTTGTAGAGCAGCGACAAGATCATCGTGTTGATGGCCACCGATTTGCCCGAGCCTGTTGTCCCTGCGATCAAGAGGTGGGGCATTTTGGCGAGGTTGGCGACAACGGGATCGCCGCCAATATCTTTGCCGAGCGCAAGGGGCAGTTTCATCGTTGTATCGCCAAATTCGCGGGCGGCGATGATTTCACGCAGCACCACTTTCTCGCGGTGTTCATTGGGCAATTCGATGCCAATCACCGAACGGCCCGGCACAGTCGAGACACGCGCAGAGAGCGCCGACATGGACCGCGCAATGTCATCGGCCAGACCGATGACGCGCGACGCCTTGAGACCCGGCGCGGGCTCCAGCTCGTACATGGTGACGACGGGACCGGGGCGGACCGAGACGATTTCGCCTTTGACACCGTAATCGTCGAGAACGGCTTCGAGCAGGCGGGCGTTCTCTTCGAGTGCATCGTCGGAGAGGTGATGGCGCTGGATCAGGCCGGGATTAGAGAGCAGCGACAGCGGCGGCAGCTCGAATGCGCTGGCGGCCTCGTCGAACTGCAGGCGCGGCTGGGCTTCGGCCGCGGCACGGCTAGAGGGTTGCAGCGGCTTTTTCGGCGTGTGCTGCACCACGGCGCGGCGCGGCTCGGCCACGGGGATCGCGGAGCGCGGGATCGCCATATGGGGCGGAAGCTCGGCATCAAGGTCGGTGTCGTTGGCATCGCTGTCTTCTAGGAACATGTTATGCGAGGAATAGTCTTCGGCGAAGGGATCCGCGGCGTCTTCGGAGAGATCGGCGGCGAAGTCTTCGTCGCGGTCATAGGATGGCAGCGCCTCACGGAAGGCGGGATCGAGATCAGCGGCGTAAGGGTCGGGCCGCGCATCAGATGTGCGGGGACGGGTGAGCAGTGGTTCTGGCGACAAGCCCGGCGCGGCACGCAGCGCAGCCGTCAGCGGGGGTTCGGCCCCAAAACCCCGGCGGGTGGTGTCGAGGATGAGCGGGCGCGGACCTTTGGGGTGGGCAGCGGCGGCATTCGCAGCCACGCTGACCACAGGTGTCGGGCGCAGGCGGGCGCGGATGGCATCGCTGATTTTCTCGCGGATGCGTTCTTCGCCGGGGGCGGCGACCTCGGCATCCGACCAGGTTTCGATCAGCTCATTTTCAGGCAGAGCAAGATCGGCTTGGGCGGCATCGGGGCGGCGAACCATGCCGGGCATCCGCTGGAGAAGAGAGGGTTTTGCAGCGGGCGCGGCGGTGAGCGGCGCGGCGTCGCCTTGCCAGGGCTGCACTTCCCAGTTTTGGCCCAAGGCAAGCTGTGCGGCGCTGCGTTCTTGGGCGCGGGCGCGCAGAGCGGCGGCTGCCGTCATCGCACCGCCAGCGCTGCGGCCCATCAAACGCATCAAGGTGGCATAGCTCATGACCAGACCAACCCAGAGGAAGGCGCGGATGCGGCGGCGTTCGGCGCGGTCAAACCCGAGAACGAAGAAGCCCATCGCCAGCACCAGAACGCCCAACAAAAGCGCGGCGAATTTTACGCCCATGCCAGCAGGGATCGGCAGGATGGTGAGCATCAGACCGAGCACCATGTCGCCAAACATGCCGCCCATGGAGAAGGAATGCGTCCAGCCTGCGTTTGGGGTGAGGGTGGCGGCGTAGACCGAGATCAGGGCGATCCAGATTGGCATCCAGATCAGACGTCCGATGGCGCGCTCTGCCCCTTTGTGCAGTGCGAACCGTGCGCCCCATGCGATGGCGCCCAGCGCCAAGCCCCAGCCGCCCCATCCCACGATCATCGCGATGGGGGCCGAAAGCGCGGCCCCGGTGCGGCCCAGCCAGTTTTGCACCGGTGCGTCAGTTGCAGAAACGAAGGAGGGGTCGTCCGGGTGATAGCTGTAGATCAGCGCGCCGATGAGACAGCCGATCACGATCAGGCCAAGGCCCAGCAGCTCGCGTCCGCGTTTCTCGATTGCCTGTGCCATGTCCCGGTCAAACAGCGGGTCGCGGCCTCGGGTCTGATATGCCATGCCTGTCTCGCCTCTTCTTATTTATACAGACTGTTCCGCAAGCGGATCAGACCGTCTTGCATCTCGTCTTTTGGAGCCACCATCGCGACCCGGATATACCCTTTGCCAGGATTTTCGCCCGTGGCATCTTGTTGGCTCAGATAGGCACCGGGCAGCACCCGGACACCTGTTTCGCGCCACGCCTTGAGGGCGGCGCTTTCGCCATCTTCGACGGGAAGCCAGAGGAAAAACCCGGCTTCTGGCCCTTGGTAGGAGTTCACTTCGCGGAAAATCTCATCGGCTACGCGGTATTTCTCGCCGTAGAGGCGGCGGTTCTCGACAACATGAGCCTCGTCGGCCCAGAGGGCTTCGGCGACGCGTTGCAGGGGAAGCGGAATGGGCGCGCCGGAATAGGCGCGCAATTGTTTGGTGGCGGCGATGGATTTAGGCCCACCTGCGATGAAGCCTGCGCGCAATCCGGGGAGGTTTGATCGTTTGGAGAGCGAGTGGAAGACCACGACCCGTTCGGGGTCTGCGCCCATCTCTTGCGCCACTTGCAGCGCGCCGACGGGGGCTGTCTCGCCGCGATAAATCTCGGAGTAGCATTCATCGGCAAAGATGCGGAAATCATAGCGCTCGGCCAAGGTGATCAGGCGGTGCCAGTAGTCGCGGCTGGCGACGGCGCCCTGCGGGTTGGCGGGGGAGCAGATATAGGCAGCGGCGGTGCGGTTGAGCACGGCAGGCGAAAGGCTTTCGTAATCGGGCAAATGACCGGTTTGCTGGGTCGCGGGCACGAAATGCGGCTCGGCGGCGACGGAAATCGCGCCGATCATATAGACCTGATAGAAGGGGTTCGGCATCAAGATGACTGAACGCAGGCCTTTGACCGCTTCCGGCACCAAGGCCATACAGGCGTTATAGAGCGCTTCTCGGGTGCCATTGGCGGCCATGACTTGGGTCTCGGGATCGACGGCGACGCCGTAACGACGGGCGATCCATGCGCTGATGGCAGAGCGCAATTCGGGGGTGCCTTCGTTCGGGGGATAGACGCCGAAACCTGCGATTTCACGCGAAAGAATGTCTGCAATCCATGCCGGGAAGGCGTGGCGCGGTTCTCCGATTGTCATATGCACGACGGGGCCGCCCGCAGAATGCGGGTCAAGCAACGCCCGCAAACGCGGAAACGCATAGGGCGGCAGGTTGGCAAACCGCTCGGGAAACATATCTGACTGCCTCAATTTTCGGGATCATAAGCGCCCCGTTTCACCGCAGAGTAGCCAAAGCAAAGCCAGCCGTCCAGAAAAAGCAGCGCTTTCCCCGCCTCTTGTGGCTTTTTGGACAAGGTTTGACCCCAAAGAGACGTGCGAAGCCGGATCAGGCGCTTGCGGTGGCTTGCATGCATTGCCGCCCATCCGCCCCGCGCACCCACATCGCGCCATCTGAGCGCCAGCACAGTGCGACGGTTTCGTCCACGGTGACCGGAGAGGTGGCGCGGAAGGAAAAACCACGCAGGGCGCCCATTTTGGTGGTGGCCAAGAGCATGAGAAGCTGTGCCAGCAGCGGGCCATGGGTGACAAGGCCGGGATAGCCCTCGACGTGGCGGGTATAGTCGGGATCGTAATGGATGCGATGACCGTTCATCGTCAGAGCGGAATAGCGAAAGAGCAAAGTCGGTGTAAAAGACGCGATCTCGCTGGCGTCTTCGTCGGTGCGCGCCTGTGGCGCGACAGGGGCGGCAGCGGCGGGATCGGGGTCTTCGCGGTAGACGAGATCTTGCTCTTCGGTGAGGCACAGCGCCCCGTCTTGCCAGATTTCATGCAAGAGCGTGACAAAACCCAAGGGGCCGGAGCGGCCCTCTTTGCGATCGATGTTCAACACGGAACTGCGTTTTTCAGCAGCAATCCCCGCGCGGAGCTCTTGGGCGAAGGTCAGGCGGCCACCAGCCCACATGCGGCGCGGCAAGCCGAGGTCTGGGATGATCCCCAGCCCTGTTTTGGGGTGCCCGTCGCGGCCCAGACGGGTGGGAGGCTCGGGAGCCCAGAAGTAAATCTGGTGAAAGAACGGCGGCAATGGGCTGCCCAAGGCGCTGATAGTGGGAAGGCCCAGCGCGATTTCCAAAGTGGTCGCGCGGGCGGGGTCCATCACGTCAGCGATGACTTCGGTTTGACGGGGGGATGTGGGATCGTTAGCCATGATGGCGAAACCCTAGAAGCCCTTGGAGAGGCACGCAAGATGGCCCAGAACCCGACGTTGGATGCGCTTGATCATTTGGTGCTGACGGTGGCCAATGTGGATGTGACTGTGGCGTTTTACACCCGCGTTTTGGGGATGGCGGCGGAACGGTTCGTTCCTGCGGATGGCAGCAGCCGCTGGGCGCTGAAATTTGGCGAGCAGAAGATCAATTTGCACCAAGCGGGAGCAGAGTTCGAGCCAAAGGCGGCGCGCGTGTGCGCGGGGAGTGCGGATTTGTGTTTCCTGACGGCGACCCCCCTGCCCCAATGGCAGGCCCATTTTGCCGCGCAAGAGGTGGTGGTGGAGGAAGGCCCCATTCGGCGCACTGGTGCGCGTGGGCCAATCCTGTCGCTCTATCTGCGCGATCCCGATGGAAATCTGCTTGAGGTGAGCAACGCGCTTTAGCGCTGCGCCTCGTCGCGCAGGCGTGTCATCAATGTCGCGAGCGTGTCGCGGTAGAGCGGGTTGGTGAGGCGCTGCGCGCTGTCGAATTCTTCCGTGCAATTGGCCAGATGCAATTCTGGCCCGATGACCAGTCGAGGCTGGAAAGGCACGAGAAAACCCCGCAGGATCATTTGCGCCCGCTCTCCTCCGGCGCGTCCGGCTGCAGCAGACATGACAGCGACGGGTTTGCCTGCGAGAGGTTGCGGCTTGACCCGGCTGATCCAGTCAAGGGCGTTTTTCAGCACGCCGGAGGGGCCTTTGTTATATTCAGGTGTCGAGATCAGCACCGCACTTGCCCCGGCGATTTCGGCGGCCAGCGCAATGACAACGGGCGGGATGCCTTGGGTGGTTTCATGATCGCCGTCATAAAGCGGCAGGCGCAGGTCGGCCTCATGATAGGCGATGGGCCCATAGGCGCGGGCCGCTTCGCGCAGCAAGGCGCTGTTGGACGATTGGGCGCGGAGCGATCCGGAGAGGCCAAGAATATAAGTCATGTGCAGTCTTTGATTGAGCGCCCGGCGCTGCCTTGATCTGGGGCGCGCCGGGAGAAGCGAGAAACAATCAGGCGTTGGGCAGGATCACGATATCGACGCGACGATTGAGCGCCCGCCCTTCTGAGGTGAGGTTGGACGCGACGGGCTGGTCCATGCCGCGACCGATGGTTTGCACCCGCGTGGCAGGCACACCGGAGCCGATCAGCACCGATGAGACCGCAGCGGCGCGGCGCTGAGAGAGCTCGTAGTTGAGCCCGGCGGAGCCTGTGTTGTCGGTATGGCCCAGAACCTGAACAGTGGAATTGGGGTAGTTCAGCAGCGAGGCCGCGACGGTTTGCAGATCGGAAGTGATGCCAAGGTTCAGCGTGGCGCTGTTGGTGGCAAACAAGATGTCTTGTGGCATGGTGACGATCAGGCGGTCACCTGTGTTCTGGATCGTTGCGGCAGTGCCAAGCTGTGCGCGCAATTCGGCCTCTTGCTTGTCAAGCGAGTAGCCAAGAGCCGCGCCTGCGCCTGCGCCCAGAACCGCGCCCTTGATGATGCCTGCGCCTTTGTCATCGGAAACGAGCGCGCCAGTGACTGCGCCCAAAAGCCCGCCGATCAGCACGCCTTGCTGGGTCTTGTCACCGGGTTGTTGGGAGCCGGGGGCGCCGGGATCTTCGCAGGCGGCAGTGAGGGTGAGGGCAGAGGCGGCGAGAAGAAGCGCGGCACGGGAAACGAGGCTCATAAGAATTTTCTTTCTGCTCAAGAGGTCCGGTGGGCCGGATTTGCCCCCTTATATAAGCGAAGCTTGGGCTAATCGAAGGGTGCAATCGTGCGGATCGGCACCTTTCCGCGCAATTTTGCGTGTGAGGCGCGTTGGAAGGGGGGCGCGGCCCCCCTCGGCCTGACGGCCTCACCCCCCGGGATATTTAGAGCAATGAGAAAGACAAGGGGCAAAAGGGGGGCAGCGTCAGGGGCTGTGGGCCTCTTCGCGGGCCGCTTCCCAAGCGAGCATGGCGCGTTTGACGGGCAGGCCCCAATGATAGCCGCCCAATGCGCCGGATTTTCGCAAGGCGCGGTGGCAGGGGATCAGGAAGCTGACGGGGTTGCGTCCGACAGCTGTGCCGACGGCGCGCACCGCTTTGGGGTGGCCGACAGACTGGGCCAGTTCCGAATAGGTGGTCACATGGCCGGAGGGGATCCGCATGAGTGCCTCCCAGACCTTGATTTGAAACGGGGCGCCGATCATGTGGAGTTTGGTTGCGCCCGATTGGCCAAAGGCGGCGGCGACCCATGGGGCGAGGGCTTGGGGGGCTTCGAGATAGTTGGCTTGGGGCCAGCGGGCGCAGAGATCCTCCATGGCCGCCGCGCGGCCCGTTTCAGCGGTAAAGGCCAAGCCGCAGAGTCCGCGATCGGTGGCCATGGCGAGGGCTTCGCCGAAGGGGCTGTCGAAGAGGCCCCAGCGAATGGTGAGCCCTGCGCCTGATTTGGCAAATTCGCCGGGGGTCATGGCTTCCCATTGCACGAAGAGGTCGTGCAATCGGCCTGTGCCAGAAAGGCCAAGTTCACCGGCGGCTTCGAGCATGGTGAAACGGGCGCGGAGGACGGAGCGGGCGTGATCAAGGGTCAGGTATTGTTGATATTTTTTGGGGCTGATGCCGACCCATTGTGAAAAGAGCCGCTGAAAATGCGTCGGGCTCATTTGCATCTGCTGGGCAAGGTCGTCGAGGGTGAGGCCGGGCGGGGCGGCATCGATTGTCTCAAGAGCGCGGCGCATGACTTGGTAATGATAGGCGGCGGTGAGCGACATCGGGGGTGTCCTTTTGTGGTCGGGCCAGCATAGGCGCAAACGGGTTGGGCTGGCGACCCGGAACCTGCGGAGAAAAGCGAGGGGCGGCTCAGGCGGAGGATGGCGGCGGGAGATGGGCACAGGCAAGGCGTGATGGCTATTGGGGGTTGGCCATTACGTGACGGCCCGTGCGTGACGGCTCTTGCGTGACGGCTCTTGCTTGAGGGCGGGCAAGCTTGGTAGGGGGAAATATGGCAAAGCAATTGAACTATGCGACGATTTACGAGATTTTCACCCGGTTCCGCGCGGCGGAGGCCGAGCCGAAGGGTGAGCTGCATCATGTGAATGCTTATACTTTGGTGGTCGCGGTGGCGCTGTCGGCGCAGGCGACGGATGCGGGGGTAAACAAGGCCACAAAGGCGCTGTTTGAGGTGGCCGATACGCCGCAGAAGATGCTTGTGCTGGGTGAGGATGGCTTGATTGAGCATATCAAGACGATCGGGTTGTTTCGCACCAAGGCGAAGAACGTCATCAAGATGAGCCAGATCCTTGTGGAACAGTTTGGCGGCGAGGTGCCGTCGTCGCGCGCGGCGTTGCAATCCTTGCCGGGCGTTGGGCGCAAGACCGCGAATGTGCTGCTGAACATGTGGTGGCAGATGCCCGCGCAGGCGGTGGACACGCATATCTTTCGCGTCGGCAACCGCGCGGGCATTGCGCCGGGGCGCGATGTGGATGTGGTGGAACGTGCGATTGAAGATCATGTTCCGGCGCAGTTCCAGCAGCACGCCCATCACTGGCTGATCTTGCACGGCCGTTATACCTGTGTGGCGCGCAAGCCCAAATGTGGGGCCTGCCTGATCCGCGACCTATGCCTTTTTGAGGAGAAGAACCTGTGAGCTATCAAGTGATTGGGATCGGCAATGCGATTGTCGATGTGATTTCGCATGCCAATGATCCGTTTCTTGAGGAGATGGGAATAGAAAAGGGCATCATGCAATTGGTGGATCGCGACCGGGCAGAGTTGCTTTATGCGGCCATGCGCGACCGGATCGAGACGCCCGGTGGGTCCGTGGGCAATACGATTGCCGGGATCGGGGCCTTGGGCCTGAAGACGGCGTTTATCGGCAAGGTGAAAGATGACGCGCTGGGGCAGTTCTTTGCCGAGAGCCTTGCGGCCTCGGGGACGGCGTTTCCCTTGCCGCCGCAAGCCGTGGACTTGCCCACGTCCCGGTCGATGATTTTCGTCTCGCCGGATGGGGAGCGCTCGATGAACACCTATCTTGGGGCGGGTGCAGATATTTCCTCGGCCGATGTGCCTGATATTTTTGCAGGCTCGGATATCTTGTTTCTGGAGGGCTATCTCTTTGACAAGCCAGAAGGAAAGACAGCGTTTTCTGAAGCGGCGACACGGATGAAGGCCGCCGGCGGGCGGGCGGCAATTTCGATTTCGGATCCGTTTTGCGCCGAACGCCATCGCGCGGATTTTCAGGCGTTGATCGCTGGGGATGTGGATATTGCTATTGGCAATGCGGCAGAATGGATGACGCTGTATCAGACCGAAGATCTGGACGCGGCGTTGAGGCAGGCTGCGGCGGTATGTGCGGTGGTGGCGTGCACGCGCTCGGGTGCACCGGTTTGGGCGATCCAAAATGGGGTGCGGGTGGAAGCGCCTGTGACTGCGGTGACGCCAGTGGATGCGACGGGCGCAGGCGATCAGTTTGCTGCGGGCTTTCTTTTCGGCTTGGCCACGGGGCGCGATCTGGAGACGGCCGCGCGGATGGGGGTGATTGCCGCCTCTGAAGTGATCGGGCATATCGGGCCGCGTCCGCAGGCAGATGTCCGCGCGCTTTTTGCGGCTGCGGGGCTTTTGTAACCCCGGGGGGTGTTCGGCCAAGGCCGCGACATTCGGGCGGGGCGGGATAACCCTGCCCTGCCATTTGATTTTCCGTTGCCTTGGATGATCTTACCGCAGGCTGCGGCGGCATCCGGCCAGTTGCACATCATACATTTCGGCGCGCGATTGCACTTCGCCTGCGATCCGAACCAGCCAGCTTTTGGCGCGATAGCTGCCGCGCGCATAGCCGGTGGGGCCTTCGTGATAGGCGAGGTATTGGTTGCGGGCGTCGCTGAGGGAAATGCCGAGTTTCTCGCGGGTGTTGGTCATATACCAACCCATGAAATCGGTCGCATCCTTGATGTCGTCGCGTTTGCGGCCAAAACCACCATCGGCGCGCTGGTATTCTTCCCATGTCGAATCAAGGGCTTGGGCATAGCCATAGGCCGAAGATTGCCGCCCCATCGGGATCACGCCCAAGGTCCATTGCAAGGGGGTGCGGGCATTGCCGATAAATTTGCTTTCTTGGTAGATCGTTGCCATCTGCACAGCAACGGGAACGCCCCAGCGCCGCTCTGCCGCCTTGAAGGCCCTGCCATAATTAGGGCGCTGTGCCAAAATCGTACACGCATTGTCCAAATTACGCGGCGCGGAATAGTCGCCCCCGCCGCAGGACGCCAACATTACGAACAGGATCAGCGCGCGAAGGTATCTGCTCATCGCCTCACGCTTTCTTAGTTTTTCTTTCAGTCTACGACAAAGTGCTGCGTGAGGGAATCCCCTAAGCACATTTTCGGCAGATTGATGCCGAGGCGGCGCGTTAGACTGGACGCGAGACTGGGCAAAAGATCGGGCGAAAACGGTTGTAAGGCATATGCACACGGATTGTTTCCATCGAATCCTTCACGGCATGTTGGACATTTACCCATTCGGAGCGTATTTGTGGCCCAAAGGGACAGGAATGCATGCTGCAAAAATCGGCAAAATACCATCTGGGGCAGATCGTGCGCCATCGCAAGCATCCCTTCCGGGGTGTCGTGTTTGACGTGGATCCGGTGTTTTCAAACACGGAGGAATGGTATGCTGCGATCCCGGAGGAGAGCCGTCCGTCGCGCGAGCAACCGTTTTATCACCTCTTGGCAGAAAACGATCAAAGCTTTTACGTGGCCTATGTCTCGGAGCAAAATCTGGTGCCCGATTGGTCTGGCGAGCCTGTGGACCACCCGGACATCCCGGACCTTTTTGGCCCGTTCACCGATGGTCAGTATCCGCTGCATTTCGCGCTGAACTGAGCGCATGAGTGGTGTGCGGTGCGGATATGGTCCGCGCAACGCGCCAGATGGATTACCCCACCAAAAGACCTGCGACTTTCAAGGCGCGCTCTGGGCTGCCTTCGACGTGAAGTTTCCGCGTCATGACGGCCATGATGGCGTTTTGCTCGCCCGAAAGGATGCGGCGAAACACCTCTTCTTTGGCTTTGAGCACGACATCGGCCTCTTCATCGGCGACGCGGGCGCCTGTTTCATCCAAAAGCACCGCGCCGACACCTTCGATCACCAGTTTGGCGCGACCGCGAATTTTGCCCTCGGCCTTGGGGTGAAGGAACGCTTGGAAGTCGTTGAGGATTTCGGAAGGGCTGGGCATTTGGGCATCCTGACAAGGGGGAGGTGACGAGAGGGGGCATGCGTTACCAGCGTGAGAGGGCGTCTTCGTCATCGGATTTGGCTGCCACCCAAGATGCGCCATCCGCCGCATATTCCTTTTTCCAGAACGGCGCGCGGGATTTGAGGTAGTCCATCAAGAATTCGGCCGCCTCAAAAGCATCTTTGCGGTGACGCGCGGCGGTGGCGACCATCATGATGCGGTCACCTGCACGCATTTCCCCAAAACGGTGCAACACGAGCACATCCCCCAGAGACCAACGGCGCATGGCCTCTTGGGCGATCGTGGTGAGGGCGCGCTCGGTCATGCCGGGGTAGTGCTCGATCATCATATGATCGAGTGT
>Ga0102880_1000533_pt1 | contig 12956 bp, 10 predicted proteins | sample Colrivmeta1549A3_FD_78188 | JGI IMG/M metagenome (GOLD analysis project Ga0102880, IMG submission 78188) | Estuarine microbial communities from the Columbia River estuary - metaG 1549A-3 | ecosystem: Environmental > Aquatic > Marine > Intertidal zone > Estuary | place: USA: Columbia River... | reverse complement strand
CTTGCGCCCATTGTCTAAGATTCCCCACTGCTGCCTCCCGTAGGAGTCTGGGCCGTGTCTCAGTCCCAGTGTTGCTGATCATCCTCTAAAACCAGCTACTGATCGTAGGCTTGGTAGGCCATTACCCCACCAACTACCTAATCAGACGCGGGCCGATCCTTCACCGAAATTCTTTCCCCCGAAGGGCGTATACGGTATTAAACCCAGTTTCCCGGGACTATTCCGTAGTGAAGGGCACGTTCCCACGCGTTACTAACCCGTCCGCCGCTAGACCCGAAGGTCTCGCTCGACTTGCATGTGTTAAGCCTGCCGCCAGCGTTCGTTCTGAGCCAGGATCAAACTCTCAAGTTGAAAGCAGCTTGCGCTGCTATCCTTGACGTCCGAACCTCTGCACATCCATCAAATCCGGCTAAGGATCTGATGAGTCTCTGTTTGATGTGCTCCAGGTTTCTTAAAGAAACCAGAAGCCGCCAAACAGTGAAGCTGACCTCACATCATCGGCCGAAGCCTAGTGAGACGATATACAGACGTTTGATCCATCGCATGAACCAAACCGCCCTCATATCTCTTCAGTATCTATCAATTTCAAAGAGCGTAGAGACAAAATCATCCGGCGGCGCTACTTTGCTTGGCAGCGCAACCGCTTCAGGTATCTCTGGTAGTCCCAGCTTCAAGTCCCTCAAGAGCACCGCCCCGTCCGTCCCGTCCGCCGCACCGTCTGCACATCAGCGCGTCCGGTGAGGGGCTGTTTACGGATAGCCGCCGGGAGCCGCAAGCCCCTTTTTTGAGCTTTGTGAAGTTTTTTTAAAAAAACCGGATTTTTCCCTAAATTCAGCATGTTGGGGTTCAAAAGTTGCGCGAGAGGGCGTTGGTTGATAACTTTTTTGCTGCGACGCGGCAAAGGCCCCCTCAAGATTTTGTGGTTGCCTTAGGGTCACCCCCAAGTCTGCCACCATCACGCTGCAATTGCAGCCACTGAAACCTGCGACTCGGCTGCGCTCTCAGCGTGATTTTGACTGTAACGGCGCTGCTGATGCGGATCGCTTCGGCCAAATCGCGGTCAAACTTGGCAAACGCAGGCCCAACAGCCCGAGAATCGCCGCCATATAGAGCAGCGGCTCCAATTGAAGCCCCTTACGAAGCATCACGAAATGCAACGCACCCAAGATGGCCACGCCATAAGTCGCGCGATGCAGCCATCGCCAACGCGGCGCGCCCATCTTCCGCAGAGCCCAGTTATTCGAACTCGCCGCCAAAGGCAGCATCAGCACAAATGCGGCCATCCCCACTGTTATATAGGGGCGCTTTACAATGTCCGCCCAGATCAGGGCCAAGACCTGCACATCTATCACCAGCCACACCAGCAGATGCGCCATCGCATAATAGGCCACCATCAGCCCCAGTGCCCGACGAAACCGCAGCAGGTTGATTCCTGTGAATCGCCGCAGTGGTGTGACGCAGAGCACGGCGACCAGAAACTGCAAAGCCCAAAGCCCAAGCGCTTGCTCCAGCGCCTTGATGGGTTCCGGGCCAAGCCCCCCGGTTAGGGCGCGCCAAAACAGCCAAGGCGCAGGCAATGCACAGAGGATATAGAGCCCCCAGACAGGAACCCGTCGCACAGCGCCATTGATCCCGTCGCGCAGCATCAGAAGTTCGCCTTCAGATCCATTCCTGCGTAAAGCGCGGCGACGTCGTCACTATATCCATTAAACATCAGCGTCTCTTGCTTGCTGGCAAACAGCCCCTGCCCCACCTTGCGTTCATAGGCCTGGCTCCAGCGCGGATGATCCACCTGCGGGTTCACATTACTATAGAACCCATATTCGCTCGGCTGCGATTTGTTCCAGCTGGTCGGAGGCTGGGTATCGGTCAGCGTGATCCGCACGATCGACTTGATCGACTTGAAGCCATATTTCCACGGCACCACCAAACGGATCGGGGCGCCGTTCTGATTTGGGATGTCCTTGCCATAGATCCCTGTCGCCATGATCGTCAGCGGGTGCACCGCCTCATCCAGCCGCAGCCCCTCGACATAGGGCCACTCCAGCACGGGATACCGCAGCCCCGGCATTTCCTCGGGGCGCTGCAAGGTCTCGAAGGCGACATATTTCGCCCCGGACTGCACACCCGCCAACGCCAACAGATCGGCAAGCTCGAAGCCATTCCATGGAATCACCATCGACCATGCCTCGACACAGCGAAAGCGATAGATCCGCTCTTCGACCACCATCTTGGCCAAAATATCTTCCAGCGCATAATCGCCGGGATTATCCACCATCCCGTCAATCTTGATCGACCACGGCTTCACGGTCAGCTGCCCGGCGTATTTTGCCGGGTCGTCCTTGGCGGTGCCAAACTCATAGAAGTTGTTATAGGCGGTGATCTCTTCCCACCTGTTCGGCTCAAGAGTTTCCGCCTGCGCTCGCCCCGGTGCCACAGCCGCCAGAACCGAAGCCCCGGCAAGCCCACCCAACAGCGCGCGCCGATTGAGCCAGATCGCCTCGGGCGTGACATCTCTCTCACGCAGCTTGTTCTTCCACCGTCCCGCCATGGTCGCACTCCTCTATATAAGGTCTAGTCTAGCGCGCTCATCGCACTGCGCCAAAGCAACTTGCGTCACGAGGCTGTGGGTCTCTGAAACATTCTTTTATCGATATGTGTCAATCCGACGCCTCGCGCGTTTTACAACTTCGCGTATAGTCCCCCCATAACAGTCGGAGGAGACGCCCATGTTCCGCCCTTTTTCTGCACTTGCCCTCGCAACCGCGCTTGCGGTTTGCCTGTCTGCCCCCGCGCAGGCGGCAGATGGCGTCGTCACTTATGAAACCGACGACAGCTTCGAAGATGCGGTCTTCGCTCTCGAAAACGCCATTCTCGATCAAGGTCTGGTCATCGATAGCGTCTCGCATACGGGCGAAATGCTGGAACGAACCAAAGCGGATGTCGGCAGCACTGTGACGCTCTTTGATCAGGCCGATGTCTACAGCTTCTGCTCCGCTGCCCTCTCGCGCAAAGTAATGGAGGCAGATCCGATGAACATTCGCTTTTGCCCCTACGACATCTTTGTCATGCAACAACCCGGCGCCAAAGTCACAGTCGGCTATCGCACCTTTCCCGACGGACCCATGCAAGAGGTTCAGGCCCTGCTGGATACTATCGCCAAGTCCGCTGCGGGTCTGTGACCGGGTAAACTTGCCGCGAACACACGCGCGAGGCGGGAAAAATACTCACGCTCACTCGCGCGTCTTCACGAACATCTGATTGGAAACAGTTTCGCCCGCTGGCTTAGCCCGGTGGGCGTCTGCGTCAATGCCCTTCACCTTTTTTTGCGCGGTGAACCAATCCCCCCCCCCAGTTGCGTAATCCCCTTCGATGCCAATTCCGGCAGACCAACCTTTTACAGGAGTTCCAACATGCTTCGCAGAACCGTTCTCGCCCTCACCGCCGCAGTCGCCTTCGCAGGTCCAGCCTTCGCAGGAGGCCACTCCAAGGATATCGTCGACACCGCAGTCGAAGCAGGCAGCTTCTCCACTCTCGTCGCCGCAGTCACAGCCGCCGGGCTTGTCGACACGCTGAAGGGCCCAGGTCCATTCACCGTGTTCGCTCCCACCGATGAAGCCTTCGCGAAACTGCCCGCAGGCACCGTCGAAGACCTGCTCAAGCCCGAGAACAAAGACAAGCTCGTAGCTGTGCTCACCTATCACGTGGTCGCAGGCAAAGTGATGTCCACCGATCTGTCCAACGGCATGAAAGCCGCGACCGTGCAGGGTGGCGAGATCACCATCATGACCGAAGGCGGCGTAAAGGTGAACGAAGCCAACGTGACCACCGCCGACATCGAAACCTCGAACGGTGTGATCCACGTGATCGATTCGGTCATTCTGCCGGGAATGTAAGCCCGAAACGGCCTCAAACGAGGCCAGACTGTTTCCCAAATACGCCCCACTCGGCCTCGCCGGGTGGGGTTTTCCTTAGTTTTGCCACAGTTTCGCCAAATTATTTGCACCATCCACACGCCCTGCGTTAGTCCTTGGAAAAAAGACGAATATCCAAAGGTCAGGTTCCAGCCCCAGAGCAGTCGCGGGCATATCCCGCGCGTCACATCTCGGGTGGAGCCACATCAGCTCTCCCATTTTTTCTCAGGCTCCCACGAACAGGGGCCGCTTACGATTTACAGGGAGGCTCTTCATGGCCACGATTATCGAAACTACCGAAGCACCATTTTCAAACACGACACCTTATTCCTTACTCCCCGGCGATAATTTCCGGGGCACCGTCGGAAGCTTTGGCGATCAGGACACGATCGCACTGAGCCTTCTTGCAGGTGAGACATATGAGATTTCCCTAGTGTCGAGCGGCATCACACCATTCAACAGCGGCAATGTGTTCTTGACCGACGGTCTCAGTACGGTGATCCCCGTTTTTGGCTTCTCGTCGCTGGCAGCCACAGGATACACGACCAGCTTCACCGCACCTTCCAGTGGTGTTTTCTTCTTTACCGTGCAGGGCTTTACGCCAAGCGCGGAATACTCCCTCTCGATCTCCGATCCGTCCATGCCCCCGCCCCCCGCTGGCCCAACCTCCGGCAATGACAGCCTCACCGGAACAGAAGGCAACGACATCGTCGATCTTCTCGCAGGTGACGATTGGTTCGACGCCCTCGCAGGAAACGATTCCATCCTCGCAGGCGACGGGGCCGATACGGTCTTTGGCGGCACTGGCAAAGACACGATCTTCGGCAATGACGGCGACGACTATATCGACGGCAACGAAAACAATGACGACCTCCATGGCAATGCAGGCAATGACACCGTCAATGGCGGCGGCGGCAATGACATGATCTGGGGCGAAGAAGGCAACGATCAGGTCAATGCCGGAACGGGCAATGACAGCGTCTATGGCGGCGATGGCAAAGACGTGCTGCGCGGCGATGGCGGGGCCGACCAACTCTTCGGCGAGGCGGGGAACGATGTGCTCGACGGCGGCACAGGCAACGACATGCTCGACGGCGGCGCCAACAATGACCGCCTGATCGGCGGCGGCGGGCTTGATACGCTCGATGGCGGCGCAGGCAACGACAAACTCGACGGTGGGGCCGCCAACGATATTCTGATTGGCGGATCGGGCAAAGACACCATGACAGGTGGCAGTGGCTCAGATGTCTTCGTCTTTGAACTCGGCTCTGGCCGCGACACGATCACCGATTTCCAAAATGGCTTTGATACATTCGACGTCACGGCCCTTTCCATCATGGGCATTACCGAATTCGACGACATCGGTATTTTCCAAGTCGGCGCCAATACCCGCGTTGCCTTCGACGGGTTTGCCTCCGATGTTCTCTTGCTGAACACCGATGCCGCCCTGCTGGATGCGTCGGACTTCACCTTCCTGAACTTCCCACCCATCGTTGTCGGCTGATCCCTTTTCATCACCGCAACACAACGCCACTTTCCCGCCCCGATGCTCCGCGCATTGGGGCGGTTCTGTTTTATCCCGCGTTTTCCACATCACCAATTTGACATAATTTTTCTCAAGACCGCCCCATCCAAGCCCTCCGATAGCCCAACACACCCACTATCCCCCGTCCCAAGCCGCCGTTTTCCCAAACGCGCGGCGCAGTTGTTTTTTATGATCACCTTTTTGAATTTCCCTTAACGCGAGCAGGACAAATGGCAGTAATCAATGAAGTGAATGATACCGACATCTATATGAATGTCGGAGATACCTATAATGGCGGCGTCGCAGGCAGCGACACGCGCGATGTGATGATCTTCAACGGGCTTCAGGCCGGAAACACCTACACCGTTTCCATCGATCTGACTTCGATCGCAGATACCGTCGAAGTCGGCATTCTCAATCTCTACGCGCAAGGCACCCGATATTTCATCATCAACGGCGTTCTTGCCCCCGCCAGCGTGCCCGATGCCGGCTTCGCCACCTTCTCGCCCGGCGAGTTGGTCGGCACGACGCTGACGTTCAACATCACCGTCGTTCAGCAACAGCTGATGGGCCTTGAGTTCAACGTCCACAACGGCGGCGCCACCAACTACTCGATTTCGCTCTCGAATTATGTCGCGCCCCCCGCCATCACCGAAGGCGCGGATGTCATCCTCGGCGACAGCGATGCCAATTTGATTGATGCGCTTGGCGGCGATGATGTCGTCAATGGCGCCGAAGGCAATGACACGGTGAACGGTGGCGCAGGCAATGACACCCTCACAGGCGGCGCAGGCGCCGACCTTTTCGTCATCGATTTCGAAAATGGCGCAGATGTCATCACCGATTTCACACCGCGCGAAGACAAGATCGACCTCAAGGCCTATGGCGTATCCGCCCTCGAAAGCCTGACCCTGACCGATACGCCCGATGGCGTGCTCATCGACCTCGGCACCGGAAATTCGATCACCCTCTCCGGCCTGACCATCGCCGATCTCGCCACTTCCGATTTCGATTTGCTGCCCAATCTCGTCACCGGAACCGCAGGCGACGACAAGGTCATCGGCCTGAGCGGCGTCGACATTGTCACTGGCGGCGATGGTGACGATGACGTCGACGGTCACGACGGCAATGACAGTCTGGATGGCGGCGAAGGCCGCGACAAACTCGTCGGCGGTTCCGGCGACGACACGATCATCGGCGGCAATGGCAATGACCTGCTCTTTGGCGGCGATGACAATGACCTGATCTACGGTGGCGCCAGCAACGACCGCCTCTTCGGCGACGCAGGCGATGACCGCCTCTTTGGCGACGCCGGGAACGACAAGCTCGACGGTGGCCAAGGCGACGACCAAATCAGCGGCGGCGCAGGCAAAGACGCGCTCACAGGCGGCGAAGGTGCCGATGTCTTCCTCTTCGAAGTCGGCTCTGGCAAAGACACGATCACCGATTTCGAAGACGGGTTCGACCAGATCGACCTCTCCGGCCTTGCCGCCATGGGCATCACCGAATTCGGCCAATTTGGCGTCTCCCAACAAGGGCTGAACACGATGATCTCCTTCAACGGCGCCAATAACGTGCTCTTGCTCGATGTCGACGCCGCTCAAATCGACGCGTCCGACTTCCTGTTCTGACGCCCTCACATACAAAAGCCCCGCCGGATCACTCTGGCGGGGCCTGACCTTTCTTTGCAGCAGGGGCTTTGCCCTGCCTGCCTTCAATGCACCTTGGCGTCGGCGGGTTTGGGGCGGTTCGTCGCCGCGACGCGCGTGCCAATCAGCAAACCTTCTGGCCCTGCCGTGACTGGCACTGCCTCTCCATCTTTCACCTCACCCCCAAGGATCATCTCCGCCAAGGGGTCTTGCAGGCTCCGCTGGATCACCCGCTTCAAGGGCCGCGCTCCAAAGACGGGGTCGTACCCCTCCTCTGCCAACCACGCCTTTGCGCCCGCATCCAGCGTCAAGGCGATCTTGCGCGCGCCCAACCGCTTGAGCAAACGGGCCATCTGGATCTCCACGATCCCGCCCATATCGCCCCGGCCCAGTCGATCAAAAACGATGATCTCATCCAGACGGTTGAGGAATTCAGGGCGGAAATGCCCACGCACGGCTTCCATCACCTCTGCCTTGGCCTCGCCTACATCGGCCCCGTCAGGCAAATGGCTCAATGCCTGCGCGCCCAGGTTCGACGTGAGGATAATCAGCGTTTGCTTGAAATCCACTGTCCGGCCCTGACCATCGGTCAACACCCCGTCATCAAGCACCTGCAACAGCACGTTGAAGACATCTGGATGCGCCTTCTCGACCTCGTCAAACAGCACAACCTGATAGGGCCGCCGCCGCACGGCTTCGGTCAGCACACCGCCCTCGTCATAGCCCACATAGCCGGGAGGCGCGCCGATCAGCCGCGAAACCGAGTGCTTTTCCATGAACTCCGACATATCGATACGCACCATGGCGTTGTCATCGTCAAACAGGAATTCCGCCACCGCCTTGGTCAGCTCGGTCTTGCCCACACCTGTTGGCCCAAGGAATAGGAACGACCCCAAAGGCCGCCCTTCATCATTCAGCCCCGCACGCGCACGCCGCACCGCATTGGCCACGGCCTTCACCGCCGCATTTTGGCCGATCACCCGCTTGTGCAGGCCCTCTTCCATCCGCAACAGCTTCTCGCGCTCGCCTTCCAACATCTTCGATGTCGGAATTCCCGTCCAGCGCTCGACCACTTCTGCAATCTGCTCCGGGCGGACAGCCTCCGAGACCATCCGGGCCTCCTCCACGCTTTCCGCATCCCCCAATTGGCGCTCCAATCCGGGGATCGTGCCATATTGCAACTCACCCGCGCGGGCAAAATTACCCTCACGCTTGGCAATCTCCAACTCCGCCCGCGCCCGGTCCAACTGTTCTTTCACATCGCGCGCAGACGCCATCTTGTCGCGCTCTGCTTGCCAGCTTGCCGTCATCGCTCTGGATTTCTCCTGCAACTCCGCCAATTCGCGCTCAAGCGTCTCCAACCGATCCTTCGACGCGGTGTCCGTCTCTTTCTTCAGCGCTTCGGACTCGATCTGCAACTGTAGGATCTGGCGGTCCAGCGCGTCCAATTCCTCGGGTTTGCTGTCCACTTCCATCCGCAACCGCGACGCCGCCTCATCCATCAGGTCAATCGCCTTGTCGGGCAAGAACCGATCCGTGATGTAGCGATGCGAAAGGGTTGCCGCCGCCACCAAGGCGCTGTCGGAAATCCGCACCCCGTGGTGCAACTCGTATTTCTCCTTGATACCGCGCAGGATGGAAATCGTATCCTCCACTGTCGGTTCTTCCACCAAAACGGGCTGGAACCGCCGCGCCAATGCGGCATCCTTCTCTACATATTTGCGGTATTCATCCAGCGTCGTGGCGCCAACGCAATGCAATTCACCCCGCGCCAAAGCAGGCTTGATCAGGTTGGCCGCATCCATTGCACCATCGGTCTTGCCCGCACCCACCAGCGTATGCATCTCGTCGATAAACAAGATCACTTCGCCCGCCGCCGCTTCGATCTCTTTCAAGATCGCCTTCAGCCGCTCCTCAAATTCACCGCGATACTTGGCTCCCGCAATGAGCGCGCCCATATCGAGCGCCAAGAGCTTCTTGTCGCGCAGGCTTTCGGGCACATCGCCATTGATAATCCGCAGCGCCAAACCTTCCGCAATCGCTGTCTTGCCCACGCCCGGCTCGCCAATCAACACCGGGTTATTCTTGGTGCGCCGCGACAAGACTTGCATCGAGCGCCGAATTTCCTCGTCGCGCCCAATGATCGGGTCAATTTTGCCCGCCCGCGCCGCTTCCGTCAGATCGCGCGCATATTTATTGAGCGCCTCATACCCGTCTTCGGCCGACGCACTGTCCGCCGTGCGCCCCTTGCGAATGTCATTGATCGCGGCATTCAGCCCTTGCGCCGTCACTTTTCCCGCATCCAAAGCATCTTTTGCCTTGGATTTGACCATGGCCAGCGCCATCAATATCCGCTCGACAGGCACAAAACTATCGCCGGATTTCTTGGCCAAAGCCTCAGCCTCGCCCAGCACTTTGGCGGTCAGATTGTCCAAATAGGTCTGCCCGGCATCGCCCGACACCTTGGCCTGACGGTCAACCTCCCGGTCAACAGCCTCCCGCACTGCGGCGGCATCCCCTCCCGCGCGGCCAATTAAATTCGCCGCCAACCCTTCGGGGTCATCCATCAAGGCTTTCAAGAGATGCTCAGGCACAAGGCGCTGATGGCCTTCCCGCATCGCAATCGTTTGGGCCGCCTGCACAAAGCCGCGCGCCCGTTCCGTGAACTTCGACAAGTCCATGGCACTCTCCTTCTGTTAGCACCCGGGTCTCGTGCGCCCGCCCTTGCGGCACGCCCCATGTCCGGGCCTCCCTCATGATGTGGTCGCCCCTTGGCCGCTCTTCAAGGCCCCTTTTTTATCAAAACCTAACCAAAAGAGCGAAACCAATCCGCCTGCCTGCTACAATACGGCCACCAGCCTTCGTTAGGATGCTCTCCGAACGGGCGGGCCAAAAAATGAATATCCTCTCTGCGGGCAAAAGGTTGCTGCGCCGTAATCATGCAGCGACACTGCGTTACGTCTCCCCGATGCTGCTTTCAGCAGACATGAAAACCCTGCATGCCGACGTTACCCTTGAACTGTACGGCCAGTTCAAAACCTTTGCGGTTACGCTGCCCGCGCATATTTCTGGCGAGCGCTGGCATATGCGCCGCCTCTTTGCAGAAGCCGCAGTCGATCTCTTGCGTGCACTCCCCGAAATGCAGGCGTCCTCGCACAAGATCACCCTCAAAATCCCCGATGATCCATCGCTTGACGCTTCCCCCCCTGACTGTCACAACCGCCCCGTTTGCCAGCCAGAGGAAACCGCTATGCCCACCGATGACCGCCTGATCGTTGCCCTCGACGTGCCAAATGCCGTCGCCGGGCTGGAATTGGCCGAAAAGCTGGGTGACAGCGTCGGCTTTTACAAAATCGGCCTTGGCATGCTTACGGGGGGCGGGCTTGGTCTGGCCAATGAACTCAAGCAAGAGCATGGCAAACGTATCTTCCTTGATATGAAACTCTTCGACATCGGCGCCACTGTCGAAGCCGCCGTGCGCGGCCTGTCGCAATTCGACCTCGACTTCCTCACAGTGCACGGCGACCCCCATGTCGTGCGTGCAGCCAAGGAAGGCACCGCAGGCAAGCCGATGAAAATTCTCGCCGTGACTGTGCTCACGTCTTTGGACCGCGCCGATCTTGACGCAGCCCTGATCAAGCCCGGCTCCGTGCAAGACATCGTGCTCGAACGCGCGTCCCAAGCCTTGGACGCTGGGGCCGACGGCCTCATCGCCTCGCCACAAGAAGCCGCGCTCATCCGTGCACTTCCCCAAGCCAAGGGCCGTTTGATCGTGACACCGGGCGTGCGCCCTGCCGGGGCGGATTTGGGCGATCAAAAACGCATTGCCACACCAGCCGCCGCCATTGCCGACGGCGCCGATCACATCGTCGTTGGCCGCCCGATCTGGAAAGCAACCGACCCCCGCGCCGCCGCGCAGGCGATCCTCGCCGAACTCAGCAAGTCGGCATGAAAAAGGCGGGCCACCAAGCCCGCCTCTTCAACATTGCCTTGAAACCGGGTCTCAGCCTGCGGTTTTCAAATCTGCGATCAGCCCATCGATATCGCCGCGCCGCCGATCCAACATCGCTCCGATCTCGGTGCGCTCCGTCAAAAGCATGTTGATGCCTTCGATGAACATGTTGAAAAACAGCGGCGAGCCCGCCTTGTCCGAAACAAGAAACGTCACATCGAAAGGGGCCTGCCCACGCAGCTTCGCCAAGGTTTTCACCTCGATGAAACTCTTGACAGGCTTTGCCCCCTGCACTTCGATCTGCCCGCCAATAAATTCGCGAAAGCGCTTGCCGTATTTCACCGAAATATAGCGCGTGAATTCTTTGGTGAAGCGGCTCATTTGGGCCGCGCTGGCCCCGCGGGCATCTGCCCCCAAAGCATAGCGCGCAATGGTCGGCACATCGGCGTACCGATTGAAAATGCGCTCGAAATCACCATACATCGATGCTTCAGATTTTCCCGAAGCGATGACTTGGTTGATATCAGCCACCAGCCCATCCACCAGCGTTCTCGCGGCTCCCTCGCTCAATGCCAGCGCAGGCGCTGGCAGCACGGTTGCCGCCAAGCCCGTCAAAATCACAAAACGGCGTGTCACATCACTCTGCATAGGGGTCCTCATAGGGGTCGGTCACTGTTTCCGCATAGGGATCAGCATAGGCGCCTGATGCGGCATCTCCCAGCTCGAAGCGCCGACTTTGCAGGTAAATTAACCGTGTCTGCGCGTAGCTATCAGCGCTTTCATACAGCACGCTGTCGATTGTATCGCCAAATCTATCCCGCGTTCCCACGCGATCAAACACCCGCGCCACAGTTCCCGCATGTCTTTCTGGCGCCACAAGCACATAGCTCAAAGGATTGGTGAAAAGGTCCACAACCTTGCCCGCCGCATCACGCTGCGTCGATGGCCCCAATAGCGGCAACTCCAGATATGCACCCTCCGGCGCGCCCCATGCCGCCAGCGTTCCACCAAAATCGGCATCCGCCAGCTGCACACCACCAAGGTCTGCCGCCGGGTCAAACAGGCCCGCGATCCCAACAGTCGAGTTGATCACAAAGCGATAAAGATTGCTGCCAAAACCGGGAATATCGCCCTGCAACAGGTTGTTCACCATCACACTCGGCGTCGAAAGGTTGGTGGCCACATTGCCCACCACCGCTTGCAGATCATCGTTTGCAATCTTGCCATAGCCCTTGGACACAGGCCGCAGCAATGCCCGGTCCACACTGCGATTGAACTCATGCACCTTGCGGTTCCCGTCCTCATAGGGGTCATGGATCCCCCCACCAGCACCGGGGACAGAGCATCCCGCCACTGTGAGAGACAGCCCCATAGCTACGGCAAAGAACGTAGTTCGGCGTCCATATCGGGCGAAAAGCGTCAAAGTCATGATAAAGTCTCTATTGGGTCGTCATGTTTCAATGTCTTGCATCTAAAGCTTAGTGCGGAAAACCCCAAGGACAGGGGGGTGCACAACAATTACCTGTGGCAGAATGGCGACATCACAAGTTAAGGTGGTAAACTATAAAGAAAACAGCAACAAAAACAGAATAGTTTGCCTTTAACGCGCAGCGCCCCCTCATCTGTCGACAAAAAGTCGCATAGTGTTGAAGAGGCCACGCGCCAAAGGCATTAGCACCGGCATTGCGCCGCGACAGTATTTTGACGGAAGACCTTATGAGTAACTCTCAGTTCTTGGCAGGCCTGCGCGAATTGCGCGCAGCGCGCGGCGAAAGCAACGGCCTCTTCTGGGCCGTTGCCCTCTTTAGCGCCTTTTGCAACCTGCTCATGCTCACCGGGCCGCTTTACATGTTGCAGGTCTATGATCGTGTGCTCGGCTCCCGCGCTGTCGAAACCCTCGTTGGCCTCTCTCTCAT
>Ga0102880_1000448_pt1 | contig 14371 bp, 13 predicted proteins | sample Colrivmeta1549A3_FD_78188 | JGI IMG/M metagenome (GOLD analysis project Ga0102880, IMG submission 78188) | Estuarine microbial communities from the Columbia River estuary - metaG 1549A-3 | ecosystem: Environmental > Aquatic > Marine > Intertidal zone > Estuary | place: USA: Columbia River... | reverse complement strand
TGGGCGACCCCAAGGCGGCCTGCGACATCTCCAAACATAATGTTGCGGCTGCTGCAGGTGCCTCGATTGCCCAAGCGATTGCGGCCGATGACGAGAATACCGCGATGCAAATCATGGCACGTGGAGCCGCGAGCGAGGCGCTAAGGCTCTGGAAAGATGGCAAGATCGACGGAGTGATTGTTCTTGGCGGCACGATGGGAACAGATCTGGGGCTTGATGTTTGCGCCGCACTTCCCTTGGGTGTGCCCAAATATGTGGTCTCGACGGTGAGCTTTTCCGCGATGTTGCCGCCCGAGCGTTTGGCCGCGGATATTCAAATGATCCTTTGGGCGGGCGGTCTTTATGGGCTCAATTCGGTCTGTAAGTCCTCTCTGAGCCAAGCGGCGGGCGCCGTATTGGGCGCAGCGCGTGCCGTAGAGGCGCCCAAACGGGATAAGCCTCTGATTGGTATGACAAGTTTTGGCAAGACGATCCTGCGCTACATGGTGCATTTAAAGCCTGCTTTGGAAGAACGCGGCTATGAGGTGGCTGTGTTCCACGCCACGGGTATGGGCGGGCGTGCCTTTGAGGCGCTTGCTGCGGAAGGGGCGTTTGTATGTGTGATGGATTTTGCTCCGCAGGAAGTGGTGAATTTCATGATGGGGTCAGGCATTTCTGCGGGGGCGGATCGACTTGAAAACGCTGGGAAAAATGGGATTCCACAACTCGTGGCGCCCGCCTGCTATGATCTGGTGGACCTGATTGGCTGGCAAGCCATCCCGCCGCATTTGGCGGATCGTCCGGCACATGCTCATAATCGCTTGCTCACCTCTGTTGTGCTGACGCCAACAGAGCGCCGCGCAGTCGCCGCAGAGCTGGCGAGGAAGTTGAAAACAGCCCAAGGACCAGTGCATTTTCTCTTACCAACAAAGGGTTGCAATGAATGGGATCGTGAAGGCGGCCCCTTGCATGATGCGGAAGGGCTTGCGGCGTTTTGCACGGAGTTTCAAAAGGAGGCCCCGGCGAATATCTCGCTTGAAACCCTCGATTGCCATATCAACGACGCGCCTTTCGTGGCCGCGGTACTCACACAATTTGATGCATGGGTCTCGTCAGGCGTGGTGCCCAAAGGCGCAAAATAGGCGTTTTCCCAAGGTATGATTTGCGTATGTTTGGCGTATGGTTTGCGTCATGACGCAAATCTGACCATGCGGTTGGAAATAACCGGGCTCAAGCGAAGAGGCGACCGATGAAAATCATACCTGCCTTGCCTGCTGCCCCGCTTACCCAAACTGTGATCGATATGATCCGCGCCCGTGCGCCTATGCACCCCACGCGCGATGCCGTGATTTGCGGCACGACACGCCGCTCATGGCGTGATTTTTCGACCTGCACCAACCAAGCCGCTCAAGCGCTCATGGCTTTGGGTGTGAAAAAGGGTAGCCGCGTGGCGATGCTGTCGCCCAATTCGGTTGCAATGGCTGAACTCTTCATTGCAACGCTCAAAGCCGGTGCCATTGCGGTGCCGTTGTCTTCCATGGCCTCACCCGAAGCCTTGGCCGGAATGCTCACCGATTGCGAAGCCGAGGTCTTCTTTCTGGCGTCAAGCTATGCCGAACTTGGCGCGCAGGCCGTCGCACGCGCGCCCCGTGTCTTTGATCCAGAAGGCCAGGAATGGCAGTCCCTATGTGAGAAACAACCCGATCTCGATCCCAATGTCGCCGTCGAAATGGAGGATGGGTTCAATATTATCTATTCTTCCGGCACCACAGGTGTGCCCAAAGGCATCTTGCACAGCCATGCCATGCGTGCTGCCCAGATGGATCGCATCACACCCAATGGCTACGATGCGGAAGCGCGCACGCTCTTGAGCACGCCTTTGTGCTCAAACACCACCCTTGTTTCCTTCCTGCCCACTTTGGCAGGCGGCTCAACGGCGATCTTGATGGCCAAATTCGATGCGAAAACTTGGCTCGAACTGGCTGAAAGAGAAGCCGTCACCCATACAATGCTGGTGCCTGTGCTCTTCCGTCGCCTGCTCGATCATCCTGCCTTTGCTGAAACCGACCTGAGCCATCTTCAGCGAAAGTTCTGCACCTCCGCCCCATTGCGCGACAGCGTCAAACGCGAAGTGCTGGCACGCATGCCGGGCAAGCTGATGGAAGTCTACGGGCTGACCGAAGGCGGAGGCGTTTGTATCTTGGTCGCGGATGAATATCCTGAAAAACTCCACACCGTGGGCCGTCCGGCGCCGGGAGTGGAAATCCGGATCCTCAATGAGAACGGCGACCCTGTCCCGACAGGAGAGCCGGGTGAAATCATCGGACGCGGCCCGGCCATGATGGCTGGCTATTGGCGCCGTCCCGAGCAAACCCGCGATAGCCTCTGGTACGCACCCGATGGCACAGTCTTTTTCAGGTCCGGTGACATTGGCCGCTTCGACGAAGATGGTTTTCTCATTCTCTCTGACCGCAAAAAAGACGTGATCATCACCGGAGGCTTTAACGTCTATGCTGATGATATTGAAAGAATCCTCCTCAGCCTTCCTGACGTGGTAGACGCCGCAGTCATTGGAGTGCCCTCCGAGGAATGGGGGAAACTCCATTGGCCTTTGTCGTGCTCCACTCAAACGCTGGAACGCGCCAGGCAGAAGAAATCCGTCAACTGGCCAATGCCCGCCTTGGCAAAGCGCAACGCCTTGCCGAAGTGCGCCTCCGCAACGACTTGCCGCGTTCCGAAATAGGCAAAATCCTCAAACGCGAACTTCGATCAGAGGCATAGGGCATGCTCGAATAACCCTATGAGGTCTCATTGCAAAAAATATCCCGGGGGGCGGCGAAGCCGGGGGGCAGAGCCCCCCTCGCCTGATAATCTGGTGACCCCGGCAGGATTCGAACCTGCAACCTGCCCCTTAGGAGGGGGCTGCTCTATCCAGTTGAGCCACGGGACCAGCCGGGGACTACTTAGCGGAGGCTCAGCAGCTTGTCACCTGCCTTGAACGTTTGCCCTTTGGCGCGCTAACATAGGGCAGACATCCCTTAGGAGGGCCTCCCTTGAGCCGACAGGATCACCGACCGTTGACGCTGCGCGATGTCTCGGAGGCGTCAGGCGTGTCAGAAATGACTGTGAGCAGGGTGTTGCGAAACCGGGGTGATGTGTCGGAAGCGACGCGGGAGCGGGTGCTTTTGGCGGCCAAGCGGCTTGGTTATGTTCCCAACAAGATCGCCGGGGCCTTGGCCAGTCAGCGGGTCAATTTGGTGGCGGTGATCATTCCGTCACTATCGAATATGGTGTTTCCGGAAGTTCTGGCGGGGATTTCGCGGGTTTTGGAGACGACCGAGTTACAGCCGGTGGTTGGCGTGACGGATTACCTGCCGGAAAAGGAAGAGAAGGTTCTCTATGAGATGCTTTCTTGGCGGCCATCGGGGGTGATTATTGCCGGGCTGGAGCACTCGGAGGCGGCGCGGGCAATGTTGAAGGCGTCCGGTATTCCGGTGGTGGAGATCATGGACACCGATGGCGAGCCTGTGGATGCCAATGTGGGGATCAGCCATCGGCGTGCCGGGCGAGAGATGGGGGAAGCGATCCTTGCGGCGGGGTATCGGCGGATCGGGTTTTTGGGCACCAAGATGCCGCTCGATCACCGGGCGCGGAAGCGGTTTGAGGGGCTGACGCAGGCCTTGGCCAAGGGCGGTGTTGAGGTCGCCGATCAGGAATTTTACTCTGGTGGTTCGGCATTGGTGAAGGGGCGCGAGATGACGGCCGCGATGCTGGAGCGGCGACCTGATTTGGATTTTCTATATTATTCCAATGACATGATCGGGGCGGGTGGGCTCTTGTATCTATTGGAAAAGGGATATGACATTCCCGGTCAGATTGGTTTGGCGGGCTTTAACGGCGTTGACCTGTTGCAGGGGTTGCCGCGCCGCTTGGCGACGATGGATGCGTGTCGCGAGGAGATCGGCCAACGTGCTGCGGAAATTATAGCGGCCAAGGTGCGCGGCGAAGACGTGGACGGTTTGGTGGTGCTGCGCCCGACGATCAGCGCGGGTGATACGCTGCGCCGACCATGAGCGTGCCGCGGCTCGGGAATGCTCAGGCGCGGGCGATTTTTCTGGCGCGGCATGGATTGGGCAGGGCATCGATCGGGGCGGTTGTAGAGGCGGTGATTGAGGGGCTGGGCTTTGTCCAGATCGACAGCGTTTCCGTCGTGGAGCGCGCCCATCATATGATCTTGTGGGCGCGCAACCCCAAGTATCGCCCCAATGATTTAGACAAAATTCACGCGCGGGGAGCTGTGTTTGAGCATTGGACCCATGACGCCAGCGTCTTGCCGATGGCGAGTTATCCCTATTGGCGGCTGAAATTCAGGCGCGATGAGGACGGGATGGCGGAGCGCTGGAAGCGCTGGCAGCGTGAGGGGTTCGAGGAGCGGTTGGACACGGTGCTGGAGCGCGTGGCGCGGCATGGTGCGGTGATGTCGCAAGACCTGAAAGAAGACGGCAGCGCGAAGAAGGGGACGGGCTGGTGGGATTGGCATCCGTCCAAGACAGCGCTGGAATTTCTGTGGCGGAACGGGCGGTTAGCGGTTGCGCGGCGGGAGGGGTTTCGCAAGGTTTATGACCTGCCTGAGCGCGTTATTCCTAGTCAGATACTGCGTTCGGAAGTCTCGGAATCTGCGGTTTTGGCATGGGCTTGCGATGCGGCTTTGGTGCGGTTGGGGGTTGCGACGTCGGGTGAGATTGCGGCGTTTTTTGCGCTTGTGCGGCCAAAGGAGGCTGCGATTTGGTGCGCGCAGGAATGCGCGGCGGGGCGGCTTTTGGAGGTTGAGGTCGAGGGGGCAGATGGGCAATGGAAAAGGGCGTTTGCGCGGCCCGAGACGCTTGCCGAGCATCCTGAGATGTCGTCGCGCTTGCGGGTGCTTTCGCCCTTTGATCCCGCGTTGAGAGATCGCAAACGTGCGGAGCGGCTCTTTGGGTTTCATTACCGGATTGAGATTTTTGTCCCGGAAAAACAAAGGGTTTACGGCTATTACGTCTTCCCGCTGATGGAGGGAGACCGTCTGGTTGGGCGGGTTGATATGAAGGCGGACAGGGCGCGGGATCGGCTGGCGGTGGCGGCGGTTTGGCCTGAAGTGGGGGTGGCATTCGGCAAGCAAAGGCTGGCAAAGCTGGAGGCGGAATTGAACCGGGTGGCCGCTTTGGCGGGGGTGTCTGAGGTTGTTTTTGCTGCCGGATGGCTGCGTGCGCCGATGCAGCGGCAGGCGTAATCCATGCCCCTAAAGGCCGGATTTGGGGCAAAATCCAACGTATGATTTGCGTATGTTTGACGTCTGGTTTGCGTCATGACGTTTGGCGCAGTGTTGCAACCGCCGCAGGCACAGGCAATTCTGGCTGAAATTCTCAGGAGGGATCAAGAATGCGCCGCCTTGCACAGACCATTTCACAGAGCTTGACCCTTCACAGGGTGCGCCCGATGCGCCCGCTGCGGCGTGGGAGGGGGGTGCCTGCGCTGATGCTGGGATCCGCTTTGGCGTTGGGGGGGTGTATTGATGCGGATGTGTCGATGGATTTCTCGGATGGAGAGACGATGCAGGGCGCATTTGTGCTGACCATGGCACGGCAGCTTTATGACATGACCGCCGCCAACAAGTCGGATTTCTGCAAAGATGGCACAACGAAACTGACCGAAGAAAGCTTTCACTGTGCCACGACGCGGGTGATGGCCTTGGAAGAGGTGTTGGCCAAAGGGACGGTGGCCTTGGGGGAAGGGGATATTCGCCCCGAAGAAGGGCTGCAAATCGAGCGGATCGACGAGAACCGTATTCGAGTGAGCCTCGACTTTTCCAAGATGCCACAACAGGACGAGGCCCCAGATACGGGTGGTATGGCGGAGATGCTCCGCGCGGCTGTTGCGGGCCATAGTTTCACATTCCGGGTGAGGGGCTACCGCATTCTCGCGACAACGGGAGAGTTGTCAGAGGATGAGACCGAAGCCGTGCGGGTGATCCCGGTGACGGCTTTTCTGGATACGCCACCATCGCTCGGTGGGGCCTTTGTGACGGATGTGCAGCTAAAGCAGCAGTGTCGGTTTTGGGTGTTTTGCGATTGATACGGCGCGCGGGCGGTTAGCGTTTCTTGAGGACCTGCGCGATGCGTTGCGCCACTGCGGCGCCGCCCTTGGGAGAGGGGTGAATCCGGTCTGCTTGGTGATAGCTGGTATCGCCTTCGGGCACGAGATCGGCCAGCGAGACGAAATCAACGCCGGGGTCGAGACGGGCCATGCGGGCAAGGCGGCGTTCGAATTCGACCCCGATGGGCGCGCAGTTCTCGATTGGGGATTGGAAGCCGGGGGTGCGGAGATATCCGGTGTGGATGACTCGCGCGCCAGACTGGCGGATGCGAGCGACATTGGCAGGGATCGCGCCAGAGCGACCATCGGAGGAAATGAGCGCCTCGAGCGTTGCGGTGCATTTGGTGCAGCCGCACCCAAAGAGCAGATCATTGCCGCCGCCATTCATCACCACGATTTTCCAAGGCCCCGGCACATATTGTTTGGGAATGCTCATGCCTGCCGCACCAGACACGGGCAAAGCCCAAGAATATTGCGCGCCTACGACGGAACGGTCGATCACATCTTCGCCAAGCGCGCGCTCTAGTGCGTTACCAACTGCAAGGCCGCTGCCGCGATTGGTGGCCATCAGCGAGTCGCCCATCAAGAGAATGCGGGATGACGTGCCCGTGGTGGGCACCGTTTCGCCACAGGCGCTGACGAGTAGGGCGAGGCCAATGAGAGCCAAAAATCGTTTAAACAATGCGTTCCCTCGAAAAAGCCCAGAATCATGGTATCGTGACCCGTTTTGCGGGAATTGTCAGGCCCCAGAGTTGAGAACAGTTCCCGCGACCGTTGAGAACAATCGCAGGATTGTCGTCCCGGCGGCGTTGCGTTCCCCCGATGATACGCTACCTTGCTTGCAACAAGGTTAAGGGAGACAAGCGTGACCCTCACACGGATCATCGCGGTCGTCATGGCTGCGGCAAGTTTGGCGCAAGGGGCAGCAAGCCCTGTGCAAGCGGAAAGCGCTGGCGCCTATTTGGCGGCACGTCAGGCGGGGTATGACAATAATTTTGCTGCTGCGGCCGAGTATTACGTGCAGGCGCTGACGCGAGATTTGAATAATCCCGGGCTGATGGAAGCGGCGGTGGTCTCGACATTGGGGCTGGGCGATGTGGCGCGTTCGGAAACCATAGCGACGCGGTTTTCTGACAAGGGCTTTGAGGGGCAAGTGCCGCAGATGGTGTTGTTGGCCACAGCGGCGCAACGCGGCGATTGGGCGGGCGTTTTAAGCCGGATTGAGGCAAAAGCGGGCGCCGGACCATTGGTTGATGGGTTGTTGGGGGCTTGGGCGCGCGTGGGCCAAGGCCAGATGTCAGAAGCGTTGAAAGCTTTTGACGCGGTGGCCGAGCAGCGTGGGCTGGAGGCATTTGCGCTCTATCACAAGGCGCTTGCCTTGGCATCGGCGGGCGATTTCGAGGGGGCAGAGGCGATCTTTGCCAACCCGCGGACAGCACCTTTGATGCTGACGCGGCGGGCGGTGATGGTGCGGTCGCTGGTCTTGGGGCAATTGGGCAGAGGCGCAGAGGCTCAGGCGATCTTTGATGACTCGTTTGGCTCGGATCTGGACCCCGAATTGAAACTGATGCGGGACTTTTTGGCGAGCGGAGAGGCCGCGCCATTTACCATTCTGCGGAGTGCGACCGATGGGGCCGCAGAGGTGTTTTTTACGGTGGCTTCGGCGCTGAGTTCCGATGCGGGCGATGATTACACGCTGCTCTATGCGCGGCTGGCGGAATATTTGCGCCCCGATCATGTGGAGGCGCTGTTGCTTTCGGCGCGGCTATTGGATGGGTTGGAGCAGTTTGATCTGGCGGTGACGGCCTATCGCCGGGTGCCTGCGGATCATCCGTCGATTCATGCGGCGGAATTGGGACGCGCGGAGGCTCTGCGCCGCATTGGCAAGGTGGATGCGGCGGTGGAGGTGCTGTTGGCGCTGACCAAGTCGCATGGCGATTTGGCGGTGGTGCATGTGACCTTGGGCGATGTGATGCGCCAGCTTGAGCGTTATGACGATGCGGCTGAGTCTTATAGCAAGGCTATGGCGATCTATGGCGCGCCGCAGCCCGAACAATGGTTTGTCTATTATGCCCGCGCAATCGCCTATGAGCGGCAGGGCAAGTGGCCAGAGGCAGAGGCGGATTTCCGGCAGGCTTTGTTGTTGAACCCAGACCAGCCGCAGATCTTGAATTACTTGGGCTATTCGCTGGTAGAGAAGAACGAGAAGCTGGAAGAGGCGCTGGAGATGATCCAGCGTGCCGTCGCGTTGCGGCCGGATTCGGGCTATATCTTGGACAGTCTGGGATGGGCGCTTTACCGTTTGGGCAAGTATGACGAAGCCGTGGGCCATATGGAGCGTGCGGCGGAGTTGATGGCAGTGGACCCGGTGGTGAATGACCATCTGGGCGATGTGCTGTGGGCCGTTGGGCGCAAGCGAGAGGCGGAGTTCCAGTGGCGACGCGCGCTGTCTTTTGTTGATAAAGCGAATGACAGTGGCGATGTCGATCCGGAGCGGATGCGGCGTAAGCTGGAAGTGGGGCTGGATCAGGTGCTCAAAGAAGAAGGCGCGCCGCCTTTGAAGGTGGCGAATGGCACTGGCGGCAACTGAGTTCGCGCCAGCGAAGGTGAATTTAGCGCTGCATGTGACGGGGCAACGGGCGGATGGATACCATTTGCTCGACAGTCTCGTGGCCTTTGCTGATCTGGGCGATACGCTGGATATTGCGGCAGGTGAGGGGCTGACTTTGACCGTCGAGGGGCCGCGCGCGGCGGGGGTGCCTGTTGATGGCAGCAACCTTGTGATGCGGGCTTTGGTGCTGATGGGCGCGCAGGACATGGCGATGACCTTGACCAAGCGCTTGCCTGCTGCGGCGGGCATTGGTGGCGGCTCATCGGATGCCGCGGCGGCGGTCAGGGCTGCGGCGCGGCTGATGGGGCGCGATTTGGACGCGGAGTTGATCGCGGCATTGGCGGGCCTAGGGGCGGATGTGCCTGTGTGCTTGACCCCACAGACACAGCGCATGGAGGGGGTGGGCGAGCGATTGACCTTGCTGGCCCCGCTACCCGAGATCCATGTGCTCTTGGTCAATCCCGGCATTCATCACCCCACGCCTCAGGTGTTCAAGGCATTGGTGCAAAAGGAAAACGCGCCATTGCCTGCCATTCCGGCCTTTCGAACGGTGGATGATGTGATTGGCTGGCTGGCAGCCACGCGAAATGATCTGGAGCCGCCTGCCATTGCGGGTGCGCCTGTGATTGGCGAGGTCTTGGCCGCTTTGCGCGCAGCCCCTTTTTCCCGGATGTCGGGATCGGGGGCGACGTGCTTTGCGCTTTTTCACACAGCGGCGGCTGCGGCATCTTATGGGGAGGCGTTGCGCGCGCGGGCGCCGGGCTGGTGGGTGGAGGCGGCGAAGCTCTTGCCATGAGGCCGTAGACGCCGCCCATGGGCCAAGGTGCGGGGCAGAAGCGGCTTTCCATCGGGCAGGCGACGGGGTAGTTTCCGGCCAACCCGTTGAGGAGAGGAGCCTTCCCATGTCTCGGATTGATGCAAAACTGGCAGAGCTTGGCATTACATTGCCCGCCGCCCCCGCGCCGGCTGCGAATTATGTGCCCTTTACCCGCACGGGCAATATGGTGTGGATTTCCGGCCAGATTTCCAATGGGTCAGACGGGCTTATCAAGGGCAAGCTTGGCGCGGATATGGACGTGGACGCGGGCGCTGCGGCGGCGCGGGCTTGTGCGCTGTCGATAATTGCACAGGCAAAATTGGCATGCGGTGGCGATCTGGACCGCGTGGTGCAGGTGATCAAGCTGGTGGGATTTGTCAATTCGACTGCTGATTTCGTGGACCAGCCCAAGGTGATCAATGGCGCCTCAGACCTGATGGTCGCGGTGTTTGGCGATGCCGGGCGGCATGCGCGTTCGGCGGTTTCTGCGGTGTCGCTGCCTTTGGGCGTGGCTGTAGAAATCGAAGCGGTGATCGAGGTCGGCCCCGTGCTGACGGATCGCTGATGGCGACCCTTCCCGAAAGTTTCTCGCGCGTTGCCTTCGCGCATCGGGCTTTGCATGACCGCAGTGCGGGACGACCGGAAAATTCGATCTCGGCCATTAAGGCAGCGATTGCTGCGGGCTATGGCATAGAGATTGATGTGCAGCCTTCCGGTGATGGGCAAGTCATGGTGTTTCATGATGAAACGCTGGATCGGCTGACCATTGAGGGCGGGCCGATCAATGCCCGTTCGGCGGCGGAGTTGACGCGCATCCCGTTAAAGGGCGCGCGCGACACGATTCCGACGCTGGCGAAAGTGCTGAAGCTTGTGGCGGGCCAAGTGCCGTTGCTCATCGAGATCAAGGATCAAGATGGTGCGATGGGGCCGGGTGTTGGGCCACTAGAGCAAGCGGTTGCAGGAGTATTGGCGGGATATACAGGTGATGTCGCGGTGATGTCGTTTAACCCGCATTCGATGTTTCACATGGCACGCCATGCCCCAGATGTGCCGCGCGGATTGACCACCTCGGCGTGGGACCCGGAAGATTGGGGTTTGCCGGAAGGGCTTTGCTCGCGGCTGCGCGATATTCCCGATTTCGATCATGTCGGGGCTTGTTTCATCAGCCACGAATGGCGTGATCTGGAGCGGCCAAGGGTGCAGGAGATGGTAACGACAGGGGTGCCTGTGCTGTGCTGGACGATCCGTTCGCCAGAAGAAGAGGCCGAAGCGCGCCGGATGGGGGCGAGCAGCGTGACCTTTGAGGGATATCTCGCGGACCCTGCTTGATTGCCTGCTCAAGCGTGCCAGAATGCACCTTAAGGGTAGGGCACAGAACCAGCAACAGGGCGCGCGATGACAGATGAGGCGGTAACGGTAGAGCTGGCCGAAAGCGTGAGGTCTATTGACGCGGCGGTGTGGGACAGCTGTGCCTGCCCGGAGACGCGCGTGGCTGGCAGCACCGGACGCGCGCGCGATCCCTTTACCACACATCGTTTTCTGGCAGCCTTGGAAGAGAGCGGATCGGTTGGGGCAGGCAGTGGCTGGGACCCTCGGCCCTTGGTGGCGCGGCAAGATGGCGAGGTGATTGCCGTGGCCCCGCTTTATGTGAAATCGCATTCTCAAGGCGAATATATCTTTGATCACTCTTGGGCGCAGGCCTATGAGCGGGCCGGGGGGCGGTATTACCCCAAGCTGCAGGTGGCGGTGCCGTTCACGCCCGTTACCGGACGGCGGCTGTTGGCGCGGCCGGGGTTTGAGCGCGCTGGGCACGCCGCTTTGGCAGAGGGTATTCGCCGGATTGGCGCGGAGAACGGGATTTCTTCGGCCCATGTGACCTTTTGCACGGAAGAGGAGGCCGCGCACCTGTCGGGGGCAGGATTTTTGCCGCGAGTAACGCAGCAGTATCATTGGGAGAGCCGGGGCTATCAGACGTTTGACGATTTTCTGGCTGATCTCTCGTCGCGAAAGCGCAAGGCCATTCGCAAAGAGCGCGCACGGGCGCAGGCCTTTGGGGGCACGATCCGCGCGCTGACAGGGGCGGCTTTGGAGCCTGAGCATTGGGACGCGATGTGGGCGTTTTACCAAGATACGGGCGCGCGGAAATGGGGCACGCCCTATCTTACGCGCGCATTTTTTGAATTGGTGCAGGCGCGGATGCGCGACGATGTGGTGCTGTTTTTGGCCGAGCGCGATGGCGTGCCTGTGGCGGGTGCGCTGAATTTCATTGGGCGTGACACACTTTATGGCCGCTATTGGGGCTGTGTGGAGGATCATCCCTGTTTGCATTTCGAGCTGTGCTATTATCAGGCGATAGATTGGGCCTTGGCGCGTGGAATGACGCGGGTGGAGGCCGGCGCGCAGGGCGAGCACAAGCTGGCGCGCGGCTATTTGCCGGTGCAGGTGCACTCGGCGCATTGGATTGGGGATGTTGGGTTTTCCAATGCCGTGGCGCGGTATTTGCGCGAGGAGCGCGCGGCGATGGATCACGAGATCGAGGTGCTGACGGCTTGGGGGCCGTTTCGCAAGGATGCTCCCGAGGAGCAGGATTAAGGAAGGTCAGATATGACGGAGAAACTTTCAGAGACTGGGCGCAAGACGCTGTTGGAGCCGCTGTTCGCCACAGGGTGGCAGATGGTGGAAGGGCGAGATGCGGTGATGAAAGTGTTTCGGTTTGAGGACTTCACCGCGGCGTTTGCCTTCATGACCCGGGCGGCCTTATGGGCGGAGAAATGGAACCACCACCCGGAATGGAGCAATGTTTACAACCGGGTGACCGTGGTGCTGACCACTCATGATGTGGATGGGCTGTCGCCTTTGGATGTGAAGTTGGCGCGCAAGCTCGATAGTTTGTGAGGCGCTTCCACGCGAAGAGACTGCGTGTTGGAAAGAGGGGGCGTTGCCCCCTCTTTGGTGTCTGGTGTCTGGTGTCTGGTCTCAGAGCGTGGCGAGCAGGGCTTCGCCGCCGGAGATTTCGCAGGTGCCGGGGCTTTGCTCGATCTGGAGGCTCTTCACAGTGCCGTTCTCGACGATCATCGCATAGCGGCGCGAGCGCGCGATAAGGCCTGCGGGGGGTGCCGAGAAATCCATTCCAATGGATTTGGTGAAGGACGAATCTGCGTCGGCCAGCATGGTGAGACCTGCCGCAGTGGCGCCAGTGGCTTCGCCCCAAGCTTTCATCACGAAGGGGTCGTTGACTGAGACGCAGATGATTTCATCCACGCCTTTGGCGGTGAACTGGTCCTTGGTGCGGATGAAACTTGGCACATGGGCGGAGTGGCAAGTCGGGGTGAATGCGCCGGGCACGGCGAAAAGCGCGACTGTGCGGCCTTTCAACTTGTCGGCCAGCGTTACGGCCTCGGGGCCTTTGTCGCCCATCTTTACCATGGTGGCTTCGGGCAGTTGATCACCGATTGCAATGGTCATGTTGTTCTCCCTCGCGCGGGTTTGCGTTTTCTGATGTCTCGGATATAGGCTCGGGTCGAGCTCAAGGCCAATAGAATTGCGGGAAAGGTTCGGGAATGTCCCATGTTGTGATTATCGGAGCAGGGCAGGCGGGTGCATCTTTGGCCATGCGGCTGCGAACGAAGGGCTTTGAGGGCGAGATAACAATGCTGGGCGCAGAGATTGCCCCCCCCTATCAGCGGCCGCCTTTGTCCAAGAAATACCTGTTGGGTGAGATGGCTCTGGAGCGGCTTTTTCTGCGTCCTGAGAACTTTTACGCCGAGCAGGGGATCACGATGCGGACCGGGGTGAGGGTTGAGGCGATTGAGCCCGCCGGGCGGGCGCTGCGCCTTCAGGGGGGCGAGACGCTACGCTATGACATGCTTGCGCTGACGACCGGGTCAACCCCGCGCAGATTGCCCGCAGCGATTGGCGGAGCATTGGCCGGGGTGCACACGATGCGCGATCTGGCGGATGCCGATGCTTTGGCACCGCATATGGTGGCGGGGGCGCGCCTTTTGATTGTGGGGGGCGGATATATCGGCTTGGAAGCGGCGGCCGTGGCTGCGGCGCGGGGCATGGCGGTGACGCTCTTGGAGGCCGCACCGCGGATTTTGCAGCGTGTGGCGGCACCGGAGACGGCGGATTACTTCCGGGCGCTTCATGCGCGCCATGGGGTGACAATATTGGAAAACGCCGCGTTGGAGCGGCTGGTTGGACAGACCCATGTGACGGGTGCCAAACTGGTAGACGGGCGCGAGATTGCTTGCGATCTGGCCATTGTGGGCATTGGCATCACGCCAGAGACCGCGCTGGCCGCAGAGGCGGGCCTTGTTTTGGAAAACGGCATTTCCACCGATGAGCAGGGGCGCAGTTCGGATCCGGCGATTTGGGCGGCCGGTGATTGTGCTTCTTTTCCATGGCAGGGTGGACGGCTTCGGCTGGAATCGGTGCCCAATGCAATCGAAATGGCGGAATGCGTGGCGGATAACATGATGGGCGCGGCGCGCAGCTATGTGGCCAAGCCTTGGTTCTGGTCGGATCAGTATGATGTAAAGCTACAGATTGCCGGGCTGAATGCAGGGTATGATCGCACCATTTTGCGGGCCGGGGACAAGGCAGAAACGCAGTCCGTCTGGTATTACAAGGGCGCGCAATTATTGGCCGTGGACGCGATGAATGACGCGCGGGCCTATATGATTGGCAAGCGGTTGATCGATGCGGGACAAAGCCCGACAGCAGACGTGATCGCTGATCCAGCGACGGACCTGAAATCGCTGCTGTGATGCGGATTATTGCAGGCAGATTTCGCGGTCGCGCGTTAACGGCTGTGGGCAAGGGGGATCCCG
>Ga0102880_1000438_pt1 | contig 14648 bp, 13 predicted proteins | sample Colrivmeta1549A3_FD_78188 | JGI IMG/M metagenome (GOLD analysis project Ga0102880, IMG submission 78188) | Estuarine microbial communities from the Columbia River estuary - metaG 1549A-3 | ecosystem: Environmental > Aquatic > Marine > Intertidal zone > Estuary | place: USA: Columbia River... | reverse complement strand
GGAGCGGCAGTCATCGATTTTGCGGTCGTGGCGGAATTGGTAGACGCGCAGCGTTGAGGTCGCTGTTCTGTAACAAGAGTGAGGGTTCGAGTCCCTCCGACCGCACCAGATGCTTTCCCCTAAGAGTTGTAACTTGCCCTTTAGGCTTCCCGCAAGCACTCGCTTTTGCAGGACAAATGCCTGTTAGTTGGTCGTTCAGCGGGAGGAATTGCTAATTTCATTGGCGATACCGCTAACAGTGCCAAATTTTTAGGATATCGGTTGCAATATGCGCAACCCCTTGCTTTAGTCTCCCTTCAAGAGCGCAGCCCAAGCTGCCGAGAGATCAGGGAGACTTAAGTGTCAAATTCTTCAAACGAAGGTGCATTCGTTGAATTCGAACGCGTGCAAAAGAGTTACGATGGTGAGAAGTTGGTTGTTAAGGACCTGAACCTCTCGATGCCGAAAGGCGAGTTTCTGACGATGCTTGGGCCATCAGGGTCGGGCAAGACAACTTGCCTGATGATGCTCGCAGGGTTCGAGACCGCGACACATGGCGAGATCAAGCTTGATGGTGTCTCGATCAACCACATTCCGCCGCATAAGCGCGGCATTGGCATGGTGTTCCAAAACTACGCACTGTTCCCGCATATGACCGTGGCCGAGAACCTGTCCTTCCCTCTTGAGGTTCGCAAGATTGGCAAGTCGGATCGTGAGGCAAAGGTGATGCGCGCGCTGGGTATGGTCCAGATGCAAGATTTCGCAGGCCGCCGTCCGACGCAGCTTTCTGGTGGTCAGCAGCAGAGGATCGCGCTTGCACGTGCGCTCGTGTTTGAACCTGAACTGGTCTTGATGGACGAACCACTCGGTGCACTTGACAAACAGTTACGCGAAACGCTCCAGTTCGAGATCACGAACCTCGCGCACCAGCTTGGCATTACAGTTGTATACGTGACCCACGATCAGACAGAGGCCCTGACAATGTCAGACCGCGTCGCTGTGTTCGAGGATGGCCGCATTCAGCAATTGGCCCCACCTGATGAGCTTTACGAGCAGCCTCAGAACAGCTTCGTTGCGCAATTTATCGGTGAAAACAATACACTAGAAGGTGTTGTTAAAGAGATCAAAGGCAACACATGTATCGTGCAGCTTGATAGCGGCGATATCATTGACGCGATCCCAGTGAACGTGTCGGCTGTTGGCGAACGGACAAAGGTCTCGATCCGCCCAGAGCGCGTTGAGTTCAAGAAAGAACGCCTGATGGAAGGCGCCCACACGCTAAAGGCCGAAGTGCTTGAGTTCGTCTACATGGGCGACATTTTCCGCACGCGCCTTCGGGTTGCTGGCAAGGACGACTTTGTCATCAAATCACGCAACGCCCCCGATCAAGAGCGCCTGAAGCCAGGTCAGCAAATTGAAATCGGCTGGCTTGCCCAAGATTGCCGCGCCTTGGACGCTTAAGCGTTTCAAGAGCCGCAAGAAAAGGAGAGGCTTCCGCCCGGAAGGTCTCTCCACCAAGTAACCACCGGGTATCTAAACGGGAGAGTATAAATGAAACTCACAACAACTCTATTGGCGACATCTGCCATTACGCTTGCTGGTACAGCTGCATTCGCAGATGCGCATATGGCAGACACGATGACAATCGTTAGCTGGGGCGGCGCCTATTCCGCATCACAGCAGGGCGCATACCACGACCCATATGCTGCCAACACAGGCATCACGATCGTCAACGACGAAAGCTCAAGCGAAGCTGTGGCAAAGCTGCGTGCGATGTCCGAAGCTGGCAACATCACTTGGGATCTCGTCGACGTAGAGGCCGCTGATGCGATCCGCCTTTGCGACGAAGGTCTGGCGATTGAAATCGACCACGATGAAATGCTTGCTCCTGCGGCAGATGGCACATCCGCTTCCGAAGACTTCGGCGACAGCATCATCTCTGATTGCTTTATCCCACAGATCGTTTTCTCGACAACTGTTGGCTACCGCACAGACATGGTTGGCGAAACACCACCAACAGACATCTGCGCAATCTTCGACACAACAACATACCCAGGCAAGCGCGCTTTGGCGAAAAAGCCACTCGCAAACGTTGAGTGGGCTCTGCTGTGTGACGGCGTTGCAAAAGACGACATCTACGAAGTTCTGGCAACACCAGAAGGCCAAGACCAAGCTTTTGCTAAGCTCGACACAATCAAAGACGACGTAATCTGGTGGTCTGCTGGTGCAGAAACTCCACAGCTTTTGGCTGATGGCGAAGTTGTCATGGGCTCCACATTCAACGGCCGTCTGTTCTCTGCAATCGCAGAACAGAACCAGCCGATTGGTATGCTTTGGGACGCACAGATGCTGGACTTTGACGGTTGGATCGTTCCAGCTGGCCTGTCCGACGAGCGTCTTGCACGTGTAAAAGACTATCTATTCTTCGCAACAGACACACAGCGTCTTGCTGATCAAGCCAAGTACATCTCCTACGGTCCAGCACGTGCATCTTCCGCACCGCTGGTTGGCGATCACGGCACATTGGGCATCCCAATGGCTGAGCACATGCCAACAGATCCAGCAAACTCCGAGAACGTCTTCGTGACAAACTACGAGTTCTGGGCTGACTACCGTGACGATCTGGACGCAAAATTCCAGGCATGGTTGGCGAACTAAGCCAACATCTGCGCGGCAACGCGCGGGTATAAGAACACCGCAGCCCCCGCCAAATGAGGGGCTGCGGAACCACAACGGGGACAATTAAAAATGACAGATGCAGCAGGACCAATGGTCGCCGCCGATGGCCGCCCACTGAAGGCCAGCCTGAACCGCGCTTTGCGCCGACAAAAGATGCGCTCGCTTATGCTGATTGCGCCGCTGCTGTTGTTCATCATGATCACATTCATCGTGCCGATTGGACAAATGCTGTTCCGCTCGGTCGAAAACACAATCGTGAGCGACACCTTGCCACGTACGACCGCCTCACTTGGGGATTGGTCCGTGAAGTCAGGCGAAGCGCCAAGCGAAGATGTTTTCTACGCACTGACCCAAGACATGGTCGTCGCGGCCGAAGGTAAAAACCACACCCGTCTTGGCTCGCGCCTCAACTACGAAGCACCGGGTATTTCGTCCTTGTTCCGTAAATCGGGCAGGGGTGTTGATAAGATTGGTGGCGATTATGGCGATGCTTTCGTAGCCCTTGATCCTGCCTTCAAAGACTCAACCACTTTCGCCGATCTGATCGCCTCGCCTGCATGGCTAGAAGCCGTTGCTGAGGATCCAGAAGATGCAAAAACACGCTATTTCCGCGTGAACCCAGACATCGCCGAAATCTTGCCCTATACTTCCGATGCCTACGCGGCTTTCGCGCGGTTTTACCAAGATGAAGGCAAAAAGAGCCCGCTCAAAGCCAAGCTTTGGAACACAGTTTACTTAGCACTTTATCAAGACCTTAGCCGCAACGGTGATCCGGCGCTTGAAGGTGACATTGGTGCGAAACTTACAGCCGCAGCAGCCATCGTGCCTGATCTGGAAGTCGAAGTCTTGTCCGAAGCGTTCCGCAAAATTGATAAAGATTGGCTTGATCCTCAGGTCTGGACCCTGATGAAACGCTACAGCCCGAAGATCACAAACGGCTACTTCCTCAATTCGATCGATATGCAAAAGACAGTCGACGGACCTGCCTGGCGTGATGAAGACCAGCAGATCTACCTCACGCTGTTCTGGCGCACTTTGCTGATGTCGGTCACAATTACGGCGTCATGCATCTTGCTTGGCTATCCTGTGGCGTGGCTTTTGGCCAACTTACAAGCGCGGACAGCTAACCTTTTGATGATCTTCGTGCTTTTGCCCTTCTGGACCTCGCTTCTGGTGCGGACATCGGCGTGGAAAATCTTGCTGCAACAGCAGGGGGTTATCAACGATATCCTCGTCTGGCTGGGCATCGTGTCTGATGGTGGACGGCTTGCGCTTATCAACAACGCAACGGGCACGATCATTGCGATGACGCATATCTTGCTGCCCTTCATGATCCTGCCGCTTTACTCGGTGATGAAGACAATTCCGCCAGCCTACCTGCGGGCCGCCAAATCATTGGGCGCCACCGATTGGACAGCCTTCTGGCGCGTCTACTTCCCACAATCTGTGCCAGGTATCGGCGCGGGCTCGATCCTCGTGTTCATCCTGTCGATTGGCTACTACATCACGCCAGAAATCGTGGGCGGCACAAAGGGCGTCTTTATTTCCAACCGGATCGCCTACCATATTTCCAGCTCTTTGAACTGGGGTTTGGCCGCCGCCTTGGGCACCATCCTGCTTGCGGTCGTGATGCTACTCTACTGGGCTTACGACAGAATCGTTGGCATCGATAACGTGAAACTGGGAGGCTAAGGTCATGGCAAAAGTAGTATACGACGGCCTCGTGCCAACGCCGAGCCTGCTAGGCTTCACCGTTCCCGTCACGGCTGCATTGGGTGGGTTCTTTGGCCTCCTCGCAGGTCAGGCCACAGGAATAGGTGCCGGATTGGGCATCGTTTCAGGCGCGATTGCAGGTGCGATTATCGCCTATGTCTTGGCAACAATGCTGCCTTATAAAACTGGTCGCTGGGCCACGATTGGCGTCATCGGGATCATCGGTCTTTTGACGGGTGGTGCGATGGGGCTTGTTGTCGGGCTTTGCGCTGGCGCGATTTTGGGTTGGTGCGCTTACTGGCTGCACTTGGGCAAATATCGCCGCAGTTTGCCACCCTATGCCACGACAGGCCAAGTCCTGTGGCACAACACCTTTAAGTTCATCTGCGGCGCGATCCTGTTCTTCTTGGTCGCACCGATTGTCACGATCATCCCGCTGTCATTTAACGCGCAAGACTTCTTTACCTTCACGCCAGAAATGCTGTCGCTTGATCCTGCGGGCTACTCGCTCAAGCATTACCAAGACTTCTTTACCAACCAAGACTGGCTGCGCCCGATGAAAAACTCACTGATTATCGCACCTTTCGCGACAATCATCTCGGTCACTTTGGGTACATTGGCCGCGATTGGCCTTAGCCAATCCCACGTGCCATTCCGCCGCGCAATCATGGCGATCCTGATCTCGCCGATGATCGTGCCTTTGATCATCTCAGCGACAGGCATGTTCTTTTTCTACAGCCAAATGGGCCTGTGGATGGAAGACACCTTTGGGATTTCCAAATCGCTCTCAGGCTATATCAAAGTGATCTTGGCGCACGCAGCCTTGGGTATTCCGTTTGTGATCATCACCGTAACGGCGACGCTTGTCGGCTTTGACAATTCTCTGACACGTGCTGCAGCGAACATGGGGGCGACACCGACTGTCACCTTCTTCCGTGTGCAAATGCCACTGATTTTGCCTGGCGTGATCTCTGGCGCACTCTTCGCCTTCATCACCTCGTTTGACGAAGTCGTCGTGGTGCTCTTTGTCGGTGCGGCCGCGCAGAAAACCCTGCCTTGGCAGATGTTCACAGGCCTGCGCGAGCAGATCAGCCCGACAATCTTGGCCGTGGCCACGATCCTTGTCTGTGTCTCGATCATGCTGCTTGCGACGCTCGAAATCCTGCGCCGCAGGTCAGAGCGTCTGCGTGGTATGTCGCCAACCTAGGGCAGTAACGCGAGCCAACCCCATGCCGTGAGAATGGTCAGCCCCGTCGCAATCAAAACGGCGGAGGCTGCCACACGGCGGGCGCGACCATACATGTCGGCAAACAGATAGGCGTTCACACCTGGTGCCATCGCACCCGTGATCACCGCCGAGCGCAGTTCCGGCGTTGAGAGGTTGAACCATTTGCCAAGGCCAAATGTCAGGGCAGGGTGCAAAATCAGCGAGATCGCCACGGCAAACAGGATCGTGCGCATGTCTCCCTCAGGACGGTAGCGATACAGCACACCGCCCAAGCCAAAGAGCGCTGCAGGCAGCGCCGCCTTTGACGTCATCGTCACCGCATCAACGAGGATTTTTGGCAGGATGATCCCCGTCAGGTTGATGAAAAAGCCCGCGCCAAGTGCAATGATCAGTGCGTTTTTGAAAACGGCCTTAAAGACCTTTTGCGGCAAGGCTTTGAGTGATCCGCCGCGATTGCGCACGATCTCCATCGCGATGATGCCTGTCGTGTAACAAATAGGGGCATTCAGCGCGATGATCGCAAAGTTGGATTGCAACGCATCACTGCCGTAAGCCCGCTCTGTAATTGGCAGGCCCAATAGGACCGAGTTCGAAAACAGTCCAACAAAGCCGATAGCGACGCAATCCTCCCAGTCCCGTTTAAAGATCACCCGCGCACCGATGAGGCCGACTGCAAAGCAGATCAGCGCACTGGCGTAATAGCTAAACAGCAATGGGAAATGGAAGTTCTCGCCCAGATCAAGTGATGAGATCGCCAAGAACAGCAGGCAAGGAATTGCGAACCCTTGGGTGAATTTCATCAGCGCATCGACCAGTGCCGCGCTAAAATACCCTTGCCAGACAGAAATATAACCGAACCCAAGCACGATAAAGACAGGCAGGGTGACGTCGAGGAGTGCATTCATGGCGCGGGCCTTCGTGTTTGTGGCCGGTGTCGGATCCTCCGGCGGAGGTATTTAGGGATCAGAAGAAATTAGACGGTTATCGTCAGTTCCATACCGTCATAGGCGGGCCGGATATGATCAGGGGTTTCGGCCGCCACGACGTCATAATCCAGATCGATGTGCATATTTGTTAGCACCGCTTGCTTTGCCTTGGCTTTGGCGATCCAAGCGAGCGTGTTTTCAAGGTGGCTATGGGTGGGATGCGGCGTTCGTCGTAGCGCATCCACGATCCAGATGTCGAGGTCTTGAAGTTGCGCCCAAGCATCTTCGGAGATGTCGGAAACGTCGGGCATATAGACGACGTTATTCACCCGTAGCCCCAGCGCGTCGATATTGCCGTGGGTGACGGTGATCGGCGTGAAGTTGAGGGGGCCGGCAGCGCCCTTAACCGTCACATCGCCGGTGATCGTGTTCAGCTCGCAAATCGGCGGATAGGACGACCCTCGCGGTTGCACGAACGCATAGGCAAAGCGCGCAATCAGCGCGTCTGCGGTCTCGCCATCGGCCCACACTTGGAGCTTCTCGCGGGTGTTAAACACCAACATCCGCACATCATCTAAACCATGGACATGGTCCGCATGGGCGTGGGTATAAATCACCGCATCAAGGCGGCCTACGTCCGCATCAAGCAGTTGATTGCGCATGTCGGGTGAGGTGTCGATCAACACGCGGGTATGTTTGTCGCCGCTGGTGCGGGTGACGAGGAGCGAGCAGCGCTGGCGACGGTTCTTGGGGTTGCTTGGATCACACTCACCCCAATGCCCGCCAAGACGCGGTACGCCTCCAGAGGAGCCGCAGCCAAGGATACGAAAGGTGATTGTGTCTTGGCTCATAATTTTGCTTTCCAAAACAGGCGGTCGAAATTCGCCGTGGTTTGCACCGCGAAATCGTCATAGCTCATGCCAAAGACCTCGGCACCAACGGCAGCGGTATGGACCGAATAGGCAGGCTCATTGCGTCGCCCGCGCTTTGGTTTGGGCGCAAGGTAAGGACTGTCGGTTTCCACCAGAATGCGGTCAATCGGGGCGCTCGCAAATATATCGCGGACCTCTTGGCTTTTGGGGAAGGTCGCTAAGCCCGACATCGAGAGATAGAAGCCCAGATCAAGTGCTGCACGGCCCAATTCTGGGCTACTTGAAAAGCAATGCATCACGCAACTATAAGCACCATTGGCGTGCTCTTCAGCCAGAATACGGGCCATATCATCGTCGGCCGCACGGGCGTGGATGATCAGCGGCAGCTTGGTTTCACGCGCCGCGGCGATATGAATGCGCAGGGATTCCTTTTGAATATCAGCGCTTTCCGCGGTGTAGTGGTAATCCAGACCCGTCTCGCCAATACCCACGAACTTCGGGTGCTTGGACATCGTGACCAACTCGTCAAACGTCGCTAGCGGTTCCTCTGCCGCACTCATCGGATGCGTACCCGCAGCATAGAAAACAGCTGCGTTCGCCTCTGCGATAGCACGCACCGCAGGCTCGTTGCGCAGGCGCGTACAGATCGTGACCATCCGTTCCACACCCGCCTCAATCGCGCGCGCAATGATCTCTGGGCGCTCTGCGTCAAAGTCGGGGAAATCGAGGTGGCAGTGGCTGTCGACAATCGTGGCTTGGCCCATGCTGATCTCTCTTTTTAGGTTTGCGCGACGCGGCGCGCCGTCTCTTCAATCTTGAATATCATATCAAGGATCAGCGAGGCGGGGTCAAGGTTGACCGCCTTGCCATGGCGCACACGTTCCGACAGGCTTTGCTGCAACTGCGCCCAACTTTGCGCGGCGTGATGATTGGGGGACAACCGCGCCAAAAGGCGGGCCTCATGGGGGGCGGCTTGCGAATGCGGCTCGCCCAGCAATCCCGCCCGTGCGGTGCGTGCCAAAAACAAATCCATCAGATCAAGCGTCAGGCCAAAGCGCACTTCGGCCCCACGCCCCGCACAAGCATCGGCAATCCGATGGGCCAGCAGCCTGTCCATGCGCGGCGCGCCTTCGAGCAGGCGCACAAGTTCGGCATAAAGCGGCAGACCGTCATGGCGCAGCAGGCGGACCGCATCGCCAGCGGACCCTTCGGACAATGTCGCCAAGGCCTCGGCACTGGTGGTCTCTAACCCTGCTTGCGTAAGCGAGGCCTGCAAATCTTCCGCGTTCAACCGCCCACAGCGCAATTCGCGACAGCGCGAGCGGATCGTGGGCAGCAGGCGTGAGGGCTGATGGGCAATCAGGAGCAAAGTGGTCTTTGCGGGCGGCTCTTCCAGCTCTTTCAAAATCGCGTTGGCCGCGTTGCGGTTCATTTCATCGGCGGAATCGACAATCACCACACGACGGCCACCGTCAGCCGATGACATATGAAAAAAGTCCTTGAGCCCGCGCACGGCATCCACCGTGATCTCTTGGCGCAACTTCTTGGTGTCGTGGTTATAGGGGCGGCGCACGACTGTCAGGCGCGGGTGTGCCCCAGATTGCACCAGCCGCGCATCGGGGTTTTCGGGCGAAATATCAAGGGCCGTCGCAGCTGTCGGGGCATCGCCAAAGAAGCCGTCGTTCGGGCGCTCTGACAGCAAAAACCGCGCAATTTTCCACGCCAACGTCGCCTTGCCCACGCCGCGCGGACCCGTGATCAGCCAGCCGGAATGCAAACGGCCTGTGTTGTAGGCGTCCAAGAAATCCGCCTCTGCACGCGCTTGGCCAAACAAATGCATGGTCTCGCGCGGGTGCGGCGCACCTTCAATACGGTCAGGTTCTGGGAGCGCGTCGTCGCTCATGCGCAGGCCGCGATCTCGGTTGCGATCTGCTCCACGGTGCGGTTGCCATCAATGAGCACGCAACGCTTCGGGAATGCATGGGCGAGGGTCAGGAAACCGTGGCGCAAAGTCTCTTGAAAGGCCAAACCAAAATCCTCGAAACGGTCCTCACCAGACCCACGCGCCAAACCACGTGCAAGGGCCACCTTAGGGTCCATGTCGATGATAAACGTGAGGTCCGGTTCGCGGCCAATCATCAGATCGTGTAGCGCGTCGACCTTGCTGCGCAGATCACCACGGGTCGCACCCTGATACACCCGCGTGCTATCGGCAAAGCGGTCACAGACCACAGTTTTTCCAGCGGCAAGGGCAGGGGAAATCGTCTTTTCCATATGGTCGCGGCGGGCGGCGGTAAATAATAAAATCTCGGTCTCCGCACTCCAGCGGTCGGTTTCGCCCGTGAGCACGAGGTTGCGGATTTCCTCGGCACCTGTGCTACCACCCGGTTCGCGGGTGAGGATAATCTCGTCACCACGCGCAGTGAGCAATTCGGCAAAGCGGCGCGATTGCGTGGACTTGCCAGAGCCGTCGATGCCTTCAAATGTGATAAAGCGTCCTGCCATCTGGGGGACTATGCAGCTTCTTCAGCGGCAGGTTCAGCCGGTAGGACAGGGCCAAATCGGCTCCAAAGGACCATCGCCGCAGTACGCATCCGAATGGCAAAGCCGCCTTGCCCTACATCACGGTCCGCAACCAGCGGCATACGGCGCTCGGGCAGGCCTTCTAGCGTTATGACAAGCTCGCCCAATTGCTGGCCTTTGGTGATCGGCGCCGCGATAGGGCCGTCAAAAACGACCTCGGCGGAAATACCATTGGCGGTTGCAAGAACGGGGACCAACATTGACAAGTCTTCCGCGACCTCTAGGCCAACTGTCGGCTGATCGCCCATCCACACGTCAGCATCGGCAAGTTTCGTGCCAGATTGCACCACGTCTTTGACTGCAAACTGACGAAACGCCCAGTTGACGATCTTTTCGGCTTCTTCCGCGCGTTCTTGCGTGCTGGTCAGGCCAGTGATGACAAAGATGATACGGCGATCACCCTGTTTTGCCGACCCAACAAGCCCATATCCCGCCTCGGATGTATGGCCTGTCTTCAGACCATCCGCGCCAATTCCAAGGCTCAAAACCGGATTGCGGTTCTGGGTATTGGAAGGTACGCGGCCGTCAAAAAGGAACTCTTGCTCCGAGAAAATAGGATAAAATGTCGGAAAGTCCTTGATCAAATGGTCGGCCAAAATCCCAAGATCTTTCATCGACATACGCTGACCCGTTGCGGGCCAGCCGTTGGAATTGGCGAAATGGGAATTCACCATACCCAATTGCCGCGCGCGGTCTGTCATCATCCGCGCAAAGCCAGCCTCTGTGCCATCAAGCGATAGGGCTTCGGCCAAGACCGAGCTTGCATCGTTGCCAGAAAGGACAATCACACCGCGCAATAAGTCCTCAACGCGCACACGGTCCGTTGTATCCAAAAACATCGAACTGCCAGTATATGCCGACGAATGGCTCGACACAGGCAAGCGATCATCAATGTTCAAGCGACCATCAGCAATCGCTTCAAACGTCATGTAGATCGTCATCAGCTTTGACATCGACGCAGGCGGCAATGGCAAATCCGCGTTTTTGGACAACAAAATCGTGCCTGTCGATTGGTCGATGACATATGCGGCTCTCGCTTTGGTATCAAAAGCCTGTGCCGCGACCATCAAAGGCATCAGCACCAATACAGACGTGAGCGTAGCAATGCGTCGCAATGTCATGGCCATAGGTTCTCTCCAGCTTAACGTTAGTTGGTGACGAAATAAGCGTCAGTAAATCCAAGGGCTTTGACCTTAGATAAGATCGCCGCGCGGTCTGCCTCGTTTGGTGTCGGACCCACAATAACGCGCCAGAAATTACGACCTTGGCTTTCTTGTGCAATCACTTTTGCAGACATGCCGTCACCGCGCAGCTTGTCGGCCGTTCCCGTGGCATTTGCCTCGATACTAAAGATACCGATCTGGATGAACGGTTTGGCCAAGTTGGACGCGGCTGGCGCGGGCTTTGGTGCAGGGGCAGGGGCTGGCGCAGGGGCTGCGATTGGCGTCGCGGCAACTGGCGTTGGCGTGGCTGTGGCTTCTGCGGCATCAATCGCGGCCGCGGCACCATCAATCGGGTCAAGCGGTGTCGCTGCAATCTCGTCAGGCTCGCCGAAATCCGTCGTCGCATCTGGCGTCTGGGGGGCAGCGGCCTCTTCGCGGCGCAATGCGGTGACGTTTAAAGTCGTAGGCGCGCCCGCCAACAGGCCAAGCGCCTCAGCGGCATCAGACGACACCTGAAGCGATGGACCTGGATTTTCACGCTCACGGCGGAAGAGGGCACCAATAACAAATTTGCCGTTTGCCTCATTGCGAATAATCACGCGCTCAGGATCACTCACGGTCGGGTGGGCAACCCAAACACCGCCCAATGACGGACGACCATCCCAAAGGCCCGCTCCAGTCACCTGAAACACATCAGGGGCTTCGACATCGCGCTCTACCAATTGTGTGGTTTGTGATCCTCCAGACACGGCGGCAGTTGCGCCATCCGTGGCGGTTGGGGCCGGAAGGCCAAAGTTCCCATTCTCATCGCAAGCGGCAAGCCCCATTGCGGCGAGCAGTACAATCGACATACGCAATTGTTTCGTAAGAATATTCTGGTGACCTGTCATCTCTTGCCCCTATCATTTCCCTGTGCTCTCTTTTTGAGAGCGGTCCGTTTGCGGACGTTTCACAGGTCAAATGGCCTAACTTTTCGGTTGGACAAAACACGTGTTTTGCCCCGCCTGCATTGCTGTTGCACAGACACTAGCGCGGACGCTAGCATTTTGGAAGAGTTGGACACATTTTGTCGGCGGATTTCCCCAATGAAGGATCGGCCTTTCCGAATCAGAAATGTGCCGCTAAGAAGCCCGCAACGGAGGCTTGGCAGAGTGGTCGAATGCACCGGTCTTGAAAACCGACGAGGGTGAAAGTCCTCCCAGGGTTCGAATCCCTGAGCCTCCGCCATTACCCTAATTTTTTATAATAATCATGTAAATAAGGGCTTTGGTGGCTGTCGTTGAATGGCCTCACCCACACGCTGTACCCACACGTTGTACCCACACGCTAACAATGCTTGTTGTCGATGCTTTCCATGAACAGACTAGGCGATGGGCAGTGAGGTTCATCAAGTATGAACGACATCACCAATCTATCAGGTGAAAGTGGTCCTGATGGGCCAGTCACTCTATGTGACCGCTCGAATATCATATCGACCAACTTTGTGAAAAGTTGTCAGCTAGCTCACAGGGTTTCACAAATCAGCGGGGTAGGTGGTTAGGCCATGCACAGTTTCACCTAGCGCTCAGATAATTTCGCTTCCTTGGTGTGGATTAAGTTAGCAAGTCGTTCGTCCAGTATTTCACCGTTAACTCCAAAGCGAATTTCTCTGTGAGCATTTGGCGTTATTGCTGCGCAATTTACTGGATGATCGAGGCCGCCATCTGACAGCTTTTTGATATGATGCACCTCTAAGTAAGGGTTGCCATTCGCTTTAGTGAACGGCGCCTCCTCTGCAGTGAGTTCGCAGACACCATTTGCCCTGCGAAGAACATACTCTTTTATCTCACTACTTCTTTGCCGTCTAATCTGTTTGGCCATTCGCCAATTGGGAGTTTCTGTCGGGGTGACCGCATCAAAAGCCGATTGTCGCATTTGCTCAAAGGTTCTAGCTGGCAGCACTACCTCTGCTTCTGTCTCTTCAGCTTCAGCGGAGTGCATCGAATTGATTGGGGTTAGATTGAAGCGGATCGTTTTACGTGTGCTTCCGTTCAAGTCTGGTCCAGATGCAAAATCAATCGACGCACATTCAAATTCACCGATGAACTCTACAGGTTTACCTTTGCCCGTGGCCCTGAACAAAAATAATTGTTTCCCGTCAGAAATATGGTCTCGAATGGCTTTGTTGCCTCGAACGAACTCCATGTCACCAATCTGGCCTTGTCCAGTGTAAAGAAACACTCCGTCGTCTGCTTGCCATCCATCGTCGTAACCGTATGCTTCCCCGCTATCCCCCGTGAATAAGAAGATAAACGGATGGGATGCGCTTGGTGAAATGCCACTTTGCCTAGTTCCACCATATTGGTCGTGAATATCTGCTGCCCGACTGTATTTCTGTCCAATGACAAACATCTCAATACCTCTGCTTACTTGGAATAACCCCACGTACCCCGCCTCTGGGGTCAACGACATCACCATCACGTCTTGGGATCAAGTGTACATGGACATGAAACACTGTCTGACCCGCTGAAGCACCTGCATTGATACCTACATTGAAGCCTGTGACTGTAGGGTCTTCTTCGAGTATCTTACCTCTTTGGTCATGCAGCATGGCTTCGATGGCATTTCGTTCAGGCTGATGAAGATCAAAGTAATCAGCGACGTGCCTTTTGGGGATAACCAGCGTGTGGCGGTCAGTAACAGGGAAGGCATCTCGGATCGCAAAGCACAGTTCATTTTCAGCGATTATACGTCCAGTGCCTAGCTCACAGAAGATACATCCTGCTTCCCTGTAGTCATAGGAAGAAAGCACTTCCCTGAAGTCGGTATTATCCCTGTCTCTCTTGCTGGTGTTGCACGACACGCAAAGGGCTTGAAAGTTTGACACATCATCTGAGCCACCTTTTGACCTTGGAATAATATGGTCGATATGAAGTGCTACTTGGGTTTCATGTGCGCCACAGAGTTCGCAGGGATATTTCGCACGTTTGAAAACCTCATATCTGACTGAACCGCTAACATAGCCGTCAGACAGGCTCCTATGGCTCCATATGGAGTCACCTCGGCTCAAGATATAACCATTGAGCTTGTCGTCGCAGATGGCGCTTAGGTCGGCTCTCTGTTGCCCTGAGAGGTCGCTGTCAACCAATCGGTAGCCAGTTATCTTGTTGCCTGCCTTGATCGGCTCAACGACACCATTCTGGGTTAGGACTTTGCCAACCATATTTTTGGTTCTCAAAGCATAATAATCAATCTGAGGGGTGTCATATCCAAGAAGTGCTTGAGCAACCTGCTCCAAAGTGGCTGTTCCATTATTCTCCAGCAGCACTTTAAGCATGACGGGCTGGTAGATGTGGGACATCCTCATCCTGAGAGGTGGTCGCGGAAATTTGGACCAGTCGTTAAAGAGGTGGTCCTAGATTTTAGACCAGTTTGCAGCCTTGTTAAGATGGATCAGGGTTTCATTTAGGCTGCTAATCTCATTGGTTCTGTTTTGCTGTCATAGGCCTCATCGGGGGTCAATATG
>Ga0102880_1000390_pt1 | contig 15769 bp, 12 predicted proteins | sample Colrivmeta1549A3_FD_78188 | JGI IMG/M metagenome (GOLD analysis project Ga0102880, IMG submission 78188) | Estuarine microbial communities from the Columbia River estuary - metaG 1549A-3 | ecosystem: Environmental > Aquatic > Marine > Intertidal zone > Estuary | place: USA: Columbia River... | reverse complement strand
GGCGGTTCCGCCAGCTTGAGAAAACCGGTACCCAGCGTGCCCGCACCGATTTCGCTCACGGTCGCCTCACGAATACTCTCGATTTTGGCGTGGATGCGAATGGCGATGCCCGCAAGTGGGTGGTTGCCGTCTAGCACGACATGCTCGGGATAGATATCAGAGACAAAAAACAATTGGTTTTTGGGTGCTTCGGTGTTGCAACCTGCAGGTAGGCCCTCGAAAACCATGCCTTCTTCGATGTTTTCGGGGAACAGCTTTCTAGACTCCAGAAAAACCAAGGTCTCGTTGTAGTCACCGAATGCATCTTCGGGTTCGATCTGCAGTTCCACCCGTGCACCGACGGTTTTACCCATCAGGGCATCTTGCAGCTTGGGGAGCAGGTCGTCGCCACCCACCAAAAATTCAATCGGCTCAGGCGTCTCATCGAGGATCTCGCCAAGCGTATCTTTCAGTGTCCAGCTCAGCCCAACGACACATTGTTCGGTGATTTTCATAGGACAATTGTCCCATGAACCCGGCGCGTCGCCACCAGCACACTGCACAAATGCCACACGATCTTGACCAACCTCTCGCGCTCCTCGCTAACCTAAGCCCCCGTGAATTCATGGCGAGTCACTGGCAGAAGCGCCCATTGTTGATCAAGGGCGCAATGGATGTGAGCCGCCTTGGCTTGTCACAAAAAGCTATGTTTCATTTGGCTGGGCAAGCCGAGGTTGAGTCGCGAGTCATCGCGCGCAAAGGCGAATCATGGTCGCTGAGCCAAGGTCCGTTTTCTGCACGCAAGTTGGGCAGCTTAAAGGCCGACGCTTGGACATTGCTGGTGCAAGGCGTGGAGCAGCATCATCCCGACGCTGCGGCCTTACTGGCGTCCTTTCGGTTTTTACCCGATGCGCGCTTGGATGACTTGATGGTTTCCTGGGCATCCCCTGGTGGTGGCGTTGGCCCGCATTTCGACAGTTACGACGTATTTTTATTACAGATCTCAGGCCGGCGCCGTTGGCAAATCGGCCCCCAGACGGATTTGTCGCTGGTACCCGACTTACCTCTAAAGATACTGGCCCGCTTTGAACCGACCGAGATGCACGTACTCGAGCCCGGCGACATGTTGTATCTGCCGCCCAAGTGGGCACACGACGGCGTGGCTGAAGGTGCGGATTGCATGACCGCATCGATCGGTTTCCGAGCGCCAGCACGCGCGGGTTTAGCCAATGAGGTCTTGGTGCGAATGGGGGAGATATTTGAGGATGACACCCTCTATAACGACCCCGATCAACCCGCCACGGAAACACCCGCATTGATGCCAGAAGGCCTGTTGCGCTTTACTGCTGAGGCCGTGCAACGGCTGACTGCAGATCCCATCGCGCTGGCTTGCGCGCTAGGCGAAGTCATGACGGAGCCAAAACCTGGGGTCTGGTTTGAGGCACCAGAGATGCCGTTTTCAGTCACGGTGCCATTACGCGTTAGCGTTAAATCAAAGCTTCTGTACGATGCCAACCATCTCTTCATCAACGGTGAAAGCTACCTTGCGGCAGGTCATGACTTTGAGCAGTTGCAGGCGTTGGCGAATACAGGTGCTATTCATGCAAAAGGCCTGGCGTCCTTGAGTGCAGACGCACAGGCCTTGGTCTCGGAGTGGTACGAGGCAGGCTGGTTAGAGGCCGATTTACTTTAAATCTGCCGCCAAAAGACTGAGCATGCGGTTGGCCAATTGGCCACTCACCGGCTTGCCTGCTGCATCCAGCACGCGCACCACATTGCTTGCACCTTGGTTGGTCAATACGATTTGGTATTGCAAGGCGACCGCATCGGCTTTCTTCTTGCCAAACAAATTGGAGAGGAAGCCTGACTCTTCTTTGTTGTCGCTCTCATCAACGTAGCGGACGAAGTACACACCTTTGGATCGGTCACGGTCTTCAACCGTAAAGCCGGTGCGGTCAAGCGCCAAGCCCAAGCGACGCCAGGCACGTTCTTGCGAGTCGGTCAGTTGTAAGGTGACGTTCTCACCATTAGCTTGAACGGTCGCTTTGGGTAAAGCCACCGTTTTAGCGACTGCCTGAGCGGCCTCTGTGTCTGATGCGCCGAGGCGCAACATCACACGGCGGAGAAATTCATTTTCAAGTTCGGGGTCCGCGGGGCGCGGTTGCCAACGGGTCTCCTTGTTTGGGCCGCCCGTGTAGACCTCGATCATTCCGCGATGAGAGATGTAAATTTCTGTTTCGCCAGCGCCACTGCGCTCGATGCGGGTCCGAAACTTGTCAAGTTCGCCAGTCGAGTAGAGTGTGTCGAGCAGTTTCCCCAGCGACTCGCGGATGAAGTCCGACGGGAGTTTGGCACGGTTTTCTGCCCAGTCGGTTTCCATGATGCCGATGTCTCGGCGGTTGACGTTAAGCAAAAAGCCGCTGTCTTGCCAGAACGTCTCGAGGTCGTCCCAAAGCTGCTCTGGGGCACGCTTGACGACCAGCCACCGCTGGTTTCCGGCGCGCTCGATACGAACGTCGCCTACAGCATTTGCCGCAGCGGGGGCATCGACCTTGCCGACGCGCGCGTTGAAAGCGGAGGCCTGAACGGTGCCTGATGATTGGAATGCACCGTCGTTGGCGATTTGGGTCAGGTCGGGTGGTACCTCAAGGCTACTTCCACGTTTGCTAGTTTTGTAGTCGATCTTATCGCTATCAAGCGCAGAGCAGCCTGATAAAGCGAGTAACGCAGCGGCAGACAACACTACACGGCTGATGCGACGTTGGTTGGGGCTTTTGGAATGTAGAGTCATTGATTCAATTCAAGAGTGTGATGCGACAACGCGCGCTTAGATCAGACCGCAGGTCTTCATGGCGGCTTCAACTGTTGCATGGCAGCTATCAGACAGTGGCGTCAGGGGTAGGCGTAGACCTGGCTGACACAGGCCCATTCGTGCGGCGGCCCACTTGACAGGGATGGGATTGGCCTCAATGAACAGGGCTTTGTGCAGCGGCATCAGAGCCAGTTGCTTGGCCGCTGCGGTTTTGGCGTCACCGGCCAATGCAGCAGCGCAAATCTCGCTCATGGCTTTGGGGGCCACGTTCGCTGTGACGCTGATGTTGCCATGACCACCCAACAAAATGAGCGCGACGGCCGTTGGGTCGTCGCCCGAATAAATGGCGAAGTCCTTGGGCGCATCTTTAATCAGGTGCAGTGCGCGGGCGATGTCGCCAGTTGCTTCTTTGATACCCACAATGCCAGGCACTTGTGCCAAACGCATCACGGTGTCGTGCGCCATGTCCGCCACTGTGCGACCGGGGACGTTGTACAGCACGACTGGCAAGTCCACCGCCTCAGCGATCGCTTTGAAATGTTGATATATGCCTTCTTGGGTGGGCTTGTTGTAGTAGGGGACGACCTGCAGCTGGCAATCTGCGCCAACTGCTTTGGCGTATTTGGCCAGCTCAATGGCTTCAGCCGTCGAGTTAGCGCCGCAGCCCGCCATGATAGGCACCCGTCCCGCCGCTTGCTCAACCGATACACGAATGATTTCGCAATGTGCTTCAACGCTGACGGTCGGTGATTCGCCCGTGGTCCCGACCGCGCCAATGCAGCTGGTGCCCTCAGCGATGTGCCAGTCGATCAGCTTGCGCAGGCCGTCGTAGTCAACGGCCCCATCGGGGCGCATGGGGGTAATGAGTGCAACGATGCTGCCTTTAATCATTTGCATGGGATCAACTTAAAGGGTGTTAGGTTAAACAGACATTCTACCCAGTGCCGGTGGCGGTGTCTCAGCCGTTGTGGCTACCAGTCTTTGTACAAAGCGACCCGCGGAATAGGTGTCAGAGGGGGGCTCAAAGCCATCTTCAAACGCGACGATGCGCAGTGAGCCTGCCAGTTGCAGGGACTCGCCAGGGGCGAGCAAAAATGCGGGGCGACTGGGCTTGCCAATCGTCTCTTGGCCCAAAGCGAAAGTTTCCATGATTAGGACGCCGCCTGGGCGAAGTGCCCCTTGTAGCAATGGCCACAGCGGGCGCCACAGGTAGTTGGTCATTACGATAGCGTCAAATGACTGGCTGAAGGGCCAAGGCTCGTTTTCCAAATCCGCCACCACGGTGTGGATGGTACCCGCTTTGGAGGCGTCGTCCGCATCGCGCGCCCGCAATGCAGCGAGTGCCGTCTCATCGCGGTCGACTGCCGTAACTTCGTGACCCTGTGCGGCAAAGTAAAGGCTGTGTCGGCCCGCACCGCAGGCGATGTCAAGCACGCGTCCAGCGGGCCGAACCAGATGCGACCACCGTAAAACCCACGGTGAACAGGCGCCCCAGCCGTGTTGTTGTGGTGTCAATTTAGAAGCAACTCCAGAGCTGGTCGGCGATCGTCACCATCAGCTGAGGGTTTTGGTACAGGGCAAATACGCCGGCCAAGGCCGATGCGGCGATGACCCACACCAGCGGCTGCACCCAGCGTGTGAACGCGGGCGTTGCTGGGGTTGAGGTGTGGGACATGCTCATGACAGTTGGGGGGATGGTACGCGTTTGGGCGCACGGTTGATCGATGACTCGTTAATGGGTAAGTTTAATAGCGCTGCGGCAATTCCCAAAGCGATGGCGATGCCCCACACCACATCGTAATTACCCGTGGCGTCATACAAAACGCCACCGAGCCAAACGCCAAGGAAGCTGCCAACTTGATGCGAGAAGAACACGAAGCCACCGAGCATGCTGAGGTGTTGCACGCCGAAAATACCTGCCACGATCGCGTTGGTCGGCGGTACGGTCGAAAGCCACAACACGCCCATTACGGCTGAAAAAATGTAGACGCTCGCGGGGGTAAGAGGGGCTGCCAAAAAGACAGTAATCACAACAGCGCGGCTTAGATAGATGGCAGCTAAGATTTTGCGTTTAGCCAGACGCTGACCCAACACACCCGCCGCATAGGTCCCGGCTACGTTGAATAAACCGATCAGCGCCAAGGCATAGCTAGCCACATGGGGCGGGAAGTCGTTATCACGAAGATAACTCGGCATGTGGACGCCAATGAATACGACTTGGAAGCCACAGACGAAGTAGCCCGCCATCAGCCACTGAAAGCTCGGGTACCGCGCGGCCTCGCGCAATGCCTGCAGGATCGTTTGCTCCCGCACGGGTGCTTGCCCATTCGCAAACGATGATTCACGCAAACCATACGCCAGCGGCACGATCAACAACACCGCTACTGACAAAATCACCAAGGCGTTTTGCCAGCCGAAATGGTAGATCAGTTGGCCTTCGACCGGCACCATCAAGAATTGACCAAACGAGCCTGCCGCCGCCGCGACACCCATGGCCCATGACCGCTTATCTGCGGCGATGTTGCGTCCGATCACACCGTATATGACCGCATAGGTGGTGCCAGCCTGTGCGGCTCCGATCAAGATCCCGGCGCTGAGCGCAAACAGGAACGGCGTGTCAGCTGTCGCCATGCCCCACAAGCCGAGGCCGTATAGCACCGCGCCAGCCATGATCACTCTGAACGCGCCAAACCGATCGGCCACCATACCCGCGAAGATACCGAAGAAACCCCAAGAGATGTTTTGGATCGCTATAGCCAGCGAGTAAGTCTCGCGGCTCCAATCTTGGGCTTGTGTGATGGGCTGTAGCCAAAGCCCAAAGCCGTGCCGGATGCCCATGGACAACGTGACAATAGCGGCACCACAAATCAGAATTTGTGCGGTACTGAGTGATTTGGTTGAAACTTGCATCCTCGTAATGTATCCAATTGTGCGAAAAGCCGTTTGCCCCACTGACGCCGAGGTAACTGACTGTTTAATCAGTGGTGTATAAATATACAGTTTTTCATTCTAGCTTTCGCTACAATTTCCGCCCATGGCCACAAAACAATCCGCAAATTCAACTGCGCCCGGCGCCGATTACGGCGAGGGTTCTATTCGCGTTTTAAAAGGACTTGAGCCTGTCAAACAGCGCCCGGGTATGTACACCCGCACGGACAACCCCTTGCACATCATCCAAGAAGTGTTGGATAACGCCGCCGATGAAGCGCTGGCAGGCCATGGCAAGCGAATCAAAGTGGTGTTGCACACGGATGGGTCGGTCACGGTAGAGGACGACGGGCGGGGCATTCCGTTCGGCATGCACCCAGAAGAAAAAGCGCCGGTTGTTGAGCTGGTCTTTACGCGGTTGCACGCGGGCGGCAAGTTTGATAAGGGCAAGGGCGGCGCCTACAGCTTCTCTGGTGGTTTGCATGGTGTCGGCGTCAGCGTGACCAACGCCCTGTCGACTCGCTTGGAAGTGACCAGTCACCGTGAGGGGCAAGTTGCCCGATTGGTCTTTTCCAAGGGCGATGTCATTGAACCCCTCATCGTCCGCGCGGCTCAGGCGGGCGAGCGTAAATCAGGTACCAGCGTTCGGGCGTGGCCACAAGCGTCTTACTTTGAGAGCAGTGCTATTCCGCTGGGTGAGTTGACGCACCTCTTGCGTTCAAAAGCCGTGCTCATGCCCGGTGTTATCGTCACCCTTGAGCACGAAAAAAATCGTGAAACCCAACAGTGGCAATACAAAGGTGGTTTGCGTGACTACCTGACTCAAAACGTCCAAGCTGACCCCGTGATCCCGTTGTTCGATGGTGAGGGTTTCGCGGACAGTGCGAGTGACAGCTTTGCAGAGGGCGAGGGTGCAACGTGGTGTGTCGCTTTCACTGAAGAGGGACAACCTGTTCGTGAGAGTTACGTCAACTTGATTCCGACCACCGCTGGTGGCACACACGACAGTGGCTTACGCGACGGTTTGTTCACGGCGGTAAAGAGCTTCATTGAGTTGCACGCGCTGTTACCGAAGGGCGTCAAACTGTTGCCCGAGGATGTATTCGCGCGGGCCAGTTACGTGCTGTCGGCCAAGGTACTTGACCCGCAGTTCCAAGGCCAAATTAAAGAGCGGCTCAACAGCCGTGATGCCGTGCGGCTGGTATCCAGCTTTGTGCGGCCCGCACTCGAGTTATGGCTCAACCAGCATGTTGAGCATGGCAAAAAGTTAGCTGAATTGGTTATCAAAGCTGCCCAGAGCCGACAAAAAGCCGGCCAAAAAGTTGAGAAGCGCAAAGGCTCTGGCGTCGCGGTGTTGCCGGGCAAACTGACCGACTGCGAAAGCCGCGACCTAGGCCACAACGAGCTGTTTTTGGTCGAGGGAGATTCGGCGGGCGGTAGCGCAAAGATGGGGCGTGACAAAGAGTCTCAGGCCATCTTGCCGCTGCGCGGTAAGGTTTTAAATACGTGGGAAGTCGAGCGCGATCGTCTGTTCGCTAACAACGAAATCCATGACATCGCCGTAGCGATTGGTGTTGACCCGCACGGGCCAAACGACACGCCGGACCTCAGTGGTTTGCGCTACGGAAAAATATGCATCCTCTCGGATGCGGATGTTGATGGCTCCCACATCCAGGTGTTGTTACTCACCTTGTTCTTTCGTCATTTTCCGAAGCTTATTGAGGCCGGTCACATCTACGTGGCACGTCCGCCGTTGTTCCGCGTGGATGCGCCGGCGCGCGGTAAAAAGCCTGCCGCTAAGATGTACGCGCTTGACGAGGGTGAACTCACTGCGATTCTCGACAAACTGCGCAAGGACAATGTGCGCGAAAACAGCTGGTCCATCTCACGCTTCAAAGGCTTGGGTGAGATGAGTGCCGTGCAGTTATGGGACACCACGCTCAACCCCGATACCCGCCGCTTGCTACCAGTCACCTTGGGTGAATTGGGCGTATTGGGCACCGAGGTTGAGTTCAACAAACTGATGGGCAAAGGCGAAGCCGCAGCACGCCGCGAGTTGATGGAACTCAACGCAGATGACATTGAGGTAGATATCTAATGAGCGACGATCTCCTGTTATTCGACCCCCCAGCTGATGGCGGCGAAGACACGCTGGCGACCTACGCGCAGCGCGCCTACCTTGAGTACGCAGTGAGTGTGGTCAAGGGGCGTGCACTGCCCGATGTCTGTGACGGTCAAAAGCCGGTTCAGCGGCGCATCTTGTACGCGATGCAACGCATGGGGTTGGGCCACGGCAGCAGTGGCGCTCCCAAGCCTGTCAAATCTGCGCGCGTGGTGGGCGATGTGTTGGGCCGCTTTCACCCGCACGGTGACCAAGCAGCCTACGATGCCTTGGTGCGCATGGCGCAGGATTTCAGCCAACGCTACCCCCTGATTGATGGTCAAGGTAACTTCGGTAGCCGCGATGGCGACGGCGCGGCCGCGATGCGATACACCGAGGCGCGTTTGGCGAAAATCACGACCCTGTTGCTCGACGAGATTGACGAGGGCACGGTCGACTTCATCGCCAACTACGACGGATCAACTGAAGAGCCGCGCCAATTGCCCGCGCGCTTGCCCTTCACATTGCTCAATGGCGCCAGTGGCATTGCAGTGGGTATGGCCACTGAGATACCCAGCCATAACCTGCGCGAGGTCGCTGACGCTTGCGTGGCCTTGATCAAAAATCCCAAGCTGTCCGATGACGAATTACTGGTTCACCTGCCAGCCCCAGACTACCCGGGGGGTGGGCAGATCATCAGTGCGGCGTCCGATATTGCACAAGCCTATAAAACAGGTCGTGGCAGCCTAAAGGTCCGCGCGCGGTGGGTTATTGAGGATTTGGCGCGTGGGCAATGGCAATTGGTTGTGAATGAGTTACCGCCTGGCGTGAGTACGCAGCGGGTTCTTGAGGAAATCGAAGAAATCACCAACCCCAAAGTCAAGGCGGGTAAAAAAGCGCTCAGCGCGGAGCAGACACAACTCAAGGCCAGCATGTTGGCGGTGTTGGACGTGGTGCGCGACGAATCGGGCAAAGAGGCTGCGGTTCGCTTGGTGTTTGAGCCGAAAACCCGCACCATCTCGCAGGCCGAGCTGATCACCCAATTGCTGGCGCACACCAGCTTGGAGACCTCCAGCAGCATCAACCTGACCATGGTCGGGATTGATGGTAAGCCTGTGCCGAAGTCGCTGCGCGGCATGCTGACGGAATGGATTAGCTTCCGCCAGGACACCATCGTCAAGCGCAGTCAAAACCGTCTGAGCAAAGTGCTTGACCGGATTCATATCCTGGAAGGTCGCCAGCTGGTACTGCTGAACATTGACGAGGTGATAACCATCATCCGCCAAAGCGATGAACCCAAAGAGGCCCTCATCGCGCGCTTCAAGTTGTCCGAGCGTCAGGCCGAGGACATCCTCGAAATCCGCCTGCGCCAATTGGCCAGGTTGGAGGCCATTAAGATTGAACAGGAGCTGAGTAAGCTGCGCGAGGACCAGGTCAAACTCGAAGACATCCTCAACAACCCCAACAGCCTCAAGCGGTTGATGGTGAAGGAAATCGAGGCGGATGCCAAAGCGTTTGGCGACGAGCGTCGAACCCTTGTCCAAGCTGAGAAGCGGGCGGTTGCAGAGATCAAAGTCATTGACGAGCCGGTGACCGTCGTGGTGTCCGATAAGGGTTGGGTACGCACGCGCACGGGCCATGGGCATGCAGCTGATGCGTTCGCGTTCAAGGCAGGTGACACCCTGAGCGGTACTTTCGAATGCCGGACCATTGACACCCTGATCGTGTTGGGCAGCAATGGGCGCACTTACTCTTTGCCGGTGTCCGCTCTGCCGGGTGGTCGCGGTGATGGCCAACCCATTACCACCCTCATCGAGTTGGAGCCCGGCGCTACCGCTGCCCACTACATGGCCGGCGCGCTTGATGCGGGTTACCTGCTGTCCTCCAGCGACGGCTATGGCTTCGTCGCGCAGATTCAAGACATGACCAGTCGCCAAAAAGCGGGCAAAGCCTTTGTCAATTTGGCGGCAAACGCGCGCGTGAATGAGCCCAGCCCCCTGTTGATTCACACGACCACTGACAACAGCGTGCAACCGATCATGGCCACCCATGTCGCCTGCGCATCAGTAGACGGGCGCGTGTTGACCTTTGAGCTGACAGAGTTAAAACACATGCCCAGAGGTGGTCGCGGTTTGATGCTGCTTGATTTGGCTGGCAAAGATCAGCTCGCAGGCGCGGCGGTCTATACGCGGAGCGTGACCATCGCGGGTGTCGGTCGTGGCGGTAAGGCGCGCGAGGAAACGCTGGAAATTCGCAGCCTCGATAACGCCCGAGGCGTGCGCGCGCGCAAAGGTAAAGCGGCAGACTTCGGCTTCAAGCCTAACCGGGTGATCCGGGTGCTTTAACGGTCACGGCGTTCGATGGCAAAGTCATGAACGCCTGATTGGCCATGCTTCAGGTAACGCTCAAGAGTCTCTTTGACGGTGCCGAACGCGAGCTCGTCCCATGGAATTTCGTGGGCCTCGAATAACCGCGCTTCGCGGGTCTCTGGTCCGGGATTGAACTTGTCACTGGTGAGGCGCGCTTTGTAGAAAAAATGCACCTGCCCAACATGAAGCACGCTGATGAGTGTGAACAACTCGCCCATCTCAAACGCAGCGCCAGCCTCTTCGATGGTTTCACGCGCTGCACCAGTTTCTGTTGACTCACCCATCTCCATAAAGCCGGCGGGCAAGGTCCATTTGTCGAATCGCGGTTCAATGTTGCGGCGGCACAGCAGGATTTTTTCAACGCCCGTTTGCGGGTCTGTCCATACGGGGATGGTGCCCACCACGTTCAGTGGATTGAGGTAGTGCACCGTCGCGCATGCGGTGCAAACCGAGCGTAATTTGTCGTCGCCATCGTCGGGCAGGCGCTGTTCAGTGGGCTGGCCACAAGCGCGGCAGAAACGGTTGGAACGATCGGGGTACATAGCGGGGCTCAAAAGATGTAGCCCCTATGCTACCAAGGCTTGGCTGTTTTGAAGATTTAATTTCAGTGCGCTTGGTGTGTAATACAGGAATGGAATTAGGCTTCATACCCGACTGGTCCTTGCCCGCCCATGTGCAGGCGTTTATGACCGTGCGTGCTGGGGGGGTCTCGCGACCGCCATTTGATGCACTGAACCTGGGTGACCATGTGGGTGACGACCCTTTGGCAGTGGCCGAGAACCGCCGTCGCCTGTGCGCACGCTTGGGTATTCAGACCGCATTTTTGCGGCAGGTTCATGGCGAGGCGGTCCAACACCTGACTACCTCCACCGTCGATTCGCCCAACTTAGTGGCTGATATCGCGCTGTCAACGGCCCCTCGCGTTGCCGCAACCATCATGGTGGCGGATTGCTTACCCCTTCTTTTTGCCCATCAACGGTTGCCAGTGGTTGCGGCGGCGCATGCGGGTTGGCGCGGCTTGGCTGGGGCGGGTACGAAGCGTGGCGCTGATGGCGCGGGCGTGATTGCCCAAACGATCAATGCGATCGCGGCCACGACAGGGCAGTCGTTGTCCGACGCTGCTCGTGAGTTGACGGTGTGGCTCGGCCCCGCCATTGGTCCCGGTGCGTTTGAGGTTGGGGAAGATGTGCGTGCGGCTTTTTTGACTCGGACGCCGGGTGACGATGATGCCTTTGTGCCCCGTTCGACCCCCGGAAAGTACCTCGCCGATTTACCCCTTATCGCTCGCCGCAAGCTCCGCGCGCTGGGTGTGACGAACATCTGCGGTAACGACGGCAGCGCGCTTTGGTGCACGGTGAGTCAAGCAGATCGCTATTTTTCGCACCGCCGTGATCAGAACTTTGGGGGAAGCGGCCGATTAGCGGCTCTGATTTGGTTAAAATAACACGTAAGATTTAAGTAGCTTTACCCCCCAGAATATGGGGTTACGAGCCATCGCTGGCGTTGCTGCACGAGCTGCCTGTGGGGGATTTGGACGCTTGTTTGGCTGTCTCGGCTGCTTCCAGTGCCTGGCGGCGCTTTTTACGCGCAGGGCTTTGCATCACATAGATAACAAGGCCAACGGGCAAGAGGCCATAGCCGATGAATGTAAATATCGCGCTCAGGATGCTGCCATTCACGTGCGTGGCTTCTGCGGCAGCCATCATGACGGCAACGTAAAGCCAAGCGATTACGACGATGTACATGCTTTTAGGGTGTTTTTTAATTAACGGTAGCGAATAATGGATTCTCAAGGTAAATGGCTAGAGGCCGCGCAACAATGGCAACAAAACCTTATGGACCAATGGACCAACTTGGCCAAAGGGACCGCGGGGGGGCTGGGACAAATGCCGCAAATGGGGCAAATGCCCCAGATGGGCGATATGGCCCAATTTTTCACGAAAGCTATGGCACAAGCGGGTGCAGCTGGTTTTCCAGAGATGGTGCAGTTTGACCCCGCTGCGTTGATTCAAATACAGGCGGATTATCAAAAAGACCTGACCTCACTCAACGAGGCAACGGCTGCTGACAAACTCCAGAGGGATCGTCGGTTCTCTGCGCCGGCGTGGCAGGCCAACGTGGCAGCCAAACAAGCCGCAGCGATGCATCTCATCAACGCGCGCGCCCTGATGGCATTGGCTGACGCCGCACAGGGGTCGGAAAAGCTCAAAGCCCGTATTCGCTTCTCTATCCAACAGTGGCTTGATGCCACGGCGCCCAGTAACTTCTTAGCCTTCAATGCGGAGGCCCAACAACTGGCTATCGAGACCAAAGGCGAGAGCATTGCTAAAGGTCTTCAAAACCTGTGGGCCGATGTGCAAAAGGGCCACGTATCCATGACCGACGAGTCGGTTTTCGAGGTAGGTAAAAACGTCGCAACCAGTGAGGGGGCGGTGGTTTATGAAAATGAGTTTTTCCAACTCATCGAATACAAACCCCTAACCGAGACTGTGTTTGAACGCCCGTTTTTGCTGGTGCCACCCTGTATCAACAAGTTCTATATCCTTGATCTTCAGCCCGAAAACTCGTTCATCCGCTACGCGGTCGAACAAGGCCACCGAACCTTTGTGGTCAGTTGGCGCAATCCCGATGAGTCCATGTCACAGGCCACGTGGGATGACTACATTGAGCAAGCAGCCATTCAAGCCATTGAGACTGTGCGTGATCTCACAGGGGCCCCGAAAATAAACGCATTGGGTTTCTGTGTGGGCGGCACGATTCTAAGCACCGCGATTGCGGTTTTGGCCGCTCGCGGTGAGCATCCCGTCAACAGCGTGACGTTGCTAACCACATTGCTGGACTTCACAGAAACGGGTGTTCTAGACGTGTTCATTGACGAGGCTTTCGTCAAGATGCGTGAGATGCAATTCGCCAAAGGTGGTCTGTTACCCGGTAGCGACTTGGCCACCACTTTCTCGTTCCTGCGCCCAAATGATTTGGTGTGGAATTACGTGGTCGGCAATTACCTGAAAGGTGAATCGCCGCCGCCCTTTGACCTGTTGTATTGGAACGGGGACTCCACCAACTTACCTGGGCCTTTCTACCACTGGTATCTGCGCAACACCTACCTTGAGAACCGCTTGGTCAAACCCAATGCGGTGACCGTGTGCGGTGAATCGATTGATTTCCGAAAGGTTAAAACGCCAGCCTACATTTATGGGTCGCGTGAAGATCACATCGTGCCAATCGGTGGCGCCTATGCCACCACCCAGCACTGGCCCGTTGCAAAGCGTTTTGTGATGGGCGCATCGGGGCACATCGCAGGTGTCATCAACCCCGCCAGCAAAGGTAAGCGTTCGCACTGGATCGGCTCCGACACGGCATTTCCTGCAAACGTCGATGACTGGATTGCCAGCGCCACCGAGCACAAAGGCAGTTGGTGGGGCGATTGGGCCGCATGGCTCAAGCCCAAAGCTGGTAAGCAAGTCAAGGCACCCAAGGGTTACGGCGATGGCAAAGTAGGCAAAGCCAAAAAGTACAAAGCTATTGAGCCTGCGCCGGGGCGTTATGTGAAAGTCAAAGCCAAGGCGGCAGATCCGTTTTCCGCTCGTTAAACCTGAAACTTCAGAAAGTAAATCGACATGAAAGATATCGTTATCGTTGCAGCTGCGCGTACCGCAGTGGGCAAATTTGGTGGCTCGTTGGCAGGTGTTCCTGCCACAGAATTAGGTGCCACGGTTATTAAAGACTTGCTACGCCGGACGGGTGTCGCGCCTGAGCAGGTCGGTGAAGTAATCATGGGTCAGGTGTTGGCGGCGGGCGTGGGCCAAAATCCTGCGCGCCAAGCGGGCATGAAAGCCGGGTTGCCTAAGGAGGTGCCTGCACTGACCATCAACGCGGTCTGTGGCTCAGGCTTGAAGGCGGTTATGTTGGCAGCGCAATCGGTCGCTTACGGCGACAGCGAAATCGTTATTGCTGGTGGCCAAGAGAACATGAGTGCCAGCCCACACGTGGTCAACGGTTCACGTAATGGTCAGCGTATGGGCGACTGGAAAATGGTCGACACCATGATTGTTGATGGCCTTTGGGATGTCTACAACCAATATCACATGGGTATCACCGCTGAGAACGTCGCCAAAGAAAACGACATTTCACGCGCTGATCAAGACGCGTTGGCACTGGCCAGTCAGCAAAAAGCGCAGGCCGCGCAGGACGCCGGTAAGTTTAAAGACGAAATCGTCCCCGTGGTGATTCCGCAGCGCAAAGGTGACCCGATCGTGTTTGAGAACGATGAGTTCATCAACCGCAGGTCGGACGCCGATGCATTGGCTGGCTTACGTCCCGCTTTTGACAAGGCCGGCACCGTCACGGCCGGTAACGCGTCAGGTATCAACGACGGCGCTGCGGCTGTCATGGTCATGTCGGCTGAAAAGGCCGCAGCGCTGGGTCTCAAGCCGCTGGCCCGCATTGCAAGCTTCGCGACATCTGGTCTTGATCCTGCCACCATGGGCATGGGCCCGGTGCCCGCGTCAAAGAAAGCTTTGGAGCGTGCCGGTTGGTCGGTAGCCGACGTGGATGTGTTTGAACTGAATGAGGCGTTTGCTGCGCAAGCTTGTGCCGTCAATAAGGCTTTGGGTATTGATCCAGCCAAGGTCAACCCCAACGGTGGTGCAATCGCGATCGGACACCCGATTGGCGCGTCAGGTTGCCGTATTTTGGTGACCCTGTTGCATGAAATGCAGCGCAGTGACGCCAAAAAAGGTCTCGCCGCGCTGTGCATTGGCGGCGGTATGGGCGTATCGTTAACCGTCGAGCGCAGCTGATCTCCAGCAGCGCTGTTTATTTAAAAATCACTCAAAGGAATACTCCATGTCTAATAAAGTTGCTTACGTCACCGGCGGTATGGGCGGTATCGGAACCGCTATTTGCCAACGCCTCCACAAAGATGGTTTTACTGTTATCGCCGGTTGCGGCCCCACGCGTGACTACCAAAAATGGTTGGACGAGCAGAAGGCGCTGGGCTTCACCTTCTACGCTTCAGTCGGTAACGTCGCCGAATGGGACAGCACAGTTGAGGCGTTCTCAAAAGCCAAAACTGAGCACGGCCCTATCTCCGTATTGGTGAACAACGCGGGTATCACACGTGACCGCATGTTCTTGAAGATGACCTTGGAAGACTGGAATGCCGTCATCTCCACCAACCTCACATCGATGTTCAACGTGACCAAGCAAGTGGTTGCCGACATGGTCGAGCAAGGCTTTGGGCGCATCATCCAAATCTCCTCGGTGAACGGTCAGAAAGGCCAAGCGGGTCAAACCAACTACTCGGCTGCCAAAGCGGGCATGCACGGTTTCACCATGGCTTTGGCGCAGGAAATGGCGACCAAAGGCGTGACGGTTAACACCGTGAGCCCCGGCTACATCGGTACCGAAATGGTTCGCGCCATTCGTCCCGACGTCCTCGAGAAAATCGTGGGCACCGTGCCAGTGAAGCGTTTGGGTGAACCCAGTGAAATTGCATCCATCGTGTCCTGGTTGGCTAGCCAAGAGAGCGGCTACTCAACCGGCGCCGACTTCTCAGTCAACGGCGGCTTACACATC
>Ga0102880_1000376_pt1 | contig 16035 bp, 9 predicted proteins | sample Colrivmeta1549A3_FD_78188 | JGI IMG/M metagenome (GOLD analysis project Ga0102880, IMG submission 78188) | Estuarine microbial communities from the Columbia River estuary - metaG 1549A-3 | ecosystem: Environmental > Aquatic > Marine > Intertidal zone > Estuary | place: USA: Columbia River Estuary... | reverse complement strand
GGTAACTTGAAAGAAATAATCTACACTGCAGAAAATCCATTAAAAGACTATAAACTAGGTGCTATGGAGTTGGGAATACTTAAAGGAAATAGCGGGGAAGATTTATACTATCGTGTTTTTAAACCAATCGATTTTGATTCTACTAAAAAATATCCTGCTGTAGTTTACTTGTACAATGGCCCTCATTTACAGTTAATTACCAATAAATGGTTGGGTGGAGCAAATCTATGGTTTCAATACATGGCGCAAAAAGGCTATGTCGTATTTAGTATAGACGGAAGAGGAAGTGCGGATAGAGGTTTTGCTTTTGAAAGTGCCATACATCGTAATTGCGGTGAAAAGGAAATGGAAGATCAACTTACTGGAGTGGAGTGGCTTAAAAAACAATCTTGGGTAGATGGTGATCGATTAGGTATTCATGGTTGGAGTTACGGTGGTTTTATGACTACAAGCATGATGACACGTCATCCAGGTGTTTTTAAAGTGGGCGTGGCAGGTGGTCCGGTAATAGACTGGAGCCTTTACGAGATTATGTATACCGAACGATATATGGACACACCGCAAGAAAATCCTGAAGGTTATGCTGCTACCAACCTAAAAAATCATGTTAAAAATTTAAACGGAAAGTTGCTTATGATACACGGTGGACAAGATGACGTTGTGGTTTGGCAACACAGTTTGCAATACCTAGAAACAGCCATCAAAGAAGGCGTACAGCTGGATTATTTTGTATATCCACATCATCCTCATAACGTGGGAGGTAAGGACCGTGTTCACTTATATGAAAAAGTAAGTAATTACTTTTTTGACAACTTGTAAAAACTGAAAATGGTTAAATTATCGAGGCTTTTTTTAGCCGTGACACTCTTGCTACAGGCTTTTGTAGGCTTGGCTCAAGAGAAGGAAGTGTTGATTGATTCTGTTCCGTCAGTTGCTTTAGATGAGGCTGTGAATGACGCAATTGAAGCCTTGGAAGCAGCGCTCAACGAATCTGTACCTAAAAAGTCGACCAGCGCTGTTCGAGGATTAGGTTCTTCTGCACACGTAAGTGATGTCACTATTAATGATGTAGATACAGTGCACCTTTACGATACCAGTTTTAGTGGTTTACACATTCTTGATAGTGTGGTTGGGAAGTACAGTATTTTCATGACCGGAGAAAATCATACCTATACAGAAAGTAATGCTCGTCTTTGGCTAAAAATGATAAAGTACTTGCATGCAAAAGCTGGTGTACGAAACATTATGTTTGAATATGGTTTTTCATACGGTTACTTGGTGAATGAGTATTTGCAGACAGGAGATTCGGCCTTGTTTTCTAGTATAGATCAATTTGCGTACGATGAGTATAGTTCGGTTATTAAAGATTTAAAAGACTTTAACGATAGCTTGCCTGAAACTCAAAAGCTATATTTTGCTGCTATCGATATTGAACGAGGGGTTTATCCTATCGTGAAATTATTAGATAGACTTCTTCCTCCGCAAAGTGTAGAGATGGATGATAGTCTATATGTAGATGTTCAAAGTCTCCGCAGTTTGGCGAGCTATAATGATTTTCAATTAGATAAAGAAGATGATCCAGAAAATCAAAGTAGTAGAGGTTTTATGTTTAAAACGGGAAGTTCTCTTAGACTATTACATCATAATTTTTTACGTAATGAAGCGAAGTTTAAAGATTATTTAGGGGCTAATTTTGATCTTTTTAAGCGTGTCATTATATCTAATTATAATGCACTTCACCAGTGGGAGGAATATGAGGAAAATAATACGGTACAAGAGTATATTTATAGAGAAGACTACATGCACCGCAGATTTCTAGAAGAAAAATCTTTGCATCCAGGAAATTGGTTTGGTCAATTTGGCCGATGCCACACTACACAAGAATTGCAGTCTAATAACTCTTGCGACTGGTTTGTGTTTAACAGTTTAGCCAATAGAATAAAACACACCAAAGGCGGTTTGTATGCCAATCAAGTATTAACACTGACTATGGTGTATGATGACGATAGAGATTTTGGTGCAGACAAAAAGTATGCAGAAAAAATGCTAGATAAATATTTTTATGCTATGCCCGAAAGTAGTCTTTACCTCGTAGACATAAGAACAGATTCTGCGCTAAATGTGGCTTATGGTACCGATTTTAATTATCTGATATTAAATACCAAAAAAGAGCGCGGAACTGCCTATTCGTATTTAAATGCTTCTGCTGACAATAGCAATTCAGACAAAATGAAAATAACCTTGGGCGCACGTCTGCAGCGTTTTGAATTGCGTAATTTAAATCAGCGATTTTCAGATGAAGGTGGCTTAGAATTGTTTTCGGAGGACAAAACGGCTTCAGAGTTCGGATTTTTAACTACAGATGGGAAATTTAAAAATGCAACAGCAATAGGGTTTTGGTTTTCCGAAGATGTACAAATTGCTGCTAATACTTATAGCTTAAAAGGTTTTTATGCTACTAGCTATTATCTGATGGAAATGCTAAAAGAGAAATCTTGGGTAGATATTTTTCCAGGTATAGGAATGGGCTATAGCAAGCTTAAATTAAATACGGAAGAAAGTTATAATGGGACGTTGCTATTACAAGATGGGTTTTTAGGTGAGACTAAGCTAACGCAATATGTGAATGATGCCTTTACTCTGGATGCGACCTTAATGGCTGATTTGAATTTAGGTTGGTTTACCTTGGGTTATCATACTGGTTATTGCGTCGATGTATCCAATAAACTATGGAAGTCGAACAAAACACATCTCAATCTTTCACCAGAAGTGTCCCTTGGAGGATTTTATCAAACATTAAAGCTTGGCGTAAACTTTTAAAAAAGTTGCTGCCATCTCTTTGATATTTTTTAGCCCTTGTGTTGAATATTTAAGTTATTGAATAAATTTGACTTGATGAAACATAAAAATAGTATTCTTTTACTCTGCCTCATTGCAGTAGGTAGTTTAATTTCAGGATGTAAAAAGACAGAAACAGCTCCATTAGAAGTGCCGTGTGAAGAAAAAACATGGTATCAAGATGCGGATGGCGATGGCCTAGGTAACCCAGAAGTATCTAAAAAAGACTGTGGACGGCCTGATGGTTATGTGGAAAATAGCGAAGATAAAGTAGATCTAAAAGCTTCAAGAGCTGGTGTCCCAATGATTTTTAAAGTAACAGGAGAAACCTGCTACTACTGTGGAGATTGGGGCTGGGAGGCATTTGCCAGCTTAATTGATAGATATAAAGGTGGTAAAGCGCTTACTTGGGGTAATTATGGTACAGGATTCTCTAACAGCTTTTTTAGAAATCAAGAAATCACAGAAACTATGCAAAGTTTACAAACGAGATTTGCACCTAATAGTTCTAAACCGAATTTCGTTACAAACGGAAAAAATTACACGACAAGTTCAGCAGATGCTCAAGCAGCAGCAGATGCGTTCACGCTTACGACTGCCCCAGTGGGAGTAGTGCTAAGTGCCAAAATAGAGGGAAATAAACTCATTATAAATGCTGAAGCAGAGGCCTTTTCTGATGCTTCAGGCGTTTATGTGATGGGAGCATACCTAATAGAAGATAAAGTTTCTGGTCCTCAGTCTGGTCCAATAGGGGCAAGTGGCTACGTAGAGCACCATAATGTAATGAGAGGTTCACTTTCTGCAAATGCATGGGGCGAGGTAATCACAGAAAATGGATTGACTGCTGGGCAGAAATATGAGAAAACTTACAGCGTAACTATTCCCGAAGGATATAACAGCGCTAATTTCTCATATGGTGTAATCATCTGGAAAAAAATCATTACGATTCACAATTTTGTGAACGCATATAGTTCCAATTAAATTAATAAAAAGACAATAACTAAAAAAGGGTTCGTGTGCTACACGAACCCTTTTTTAGTTATACAATTAATTGTTTAGTCTTCTAGTTCCATGATGGCTTCAAGTAAGGCATCACATTCCGTGGTAATTGACTTTATACTTGCTGTAGAAGCTGCATACTCTTTACTCAATGACTCAAAGTCTTCTGGCGTTAAATTGGCAGCCTCTGCTAACTTGGCTTCAAGGGAAGCCCCATGAGATTTAGCATTCTTTAATTGCTCTTCTTTGCCATCAAGCTGTTTCTGTAACTTTTTGACCTGTTCTATTTTTTCGTCTTTTTGTTTCCAGGTGTTTTTACTATCAACGCTATTTTCAGAAGAGCTTACGCTTGTTTTTTTGCGCACTTCTACTTTGGGTGGATTCAGTTTATCTTGCTCGAGCTTGTAATTATACTCATGGTATGTGCCCGGATATTCTTTAACCTCTTCATCTTCTATCCACCAAACTTTATTCGCTAATTTCTCTATGAAATATCTATTGTGCGATACAAATATGAGCGTCCCTTCGTAGCGCTTTAATGCTTCGATGATAATCTCTATACTATCAATGTCGAGGTGATTTGTAGGCTCATCCAGTAACAAGAAGTTAGCTTCGCTAACCAGTGTTTTAGCTAATGAAACCCGCGCTTTTTCACCACCACTTAGTACTTTTACTTTCTTAAATACATCATCACCAGCAAATAAGAAACAACCCAGCATGCTACGCAATTCCATGTCCGTTTTATGTGGGGCATCGTATTGTAATTCTTCTAGAATCTCATATTCCATGTGCAAGCTTTCTAGCTGATGCTGCGCATAAAATGAAGGAACTACATTGTGCCCTTGCTTACGTTCCCCGGTAAAAGGAAGCTCATCTGCTATAATACTAAGAAAAGTAGATTTACCTGTACCATTAGCCCCAATTAGCGCAATTTTATCACCACGTACTATTTCGCGATTTACATCATCAAATAGAAGTTTGTTATTAAACCCTTGCGTAATCTTATTGAGCTCCATGACTACCTTGCCGCTTTGCTTGCCTACTTTAAAGTCTATTTTAAGGTTAGATTTATCTTCTTGAATAACCTCAATTTTTTCTATTTTCTCGACCATTTTCACCCTAGACTGAACTGCCTTTGCTTTACTCGCTTTAGCTTTGAATCTATTGATGAATTTTTCTTGTTCCTTAATATACTGCTCTTGGTTGGCTGCTTGTCTTCCAATCAGATCATCTCGCTCTACTTTGGCTTGAAGATAAAAGTCATAATTTCCATCCCATAAGTAAAGCTTATTGTTACTTAACTCAGCGGTTTTGTTGATCATTTTATTCAAAAACTCTCTATCATGTGATACAATAATCACACTGCCAGGATAGCCGCTTAGGTAGTTTTCTAACCATTCAATACTAGGTAAGTCAAGGTGATTGGTAGGCTCATCCATGAGCATAATGTCTGGTTCTTCCAATAGCATTTTGGCCAATACTACTCGCATACGCCATCCACCAGAGAATTCTTGCATAGGACGACTAAGATCAGCGGTTTTAAATCCTAGACCTTCTAGAATTTCTGCCGTTTTATTGTCCATATTGTAACCGTCAAGCGCATCAAACTCCTCTTGGTAGTCGGCCATACGTTGTATGTTTTCGTCACTAGGATCGGTCTCTAGCAAGGTGTAGAGTTTTTCTAATTCAGCACCTAAAAACATGGCTCTTTTAAATGCACCTTTGGCGTGTTCTAAGATAGTTTGATTACCATCTTCACTAATCATATCTTGAGATAGATATCCTAGATTTACACCGCCTGCTTTATTGATAGAACCCTCTCGTATATCGTATTTGCCCATTATGAGTTTGAGCAATGTAGATTTACCTGCACCGTTCTTACCTATCAGGCCGATACGTTCACGTGGTTTTATAAACCAGTCAATGTCTCTAAAAAGGTAATTACCGCCAAACTCAAAGGATACGTTTTGTAAATGAAGCACGTGTTAAATTAAATGGCTGCAAAGGTAGGCCTATTGCCACTCAAATAAATAGTCAACCTAAAAAATATGCAGACAGGTAATAAATCATGGCTAAAACTAACACAAGGATCACTATGCTAATGGTTCTGTTTTTACGATTTCTGTCTTCAATGTAGCTTCTAGCGCGTCTTCTACCTTCTAAAATTTGTTCCTTGCTAAGCAGGTTAGTAGCGTGTGCTTCCTGATTTCCGTTTCCTACGTATTGTTCTTTTAGCTTTTTAAAGCGATTAGCTGAACGTTTTCTTAGGAGTCCATTCTCTTTTAACGAATTGTTCATCGCACTTGAATGTCCACCAAAACTCATCTTTCAAATATAAGAAGCCTAATTTTTAAACAGGTACTAAATATTTTCGTTGGTGTTATGGTTTATTCTAGACCTATCCTATCTTTAGTCTTCCAAATCTAACTTGGTTAAGAAATTAGCGACAGACCGAGGACTGGCAGTTTTTATCCTAAACTTGCCATTTGTCATTTTAGGCCCTTTTTCTTTAATAATATCATTAAACTCTTTGTCGGTACTGGCTACGGTTACACTACCTAAGTAGTAATCGATGTAGAACCAATCATACTTGCTTACTTCGAAGTACAGCGTGTAACGCGCAGTGCTTCTTCGTTTGGTAATGACTATTTTGGCGTTTATGGTTTTATTAACTTGATTACCATTTATAGTAGCAATCTGTACAGGATCAGTTGCAATAAACTGGCGTTTACTGGGAACATAAGCTATAGACATTTTGCTGATAAAAATATTCCTATCTAAATCTCCTTGGGGTTTTATTTCACCTGTACTAGATGTGTTCTCAATAGCCTTATTTAGTTTTTTGTCATCTAAGTATTCTGCCATTGCATTATAAATAAACTCATCACTGTTATCGGCAACGGGATTACCACTGCCGTTGTTTTTCATTACTTCGATTATTCTGGTGTAGCATTCCTCGGGCAGCTTTATATTAAGTGCTAGAATACTATTTAGGGTAAAGGTTGAATCTGCTTTTTTCTTAACCAGGTTACCTGCCATCAAGCCACTGAAGTTGTCATCTACTTCTAGCCCAAAGTTTAGTTTACCTTCACTGTATACCTCACCAGTTGCGTCATTAAACGACAGGAAACTCCCTCTTCTGCTTCCTTCAAATAGTTTCATGCTGTCTCCTACAATAAAACAATTTGAAGTCTCATCATAGTAAAAAACACCTGTGTCTGCAGTGATATCCATGTCAGCATAACTTCGTTTAAAGTTAAACATGGTAGGATAGATGTGGGTGCTATCATTGGCTAAACTAACCGCGGCATACATCTTACGCTGGTCTTCGTTTTTGATTTCTCGGGCGGGAATTATAATATTACTAGGATCAGGTCTTTGGTTGTACCTAAACCAAGCACTTGGCCATTCTGTCAAACTATGGAGCGGTTTAACATAGCCATTAAATACGATATCCTGGTTTAAACTACTTAATTCAGTTAGACCTTTAAAACCTATTTTAGGGCTTACTTTAAAACCTGAAGAGTCTGCCACCGTTCCAGTTGCGATTATAGAAGAATCGGTTTTGCTTACTACACGAATTTTATCAAAGTACAACACTTGATTGGTTCTGTGCTTGTCTTTGTATTTGTAACTTGCAGCGCCACTTAGCGCATATCTTCCAGCTATTTTAAGTTTTGCATCAAAAAGTTCATGGTTTTTATTGTCGCGAGACGCTAGCATTTTTGCTTTTTGCAAAGTTTGCATATCCGCATTTTCTCTTATTTCTATTTTTTCGTTATATGGAAAAACTCTACTGTCTGCCACGTCTATATGAGGTACATTTTCTGCATAAATAATACCTTTCTTCATGTCAAAAAGGGCTTTGGTACTCTCAAATCTCAAGCCTTGTTGAGCCGGGTCCTTGCTTATGAAAATAGATTTTTCTTTAGCTAGTTTAGGACCTTTATTGAGCTCAATAGTTTGTTTATTCATGTCCCACTTATATTCATCCATGGTGCTCGCATATGCATTGAAAGGGAAGTCGGTTAATTTTCCAGTTTCGTTGGCTTTAAAGTCCCCAATTCTAGTGGTAAAATTAACATCAGAAGCAACATTATAGGAGGCGAAGGCTATTTTGTCGCTTGATATTGCACCTATTTCTATTTGAGATATTTTAGCTTTCACTTCGTTAGGTTTAAACTTCATGTCGGCAGAGGTAAGCTTAGCTTGGTCCCATGATAAGACACCGTTTCCTGCTAATTGTGAGCTTGTTTGTATCAGATTTCCTTGAAAATCTTGTTTGTCACGTAACACTTTTACGGTATGCCCATTGGTATTTACAAACATGCTATCCTTGGCAGGAAGCCATTTGGTCATTACATTCATAGCATATACATTTGGGTAGCGTGAATTTTCATCTATACTATATGAATCAGCATTTGCCATGGTATAATCTGGCGCAAGCACAATATCTTGGGAGCTTATAGTTGCCCCTTGATATTCAATATTCCCTTTTGCTGTAAATCCTTCTTCGCTCAGTTTTATGGCTATGTCAGCACTACCTTTGCCTCCATACATGGGGTAGGTGGTCATTGATTTTTCGAAACCAAGTGAGTAATCATCCATAATTTTTGCTTCAAATCTAAAGTTAGGCAAAATGCCTCCAGCTATAAACTCACCGGGGAAACTTAACTCTGATGTCGTAAAATTATCCATGTTTTCTATGGTGAATGGATCTACTTCAAATCGAAAGCGCTCCTTATCGTAAGCGCCGCCGTGTATGCTTTTTTTGTCATAGGCAATTAAGGCCCCTTTTTTACTGGTAAATCTGGGGTATTCCGGAAAATTTTGAAGTCCAGATTTATTCGTTGATCTATCTATTTCCAGTGTTCCATTTATATCTCTCAATACAGATTTTACGGCAACAAGCCCAGGTCTCCCTGTGAAATCTTCGGTGAAAATTACCATTGAATCTATCTTATTGGAGCTTATATCAAAGTCGTAATAGTCAAATGAAAATTGGCTTGAATAAAAATCAAACTTACCTCCGGTTAATCTTCCACCAAAAGTCATATTTCGATTGTGTTTCAAAAAGACCATCTGTTCATGCGGAAAAGCGTATACGTTTTGGCTATCGCTGAATCGGAATGCTCCAACTCCTTCTAATACTAAATTATTACTGATAAGATCCAAGTAAGCATTAGGTCTAGCGGAAATAGTAGACGCGAATCTGATGACGTCGTAATCTGCTAGTTTCATATGGGAGAGTACGGCATGATCTAACTTTTTACGCACTTTGATGGTATCTGTATTGGGATTAAAGAAAATGTAACCATTGTCAGCCAAGTCTACAATTTGAGCTTTAAGGTAAACAGGTTGACTCTCCATCCATTGGGCGTATTCTGTAAAGGTAAATTCGCGCTTACGGTATCTAATTACAAAGTCGCGCATTTTATTAAGAGGATGATACTTAAGCATTCCTCGTGGTATTTTTTCGTAGCGAAATTCCTTATAGAAATCATTAGACTCAATAATGGCTTTGGCTTCTTCGCCAGTCATATCAAACTCAATTTTAGGCAGATCAAGTCTCCAAATCACTTGATCTACGTACATCTCTACTTGGTGGTCGGTATTGAAAAAGGGTGCCATTTCTAGCCCTTCTTTTCCTCTGGTTAGAACCAATACTTTTTTTTCTAGGTTCAAATTAAAGTTAAGCTTAGGGTGAAAAATAGTTCCACTGTCGCTGTAAATTACTACTTCACTTTCTTGAGCAGTTATTTTTCCTTCCTTAAGACTGAAGTACTCTGACTTGGCCGTTACTCTAATCTTATTTTTATACTTTATCGAAACCGTTGCTGGAGAAAGCGCAGATCCATTAGCGACAATTTCTGCTCCTTGCATGGAATAGCCTCCGGTAAAAACTACCGTCTTATCCAAGTAAGAACCTAGCTCTAGATCTTTTCTAAAAGAAGAGAATTGAGGAAATTTTGATTTTTGTAGTGCGTCGTCATCTACATTTTTTGCGCTAGATAATCGGTCTTTAAACGTACCATAGAGTCCAGTTGATAAAAAATCTTTATTGATAAAAAGTACGGAATCCACATTTAACTCTGCGCGATTAAACTGAACCAAATAATTACTTATTATTTCCGCGTATATATTATTAGGTCCAAATCCTGCTCGTTCCCAGGTTACCTTGCCTTTTTTACCTTGCCATTCGTCGGTGTCCAAATAATAACTGCCGGATGTATTGTATATCCTTAGCTTATCAGATGCTGCTTGGCAAAACAAATCCACATCCTTAAAGGCTATTTGAACCCTGTTATTATCAAAATTAAATCGATAATTATTTGTGGAGGTATACCATATTTTAGATTCAGAAGCATAAATAATATTTTCTTTAAATAAATTTTTAGAGGCGTTTAGGAGCGTTAGAAATGTTTTATTTCCATTTTTTATAGCCGGAATAAGTGCCTTAGACCAATTGATGTATTTTGCTTCGTCAATAGAATCTTTGGCATAAAGCATCGTTTCGGTGAATAATAAGAACGTCGGTATGCGCAGCTCGTTCATCAGCATCAGGTTAGCGACTTCCATGATATTTCGTTGCTCGGGTAATACAAATTTTCCAGAATCCCACTTGGTTATAAATTGCTTGAGAATTTCCTTCGATTCAATGGTGTTGTCTGATTTTATGAAATCCGTAAACTCATTGATAAAAACTTCAGGCTTTTTAGAGAACGAACGTGGTTGTCCAAATGCTATAGCCTCAAAAAAAAGCAGGAGTAGGGTTACTAGGAATTGTTTTTTAGCCATTCGTCTATTTAAATTTAAACTGGGTTTGAAGCCAATTATTGGCAATATTTTGTTCAATAAGTATCAAATTATGCGCTTCAGCTGCAAGCACCAGTTGGTCGATATCCGTATCTATAAATCCACATAGTATTAAATGTCCGTCCGGATGGAGTTTCTGCGCAAATTCTGGTAAAAGCTTTAAGTTTATGTTTTTAACAATGTTACTTACTATAACGTCAAACGTTTCGTTTAGATGTGCAATGCTGTCTGCTTGCAATATCTCAACGTTTACTGCCGCATTTAATTGTATATTCTCTCTGGTGTTCTCTACGCAATGTATATCATAATCAACGGCTAGTACGCGAGAAGCTTTTTTCTGTGATGCTAAAATGGCCAATAGTCCACTTCCGCATCCCATATCCAGCACAGTCTTGCCTTCGCAGTCTAATTTTTCAAGAGATATAGCGCTTAATTGTGTAGTTTCATGATGTCCTGTTCCAAAAGCCATTTTGGGTAATATGATTATGTCGTGCTTTACCTCTTTGGCGGGATGAAATGGAGCACGTGAGTGAATATGTTCTCCAATGTCTGCATCCTTGAAATTATCTTCCCATACTTGATTCCAGTTCTGATCTTTCTCTTCGCTTATCTGTTCCGCTTTTAGTCCAAATTGGTTCAATATATCGCTTAGTGCGAGTTCATTAAATTGACCTGAATTGCAGTAAGCTATTAGGTTTCCTTGTTCATAAGAGGTGCCATCAAAACCGTTTTCTTGAAGTAAAAACGAAACTGTTTCTTCTAAATCTTCGTTGCATTTAATGTGTACTGCAGTGTAGCTCATGTGTATTTGCTACAATAATAATTTGTAAAAGAGTATAGATGAGCCTATATGCTTAATTTGTTGGTAAAGAGATTATTTAATAAGAGTTGTTTTATAGCATTTAGTGCTTTTGAAACTTCATCTACGTTTTATGAGTCAATCTGTTATATCAGACATCTCAAAACGATTAGATAATGTTGTGCTACGTTACGATGTATGTTTTCACTATATAATTAGTGGACAACCCTTTACTTACTTTTAAGAATGATGTTAGTTGAAAGGATAAATTTGTCATGTGAACATTAAACTGACAAAACCACTGGTTGTTTTTGATCTGGAAACAACGGGAGTACAGGTAGCCAATGATAGAATTGTAGAAATATACTGCATTAAAATACAACCGGATGGGAGTGAAGAACACTTACATCAAGTACTGAATCCTACTGTGCCTATTCCACCTGAAGTTTCTGCGATACATGGCATTTGGGATAAAGATGTTATAGACAAACCTACTTTTCAAGAATTTTCTAAGATGTTAAATACATTCCTTGGAGACTGTGATTTTGGTGGTTTTAATAGTAATCGGTTTGATTTTCCGTTATTGGCAGAAGAATTCTACCGCGCAGGGGTAGCTTTTGATACCAACAGAAAATTTATAGATGCGCAACGGATTTTTCACCGAATGGAACCTCGAAATCTTACGGCAGCCTATAAGGTTTATTGCAACAAAGAGCTAACCGATGCACACAGTGCCAAAGCAGATACTGTTGCCACATGGGAAATAATTAAAGCACAAGTTGATTACTACCCTGAAATAATTGGTGATATTGATTTTCTAAATGAGTTTAGCGGTGAATCTGAATTCTTTGATTTTGCGCGCAGAATAAAGCGAGGCGAAAACGGAGAAGCCTACTTTAACTTTGGAAAGTATGCTGGTCAAAAAGTAGTGGAGGTTTTTAAAGAAAATCGTGGGTATTATGATTGGATGATGAAAGGTGATTTCCCAGAAAATACCAAAAGCGTGATTACGAAACTGGCTTTGCTTAGTAAAAATCAATAAGCCTAAATACTTCTTATTCAGAGTCTTCTGCGTGAATGGCGTGTAATTCGAATGAGGCTAACATGCCCGTTTTCTGCTTACTCTTAATTTTAGATTGAGATTGAATTGCAATTTTTTAGTAAAATGCTAGTCGCTAATTAACGGGGTAAAACTAACTTCGCACTTTATGCAATTAGCAGATCATCATAGCTTAGAAGATATTCGTGCCCTTCTCCAGGGAGGTGAGCATGTGGAACTTTCTACCTCAGCCAAACAAAAAATAGAAAAATGCCATACGTATTTGTTGAATAAAGTAAGCCAAGATGGTCCTCCTATTTACGGAGTAAATACAGGTTTTGGGTCACTTTGCAATACCGAAATAGATAAGAACGACTTAACGCAATTACAAATTAATTTGTTGCGCTCTCATGCTTGCGGTGCAGGTGCTTATGTGCCCAGAGAAATTGTAAAACTGATGCTCTTACTTAAGGCACAAAGTTTAAGTTATGGGCATAGTGGCGTTCAATTAGCTACGGTAGAAAAGTTGTTGGATTTTTACAATAAAGATATTATTCCTGTGGTATATGAGCTAGGGAGTTTGGGTGCCAGCGGTGATTTAGCTCCACTCAGTCATTTGGCGTTGCCGCTTATAGGTGAAGGAGAAATCTGGAATTATACGGCAAACCAACGTGAGAAAGCGCCATCATCTAGCCTAAGCTTGGGGCCTAAGGAAGGTCTCGCGTTGATTAACGGTACGCAGTTTATGCAAGCATATGGATTGCAATGCTTGTTCAAAGCAAAAGATATCCTGGACCGCGCCGATGTGCATGCAGCTATGTGCTTAGACGCCTACGATGGACGCAAGGAGGCTTTTTGGGCATTTAGCCATCAGATTAGACCTCATAAAGGGCAATTAGCAACGGCAAAAGCAGTGCTCTCACACTTGGAAGGTAGTGCAATTCTATCACAAGATAAAATTCATGTACAAGACCCATATAGTTTTAGATGTGTGCCACAAGTACACGGAGCAAGTAAGGATGCTTATGACCACGTTGCGGCTGTTTTTGAAACAGAAATAAACTCGGTTACAGATAATCCAAATGTGTTTCCTGACGAAGATTTGATACTAAGCGCAGGTAATTTTCATGGACAACCCTTGGCATTGCAGTTAGATTATTTGGCAATTGCCATAGCAGAAATAGGTAGCATTGCCGAACGAAGAATTTATAGATTATTAGAAGGAAAACGAGGTTTACCTGCGTTTCTTACGGCTAATCCAGGTTTGGAAAGTGGACTAATGATTGCCCAATACACCGCTGCGAGTATTGTAAGTCAAAACAAACAATTTTGTACACCCAGTAGTGTAGATACGATAGAAAGTAGCAATGGACAAGAAGACCACGTAAGCATGGGTGCAAACGCAGCGACTAAATGTTTACGTGTAATAGAAAATGTGGAGCGCATTCAGGCTATTGAGCTTCTCACGGCAGCAAAAGCACTCGAATTTAGAAGGCCATTGAAATCTTCACAGGTGATAGAAGACTTACTAGCAATCGTTAAAGTAATTGCAGATATAAGTGATGGGGATAAAATATGGGCTGACGAAGTAGAAAAAATACGTCTAAGTTTTAGCGCGTAAAGAACCAGGAGTAGCCATCTTGAATAATGGTTATTCCTAGTTCAATTCAACATAATTATTCTATAGTAGTTATGAAGGTTACCTCTACATCCGTTTCGCCACTATCACAATTGCCGTTTTTTTGATTGGGTTGGTGCATTAATCGTATGGTGAGACTGGTGTTTTCCACAGCTTGGGTTTTAACTGTTGCCGCCAAACCTAGATTTAGGTTGTTTGCGTCTTTGTCAAGGATGGTGATCATTAAATCTCCGGGCGTGGTATAACAAATCAAATGATCGATAGCTTCTGCCACAATTTCGGTGGTAATGTCTTCAACAGGCGATTTGCTTTCATCTAAAAAGCGAACGGCTAGACCATAGCTACTGTTGGCAGCAAGCACAATACTGTCTGTTATGGTAGGAGCATTTCCGCCGTCACCATCTGGATCGGCAAATTTAAAAACAAGTACATCACTTGAGTTATTCTCATTGATAAACGTTAGTTCTACAGTGGTAATTAATTCTTCTTCATTTGGATTAGGAGGAGTATCCACTTGGTCTTTACAGGCGTTAAACGTAAATATTAAAGTAACTAAGGCGATATAGGTTAAGGTTGAAGCTCTAAATTGTTTCATGTTTTGTTGTTTTAAAAGGTGTAATTAAGGATTAAAAAAATACTAATTCCAACGTCATCGGCATAATATCTGTATCTGTTCATATAGTCTCGGTAGGAAGTGTTTAAAATATTGTTAACGCCAAGGCTAACATGCAATAGAGTGTCTTGGTATTGGCCACCTAATTCGGTGTTCAGTAGGGTATATGCAGCGGGACTGTCCGCAAAATCTTCGTTTGTCTCAATTCTATTTTGCTTGGCATTATAACTAGAACTTACAGTCCAATAGGCATTTTTCAAGCTTAACCCATCGAAAGTGTATTTTAGTTTAGCAGTGGTACGTTGCGCAGGTATGCCATATATAAAAGTTTGATTACGCTGGTTTTTAACCAAAAGTAAGGCTCCATCTAGTTCAGTGGTCCAATGCGTTGCTAGTTGGTATTTAATCGTAATGTCTGTGCCAGCGTAAGATGCATCGGTTTGTATGTAGGTGAAAACGGGAAACGCTCCGCGAATACTTAGTTGCGTTTCACCGGTTGGTTTTAAGTAGATGTAATTGTTAAAATAGTGCAGGTAGGGCTCTACTTGAAAACGTAATTTATTGTGATTGTAATTTAGAGCAGCATTAAGAGAGTATGCTCTTTCTTGCTTGAGTTGTAAATTCCCAAATTCCAAAGAAGCAGATCCGTGATGTAATCCATTGCTAAAGAGTTCATTAATGTCTGGACTTCTAAAACGAGTAGCGGCAGATAGATGAATTCTAACGTCTTGATGTATTCTTCTCCAGCCACTTACGTTTGCCGATAAGCCACTAAACTCAAATTGGTTGGTATTCAGTATATCTTTTTCGTAGTGGTAAGACGTGGTATGCTGAACGTCATAACGAAGCCCGGTTTCAATAAGATAGGCGTCTTGTTCAAGTGTGGCGATGGCAAATAAACCAGCTTTGTAGCGAAGGTAGTTAGGTATAAAATACCTTCCTTTAAACGTATTTTGCTGCCATTCACCCATTGCGCCATATTGCCATCTAATATCTTCTAAGTGATTATCTACGGATAGGTGCAGCTGTTGAGTCCATAAATTAAGATCTAATGCTGCATTTAAATCGCCATTGTGATTGTCAAACTCTTGCCGATGATTGTTCTGGATGGTGTACGTACTGGAAACGAGCCCGAGCTTATCTGACTTGTTTTCCCACTTTATTTTTCCGGTATAATGCTGTATACGTTGGCTTGGCGCTAGTATGTTATAACTAAATGGTAGGTTTATTAATGGAGTGTCACTAGATAATGCTCGGTTTAAATCGGTGAGGTTGCCAATGTGAGAAGCTGC
>Ga0102880_1000285_pt1 | contig 19153 bp, 20 predicted proteins | sample Colrivmeta1549A3_FD_78188 | JGI IMG/M metagenome (GOLD analysis project Ga0102880, IMG submission 78188) | Estuarine microbial communities from the Columbia River estuary - metaG 1549A-3 | ecosystem: Environmental > Aquatic > Marine > Intertidal zone > Estuary | place: USA: Columbia River... | reverse complement strand
CTTTTAATTGATTCAAATCTTCTATTTCCACTGATTACTTGATTAAAAGTATCTATAGTAAGGGGTTGAAGTAATCCTACTTCAGAAATACTTTTCATTAGTTCATCAATGGAAGATAAATCATAGATTTCTTTGTTCTTTGGATGGTGTTTGAGGGAGGAAACTTTGACTTTCATAAATTAAAAGTAGCAAAGTTTAAAATGGTAAGCAAGTAATCAAGAGGTTTCTTGTAACTGAGGAAATACTTTTTCTCAAAATGGGTGTCGAGGTGGTTTTTATCGGAAGGTCATTTTTTTACCAATTGATAATTCTACACTAACTTAGAAACCCTCTCCAAATAGATAGATTCTGGTATCAATCCCTTTTCAAATAATATTTTTAGTTTTTTGAGTTCAGATTCTAAATTTGAAGTTTCAAACTTTTCTTTAGTTTGAATTCCAGTTTCATTCAAGTCCATAGAGAACATTTTCTGTCCTTCTTTATCTAATTCCTTTTTGGTAGTGGAAAAGTATTTTCTAAACACTCTTTCTGTTGTATGACCTGACATTGACATGAGTACGTGGGTAGGTATATTGTTTTCAACTCCTTCTCTTATGAATGTTCTTCTCATGATGTGAGTTGATAAGAATTTATGAAGAGGTTTTCTAATATCACTACCTTCAACTACTTTACCATCAATAGTGAATTTTGGTTTTGAGATTAGTCTTTTTAGTCCAACTATTCTACCAATATCTTTTAATGATTTGTTCATTAACTCATTGTATAGAGGTTTTCCTTTCATTGTTCTTGGGAAAAGAAAGTCTTCTCTTTTTTTATTCCTAGAGTATTTCTTCCAGATTTCAAATGTTAAGTTATTAATTGGTACACTTACTTTTTTACTAGTTCTACTTTTCTCCATTCTAAAAACAAAGAATCCTTTAGTCCTGTCCTCAGAGAATTGATAGTTATCCAATTTGAGGTTTACAATGTCCCCAAATCTACATCCAACACCACACCCAAAAATTAAAATATCTCTGTACACTTCCATATCAGTATACCTGATTACCTCACCATTCTTGTTGTAATCGTTTATATATGTTTTTGTATAGTCAGTATGGTTTCTTGATTGATAATTGAAAGAATTGAACCTAAATAACTTTAAAACTTCATCACGTTCTAAACTTATCACGTCTCTGTCATTATCATGAGAGAAACTTATTATTTTAAAGGAGAGGTCTGTGTAACCAGAATCTTTACTCCAATTAAATAGAGAACTCAAAACGGTAAATCTTTTTCTTATGGTAGAGGGTTGTTCTCCTTTGTCATTTAAAAAGTTTAGAAAATTGTTTTGAAATTCAGTATCAATATCGTTGATGGTTATTTGATAGTTTACTTCCTTTTGGTATTCTGAAACAAAATTTGAAATCTGTTTTAAATTACTTTTTACAGTTTTCTTGTATCCGTGTCTTAGAGTAGATTTTTCATCTAAACTCTTTAGGTATTCCTCAATTATAAAGAGAAAGTTTAACTGTTTAAATGATTTCTTCTCCTTTACTTTAAAATTAGATTTGAGGTATGATTTTACAAGGTCAGTAGAAGGTATTTCATAATTGTGATTAATCTTATAGATAATGTCCTCTACCTCTTTAATTTTCTGTCTAATCAATAAGTTCTTTTGAATTGAGTCAGGATCTGTTTTCTTGATTATTTCCTTAGAATGGGTTTTCTCCCAGTTAAAATTCCAATCTTTAAATTTTGTTTTAACTCCAGTACTTGTTTTTATTTTCTTTTTATTAAAGTAGTAAAATAGGCATACACCCAATACATCTTCTTTGTTGTAGTCTTCTTTTTTCTTTTGGTATGATAGGGAAATATGAATACTCATGGTACCTAAAGATAGTTAAATAATTAAATATTTTGTACCTTATATGTCACCTTTTTGAAGTAAAAAATCCTAACTTATTGAAATTCAATTAGTTAGGATTGTTAAAAGTGACCTCGACAGGATTCAAACCTGTAACCTTCTGAGCCGTAATCAGATGCGCTATTCAGTTGCGCCACGAGGCCGTTGTTGTCCCTTGTTGGGGGTGCAAATATAATTCTTTTTGGGCTTGTGCCAAATACTTGTGTGAAATACTTACAAGAAATCTGCGGCGGTAGGATCTGAGCAAAACCCTGTAGGGTATGGATACTTTATTTATTATCTAAGGCTCGGGTGGTTACGTAATAACGCCAACCTACTAAAGCCAACTGCCATTTTTTAGCATTAGCTAAGTCCAGTCTTTTTTTTGTCAAAGAGGGGAGTAGTAATTTGTTGAGCTGGGCGAGAATTTTAAACATGAATTTTATGGGTTTAAGAAACACCTGTTTCTAACGTACAATAACAAATATACATTATTTGTAACTGTAGCGTTCAGCGTGGTTTGCTGTTTTTTTTTAATACTTTAGGAGGGGCTTTGTTATATTTGCTCCAAATTAAGACTATGTTAGACGCTTTGTATATTTTTTTGGGTTTAGTGGCATTAATATTCGGTGGAAACTGGTTGCTAAAAGCAGCTGTAGCACTGTCCTTGAGGTTGCAAATTCCTAAAATTGTCATTGGAATGACTGTAGTGTCTTTTGCCACTTCTGCTCCAGAACTTATTGTGAGTATAAAGGCTGCGTTAGAAGGGTTTCCAGATTTGTCTTTAGGAAATATCATTGGGTCTAATATTGCCAATCTTGGTCTGGTGCTTGGAATAACTTTATTGCTTGGTACCATTGAGGTAACCAAGAGTTTTTACAAAACAGATTGGCCGGTCATGTTTTTAGCCTCCCTGATATTCTTTGCTTTTCTTTATATAGATGGTCAACTGGTTTTCTGGGAAGGTCTTGTAATGTTTTCCATGTTATTGGTCTTTTTATGGTATTTACTGCGTTTTCAAGAGCATGCTGTAGTAGACGAATTGCCTGAAGATGACGTTCCTTTGCCTTTGCACAAAACCCTTATGTACCTAGTTTTGGGTGGTTTGGGCCTATGGGGTGGTTCAGAATTACTCATTTCTGGAGCCGTAGGATTGGCCACATTTTTTGGTGTTTCTGAGCGTGTTATTGGTATTACTATTGTCTCTGTGGGTACTAGTGTACCAGAATTGGCGGCCTCTGTTATTGCGGTATTGAAGAAGGAGAAGGCTATTTCTCTTGGAAACTTACTGGGGTCTAATATCTTTAATATTTTTGCTGTTTTGGGCATTACAGCCATGATTACCCCAATAAAAGTAATGGATCAGGCACTTTTGGAATCTGACATTTATTGGATGCTGGGTTTAGCGTTTATAGTACTTCCCTTAGTTTTTGTGCCTAGTAAAATGAGATTGGGTTGGAGGGACGGCCTTATTTTACTCGCTGCTTATGCAGCTTTTATTTACGTGACTATTTCTTAGGGAACAAAAAAAAAGGCATCCGCTTTAGCGAACACCTTTTAAGTAATAAGTGTAAGTATGTTTTTAAGAAATATTGGCAGACTTTACAGTCTTTACAATACGTCCGGCAATTTTATATGGGTCTCCGTTAGACGCTGGTCTTCTGTCTTCCAACCAACCTTTCCATCCTTTTTCTACAGTGATAATAGGAATTCTAATAGAAGCCCCACGATCAGAAACGCCGTAGCTAAAGTCTTTGATAGAAGCGGTTTCGTGTAAGCCGGTCAAACGTTGGTCGTTAAACTCACCGTATACTTCAATGTGTTCTTTAACAACTGGTCTAAATGCTTCACATATTTTCTCATAAGTTTCTTTAGAACCACAAGTTCTAAGGACTGTATTAGAGAAGTTTGCGTGCATACCAGAACCATTCCAGTCTCCTTTTACAGGTTTTGGGTGGTATTCAATATAGTATCCGTATTTTTCTGTCAATCTGTCTAATAAGTAACGTGATACCCAGATTTCATCTCCAGCCTTTTTGGCGCCTTTGGCAAACAATTGGAATTCCCATTGCCCGCTAGCTACTTCTTGGTTTATACCTTCAAAGTTTAATCCAGCGTCAATACACAAGTTAGCGTGCTCTTCTACAAAGCTTCTTCCATGGGTATTTTTCCCGCCAACAGAACAGTAATACATACCCTGTGGCCCAGGGTAACCTCCCACTGGAAATCCTAAAGGCAATTGGGTATTCTTGTCCATGATAAAATATTCTTGTTCGAAACCGAACCAGAAATCATTGTCGTCGTCATCTATTGTAGCTCTTGCATTAGAAAGGTGTGGTGTACCGTCTGCATTTAAAACTTCTGTCATGACTAAATAACCATCTCTTCTTGCTGGATCTGGATAAATAGCTACTGGCTTTAATAAACAATCAGAAGAACCTCCTTCAGCTTGTTTTGTAGAACTTCCGTCAAAAGACCATATTGGACAGTCTTCTAAATTTCCAGAGAAGTTTTCTTCTACTTTTGTTTTACTTCTTAAGTTGGCTGTTGGTTCATAACCATCTAACCAAAGGTATTCTAATTTAGATTTGCTCATGAGTTGATTGTTTAAGTTTAACGACCCTATAAAATTATAATATTTTGACATAGCCACAGAAAAAGATGGGGTGTTTTATTAAAAAGTTATTAAAAATTTCTGACCCCTATGTTTTTTAGGGGGTAAATTGCAAATACTATATTTATTTGGTTTTATTTTGCAGTATTGATAATTGAATATTTATGAAAACAGATTTCTCCCAACTTAGATTTAATGCTTTAGCGCAAAGTTCACAGCAAATGTCTGTGCCTGTGAGCGAACCCAATAGAAGGTCTTCCCTTTTTGGGAGCCATGTTTTTAATGACTATAAGATGCTACAATACCTCACAAAGGATGCTATTGGTGCTGTTAGAGATGCAATCACTTCAGGCAGTAAGATTGACAGAAAATTAGCAGATCAGGTGGCTGAGGGTATGAAAACATGGGCCATAGAAATGGGGGCAACGCATTATACCCATTGGTTTCAGCCTTTAACAGGTGCAACCGCAGAAAAACACGACGCTTTTTTTGATATTCAAGATGGCCAAGCCTTAGAAATCTTTGGTGGGGCTCAATTGGTGCAGCAAGAACCAGACGCCTCTAGTTTTCCAAGTGGAGGTATTAGAAATACCTTTGAGGCAAGGGGTTACACTGCTTGGGATCCTAGTTCTCCAGCTTTTGTTTATGGGACTACACTTTGTATACCCACTATTTTTGTTTCTTATACAGGAGAAGCATTGGACAATAAAGCACCTTTACTTAGGGCTTTAAATGCTGTAGATGAAGCAGCTACCGCTGTAGCTAAATATTTTGACAAAACAGTTACAAAGGTAAACGCAACCTTAGGGTGGGAGCAAGAGTATTTCTTAATTGACAAATCGTTGGCTACGGCCAGAATAGACATTACGCTTACAGGAAGGACGCTATTGGGCCATACGGCTGCCAAAGGACAGCAATTAGAAGACCACTACTTTGGTGTTATTCCCTCTAGGGTTATTGGGTTTATGAGTGAGCTGGAGAAGGAGTGTATGGTTTTGGGAATTCCAGTAAAAACTAGACACAATGAGGTGGCACCAAACCAATTTGAATTGGCGCCAGTTTTTGAAGAAGCCAATTTAGCGGTAGACCATAACCTTCTTTTAATGGATGTCATGGATAAGGTTGCAGACAAGCACCATTTAAAAGTGTTGTTTCACGAAAAACCTTTTGCAGGAATAAATGGCTCTGGAAAACACAACAATTGGTCACTTGCTACAGATACGGGTATTAATTTATTGAGCCCAGGTTCTACGCCAATGAAGAATTTACAGTTTCTGACCTTTTTTATTAATACCATTAAAGCAGTAGACACATATGAATCGTTGTTAAGGTCTTCTATTGCTTCTGCTAGTAATGACCACAGATTAGGTGCCAATGAAGCGCCACCTGCTATTTTTTCTATATTTATTGGGAAACAACTCTCTGCAGTTTTAGATGAATTAGAAGGGGTGTCTTTGGGTAAATTATCACCAGAAGAAAAAACAGAACTCAAGCTCAATGTAGTGGGTAAAATTCCTGAAATACTCATGGATAATACGGACCGCAACAGGACTTCTCCCTTTGCCTTTACGGGCAATAAATTTGAGATGAGGGGCGTGGGGTCAAAAACCAACTGCGCTAAGCCTATGACGGTCTTAAACACTGCTGTAGCCCAACAATTGCAGTTGTTTAAAAAAGAAGTAGACAGCTTAGTAGACCAAAAAGGGCTCAAGAAAGATGAGGCCATTTTCAATGTATTAAGGGAGTATATAAAATCTTCTAAGCGCATTCGTTTTGAGGGAGATGGGTACAGTGAGGCTTGGGAGCAAGAAGCGGCAAAAAGAAAACTCAGTAATCTCAAGACCACACCAGAGGCAGTTGCTGTAATGAGTGAAAAATCCAATGTGACTTTGTTTGATCAGATGGGTGTGTTAAGTCCTATTGAATTAAAGGCCAGACAAGAAGTGGAGTGGGAAGCTTATGTGATGCATACCCAAATTGAAGGTAGGGTGTATGAGGAGTTGGTGTACAGTCAGATTTTACCGTCTGCCGTAGGCTATATGAATGTGTTGCTAGAGAATCTAAGTAAAATGAATGCGGTAATGGAGCAGGTGACTGCCTTAAAAGAGAGCGCTCAAGGACAACTGTTTTCTGAAATTAATAATTATGTGCAGGACTTAAAAATAAGTGTAGACAATATGACTCAGGCCAGAAAAGCAGCCAATAAATTAGCTAGTTCAAGCGACAGGGCTCACGCCTATGCTTTTGAGGTAAAACCTTTGTTTGAAGTCATTAGATCTAATTCAGATCAGTTAGAAAAACTCATGAGTGACAGCCACTGGCCGCTATTAAAATACAGAGAACTCTTGCAAATTAGATAGTCTTCTTTAAGATTGTTTGTTATTGAGGATAAGTTTTGGGAATATTATGCTACAATAGCTTGAACTTTTTAAGGATTCCCTTATTTTTGCACAAAACACGAATGAATGGATTCAAATCAACAGGGAAGGTATAGTCAAAGAGGTGTTTCAGCAGCAAAGGAAGACGTGCATAATGCTATAAAGAATATAGATAAAGGGCTGTTCCCTAAGGCTTTTTGTAAAATTGTACCTGACCACCTTACTGGAGATTTAGACTATTGTTTGGTCATGCATGCAGATGGAGCAGGAACTAAATCTTCCTTGGCCTATATGTACTGGAAACAAACTGGAGACCTTTCGGTTTGGAAGGGCATTGCTCAGGATGCGTTGATTATGAACATAGATGACCTTATTTGTGTAGGCGCCACGGACCATATTATGTTGTCTTCTACCATTGGTAGGAATAAAAATTTAATTCCCGCTGAGGTGCTTTCTGCCATTATTAATGGCACGGAGGAACTCATAGAAGACCTTTCAAAACACGGTATTATTATTCATAGTACTGGCGGTGAAACCGCCGATGTTGGCGATCTAGTACGTACCATCATTGTAGATTCTACCGTAACGGCGCGTTTACCAAGAAAAAACGTCATAGACAACGCTAATATTAAAGCAGGAGATGTTATTGTAGGTTTGTCTTCTTCAGGACAAGCTACCTATGAGACCGAGTACAACGGAGGAATGGGAAGTAATGGACTAACTTCTGCACGTCATGATGTTTTTGGTCAAGATTTGGCAAAAAAATTCCCTGAAAGTTTTGATCCTGCTGTTCCTGGTGAGTTGGTTTATTCGGGTGCACTAGGACTCACAGATTCAGTGGAAGGAAGTCCAGTAAATGCTGGTAAGTTGGTACTTTCACCAACAAGAACTTATGCGCCAATTGTAAAGAAAATATTGAGTAAATACAATGCAGAGGACATTCATGGAATGGTACATTGTAGTGGTGGTGCTCAAACAAAAATCTTACATTTTGTAGAAGGCCTTCATATTATTAAAGACAATATGTTTGAAGTGCCTGTGCTTTTTAAAATGATTCAGGAACAATCCAAAACACCTTGGAGAGAGATGTACGAAGTTTTTAACTGCGGTCATAGATTGGAGTTGTATGTAAACCCAGCAGTAGCAGAAGATTTAATCGCTATTTCTGCTTCTTTTGGTGTAGCCGCTCAAATCATTGGAAGGGTAACGGACAGTGAGATTAAAAAACTAACTATAGAGAGTTCTTACGGAACTTTTGAATATTAAGAAGGTCAATTTATTGTACCTTTACTTGAATAACTAGCTCAAATTTATGTTAGAAAAATTACATGTTGTAAAACAGCGTTTTGACGAAGTATCAGACTTGATTATCCAGCCAGATATCATTCAAGATCAAAAGCGTTATGTTCAGCTCAACAAAGAATACAAGGACCTAAAATCACTCATGGACAAAAGAGAATTATACATCTCTTTTACCAATAATATTGAAGAGTCTCAGGAGATTATTGATGATGGTTCAGATGCTGAAATGGTAGAAATGGCCAAAATGCAGTTAGATGAAGCCAAAGCTGCACTACCCGCTTTGGAAGAAGAAATTAAGTTTTTGCTCATCCCAAAAGAACCAGAAGACGCCAAGAATGTTGTGGTGGAGATTCGCGCTGGTACTGGAGGAGATGAAGCCAGTATTTTTGCTGGAGATCTTTTTAGAATGTACACCAAATACTGTGAGTCTAGAGGATGGAAAACCAATGTGATTGACTTAAGTGAAGGGACTTCCGGAGGGTATAAAGAGATACAGTTCGAGGTTAATGGAGAAGATGTATATGGAACACTAAAATTTGAAGCAGGTGTTCACCGGGTTCAAAGGGTACCTCAAACAGAGACACAAGGTAGGGTCCATACGAGTGCTGCTACTGTTATGGTGCTTCCTGAAGCAGAGGAATTTGACGTTCAAATAGATCCAAAGGATGTGAGAATAGATTTCTTTTGTTCCTCAGGACCAGGAGGACAATCTGTAAACACGACTTATTCTGCCGTCAGGTTAACACACCTTCCAACTGGTTTGGTGGCACAGTGTCAAGACCAAAAATCCCAACACAAAAATAAAGACAAAGCCTTTGTAGTGCTTAGGTCTAGGCTATACGATATGGAATTGGCTAAAAAGCAAGAAGCAGACGCAGCCAAAAGAAATTCTCAAGTAAGTTCAGGAGATAGGTCTGCAAAAATTAGAACCTACAACTACCCTCAAGGTAGGGTCACAGACCACCGTATAGGACTAACCTTGTATGACTTACAGAATATTGTAAATGGAGACATTCAAAAGATTTTGAGTGAGTTAATGCTTGTAGACAATACAGAGAAATTGAAAGAAGCTTCAGAGATTTTTTAGTCTCACAGCTTTAAAGCCATAATCTGGTGTAGTACCAGTGAAAAAATTAATCATGACGCTTCCTTTCTTAATAAATCAGATTGAAAAAAAATCATCTTTCCTTTGCGTGGGACTAGATGTAGATTTAGATAAAATCCCAGCCCACCTTTTAAAAGAAGCGGACCCTATATTTGCTTTTAATAAAGCCATTATAGACGCCACCCATTCTTATGCGGTAGCTTATAAGCCCAATATGGCTTTTTATGAAGCCTATGGCGTTAAGGGATGGTTGGCATTAGAAAAGACCATTCAATATTTGAATCAAAATTATCCAGAGCTCTTTACTATCGCAGACGCTAAAAGAGGTGATATTGGTAATACAGCTAGTAGGTATGCCAAAGCTTTTTTTGAAGATTTAGGATTTAATTCCATTACGGTAGCACCATATATGGGTAAGGATTCGGTAGAGCCTTTTTTAGCTTTTGAAGACAAATTCACTATTTTATTAGGACTTACCTCAAATCCAGGTGCTGCAGATTTTGAAATGTTGCCTATGGCTAATGGCAAATATTTGTATGAAACAGTGATTGAAACAGCCGCCCAATATAAAAACGCCCACCAATTAATGTATGTGGTTGGGGCTACAAAGGCCAATGCTATAAAAGACATTAGGGTTTTGGTTCCAGATAGTTTTCTGTTGGTTCCGGGTGTGGGTGCTCAAGGAGGCAGTTTAGCAGAAGTTTGCTCAGAAGGTCTTAATGACCAAGTAGGTTTATTGGTGAATTCCTCTAGGGGTATTATATACGCTTCTTCAGGAGAAGATTTTGCTTTGGCAGCAGCAGGACAGGCTGCTCTTTTGCAGGCTGAGATGGCAACTATTTTAAGTCAAAAGAAAAATTAATTCCCTAATTTAGGGGAATACTTGCCAAACCATTGGCTAAAACCATTTTATTGATCTCATAAATTCCCTCGTATTGATTCATTACAATTGTTACAGAAATCCAGAAGCCCAAGAGTGGGTTACTTTTGTTCATGGTGCTGGAGGGAGTTCTTCTATTTGGTTTAAACAATTAAAAGCTTTTAGAAAGATTTATAACGTGCTTCTTCTAGATCTAAGAGGGCACGGAGATTCTAAAATGCCCTTGAAACAAGCTTTTGATAAAAAGTATACTTTTAACGCCATTACCCAGGATATTATTGAAGTTTTGGATTATGAAAAGATTGAAAAATCACACTTTATAGGTATTTCACTGGGGACTATATTGATTAGAAATCTTGCTGAAAAAAAGCCAGAACGCGTGCTGAGTATGATTATGGGTGGGGCTATTTTAAAACTTAATTTTAGGTCACAAGTGCTTATGCGTTTGGGGGTGATGTTTAAGTCTGTAGTGCCTTATTTGTGGTTGTACTCTTTTTTTGCTTTTGTGATTATGCCCAATAAAAACCATAGAGAATCCAGAACACTTTTTGTTAGAGAAGCTAAAAAACTGTATCAGAAAGAGTTTATAAAGTGGTTTAAGCTCACTGCAGAAATAAACCCTTTGCTTCGTTTTTTTAGAAATGTTGAGGTGAAGATCCCTACACTTTATGTCATGGGCGCAGAAGACTATTTGTTTTTGCCTTCTGTAAGAAAAATGACTGAGACACATTTGTCAGCATCTTTATTTGTGGTAGAATCTTGTGGTCATGTAGTGAATGTAGAGCAGCCAGAAGTCTTTAATACAGCGGTAATTTCTTATTTAGGAAAGCTCTAGTTTCATTTCTAATAGAACCAGTGTTTCTATCGCATTAATTTTTTAAACCTATTGTCAGCCTACTTTGTTAAACTAATTAATCTTGGGTCACTATTCGGACTTAACTTTTAAGCTGCTATCTAATTTCCTTATTAAACCGATAAAACCAGCGTCTCCACCGGTTTTATACTGACTAAATCTAAAAAATAATGAAAAAATATGCACGCTCGTTACCTTTATAACGCGTTAATTTTGTCATTATTGTACTGGCCCAGATGTTTTGGACCATTTTTGGAATAGCAGCATAAATTGCTTTACCTCATTCCTGTAGGCGTCAAGATAATCTTGAGGAGATTTACTGTGGTACTCTAAACCCCTACAATAGCCATGAATATTTTTTCCGATACAGTTTATGAAATTCAAAATGTTTTTTCGCTCTTCAAGATTGTGAACAAAGGAGAGGTGTTTTAGGCTGCTCAAAAGTTCTTTGCTGTCTCCAATAAGGCTGTGAAGAATACTGTGGTTAAAATTCCAGTATTTATAACCTTTAAGGAGCTCATAGTCATAATAGAAATAGCCCGCCAAAGCATTGCTGAGCCGCTCCAATTCAGTGGCTTTATGTTCTAAGTGCTTTGGTGTTTTAGTATTCATTAACTAGGAATATGGTCTTGCTGTAAAAATAAGGGTATTTGGAGATGGATTAATTTACTTTATGCAGGTGTATTTTATTTTTTCTTTATATTGCAATTTATTTAAACATATTTTCTTATGATTAAAAAGGTAGATCTCTTAAATAATAAGATTGTTGCTGCTTTACAAAAAAATGCCAGGGTTTCCTTTGCTGAAATAGGAAGAATTGTGGGTTTAACGCCGCCAGCTGTAGCGGAACGGGTAAAAAAATTAGAAGACACCTCGGTTATATTGAAATATCACACAGAGGTATCCTATACGAAGATGGGGTATCAGCTGAAAGCGATGATTACTTTAAGGGCTTTTGTAGGTAAATTGAAACCTTTTTTGGAGGTGGTAAAATCCTATCCTGAGGTGGTAAACTGCTACCGGATTACTGGAAATGAAAACATTATGATGGAGGTGGTTCTTAAAGACCAACAACACTTAGAGAAATTTATAGATACACTCATCCAATATGGTGAAACTAGGACGCATATTATTTTGTCAGAGGTAGTTTCATCTGCACCTATATATGCCATTTAATCTCTTTGGGTTATATTTGAGTATGAATTACAGATACTTCCTTGCGTCATTTTTATTTGTGTTTTTAAGCTTTAATGCGGTAAACGCCCAAGCTGTTATTTCTGAAAAGCAGGCAGAAAGAGCCATCAAAAACGAACAAAGGCAATTGAAGCGAATGAATCGCCAGTATACAGATTCTCTTACTTATAAGGCAGAGTATTATCAGTATATGCTCTTAGAGGACTTAGATACAAGAAATTTTGAAAATTTGGGTTGGTGGCAGTATCAATATAATTATTACAACAGCGTCATTGAATCTGCTCCCGAGAATCTCTCAGCAAAGGCACTTATTGTAGATAGATTTGCTAAAAATGTGATTGTTTTAATGGTGTCTATGCTTAGAAGGGTCTACGACATTGAGGCCAACAGACCAGCCGCTATTAGGGATATTCCTGCAGTCGTTTTTTTATTGATGCTTAGGACTATTGTTCATCCAGAAGACTATGTGGCCTATTTGGCTGTGATTTCTTATAGTAGTAAGATGGAAGATTACGGAACAGCGCTATTCTATGTAGAAGCACTTTTAGAAAATGGATATACAGATTTAGACACCCTTGGCGCACTTCCAGAAACAGGTTTACTTAGGATAATGCCTGAATACCAAGCCTTATTAGAAGTGTATTTAAATAAAGGATTGTATGGGATTAGAGAAGAGGATTCGTAGTATTGTATTAAAGAATAAAGGATTGTATGGTATTAGAGAAGCGGATTCATAGTGGTGTACTATTTGTGATTATGGGTCATTTTTTTTTAATGACCTCTTGTAAGCAACCCAAAAAATACCATGATGCTGAAGACCAAAGGGCAAGCATAGTGGGTGAAGGGGTTTTAAATACTCTAGGAGAAAGGGATAGTATCCTTCAATCTGTTTTGGATTTTCAAAAAGAATTAAACGCTTCATTTAAAGATCCTGAGGCGTCTCCCTTGGTAGATAAGGATAAAATGAATTTCCAAGGTTTGGATTATTTTTTACCAAATGTAGATTTTGTGGTTAGGGCTAAATTGATTAAAACCCCTAATGCACTTCCGTTTGGTATGCCTACAACTACAGATAGAATCTCTCAAGAGCGGGTGTATGGGCGTCTGTATTTTAATTTGAAGGGAAACCCCTTTTCTTTAGAAGTATACCAGAGTTTGGATCTATTGGAAAAGGAAGGCTATGAGGATTATTTATTTCTTCCCTTCACAGACCTCACTAATGGCAATGAAACTTACGGTGGCGGCAGGTATTTAGATTTGAGAACGGTACAGGGAGATTCTATTTGGATAGACTTTAATAAATCTTATAATCCGTATTGTGCCTACAATAAAAAATATTCATGCCCGGTAGTACCTTCGCAGAATGATTTAGAAATTTCTATCCAAGCAGGTGTTAAAGTGTTTGTAAAATAAAAAAAACCAGTCTTTGGAGAAGACTGGTTTTTTTAAACTAAACTAAACTAAACTTAACTAATACCTATCCCTTAATGCAATGGGGGAATTAAAAGGCATAAACTGCTGCTAGTACAAAAGAAGATAGGCTCTTTTGCGGCGCAAATTTTGTATCCAAAAAGCTTTCGTCAGAACCATTATCTATTCTAATTTCTGGCTTTAAAATAAGGTTTCCTATTGACGCACTTCCTGTAAGGGTTAAAGCAAACACGCTAGAATCTGCTACACCACTATCTGTTTGGTCAATGGCTCCATAAGCACCACTTTCTACAAAGTATTCTCCTCTTAAGCCAATGGCAAAAGTGTCTGAAGTGGTTAATTGCGGGTAAAGTGCTACTCCTGAGAATCCAACACCGTCATTGTCATAAATGGCACCGTTGAGTCCTAAGTAAAAATTATCTGTAACGGAAAAACCTCCAGTGTAATCCAATTCATAAGCACCGCTATCTGTTAATAAATTAAGGAATTGACCTTTGTATCCAAGTTGCGCTCCAAAAGCATAAATTCCTGTTGGGTTGTATTCTGTCAGATCTGTTGGGTTAAAGATTCCAAGCATGGCAGAGAAGTCTTCACTCAGTGCAAAATCTGCTTTTATTCCAGTATGGCTAAAAGGTCCGTAAGAGAATAAGTATGAGGTACTGTAGTTGAAATTTGCTGCTGGAGATATTACTTCGTAGCCTAAAAAGGTGTTAAAATTACCCATGGTTAGAGTAACCTTATCGCTCACGTTCCAATACATATATAATTGGTTTACAATATTTCCGGTTGCAGAATACATGGGGGAGTTAAAAATAGCATCTGTACCTCTTGGTCCAAAGACTAAGTCTGCTACGAATCCAACTTTTTCCCCTTCGTAAGCTGCTACTACATTGGCCATACCTAAAGCAAATCCTGGTAAATTAGCAAATGAGCTTCCAGGAGCCATAGTGTTTTCTCCTACATTTGGAGCGTTTAAATTACCTCTGAAATAAGCGTCTACCGTTCCACTAATGCTAAATTTTGGTGTGGTTTCTTCTTCTGCCTCTTGAGCGAAAGTTAATGTTGTTGCTGTTAATGCTGCACTTAGCATTAAAAATTTTGCGTTATTTGTGAAAGTTTTAAAAATCATGAGAATTTGGTTTTAAATGGTTTTTAACAAACGGAGCGTTCTGCAAAACGCTCCGTTGCTATTTATATAGGTTTTGTTTAGTGTTGGTTCAATCTAAAATCAGCATATGCATCCATGCCGTGTTCGTGAAGGTCTAAGCCTTCTAATTCTTCTTCTTTAGATACCCTTATTCCTCCTGTTTTCTTGATAGTGAAAAGGATGATAAATGCAGATATAGTACAGAAGGTAGCTGTGGCTCCTACGCCTGCTAGTTGGTAAAGGAATTGATCCATTCCTGCTTTTGCACCAAATACTCCAACAGCAAGTGTTCCGAAAATACCACATATTAGGTGTACCGCTACTGCTCCTACAGGGTCATCTAGTTTAATTTTATCTATAAAAGCTACTGCTAAAACGATGAGGGCTCCGGCCAATAATCCAATCACAACAGATTCGTTTGGAGACATTAGATCTGCTCCTGCGGTAATACCTACTAAGCCTCCTAGAATTCCGTTAAGGAACATGGTAAGGTCGTAATTTTTGTATAAGATTGTGGAAAGGATAAATGCGCCAATTCCACCCGCTGCTGCTGCTAAAGATGTTGTTACAAGCACTAAAGAAGTTCCTGCTGGGTCCGCAGATAAAACAGATCCACCGTTAAATCCAAACCAACCCAACCACAAGATAAGTACTCCAGCTGCTGCTAAAGGAATGTTGTGTCCTGGTATGGCTTGCGCTTTTCCACTTTCAGAAAATTTACCAATTCTAGGGCCTAGAAGGTATATGGCTATTAATGCAGCCCAACCACCAACAGAGTGTACTAGTGTAGATCCAGCAAAGTCGTGAAACCCGCCATTTTCGCCACCTATTGTGCTTAAAAATCCACCACCCCACTGCCAAGATCCTACGATAGGATATACAAGACCTACATATATTAGGGTAAAAATCATGAAACCACCCAACTTAATACGTTCTGCTACAGCTCCTGAAACAATGGTTGCTGCAGTTGCGGCAAACATTCCTTGGAAGAGAAAATCGGTCCAGTAGGTGTATCCGCCAGAGGCGTAATCAGGGGTTAGTCCATTTTCAGGGAGCGGGATTCCAAATCCTGCAAACCCAAGATATCCATTGAAATCTCCAGGGTACATTAGGTTAAACCCGCCTATATAGTAAAGTAATAATCCAGTACAAATAATGAATACATTCTTAAATAATATATTAATTGTGTTTTTTTGTCTGGTTAATCCAATCTCTAAAAAAGAGAATCCTAGGTGCATGAAAAATACCAAAGCGGTACATACCATCATCCATACGTTATTTGCTGTAAATATTGCTGTTTCCATTTTTATATTCTTTTTGAGTAATCTGTATTAGTTTATGCCTGCTTTTCCATTCTCTCTTGTCCTTATTCTATACGCGTCTTGTACATCAGAAACAAAAATCTTACCGTCTCCTACATTTCCTGTACTGGCGGCTTCCAAAATGGCATTTATAGTCGGTTCTAGAAATTCATCAGAAATTACTATGGAAAGTATTCTCCTTTGAATGTCAGAAGTACTGTAGCTAATGCCTCTGTAGACATGTCCTTGCTTTTCATTTCCAACGCCGGTTACATCCCAGTAGCTAAAGAAGTTAACCTCTATGGCGTGAAGGGCTTTTTTGACGTCGTCAAATTTTGATTTTCTAATAATGGCTTCCACTTTTTTCATAATGGGACTGTTATTTATGGGTTAATACGAAGTAAACTTATGTATTTGTAATTATACCCCCTAATTTTTAGGGGGTATTGTATTAATTATTATTATATAAACAAAATAGACCCTAAAAAAATGAGGGTATCATTTTTTTAGGGTCCCAAAATTGAGTGTGTGAATGAAAAAATAGGGGGGGGTACCCACAATAAAGTGAGTGCTACTAATAAAAACAGAAATTATTTTTAACTAGATTGCTTTTGCTGTGTGTAGACCAAGCGAAATGGCTAGTATACCTATTATGATACTAGAAAGGGTGTAGAAAGTAAATTCTAGTATTTGTCCATTTTTAAGAAAAGCTTGATTTTCGAATGCAAATGTGGAAAAGGTGGTAAACCCTCCACAAAGCCCTATGGCTAAAAATGAATATAGGGGAGCACTTGCCAAAGCTGGGTTTTTATAACTTAAGCCAATAATAAGACCTAATAGTAAGCAACCTATAATGTTTACACCAAAGGTACCCCAAAAAAAATGGTCGCTCAATGGATTACCTATTTTGCTAAGCCCATATCTTAGTATGGTACCAAAGCCTCCGCCTATAAATAATGCAGTCATGGTTTTTAGCTGCTCCATATTTAAGACTTTAAATATGTTTTCAAAACAAAAAGCAATAAAATAAAAAGGATAAAACCAAGGAGTAGCTTTAAAACCCCTTTAAAATTTTTTTGGTGTTGGGCACGCTCTTTTTTGAAAGCCATTACAATGGCAACCACAAAAGAAATGGCAAAAAGCACTGCGAACACTATTTGTCCTTTACTAAACATATTCCTATTTTTACACAAAGCTACATTAAATAATGCAAACCTTTTTTGTGTTTTAATGTTCATTAAATAAATATTATGAAAGATAAATTAGACGCGGTTGCCGCTTTTCATACGGCATTCAAGATAGGTTATGCTAAATCACCAATAGCCAGTTTAGGAGCGCAAAAAAATCAATTGCGCTTTTCTTTAATGGAAGAGGAAAACAAAGAGTATTTAGAAGCGGCGCAGAACAATGATCTAGTAGAGGTGGCAGACGCATTGGGAGATATGCTTTACATATTATGCGGGACCATTATTGAGCATGGAATGCAGGATAAGATTGAGGCTGTTTTTAACGAAATACAAAAGTCCAATATGAGTAAACTAGGGGAAGACGGCGCACCCATATATAGGGAAGATGGAAAAGTTTTAAAAGGACCAAATTATTTTAAGCCCAATCTAAAGGCTATTTTGGAAGAATAAAAAAAGGCTCCCTTGGGAGCCTTTTAAATTTAGTACGCTTTAACCCTCCAACCATAAGGGTCTGGTGATAAGTTGTATTGTATGTCGTTGAGTGTTTTCTTAAAGAATGTGGCGTAACTGTCTTCTTGTGGTGTAATTTCATACTTCTCTCCTTTGTAACCAAAGCCAGAAATTGGACTCACTACTGCAGCAGTTCCTGCGCCGAACATTTCTAGTAATTGGTTGTTTTTATGTGCTTCAAGAATTTCAGCTACTTTAATAGGTCTAACTTCTAAGTTTATCCCATTGTCTTTGGCCAATTGTATTAAACTTTTTCTTGTGATTCCATCTAAAATTGAATCAGAGGTTGGTCCTGTTATTAAGGTATTTCCAATACGAATAAAAATATTCATTGTTCCAGCTTCCTCAATATGTTGGTGTGTATTGGCATCTGTCCATACTACTTGTTGAAATCCTTCTGCTTGGGCTAATTGAGTGGGGTAAAAAGAGCCTGCATAATTCCCTGCAGCTTTGGCATACCCAAAACCACCACTTGCAGCCCTACTAAATGTTTCTGCAATTTTAACCCTCACTTCTCCGCTATAGTAGGATTGTGCTGGAGAGCAAATGACCATAAATTTATACTCTTTGGCGGGAGAGGCAATAACGCCGGCTTGAGACGCGATCATAAAAGGCCTGATATACAAAGAATTCCCTGCACCAGGTTTGATCCAATTTTGGTCCAATGCTAACAATTTGTGAAGTCCTTCCATAAAGTATTCTTTTGTAATTGCTGGCATGGCCAATCTTTCACAGGACTTATTAAACCGCTTAAAATTATCTTCGGGTCTGAACAACCATGCGTCACCATGATGGTCTTTGAATGCCTTCATGCCTTCAAAAATAGCTTGGCCATAGTGAAATACACTGGCGCTTGGCGAAATACTTATATTTTGATAAGGTTTAATCTGTGGTCTTTCCCAGCCACCATTCTTAAAGTCACAGACCAACATATGGTCTGCGAAAATTTCTCCAAAAGAAAGGTTTTCAAAATCTACTTCATTAATTCTAGAAGTTTGGGCAATTTCAATATCAAATGAATCAGTAGCTGTGCTCATGGGCTATATATTTAAGAGAATAAAATTAAATAAAAATACTGTGAGCCCATTTTTATTTTCATATTATTAGCAAAATGCTTAAAATGCGCTTCTCAAATAAGAATATGACATTTTTTTAACAATTGCGCTCTAATATTTGTTTGTATTTTCATTAAACCCTTTTTTAAAACTCCGTTGTAAGCAGGTTATATTCGCTAGATTTTACTTTATAAACAGTAAAACTTGACATATCTTTATGGGGTGAAAAGAAAAATTGTAACTACCGCAGACGGTTCTAAAACCCTGCAAATAGAAGAATGGCAGGAACAGTACCATTCCATGCATGGTGCCAT
>Ga0102880_1000234_pt1 | contig 21705 bp, 22 predicted proteins | sample Colrivmeta1549A3_FD_78188 | JGI IMG/M metagenome (GOLD analysis project Ga0102880, IMG submission 78188) | Estuarine microbial communities from the Columbia River estuary - metaG 1549A-3 | ecosystem: Environmental > Aquatic > Marine > Intertidal zone > Estuary | place: USA: Columbia River... | reverse complement strand
TGAGACATGTTAAGCCGTGCCAGCGCGGCGCACTTCGAGTTACTACTGGTATCGGCACAGACACGCCGGGCTTTAGTTGTGATCAAAAGTAAAAACCAAAGGCATTACAAATGTAATTTCAATAACTTAATACTATTCAATACAATTCTCATCAATCTCGATAATGAACACTAACTTTTGCTATCTTGGCGCCCGGCAACAAGCCCCTCAGAATCGCGTCTATGCCATCAAAAGAGAAAGTTGCGACGCCCATTATTGGACGCGGCGAGGAAATGCGTGCATTGCGCGCCCTCATCGCCACCGTTGCCAACAGCCAAGCCACTGTCCTGATCTCTGGCGAGAGCGGGACCGGGAAGGAGCTGATCGCGCGCGCGCTTCACGACGAGTCTGATCGGGCAGGCAGTCGCTTTGTGCCGGTTAATTGTGCCGCAATTCCCCGAGAATTGGTCGAAGCCGAGCTGTTTGGTCACCGCAAGGGCGCTTTCACGGGGGCGGTCAGCGACCGGGTGGGCCGCTTTGAGTTGGCGCACGGTGGGACCCTTTTTTTAGATGAGATCGGCGATTTACCGCTTGATATCCAGGTGAAGCTGTTGCGCGTCCTGCAGGAGCGGGCCGTGGACCCAGTCGGTGCGATGAAGGCTGTCGAGGTCGATGTGCGGGTGGTTGCCGCTTCACACAAGGACTTGGAGGCGGAGGTTAAGGCCGGCCGTTTCCGCGAGGATTTGTTTTACCGACTCAATGTGCTGCCTGTGCAGTCGCCTCCGCTGCGGCGCCGTGCGGACGATATTCCTGAGTTGGCAGCCTTCCACGCCAAGCGACTAGCCCCTAAAGGTCGTGATGCCATCCGCTTCAGCCCGGACATGTTGTTGGCATTGAAAAGCTACAACTGGCCGGGTAATGTGCGTGAGTTGATCAATTTGGTCGACCGCTTCACGGCGTTATTCCCCGGGCAAGAAATTGGCTTGCGCACCGTGCCCGCCGCCATGCTGCCCAAGGGCCTGGCTGCGCTGCGTGACGAGTTATTCGGCAAAATTGCCGCCAGCAATGTACTGACGCTGTTCCCCGAAGTGCCCGAGGAGGCGCGGGAAAGTCTGTCAGAGGTAGACGCTGCAATACAAGCGACTGCGGATGATGACAACGCCGTACAAGACATCATCATGCTGGCCCAAGGACTCGATGAATTGCCCATTGAGGGCATTCAATTGAAGCAGCGCATGGCGGAGATTGAGCGCAATTACATCGCGCAAGCCCTTGAGTTGTCTGAGGGCAACGTGTCAAAAACGGCCAAATTGCTCTCGCTGCAACGCACGACCCTGATCGAGAAGATCAACAAATACGAGCTGCGAGTCGCCTAATTCACCAACAGCAAAAAGGGTAGCGGGCTCTCTTTGAGTTCGCGGCAGAACTGGTTGCCGCTGTAGGTATAGGTGGCACACCCCATGAGGCTGTTGCTGCCACTGCCCTCGGATGACCAGTAATTACTCACCAGCATGTTGGGAAATACGTTGGGGTTAACCGACGGGTTCACGCACTCTGACAAGTTAATGGTGGCCATTTCACCTTGTGTGGGGAGTCGCCACTTGCGACCAGACGCTTTTGAAAACTCTTCCGCGTAGGCCATGGCTTCGGACTGGCTGAGGTGCAGGGCCTGCCCAACGCACTGACCGTTCTGGTACCGCTGGCCCGCATTGCAGCGATACCAGGTTTGGCCCGTTATCTGATCAACGGCGAGACCATTGCTGCTGACCTTGAAATAGCCAGTAAACCCCTCCTTGATAGCGACGCTGCATTGGGGAATCTCTTCGTAGCGACTGCAACCGATCAGGATCACGGCAAACAGCACCACTGACAGGCGAGCCCATGCGTGCCACAAAGAGCTGTGGCCAGTAGCGAAGCGGGTATCGGTAGCGTTCATAAGCAACTGACGTTCGTCTGTGATGAGGGATGGTTTCAATGAAGCAAGGATTGCGCCGACCAAAAACAGACACTTGCCGAAAAAAATAAATTCTTTCGTTTTCAAATTATCACAAACCTCGACCGGGCGTCAAGAATTTCACCAAAAAGTCGACGCCCTGACCCGGAACTGCCAAAATTTACGGCGGGCCTCGCGCTCGCTCGCCAAAGCGGCAAACCGTCATTGGCACGTTTCTCGCTTTGAATCCGCAAAGTGTCGGCTTTTTGCCGCCCCATAACCGTAGCTTTACGAGACGTACACCATGGATATCGCAACCATCATTGGATTTGTTGCCACCTTCGGACTGATTATTTCAGCCTTGGGTGACCCAGCGCCCTTTATCGACGCGCCATCGATTTTGATTGTGGTGGGGGGCACGGCAACCACGGTACTCGCACGCAGTACCTTCCCAGAATACATTGCGGCCATCGGTGTTGCGATGAAAACCATCAAGTTCAAAATCGATAAACCCGAAGACTTGATTGAGCAGCTGGTCAATTTGGGAACCATTGCCCGCAAAGACGGCATGATCGCGCTGGAAGGTCAAGACATACCGAACCCCTACATGGCAAAAGGCATTCGCATGCTGGTCGACGGCACCGAAGGGTCGCTGATTAAGGCGGCGATGGAACGCGAGAAAGACATGATCTCTGCACGCAACTCGACGGGTATCGCCTTCTTCGACTCGGTGAAGGAAGTCGCGCCTGCGATGGGCATGATTGGTACGTTGGTTGGTTTGGTGATCATGTTGGGCAACATGAGTGACCCCAAGTCGATTGGTCCCGCGTTTGCGGTGGCGTTGCTCACAACCATGTACGGCGCGATTATCGCAAACGTGATCTGCATCCCCTTGATTCAGAAGCTGCAGAAATTAGATGCCGCAGAGTCTCTGAACAACGAGCTCATTTTGGAAGGCGTGATGTTCATCCAAAGTGGCGGCAACCCCCGCATGCTCACTGATGTCTTGATCTCGTTTGTCGACCCCAAAGGGCGCGCCAAACTTGAAGCCGCAGCCTAACTGAACACAGGAATCGCACGTGGCGACCGAAGCAAATAAACCCGACCCAGACGCGAAGCCTGAGACAGTCGCACCTGTCGAGGAACCGACGCCTGAAGTCGTCGTCGCCGCGGGTGGCGAAGACGACTGCCCGAAATGTGACGACTGCCCTGACTGTCCACCGGTCGGCGCGCCCGCTTGGATGGCGACGTTTGCGGACATGGCGACTTTGCTGATGGCGTTCTTTGTGTTGATTTTGTCGTTCGCAGAAATGAACGTCCCCAAGTTCAAACAGATCAACGGTTCGCTGAAAAATTCATTTGGTGTGCAGCGTATCGTGCCTGTGGTGGAGTCCCCCAAAGGCACCAGCATCATCGCGCGGAACTTCTCACCTGCCATCACCGAGCCGACGCCCATCGAAAACGTCACGCAACAAACCACGGACGAGCGCAAGCCTGAACCCGTGATCAAGACTGACGACAGCTCAGGTACCAACGGACCTCAGCAAGCGGCAACCGAAGTGCGCCGCTCACTGGCGAACGAAATTGCCGCAGGAAAAGTCGAGGTCACCACCGAGGAAGGGAAGGTGGTTGTTTACGTGAACAAACCGCCATCTGGCGCGGGTGACGGTCAGTCTGGGGTGCAACAAGGCGGGCCCGCCGCCGCCAATACCGCTCAGGGTGGCAGTAGCACCGCCGCACAAAACGGGGCCCCAGGCACTGGTGCGCAAACCGGTGGCAGTGCGCAAGGCACCAGCGCAGGCGGCGCAATGCAGGCCGCCCAGTCGGGGGGCGCAGCAAGTGGCCAAGTAGCCGGTGGCAGCGCCGCCAAGGGTGATAAACAAGGGGGCGCCGTACCGCAAGAAACCATTGACTTATACGCCAAGATCGCCGAAGCCCAAGCCGCAGTCACAGCAAAGGTAGAGGTTCGTGACAGCCAAGATGCCAATGCACAGAATGCGGCACAAAACGGTGGCGGTATCGGTAGCGGCAGTAAGGCGCAAACCGACGCGCAATACGCCCGAATCCGAAAAGATTTGGCCAAAGAAATTGAGGCTGGTAAAGCTGAGGTGGAGCGTGATGGTGCGCGCATCGTCATCCGTTTGGCAGAGCAGGGCTCGTTTGCATCTGGATCAGCGACGCTACAACGCGGTTTTACAGAAACCCTGAATTCGGTTGGCAAGACGATTTCGCAGAGTACGGGCCGCATCTTCATTGAAGGCCACACAGACAATGTGCCCGTGGTGTTTAACGATCGCTTCCAGTCAAACTGGGATTTGTCAGGCGCCCGCTCCGGCGCAGTGGCCGACTACCTGACCGCGAAGGCAGGGTTGACCCAAGGGCGTGTCAGTGTGAGCGGCTACGCCGATACCCGCCCCATTGATACCAACGACACCCCGGCGGGTCGTGCCAAGAACCGCCGAATTGAAGTCATCATCGACGGCGGCAAGTAAGGCCTTTCAAACGCAGGCCTTACTGCTTCGCTTTCTCTGGGGTCTTGGCGTTCTTGGGGTTCGGGTATTGCAGGATCACCTCTGGGGCGCTTGCTGTGGTCGCTGTGCGTTGTTGCTGCTGAAGCGCCTCTAAATAGCGCTGCTTCTGCAGGGTAATCAAGGCCTGAACATCGCGCTTGAGCGGCTCAACATCGCCGACCGCGCCCTTCAAGTCTTTGACTTGCGTACCGAGCGAGGCCATGGCCTGCGCTTGCTTTTTCATTTGCGCATCCAACGCGCCCACTTGGGTTGAGAGGGCTTTGTTGCTCTCCTCCACCGACTTGGCGGTTTGCGTTGGCAAATTGGTAACGAGCGCCTTTGACTCACCCAAGCTGGTTTTGATCTGCTCCTCTAACTTCGCTTGCGCAGCCATAATGGCGTCGGTACGGTCTGAAAAGCTGGACAGCGAACGGTTCATCGCATCGATACCCTCGATGCCTGCATTTAACTCGACCACGCGCTTGCCGACAGCCAGCAACATGGCGTCGGCTTGGTTGATGCGACTTTGCAACGTCATGGACATCGCCGCAAACACGGCAACCGACAAAAACAACACACCACCGGATACACCCAGGACTATCTTGCCTTGACGCGAAGCTGCGGCCAGCGCCGCACCGACTGTTTTGACGGAGGCCTGCAACTCGGCAGCCAAGCCCGTGGCCGATGCGGCGGCGTTGGACGCGACATCGGCGGAATCCAGCACCACCGAGCTCAGGGCATCGAGGTGGTTGCGCACATCTTGGGGTAAAGCTGGCATCTCGGGCGCTCCCTTTAGCTCTTCATCGGGCTCGTCGATCTCGTCAAAAGGCGAGGGCTCAGGCGCGCGACGGCGGCTTGATGGTGCCTTTCCCCCAGCAGCGCGCGCTTCCACCCGCTCTCTTTCACGCAGACGCTCTCGCCGAGAAGGTTCGCCCGGTGGTGGGCCAGAAGGCGCGGCATCCTCGGCATCGTCAAATGCCTCATCATCTTCTGCGCCATCGGCGGCCTCAGCGACTTCAGCGGCTTCAGGATCAATGACGTCAACGGTCTCAGGGTCGACCTCTGGCACGGCGTCGCTGGGTTTGAAATCGGTATCGGTTTCTTGTGTTTTTTCGGTTTCACTCATCTTTTTCTCCCCGACGTGATGGCTTTTCCATCAGCGCGCAACTCAACAGTTGCCAGCTGATGCGCTTCATTCGTAAGTCGCCGTTTGTCAGACACCCTTGGGCGCTCGGCTTCAATGGCCTGTATGTTGCGGGTGAGCGCAGCATTACTCTCGCGCAAGCGATTGATGCGCTCGCTCAGATCAAGGCCTCTATTTTTAAAGACAGACGATGCGCTGGGCGCGGCACTTTTTTGACGGGCTTTTAAAGCCTCGACCAACGCAGGCGGCGGGCGGCTCGGTTTGATCCGCGGTATTGGGCGGATCACCACATGCGCGTTGCTCAAAGCATCATCGGCAGCCCCCGGCACTCGGGTGCGCTGGGATCCCGCTTGCTTGACGTCACCCATACCCGCCTCACCGCGGGGGCGTTGAGCCGAGCGCATGCCCTCCGGAATACGGACTTCGCGCGAATTGCGCGAGACCAATATGGCTGTTTCTTCAGGCATGCGTTACCGTTTTAAACGTCCTCAAAATCACGGCGTGCGCAAAACCCCTTTCAAGGATTTAATGCTACGCGCCCAGTACTCTTTAGGGGATTCGGCAGAAGTTGCGAAAGCTTGTGCTTCTTCGCGATTTTTAAATGCGCCATACACAACGACATAGTGCGGTAAGCCCGTTTTCTTCACCACGGCGACCGCGTGCAGACGCTCCAGTTTGGGGTGGGCGGCGATCCATTCACGGGCTTGATCAGCAGAAACCACCGAGGTGTACTGCAAGACCCAATAACGCTCAGGCTGGCCGTTTACCCAGTTATGCCCCAAGCGATCATCGGGATTGAGGTTCGTCACTGGCGCTGGTTGTGGGGGTGGTGCTTTGGGTGGTGTCGCGGCAGGCTTGGCTTCAGGCTTCGGCTCGGGCTTGGGCTCCGCTTTAGGCTCGACCTTGGCAATGGGCTTCTCTTCGGGTTGAGCCGCTGGCGCAGGCGCGGCATCGGCTGCAGCAACCGTCGCGGGCGGCGGGAGATCGTTGACCTTGAAGCGGTCATCGACCCACAGACGGCGGGCATCGGGTAAGAATTTCTCGGCAGCCTCGCGATCAGACAGGTTCCGCAGCTCGCGCGACATTTGAACATCGGTACGCACATCGGCCCACGGCGGGAGGATACCGGGTAAAGGCGGTACGACCATGCTGGGAATAACGGTTACCGCGGACACCGCCGCGGCTGACTGGGCTGGTTCAGCCGATTCGACCGCTGCAGTTGCTTGCGTCGGCTCTGCGGGTGCGGCAGGCTCAGCGGTTGCCGGGGCTGGAACCGGTGCCGGTGTGTCGTCTTTGAATGGATCGATCACGGCGGTTGCTGCCGGCTCGGTCGCCGTTGGCCAAAGCATGTGCATCACCGCGTCACGGTGCTTGGGATAAAGGCTCAGTACCAGCAGCGCCGACAACACCAGCAAAACGGGGACGAGCAGAATGATTAGCCAGCGTCGGCGGCGCTGACCGGCCGCTAGCGGGGGATCAGTGGGCGACAAATCCATGTCGGCAAAATCGGCCTCAGGGAGTTCTGGCTCAGGAGGCACTTCGTAGACCCCCAGACGGTCAATGAGCGTACGCGCCGCCCCTTCTTGTCCTTGCAATGAGGCCTTATCGATGAAGGCTTCGGCGGCGCCGACACTGGGCTTTTCAATGGTCCAGCGGGAGGTGCGCTTACCAAAGGATGACAGGTCTAGCGTCGCGTCAGCGCTCGTGTTCATCAGCATGACCAAGCGCACATTGGCGCCAGGGAAGTCGTTGACCAAACGCGCCAGTAATTCAACCTGTTGACGCTGGACAGCGACCGCATCGTGCATGACCAAGACCCGCGCCGGCAAGACAGGGCCTTGCGTGGCCATCGCATCTTCGACGGACAGCGGCGCCAAAATATCGTTGAAGCGCTGAATCAGGGCGTCCGTACTGCTCGGGAAAAACACCTCCACCTCGACATCCGTGGTCTCGCGCAGCATCCGTATCAACATGCGCCCGTAATGCTCGAGCAGCACATCGCTGTCGCTGATCATCAACAGGCTTTGCCGCTTGGTGACCAACACGTTGTATGACATCGCCAGGCGCTCGCGATCACTGTCGCGCAGGAACAAGTCCTCTGGAGAAAACGTCGGTGTCATTTCTGTAGCATTCATGGGGTTTTCAAGCAATTTCGCACGTGTCGAGCTTACCGCACGATCAATCGGCCGTTTTCATCGAAATGCATGTCGGCGGGCACTTCTGGGTTGGGACGCGCCATGCCCGGCTTTCCGGGTGTCACCGTACCCAAGCTGAACACGTAGGCGATGACCTGCGCGACAGCGACATACAAGCCTTCTGGGATACTGCGGTCCACCTCTGTGGTGTAGTACAACGCACGCGCCAATGGCGGGGCCTCAAAAATGTGTACCCCATGGGTGTTCGCCTCTTCACGAATGCGCGCAGCGATCAGGTCAGCGCCTTTCGCAACCAAGGTGGGCGCGCCGTCCCCAGTGGGGTCGTAGGCCAGGGCCACGGCAAAGTGCGAAGGGTTCGTAATCACCACGTCGGCGTCTTTGACGTTGGCCATCATGCGTTGGTTGGACATCTCCCGCTGACGACGACGAATCTGTGCCTTCACCTCCGGGCGACCTTCGATGTCTTTGTATTCGTCCTTGATTTCCTGCTTGGTCATGCGCATGCGTTTCATGAACTCATGCTTTTGCCATGGGACATCGATGCCGGCGATCACAATCAACGACAGGGTCACGTACAGCGCTGACTTCACCACCATCTCGCCCGCAGCATGCAGTGCAGGCTCCAGCGGCATGCGCCCAATTTGAACCAAGGCCTCCAGGTTGATGTTGATCATGAGGGCCAATACGCCGGTCACCAAACTGAACTTCAACAAAGCCTTGGTCAACTCAACCAACGCCTTGATGCCAAACATGCGCTTGAATCCCTCTAGCGGGTTGATCTTGCTGGCTTTTGGCGCAATGGATTTGAGAGAAAACAAATAGCCCCCGGTCGCCCCTGAGGCCAAAATCGCCAGCACGATGGTCACAATAAAAACCGGCACCACCACCAGATAAGCCTGCACCGCTTGGCTACCAAAGGTCAGCGGTAGCAGGTCGGGTGACAGCAGGGTTTTGTTGTCAAACACGAAGCCCGCTTTGAAGACAGCGGTCAAACTGGTAATGAGCCAGCCGCCCATCAACACCATGGTGGTGACCGCACCGATCATGACGGCAGCGCCTGGCAGCTCTTGAGAGCGCGCGACCTGCCCATCCTCCCGCGCTTTTTGGAGTTTTCGCGCGGTCGGTTCTTCGGTCTTTTCTTGTGCGCTCTCTTCAGCCATTACCGCACCCCCGCCCAATCACGCAATACCGTGAACGCCTCCAGCCATAACCACTGAATGCGTCCACCGATGCTATCCATCGACAGAATCAGGATCAACAGACCCGCTAACAACATGGCGGGGAAGCCCACCGCAAAAATATTCAAGCTGGGGGCCGCTTTCGTCACCACACCTAACCCCACGTTGATAAAAAGCATGCTCACCATCACCGGCAACGCGAGTAAAACGGCACCTGCAAACATCATCCCGCTCCAGGTCACCAACCGACCCCAATGGTTTTGATCTAAAAGGGTTTCGCCAATCGGTAGCACGTTGAAGCTGTCTAGGATCAACCCCATCAGCAACGCGTGTCCACCGACGCCTACAAATATCAATGTGGACATGACCAACAACAACTGCGCCAGCACCGGCACGTTACCCACGTTGGGATCAATCATGTTAGCCATGGATAAACCCATCGCTGCCGAGATACTCTGGCCCGCGACCGTGATGGCTGCCACAACAATCTGCAACACCAGCCCCATGCTGGCGCCGATGAAAATTTGGTTCATCACCTCAACCAAGCCAGCCGCCGATGTGGGGTCAAGCTTGGGCCAATCGTGTAAGGGGTATATGAGCCAGGTCAGAACCAAACCCAACAACACCCGCAAACGCACGTTCACGGCATTTTGCGAGAACAGCGGTGCGGTCAGCAACAGCCCGGAGATGCGCAACATCGGCCACAGGAATGTGTAAAAGCGCTCAACGATGTCGGCAACCAACAAGTTCATAGGACAAACTGACCTAGGTGAACAGCGTGGGTATGCGCTGAAAGATGTTACGGGTGAATTCCACCAAGGTCATGACTTGCCAGCCGCCAAATAACGCCATCGCCAAGCCCAGTGCGAATAACTTGGGAATGAAACTCAAGGTCATTTCGTTGATCGAGGTCGCAGCTTGCAAAATACCAATGATCAAACCGACGCCCAATGCAACCAAAAGCAAAGGCGCTGAAATCAGCGCGGTCATCCACAAGGCGTAGCGCCCCAAATCGACCACAGTAGAGGTATCCATTTGCGTGACTCCTTATGGCATTGCGAAACTGGAAGCGACCGAGCCCATGATGAGTGACCACCCATCGACCAGCACAAACAGCATCAACTTAAAAGGCATTGAGATCATCATGGGCGACAACATCATCATGCCCATCGACATCAATACGCTGGCGACGATCAGGTCGATCACCACAAAGGGGATGTAAATCAGAAACCCAATGGTGAAAGCACTTTTCAATTCTGACGTGATAAACGCAGGCACCAACGTGCTGAAGGGGATGTCCTGCGGTGAGTTGAACTGTGTGTTGCGCGCAATCTCCATGAACATGGCGATATCGTCTTCACGCGTCTGGTTCAACATGAAGGCTCGAAAGGGCTTCTCAGCCAGCGCCAGCGCCTGATCAAATGGCAAGGTCCCGTCGAAGTAAGGCAATAAGGCGTTGGTGTAAACGTCCGTGAGGATGGGCTGCATGATGAACAGCGTGAGAAACAACGCCAAGCCCACAAACACCATGTTGGGCGGCGTTTGCCCCGTCCCCAAGGCTTGGCGCAGTAACGACATCACGATGATGACGCGCACAAAAGAGGTCATCATGAGCAGTAACGATGGCAACAGCGTGAGCGCTGTCATCAAGGCCAACAGTTGCAGGGTCAGGCTGTATTGGCTGCCCCCTGGCGCGTTGGTCACGTTAATGAGTGGCACGCCCTGCGCATGCGCGACAGAGAAGCCGAGCCCCAGCACCAATAGCACGGCGGCAATCACGCCTTGTTTGATTGTCAAGGAGAACCGGTGGTTCATGGCGTGTCTTTCAATTGCGAAATGGTTTGCGCGAAGTTGTTTTTCGGTGGCATTGTGGCATGGTGGTCATCCAACCACCCCGTCAGTGCTTGCATGTGATTGGGGCCAACCCCAATCAACACGGCACGATCGCGCACCCGCACCAACATGATTTTTTGCCGGACACCCACCCCCAGCGTCTCGAGGACTTCTAGCTCACCATCTTTACGACCAAATCCGCGGTTGTTTTGCAATCGACGCAGCCACCACAGCAAGGCGAATAAGAGGCCAAGGACCAACGCAAAACTGGCTACAAATTGTAGCCAGTCTGTCACCCCGATCGTTGAAGTCAAGGGCGCTAAGGGGGGAGTATTGTTCATGGTTAAGCGCCTGTTTTTGCGTGTAGTTGGCTTACAAGTTCTTCATGCGCTCCGAAGCCGGCACCACACGGGTTAAACGAATACCGTAGCGGTCATTCACCAGCACGACCTCGCCTTGCGCCACCACCGTATTGTTGACCAACAGGTCCAGCGGCTCACCCGCAATTCGGTCCAGCTCAACCACGCTGCCCTGCGTTAAACGCATCAAGTCTCGTATTTTAATGACGGCTCGACCGACCTCGATAGATAGCGTCACCGGGATGTTTTCCAGCACATCCGGATTGATCGTATCTTTTTCGACCATCTCGTTGCTGTTCTCGTCGCTCATGGCTGTCTTCCTTATTGATTGTTTCGCGCGTGGGGCTTAGAGCAGGTTGGGGTTCACTGGTGCAATGATCTTCGCTGCAATGTTACTGCCGACGCTACCGATTTCGACATCGAATGAGGGTAAATCGCTGATGTACACACGGGCCATATCAGGCTTTTTAAAGTACATCACATCGCCCTCTTTCATGCTCTCGAGCTGGCTCAGTGCCATGTTGATGTGGCCCAGCAAAAACTGCATCTCAACGCTTGAGTCGTGCACCGCTGTTTCCAAATCGCTGCGCCACTGTTTATCGGACTCTTCATTGCCATCACCCGACTGCACGCGGCTGCGCAACAGGTCGCGGATGGGCTTGAGCGCCGCATAGGGGTAGACCAGATCGATGAAGCCCTTACCCTGCGCGGTTGGCTCGGCGTCAAAACGGCTCAAGATGACCAGGTCATTCTCATCCGCAATTTGCGCAAATTGGGGGTTGATCTCGGAGCTAACGTGCTCGAAATCAATGTCGTAAATGGGCGACCATGCATCTTTGAGCGATCGCATGAAAACATCCAAAATCATCTTGATGATGCGCGTCTCGGTGGGCGTGAACATGCGTCCTTGCGGCAACTCCCCCACACCTCTACCGAAGCCACCAAAGAAACTGTCTAATGAGCTGAACACCACCGTGGGCTCAATCACCACCATGGTGTACCCCCGTAGCGGATTGGCCCGAATAATGTTGACAGACAACGGCGCTTTGAGCATCTTCAGGTAATCGCTGAAGCGCAGTATTTGGACCCGCGTTGGGTTGATCCGTGGGCTGGTGCGCAAGACTTCCAGCAAGCCCAAACGGAACTGGCGAATGAAGCGCTCGTTGATCATGTCGATCGAAGAGATGTTCACACCCAGGCTGCTGTCTTCACTGGCCAGATCGTGCTTGCGCACTTTGGCACCGGTATTGAAGCCCGTGTCCACCTCGATCGAGCCGCTATCCAGGCCTGCGGCCAGGGCGTCTAACTCTTCGGGTGATAGGAGCGGTTGATCAGCCATGACTCATTCTTTCAGGTTGCGCCTTACTGCACCACAAAATTGGTGAAGTACACCTCTTCAATGCCACCAAAGTCTTCATATTTCTCGAGCACGGCGTTCATCTCTGCCTTGAGGTTAGCGGCCAACTCGCGACGGAAATTGGGCTTCAACAAATCAGCTTCCGTGACCTGACGCATGAGATCGAGCACCGCGTTGCGCAGGGCAAACTCGTGCTTGGTCACATTTTCGAACACGCGCTGGTCAAAGTTGGTCATGACCGCCAATTGCAGCTGCATGACTTTGCGTGAGTTGGTCAGGTTGGCGAGAAACTCACGTTCGATTTCCATGTAGTGGTATTCGAATCGGGTCAGTTCCGGGCTGTCCTTGGTCACGCGCTTGGGCTCTGCCTTGGTGGGGTCTGCTGCGTCGGCGGCGGCGGCCTCCAGCGCTGCGACTTTCTCCTCAGCGGCCTTTTCATCCTGCTTGTCGAAGAAACCGGTGAAGAACAAGGTGCCGAACACGGCGCCCACCAGCAAGACGAGGACGAGGACAACGATCAAGAGAATCTTGACCAATCCGCCGCCTTTTTTACCGCCTTCTTCTTCTTCAATTTCATCAGCCATGTGTTTACCCTACTTTCTTTGAATGTCGCCGATCAACTGGTTACACCAGGATGTTCAGCGTGCCATCGTCCCGTCTATTTTCGCTTACTGCCGCGTTTTCGCGCCCATCTGTTTCAGAATCCCCAGCCTGCATCGCCGCTTTTAGGGGCGTGCCGCTGGGTTGCGGTGTCGACTTTCCGTGCCCGGACTGACTTGCACCCGCGTCTACCGAGACTCTAGCAATATCCGTTCCAGCTTGTGCCAAGTTGTCTCTTAAACGCTGCGCGCCATCCTGTAGCAGATCGCGTGTGACGGGGTTCGCAGATACGAATCGGGCCTCTAGTTCGCCGTTGTGCATGCGCAAGTCGACGTCGATGCGTCCCAAACTGGCGGGCTTCAGGGTCAATTGCATGGTCCATTGCCCCTTGGCAATTTGCCCCTGAATGCGGGCGCCCAAAGCGTCCACCAGTCGCTGTGAGATGGACTCATACAACGCGCTGCGCTGACTCGCAGTGCTACCCAGTGGTTCACTGGGTAGGGCGACGCCAGTCGGATTGGCCGCGCGCGGCACCAGCAACCCCGTGCGTTCCAGCCCCAAGGCGTCCAATGCGCCCGGTTTGCTGCCGGGCAGGAATGGTCGTAAGTCCTCATCGGTCAGACCCGCCACAACCAGGGTCTGAGCGACCACGGCTTGGGGATCCAGCAACAAAGCGCTGGCGCCGTTGGTCGCGGTCGGTAGTTGTGCGCCTGTCGCGAGTGCACGCGCGTCCATGATTTGGCCCAGCAATTGCGCGGTTGACTGTTGGCCACCCGCAGCACCCGCGCGCAATAACACCAGCGGGTCAAGCGTTTCGCCGGAGGTTGCGATGTCACCCTCGGTCGTCGCGCTAGGGGATACGCCCCCGACCAGTACCTTGAGCGCCTGCGGGCTCAGGCCTTGCGCTTGGGCAAAGGCCAACAGGCTGGCCGCATCAGGTCCTTGTGTGGGCGCGATGATCTGCATGCCACCCGCCAACGGGACTGCCTGCAAGTCGCCCGCCAACTGCGGGCGACCTGCGCCCAATAGCCAAGTGGCCGCTCCGAGCGCCACGGTATCGGCCAACGCCAATGGGACGGCCTGCGCTAAGGGGTTGGCCTCCATAAGGGCGTCGGCCGCCGTCGCGCGGGGATCTAATGACGTTTCAGGCGCGTCCAACGCCGTGTCAGCCCCCGGCTCGCCCGCCGCGGGTTTTGCGGTCTCGGATGCTGCCGAGCCCTCGGCTGTGGACTGGGTAGCGTCTCGCCCTGACGCGGTCTCTGTTTCGCCCGCCTGCGCGGACTTGTCAGAGGCGGTGTTCGGCTTGGCGTTCGAATGTATGGCCCGTTCGGAACGGACATCGGCGTCGGCCTGCTTGGCAGGGGGCTGTAACGGCTCCGGTCGGGAGGTCGCCGATCGCTCTTGCGTTTCAACTGGGACTTCCACCCGTTCAGGGGCGCCCCTAGTTGGTGGGGCGGCAAGCTTTTGCCTGTGGTTAACGGCGGCCACCCGCTCAAACAGCTGGCCAAAGTTGCCATGACTGCTGGGCCGGTCACGCAGGGCGGTGCCCGCTGGTGGGCGGCTGTCTAGCAGCGTTGAGACGGTCATCGCCTCTGGGGCGGTGCTGAAAGTCGTGTTTGATGACATGTGTCGCTCGGTGCGGTTCGGGATAAAAACGGGCGCCGTCTAGAACGCCTCCCCGAAGGCTTAGCAAGAATCGTGACCGGAAGGTTCTTGCCGCTGCGGCGCAAACGTCGGGAATCAGGCGACATCCCGTGGCACGTCCCTTGCTTAACCCTCCATGCACGGTGCAAATAGTCTTGAATTTGCAACCAAAGCATTAACTTTGAATGGTTTTAACGCATGAGCACACTTAGCCTGTCAACGATTCGACAAAATTTGTCGGCCTTTGACCTCGCCGGTCTGGGAATTCCCACGCTCGTGCTGCTGATCATGGCGATGCTGGTGCTGCCGCTGCACCCGCTGCTGTTGGATATTCTGTTCACCTTCAACATCGTGGTGGCACTGGTGATCGTGATGATCTCCATCGGCACCCGTAAACCGCTGGAATTTTCATCGTTCCCCACCGTTTTGTTGTTCGCGACGATGTTGCGGTTGGCGTTGAACGTGGCATCGACCCGCGTCATCTTGGTCAACGGGCACGAGGGCTCGACCGCTGCGGGCGAGGTCATCGCGGCCTTTGGTGAGTTCGTGATCGGTGGCAACTATTTAGTCGGTTTCATTATTTTCGGCATCCTCATGATCATCAACTTCATTGTGGTGACCAAGGGTGCCGGTCGCGTATCAGAAGTCAACGCCCGATTCACATTGGATGCCATGCCCGGTAAGCAGATGGCGATTGACGCCGACCTGAATGCCGGCGTGATTGACCAAGACGATGCAAAGAAGCGACGCGAAGAGTTGAGCCAAGAGGCAGACTTTTTCGGCTCCATGGACGGTGCGTCAAAGTTTGTCAGTGGCGACGCCGTAGCCGGCTTGTTGATTTTGATCATCAACATCGTTGGTGGTCTTGCAATCGGGTTGTCGCAACATGACTTGTCCTTCTCTGAGGCGGGACGTATTTATGTATTGCTGACCATTGGCGATGGCTTGGTCGCACAAATTCCCTCTTTGTTCTTGTCACTGGCGACCGCCATCATCGTGACGCGTGTGACGACCTCGCAGTCCATGACGGAGCAAACGAAAACGCAGCTCTCTAATCCGACGGCGCTGTTTATCGCCTCTGGCATCATGACCTTATTGGGTTTGGTACCTGGCATGCCACACATGGTTTTCCTCACGCTGGCTGGGCTGACCGCCGGTATCGGCTACATGGTGGTCCGCCGTCAAACCATTGATGAAATCGAAGCGGCCGCACCACCACCCGAGGCTGCAGACAGCGGCGCGCCGAAAGAGTTGGATTGGGATGACGTCGACCAAGTGGACCTGATTGGTTTGGAAATTGGGTATGGTCTGATTCCCCTGGTGAACCCGGAAACCGGTGGTCAATTGATGCCACGCGTCAAAGGGGTCCGCAAGAAACTGTCCGCTGAACTGGGCTTCTTGGTTCAACCGGTGCGCATTCGTGATGCACTGAATCTGCCTCCCGACACCTATCACATCACCATGAATGGCGTGATGCGCGGCAAGGGTGAGGTCAAAGTGGGCAAAGAGTTGGCGATCAATCCCGGACAGGTTTACGGCAAGATCGAGGGCATTGACACCAAAGAGCCCGCTTTCGGTTTGGATGCGGTGTGGATTGATCCGGCACAACGCGACACCGCACGCACGCTGGGTTATACGGTTGTCGATGCGAGTACCGCCATTGCAACACACCTGAACAAAGTGCTGCGTGACAACGCCGCCGAGTTGCTGAGCCACGATGAGGCACAGCAGTTACTGGATAAGTTAGCGTCCAAGTACCCCAAGTTGGTCGAAGATTTGGTGCCTGGCAAGCTGTCATTGGGTGTACTGACCCGCACCATGCAAAACCTGCTGGTCGAGGGCGTATCGATTCGCGACATGCGCACGATCGTGGAATCCCTGACGGATGCAGCGACGCGTACGCAAGACCCCGAACAACTCACCACGCTGATTCGCCCGAAATTGGGTCGCATGATTGTGCAGTCATTGGTTGACGATGCAGAGAGCCTCTCGGTCATGACACTTGACCCCTCGCTGGAACAACTGTTGCACAACGTATTGCAACAAAACCAAGGGTCTGGGATGGTGTTGGAGCCGGGTTTGGCAGAGAGCCTGTTCAGCGCCTTGCGCCAGGGCACCCGCGAGGTTGAGGAAAAAGGTCATGCCGCCGTACTGGTGGTGTCCCCCAGCATTCGCGCGTGGCTGTCGAAAGCGGCACGCCACCGTGTGGCTGACTTGACGGTGCTGTCCTACAGCGAGATTCCGGACGACCAAGGGGTCAATGTGATCCACACCGTTCAAGCACAAACAAAAACGGCTTAAAGCCCCCATTTATCTAACGCGATAACGAGACGACCATGGAAATTCAACGCATTTTGGCACGCGACACCAAGACCGCGACCGACAAGGCCATCGCCCAGTTCGGTCCGGACGTCTTGATCATTTCGAATAACCGCGTGAATGGACAGACCGAATTACTCGTCGCCGCGGATATCACGCTGGATGACGACTTCGACACCCAGCCTCAAACAGAACCTGACGCCAAGCTGCCGCGTAAACCCAAGAATGGACGCGCGCAGGTTCATCAGGCGGATAGCGTGCAAGCGCAGATGGCGAAGTCACTGAATTCATTTGAAGCAGCGTTTGAAGAGACGATGCTCCAGCGCCAACAGGCACGACTGGCAGGCAAGAAACCAACGCAAACGATGCAGTCGGTTGAGCGCAGCAAGCAACAGGCGCCCTTGTTGAAACCGGTCGAGGATGCACGCCCCAAACTCACCCAAGCAGAAACCGGTCAACCCGCCGTGGCCCCCACGCCCGCCACACGCCAAGAGCCCAATGTCGACTTCATGGCGCTTCAAGCTGAGCGTGACGCGGCACGCAGTCGCGAAATCGTGGACTTGGTGCGCGACGAGATCGCGGCCTTGCGCCGTGAGTTTTCAATTACACAACGCATGAATCCCTGGCAGGATGCGCTACCCATCGCACCCGCAGTCAAACCGCTGATTGCAGCGCTCGGCGAGGCGGGCGTGCCAGCGGGCCTTCGAGGTCTGCTGATCGACCGAATTCGGGAAACTCAGGATCTAGAAGAAGCCATCGTTGCCCTCAGCAGTCACCTGCTGGAGACACTGCCCAAGTCCGGCGTCGACATGCCGGAACAAGGCGTTCACGTGATTTGTGGCCCGACGGGCGTGGGAAAATCCCTGATGGCGGCGCGCCTGGCGCAAGCGGGCGCCTTGGCGCACGGTACCCATAACGTCGCCGTGGTGAGTTTCGCGGACAACCGACCCGGCGCCTGGAGTCAAATGCAGATGTTGGCGGCCCAAACGGGCGTTGAATGCTTCCGCGCCCACGATGCCAGCGGTTTAGCACTGCTGGCTGACGAACTGGCGAACCGTAAATTGCTGGTCGTCGATACGGCCGGTGTGCAATTTGAACGCACCACGGCCCACGTGCACCAAGTGCTGCCCAAAGCGTCCTTACATGCCGTCATCGCCGCCGACGCCTCAAGCGTCACGATTCGCCGTGTTCGGGAAGCGTTCCGCTGGACCTCTTTAATGGTGAGTAAATTAGACGAAGCGACACAACCATGGCCGTTAATTCAGGCCTTGTGCGACAGCCCCCTCCCCGTCTCCATGATGAGCCCCAGCGAGCGCCTCAGCGAGGCCGTCTTGCCGTATGCGGCAAGCCAGATTGTCACGCAAGCATTGACCCATCTTCAGATCGGAAAAGAGCTTGAGCCCTTATCAAAAGGCGTTAGCATTGAGGATCGTTCGTTCGGTGCTGCCACGCTGACGCCGCAGGCGCAACCCGCGCCGCCGGTTGATGTACAAAGTATGACCGCACAGATTCTGCAACTCCGCGCTGCCCAAGAAAGAAATCTGAATGGCTAACACTCACTGCCCCCGCGTCATCGGCGTTGCCAGCGGCAAAGGCGGGGTCGGCAAAACAACCGTCTCTGTTAACCTGGCTGCTGCATTGGCAGCCAGCGGACAGCGCGTTGCCTTGCTGGATGCCGACATGGGTTTGGCGAATGCACAGATTGCGCTGGGAAGTCGAAGCCCGCTCAACATCAGCCACGTGCTGTCAGGCGAGCGATCGCTGCGCGAGGTGTGGGTGAAGACCAGCGCGGGTGTGATGCTCATCCCGGGGGCATCGGGCCGACGGGATCTGGCAGCAATCGGTGAGGGCGAGATCTCCACCGTCATCCAGTCGGTCGATGACATCGTGGACGATATTGACGTGCTGGTGGTTGATGTGGCCGCGGGTATATCGCCCTCGGTGATGTCAATTTTGTCTGCCTGCCATTACCGTTTAATTGTTTTGCGTGACGAACCCTCTAGCATTGCTGATGCGTACGGCACGATCAAAGTGATGACCACCGAGCTGGGCCTAGACGAGATGTACTTGGTCCCCAATATGGTGCCCTCTCAGGGCAGCGGTTGGCAGTTGTTCAAGCGTATGAACGATGTGTGTACGCGCTTCCTCGGACTGTCGGTGAATTACCTCACCTCCATCGAAGCTGACGAGCTCATCATGGATGGTTTGCGCAAGCACCAATCCGTGTTAACTTTTGCGCCGGGCTCATCCGGCGCCAGAGATTTCCGCCGACTGGGGGAGTTGGTACTGGACTTGCCCGCTTTAACGGACGTGCAGGGTCAGCGGCAGTTTTTCTTTGAACGGCTTCTAGAAGTCACGCAGGAAGGCTAGTACATGGCAGTCGCTGTTGATCTCTACGAATCGGTGCAAGGCAGGGGTCGTGATGACCTCGTGATTGCCCACATGGGTATGGTCAAACGGGTGGCATTGCACCTCAAGGCCCGATTGCCGCCTTTCATGGAGGTGGACGAGCTGATCCAGGTGGGTATGCTTGGCTTGATCGAAGCGGCGCGCGGGTTCGATGCGTCGAAGGGCATTGGGTTTGAAAACTACGCCCACAGCCGCGTGCGGGGCGCCATCATTGACGAGGTACGGCGCCTATCTGCGCTACCGCGTTCTGCCGTCAGTTTTAACAAGAGCCACAGTGCAGCGACACAAAGCCTAGCCGCAGAGCTGGGCCGTACGCCGACGCAGGCGGAGATGGCTGCGCACATGGGCATGGACGACGATGCTTTTCAAAAAGAGCGCGGTCACGCCAAGCGGTTCGAAACCTATTCAATGGAAGTTGTGAGCGACGAGGTCATGAACATGGCCGATGACAGCCACCGCCAACCGGACGCCATCGTTGAGCACGCCGAGTTCATGGGGGCTGTTACAGCCGCCATCGAGGGTTTGCCCGAGCGCGAGCAGCTGATCATGCAGCTGTACTACGTCGAGGAACTGAACCTGAAGGAGATCGGCGAAGTCTTGGAGGTGAGTGAATCACGGGTCAGTCAACTACTCACCGCCACCGTGAAAAAATTACGCGGCTCGCTTAACATTACTGTTGAGAAGTGAGCCTTCCTCGATAGCCAGGCTTCAGTTTGTTCTGGTGCCGTCGATACCGTAGTTGATATGTTGCCAATTTTTAACACTGCTAGCCCCGCCCTTCTGAAGAAGAATGCGAAAGAGCTGTTCGACCAGGTATCGCAGCTGGAGTCGGACTCACGCGCAACCCGCTCGGCGCGGGCGCGTGCGGGCGTTATGGCGCGTGCCTTCATCGATAAAACGTTCATCGACGGTGCCGAGAAAACAGCCCATTTTCAAGACGTCGCCATGGCATGTCTCGCTCAAGGACAACCCATCCCAGACGAACCTGTCGCCAGCGTCTTTCAGCAGGTCGAGACAGCAGCTGGGAAAATGGTTTGGGTTTATTTGCCAGAGGAGTATGCGCAATCGGCCTTTTACCTTGGCGGCCGCTACCAGCGGATGGACGTGACGGCGCAGCAAGCGATTGATGGCACACAGAATCTGCTGGATCAGATTTGCCGTTACGAGTTTAAGCTAGACGACCCCCTAATGGCACTGCAGTTTCTGCGTGACGAGCTCGCGGAGGAAAGCGGTGATGAAGGGGGTGAAGGCGCTGACGCGCCCGAGGATCCGCCATCTTGAGTGCCATGGACGCCATTTTTCTCGCCATACTCGCGATTGTGGTTTTGGGAATCATCGTGGTTCTCATCTACCTGCTCGACAAGGTCAATCGCTTGGAAGGCGCGTCCGCGCTGAGCGCGATATCCGAAGTCGTGACGGGAGCCCAGGCGGCAGGAGCTGACAATGGCTTGAACGGTTTATCAGGCAAGGCTCTATGGGATGCGGTTTGCGGCAAAGGCGCGGGGGCCAACCTGGATGGCGACGGCTTGGCTTCGCTGCGCCAACGCTATCAGCCGGTCTTGCACAAACATATCCTAACGGTTGTCGAAAACGGCGCCAAGGATGCGCAGGCGGGTACGAGCACCAATCCGACACCAGACCTGGAAATCGCGACGCTGCGGGCCAAGGTCGAGTCCTGGTTGCCACCGCAACACGTGAAGGCAATCTACACGGCGGGTTTTGAGGCGGCGTCCAACCCGGAGGATATTCCACGGCTCGCTCAATCCTTGGATGAGACCTGCGCGACGCTCTACGCACGAGCCGAAATAGAGTTGCCCCCCACGCCCTACTCTGGTTTGGTTTTCGGTGCGACACCCGCACGCCCCGAGGGCGCAGAAGGCGCGGCAGATGACACCGGTATGGCGGACGCGTCCGACGCCGATGCCACCGCGGATGACGACTTCGATATCAAACCCGTCAAGCGTAATTAGCGCGTTTGGGTCTAAAGTTTTTCGGGTTCTCGCCGATTCCATTTATGTCCAGGGTTGCTGGATGTGAATGGAGTAAACGACAATGCGAATCAACCAGAAAGCTTTAGAGAGTTACGGTTCCGTCAAGGTGGTAACCGGCGTTTCAGACGCCAATAGCGTGCAGTTGATCCAAATGCTCTTTGATGGCTTCCTTGAGAGCTAGTCAACGGCCAAAGACCACATCCAGCACAAAGACATCACCGAGAAGAGCAAGGCGCTCACTCGCGCCGGCCGTATTGTTCTGGGCTTACAAAACGCCCTCGACTTCGAAAAAG
>Ga0102880_1000219_pt1 | contig 22469 bp, 16 predicted proteins | sample Colrivmeta1549A3_FD_78188 | JGI IMG/M metagenome (GOLD analysis project Ga0102880, IMG submission 78188) | Estuarine microbial communities from the Columbia River estuary - metaG 1549A-3 | ecosystem: Environmental > Aquatic > Marine > Intertidal zone > Estuary | place: USA: Columbia River... | reverse complement strand
TACAGCTGCTGACTTTGATAATGATGGAGATACAGACTTATTTGTAGGGGAAAGATACCAAGTGGAAACCTATGGCAAAGATGGACAGGGATTTATTTTAAGAAATGATGGTGCAGGAAACTTCACAGAAGAAGCGCCTGAAGTATTTTTACATATCGGTATGCTTACAGAGGCAAAACACTTTGATGTGAACAAGGATGGCTTAGAAGACATTATTGTAGTGGGAGAATGGATGTCTCCAAAAGTGTTTATAAACGTTCAAGGTGCATTTAATGAGGCCAAAGAAAGCTATGGACTATTAAAAGATACTGGTTTGTGGGCAAGCTTAGAGATAGCAGACTTAAATGCAGACGGACACCAAGATCTTGTGATTGGAAATATTGGAGAGAACAGCTTTTACAAAAAAGGAATGAAAATGTTTGTGAAAGATTTTGATGAAAATGGTACTGCAGAACAAATCATGACCTATCATGAAAACGGGGCAGACTATCCCATCTTAGACCGAGATGAACTTTTTAAGCAAATCCCCTCATTAAAGAAAAAATACCTTTATTACAAAGACTACGCCAATGCAAATATGACCGATCTGTTTGGAGCGGACGTTTACCAAACAGCTTTAATAAAAGAGCTTCATGTATTGAGCAGCGCAATTTACTGGGGCAGTGACAGCACTTTCACAAGAGACAACTTAGCTCCTGAAGTGCAGTACTCAAATGTGGGTAGTATTCTTTTAGAAGATTTAGACAACAACGGAAAAATAGATATTATACTAGGTGGAAATCAGTCTAAAATAAAACCCCAGTTTGGACCATTAGAATCTTCAAATGGTTGGATATTAAAACAACAAAAGAACGGTATCTTTGAAAAACCGGAATCTTTGGGTGTAAAAGGAGACATTAGATCAATTATAAGCTTTAAAGATAAAGACCAATATTCAATAATTTTAGGTATAAACAATGACAGTATTAAAATCAAAAACATTCAATAGTATTTTCACCTTTGCCCTCTTAGGAATGCTTTTAATCAGCCTAGGCTCGTGTCAGTCTAAATACGATCGCACCGTAAAAAAAGAAATGGCCTCTGGTAAGAGAATAGACAGCCTCCAATTTAATTTGTATTTCGGAGACAGTAAAAAAGACTTTTTTGCCAAGTGTTGGGAACTAAACAAAAAAGGACTCATTAAACAGGGACCAAAAAACCAGTTTGTAGCCTACGAACTAAAAGGGACTTCTGAAACTTCCATGACCCACCTTTTTTATGGAATTTTTAATGAGGAAAAACAAATGGTTGGGCTAGATATGGAATTTACCTATGACGGATGGTCTCCATGGACAGAAAAACTTCAATCGGATAAATTGCTATTTGTAGCTATGGATACCCTCAAAAAATGGTATCCTGGAAATGATTTTTTCTTGTTAGAAAATAAACAACTAAACACGCCTACCTATGTTAAAATTGACGGAAACAGACAGATAATCATTCATGCTCAAGGAGATAAAGACGTAAAGGTTACTTTAGAAGACCTCAGACATAAGTTTCCTGCATTAAAATAAACCCATGAAAAACGCTATTTTTAGTAAACTTCCCTTGACGATAGCTTTGTGCTGCATGGTCATGATGTTGGTGAGCAGTTGTGAAGAGAAGACCAATACCTTATTTGAAATTCAGGACAATCGCTCCATTGGTATGGTCTTTGAAAACACCTTAGAATTCTCCAATGAATTTAATGTGTATACCTACCGAAACTTTTATAACGGAGGAGGTGTAGCCATAGGAGATATTAATAATGACGGCTGGGCAGATGTTTACTTGACCGCAAATCAGAAGCCCAATCAATTGTTTTTAAATAAAGGGGGGTTTACATTTGAAAATATTTCGGAATCTGCTGGAATAGGCGGAAATAGAGCATGGTCAACCGGAGTGACTATGGTGGACATTAACGCAGACGGCTATTTAGATATTTATGTGTGTAATTCAGGTGATGTTTCTGGAGACAGCAAACAAAATGAATTATTCATCAATCAAAAAGACAACACTTTTAAAGAAGAGGCAGCCGCTTATGGCTTAGCAGACAAAGGCTTTTCTACCCATGCTTCCTTTTTTGACTACGACAAAGACGGAGATCTAGATGTATACCTGTTAAACAACTCCTACCAAGCGATTGGAAGCTTTGACCTCAGAAGAAATGAAAGACCCAAAAGAGATGTATTGGGTGGCGACAAACTGCTCGAAAATCAGGACGGAATTTTTGTAGACGTGAGTGAGAAAGCGGGTATTTACGGTTCCGTAATTGGCTTTGGATTGGGCGTTACTGTAGGTGATGTAAACAACGATGGTTGGGAAGATATTTACGTGTCTAATGATTTTTTTGAAAGAGATTACTTATACATCAATAATAGGGATGGTAGCTTTAAAGAGACCCTTACCGCTTCAATAAACTCTATTTCTGGCGCATCTATGGGGGCAGATATGGCAGATATAAACAACGATCAAAAAGCAGATATTTTTGTTACTGAAATGCTTCCTTCCAATTATGAAAGACTTAAATCAGTGACCACTTTTGAAAATTGGGACAAATACACTTACAACGTTAAAAATGGCTATTACCACCAATACACTAGAAACACCCTCCAACTAAATAACGGAGACAATACATTTAGTGAGATTGGCAGATTGGCAGGTGTAGAAGCCTCGGATTGGAGTTGGGGTGCATTGTTTTTTGACATGGACAACGACGGCCTAAAAGACCTTTTTATTGCCAACGGAATTTACAGGGACCTTACAGACCAAGACTACCTTCAATACGTTTCCAGTGACGAGGTCATTAACTCCATTGTGACTAACAATCAAGTAGACTACGCTAGGCTAATAGATATTATACCTTCTAATCCTATTGAAAATCAGGCTTATAAAAATTTAGGTGATTTAAAATTCAACAGAGATGCTGCTCTAGGGTTGGAGACTAAAGGGTTCTCTAACGGGGCCGCTTATGGAGATTTAGACAATGACGGCGATTTAGATTTGGTCGTTAACAATGTAAATATGCCGCTGTTTGTCTATAAAAACACCAGTGAGAACAAAACCAACAATAACTTTATTCAGTTTAATCTAAAAGGAACTGGAAAGAACACATTTGCAGTAGGAACATTAATTGAGGTGTCTCAAGGTGACAATACATATAGCGTTGCACAACAGCCTATTAGAGGCTTTCAATCTAGCATGGATCAAAGACCACATATTGGTTTACCCTCTGACAATTCAGTTCAAGTAAAAGTCACTTGGCCAAATGGTATGGTCACTATTAAAGATGAGGTGCAAACCAATCAACTGCTTCAGTTGGAGATGTTAGATGGAGTGGTCAATACTAATTTGTCTGAAGCTCCAGACGCAATTATTTTCTCAGAAATTAATGCGGTAGACGCTTATGTTCACCAGGAAAATAATTTCATTGATTTTAACAGAGACCGTCTGTTGCATCATATGATGAGTACCCCAGGGCCTAAATCTGCTATTGGAGACCTTAATAAGGACGGAATTCAGGATGTCATTATTGGGGGGAGTAAAGGATTTAGATCAGAGGTATTGCTTGGGAACCAACAAGGTCAGTACAAGCATTCAAAAGAATTTAACTTTTCAGAGGATTTGGCTGCTGAAGTAACTGCTGTAGCTTTATTAGATGCAGACGGCGACGGAGATTTAGATATTTATTTGGGGAATGGGGGCATAGAATTTTCAAAGTTTTCCTCTGAATTGGCAGATCAATTATACCTCAATAATGGTGATGGAATATTTAGTCCTTCTCCAAATGTGTTACCCACTGCAAGTAGCTACTTCAATACTTCTGTTGTGAGTACAGGAGATTTTGATCAAGATGGAGATACAGACTTATTTGTAGGCGAAAGGTCTATTACCGCCGCATATGGCGTTCCAGTAAATGGCCATTTATTACGCAATGATGGTACTGGAATATTCGCAGATCAAACAGCCATACTTGCACCAGGATTGAATGAAATTGGTATGATTACAGACGCGAATTTTAATGACATAGATGCAGATGGTGACCTAGATCTAGTGGTAATAGGAGAGTTTATGGGTATAGAGATATTCTTAAATGATCAAGGATCTTTCACAAAAAAAGCCAGCGAATTACAGCAGGAAAAAGGCTGGTGGAGTGCCTTAAAAATCGCCGATGTAAATCAAGATGGTTTTCCTGATTTAATCGTAGGAAATCATGGAGAAAACTCCAGATTTAAAGCAAGTAAAGAACAACCCATTTGTCTTTTTGTTCAGGATTTTGACCAAAATGGGGCCTTAGACCCTGTCATGGGTTTCACCGCAACGGACGGTAAAGTGTACCCTTACAATTTGAGGCACAATCTAATTGATCAAATGAAGGGACTTAAAAAGAAGTTTCCAGATTACAACAGCTTTAAAAATGCCGATTTAAATACCATTTTTTCTGAAGAAGCTTTAAACCTAAGCACAAAAGCAACGGCAGTTGAATTAAAAACTTCTATTTATATCAATGATGGAAATGGAGGGTTTACATCTATCCCACTTCCAAAGCAAGTTCAAATGTCACCAATATTTGCCATTGAAACTGGTGATTTTGATTTAGATGGTGACATAGACATAGTCCTTGCGGGAAACTTATTTAGGGTAAAACCAGAAGTGGGCAGGTACGACGCTAGCTTTGGAACATTTTTAGAGAATACTGGAAATGACACCATTGGAACACCCATATTTAAGGTCACTCCAGGAAACAAGGGGTTAAAAGTAACTGGAGAAGTGAGGTCAATTCAAAAGACTAACAACACCCTATTATTTGTTAGAAACAGTGATGCTATTTTGAGATATAAATTCTAAAATGAAAAAACACTTATTATTACAGATCACCAAAAACACTTTTTTGCTCACAGCCCTATTTGCTGTGCTTCAAAGTTGCGAATCTCCAAAAGAAGTTTCGCCAGTATATTTTAATTCCATTACAGCAGAACAAAGTGGGGTAGATTTTGAAAATACTTTAACGCCCAGTGCAGACTTAAATATTATAGAATACCTCTATTTCTACAACGGTGCAGGAGTGGCCATTGGAGATTTAAATAATGATGGATTAGAAGACCTGTTCGTCACTGGAAATCAGGTTCAAGACAGGGTCTATGAAAACTTGGGAGGGCTTAAATTTAAAGACCAAACAGCTACTGCAGACATAAATACACAAAACAGTTGGTCAAATGGGGTTACCCTGGCAGATGTCAATAACGACGGCCTATTAGATGTTTATGTGTCTGTTGTAGGAAATTATAAAACACTTAAAGGACACAACAAACTGTTCCTAAACCAAGGTGATTTTAAATTTAAAGAAATTTCAAACGAAGTACATATTGACTTTTCAGGATTTGGTACCCAAGCGAGTTTCTTTGATTATGACAACGACGGAGACTTGGACCTCTACTTACTCAACCATACCGTACACACACCTAGAAGTTATGGAAAGACGGAGAAAAGGGTAGAGAAAGATGCGCTTTCAGGAGATTTATTATTTGAAAATACACTAGAAACGGGTGTTTTAAATTTTGTGAATGTCACACAGGCTGCAGGGATATACAACAGCCCATTGGGATACGGATTGGGATTGGCTACCGCAGATTTAAATAAAGATGGATTCATTGATATTTACGTTGGAAATGATTTTCACGAAAACGATTATATCTATCTCAATAACGGAGACAAAACCTTTAGAGAAGCCAGTGCGGAAGTGACCAGTCATAGTAGTAGATTTACCATGGGATTAGACGCTGCAGACCTTAATAACGACGCATTAATTGATGTATTTACATTAGATATGATGCCCGATCAAGCCGCTATACTCTTAAAATCTGGTGGTGAAGATTCAGATAAAGTGGCTCAAATTAAAGAGGGTTTTGGATTTCAGCCACAGTATTCCAGAAATAATTTTCAATTAAACAACGGAGAAGGGGCTTTTCAAGAAATAGCCCTACTCACAGAAACTTATGCCACAGACTGGAGTTGGTCTGCGCTTATTGAAGACTTTGACAACGACGGGCTTTCAGATATTTTTATTAGCAACGGTATATACAGAAGACCTAATGATTTAGATTATATTAACTACCTAAGCAATGTAAATTTTAGCCAATACAACCAAGACCAACAAGACCTTCTAGAAAAAAAACTAATTGATGAAATGCCCCAATTAGAAATTGCCAACGTACTGCTGTATAATGAAGGCGGGCTAAAATTCAAAAAATATACAGAAGCAGCTGGACTGAAAAACAACTACTCCAATGGTGCTGCCTATGCAGATTTGGATTTAGATGGAGATATAGACCTAGTGGTGAACAATATCAATAGCCCTTTAGAGATCTTAGAAAACACTCAGGACCCTATCACACACAATTTTGTTGGGCTACAATTGGTTCCAACACAGGATATACCAAACACTAGTGGTGCAAAAGTGACCCTCTTTGCGGGGCAACAAGTATGGTATAAAGAGCTGAGTGCTACTAGGGGTTACGCATCGGCTTCCAGCCAAAATATTCACTTTGGAATTGGGAAAAATACCGCTGTTGATTCCATCGCTATAATTTATCCTGTTGGTGGAAAACAAACCATCAAAAATGTTTCTATCAATACCTATCAAGAAATAAGTGCGCTTATAAACTCAAGAATAGCGCCAACCAAAACAGACAAAAACAATACGGGGGCGGTTGTAGACTTTCCATTTACCCACCTAGAAAATAAATATTACGACTACGAAAGAGAGCCTTTAATGTTGGAAAAACTCTCTACAGAAGGGCCTTGTTATGTATTTGAAGATTTTAATGGAGATGGTTTAAAAGACCTATATATTGGAGGTGCTAAATACCAAGAAAGTGCTTTTTATACTCAAAATAAATCAGGTGATTTTACTGCAGAGATTAAAAAAGTCATTACGGAAGACGCCCTTTATGAAGACGTAGACGCTGCCGCTATAGATTTTGACAATGACGGAGATTTAGACCTCTATGTAATGAGTGGCGGCAATGACAGTCCTGAAGGAGATATTCAATTGGTAGACAGACTTTACATAAACGACGGAAAAGGAAATTTCACCAGATCCAAGGCCAATTTACCTATGGCAAATGGAGGAAGCATCGCTGTGGCAGATTTTGACAATGACGGCTTTTCAGACTTGTTTTTAGGATTTAGGTCTGTGCCTGGAGCCTATGGTATTTCACCCTCTAGCGTTATTTTAAGAAACACCCAGAAAGGTAATTTTGAACTTCTGGCCCGTAAAGACTATGGAATGATCACTGACAGTGCTTGGGGAGATCTTAACCAAGACGGTTTATTGGATTTGGTGCTGGTTGGAGACTGGATGCCCATTACTGTTTTAATTAACAAAGATGGTAGAAATTTTGAGAATCAGACAAAGGCATTGGGCTTGGCTGATACACAAGGCTTGTGGAATACTGTTTTATTAGAGGACTTAAATGGGGATAATAAACCAGATATAATTGCAGGAAACGCTGGTTTAAATATGAAAATTAAGGCTTCTGAAAAAAACCCTGTAGAAATATATCTAGAAGATTTTGACAAAAATGAACAACTAGATCCTACCATATTTCACACTTTCGAAGGGGAGCACATCCCATTAGCTTCCAAGGATATGCTCAGCAAGCAAATGCCCATGCTCAAAAAGAAGTTTACTTCCTACACCTCCTTTTCTAAGGTGAGAGAAATAGGGCAACTTTACAGCAACCCACCTGCTGAGATAGAAACCAAATTCCTCAAAGAACTGCGCTCTATGGTGTACCTAAATAACACTACTTTCCAAGGGGTGCCTTTACCCATTGAAGCCCAAATGAGCAGTATTGAAGACTTTTATTTAGACAAGCAATCCGGCGCTATACAACTGTATTACGTTGGGAATTATAAAGGTTTTGTAACAGAATTAGGAAATACACCTGCAAATACTGGCGGAATACTATCCGAATTTAACGGAAATACATTTACAAAAAACAACAGTTTACCCCTGCCTCCTTTTATGGAAGCAAGGGCAATTGGGCCTTTAAACAACAACAAATTATTGGTGCTTTTCAACAATGACAGCGCTAAAACTATTGACTTAAACCATAAGTAAAATGAAAGTAATCAAATCACTTCTTTTATGTAGTGCTGTCTTTTTTAGCCTATTGGGCTGTGAAGAAAACAACACCTATAAAGCGCGCTTAAAAGACCCTCAGCTATTTCACAATAGCATGCAAGCACTGTCAGATGTAATCGTGTACGATATTTTTTCTCCTCCTGTAGCTTCTAGGGTATATATGTATCCTACTATTGCTGCATATGCTGTCATGCAAAAACAATATCCTAAAAAATATGAGGATATGGCCGGACAACTCAGCGACTTTAAAACCATCCCGGAAATAAACGACCCAGACATTCATGCAGAATTGGCTGCCATTCACGCCTTTTTAAAAGTAGGTACTGCCTTAATTTTTTCAGAAAATAAAATAATAGAATACAGAGATTCCCTTTACGCTAGCCTAGAACAAGACGGACTTCCTTCAAGTGTAAAAGAAGCTTCATTGGCATATGGGGACTTAGTTGCTGCGCATATTTTGGCGTGGGCAGACACTGATTTTTACAAACAAACCAGAACCTTTCCAAAATATACCATACAAGAAGGTACTGCTTTTTGGAAGCCTACCCCTCCTGATTATATGGAAGGAATAGAGCCACACTGGAATAAAATAAGAACGCTAGTTTTAGATACGGCGGATCAGTTTGAACCAGCCCCTCCTTATCCTGTAGATATGAGTAAAGACAGCCCATTTTACAAAGAATTGATGGAGGTGTACGAATTGGGTGAAAAAATAGATGGAAGCACAGAAGCTACAGAAATTGCCAGCTTCTGGGACTGTAACCCTTATGTATCTCACCACAGAGGACACGCCATGTTTGCTACAAAAAAAATCACCCCAGGAGGGCACTGGATTGGGATTACTAAAATTGCTGCCAAACAGGCACAAAGTAATATGGATGAAAGCATTAACGCCTATGCTAGGGTATCTATTGCCCTATTCGACGGTTTTATTTCATGTTGGAATACCAAATGGAATACTTTAATTGTAAGACCAGAGACCATTATTAACGAGTTTTTAGATGAAACTTGGTTGCCTTTGCTTCAAACACCTCCTTTTCCAGAATATACCTCTGGACATTCTGTAATCTCAAGGGCTTCTGCCGTAGCACTCACTGACATTTATGGTGACGCCTTTTCATTTGCAGACACCACAGAAGAGGTCTATGGATTAGGCGTGAGGTCTTATGACTCATTTATTGCGGCCTCAGAAGAGGCTGCTGTGTCTAGACTTTATGGAGGGATTCATTATAGAAGGGCTATAGACGAAGGGGTAAAACAAGGAGATGCTGTAGGTAAATTCTTGGTAGAGAAATTAAAGACCTTAAAATAAAGTATATTAGACAAAAATAATCATCAACCAAATTATCACATATGTTAGGAATTTTATCTTTTATTGGGTTTACCCTTTTGGTAGCCGTTGTAGCTTATTTTGCCACTAGAAAAACCAACGAACAATCTTCAGATGGCTATTTTCTTGGCGGAAGAAGTTTAACTGCTGGCGTAATAGCGGGTTCACTATTACTCACCAATTTGTCCACCGAACAAATCGTAGGGCTCAATGGCTCTGCCTATGAAAGTGGTTTATCTGTAATGGCCTGGGAAACCCTCGCCGCTATAGCTATGGTAGTTACCGCTATTTTTTTATTGCCCAGATATTTAAAAGGAGGGCTTACAACAGTTCCGCAATTTTTAGCGACCCGTTTTGACGTCACTACAAAAACAATTACCTCTGTACTTTTCCTAACAGGATATGTAGTGGTTTTACTGCCTGTAATTTTATATTCAGGGTCTGTAGCCATTAGTGGGATGTTCAACATTCCGGAACTATTAGGTGTCACTGAGACAGAAGCTTTATGGATTTGTGTATGGGGCATAGGGATTACAGGTGCAATATATGCGGTATTTGGGGGTTTAAAAGCCGTTGCTGTATCTGATTCTATAAATGCCATTGGCCTTTTGATTGGGGGGCTTATGATTCCTCTTTTTGGCCTCATGGCTATTGGAGACGGAAATGCTTTAGACGGTCTAAATATTTTGGTCCAAGAAAACCCAGACAAGTTTAAATCCATGGGTAGTGAATCCGACCCAGTACCTTTCCACACTATTTTTACTGGGATGATGCTGGTGCAATTATTTTATTGGGGAACCAACCAACAAATTATTCAACGAGCACTCGCAGCCAAAAACTTAGCTGAGGGCCAGAAAGGACTTATGTTAGCCGCATTTATTAAAGTATTGGGTCCTTTATTGGTGGTATTGCCCGGACTCATTGCCTATCATTTATTCGAAGGGAGCCTTGAAAAGGCCGATACCGCCTACCCTATGCTCGTAGCAGAAGTATTGCCTGAAGCCTTGGTTGGGTTTTTTGCCGCAGTACTCTTTGGGGCCATTTTAAGCTCCTTTAACTCTGTGCTCAACAGCTCCGTTACCCTGTTTGGTGTAGACATTTACAAACAACACATTAACCCAGAAGCCAGTGAGCTTCAAATGGTTAAAAACGGAAAACGCTTTGGGCTAGTTTTAGCGATTGCTGCTATGTTTATAGCACCATTAATTGCTAATGCCGGAACATTATTTGACTACCTTCAAGAAGTGAACGGAATTTATAGTATTCCCATCCTGACCATTATTTTCGTGGGTTACACCACTAAAAGGGTTCCTGCAATAGCAGCTAAAGTCGGTGTTGTATCAGGCTCACTATTGTATATCATTAGCCAGTTTGTACTTCAGCCAATGGTAACAGACAATGGGGGAACTTACCCACATTATTTGGACGTTATGGCCATATTATTCTTACTCAATACGGCAATAATGTTAGTGATTGGTCAATTAAAGCCTATGGCAACTCCTTACGAATTGAGCTATACCAAACAAGTAGACATCCTTCCTTTTAAATACGTCAAAGAGGTTGGAATAGCCATCTGTGTTTTGGTGATTGGCGTATACTTATACTTTGCCTAAAAGCTTAATAAACACTCAGATACTGTATTTAAAGCGCGGCCTAAAGGCCGCGCTTTTTTTTAACGTCCTTTTAAAACATTAAGAGCGGCTTCTTTTATACCTTTGTTGTATGGGTCACAAAAAATTAAGCTATTTTTTTCTATTCCTACTCATAGGCTGTGGTTCCTTATGGGCACAAGAAAACACCAGTAAACGGGTAAAAATAGGTGACAACAAAAAAGAAAAATCAGGGGAAACACCTTTTAAACTGCCCCCTCCAAACAGCAAAAACACCCCTGAAAAACTCTTGTATCCTGTAGCGGAAACCTTAGAAAAAAACGGTATTAAAATGCTTCCTGACAGAACTTTGGTCCAAGCGGGCGCTTACTTAAAAATAGACCCAAAAATACGAGAAAAAGAAAGCAAGAAAGCCAAAAATTACTTTGGCAATGTGAATTTAGGTGCTGTAAAAACGGTGTCTAAATTTGTTGGTGTGGTGTGTAGGGACCACGAATACGTAGATGGAGACCGTGTAAGAATATACCTCAACGGCGACATTGTAGCACAGAATCTTTTCCTAACTGCTGGTTTTCAAGGAGTTAATGTAGACCTCAAAGAAGGTGTAAACACCCTAGTTTTCGAAGCTTTAAATCAAGGTGCCTCTGGACCAAATACAGCTCAGGTAGACGTTTATGACGAAAAGGGAAACCTAGTACACCAAAACATCTGGAACCTTTCCACTGGGGCTAAAGCCACTATGGTTCTGGTGAGAGAATAAGAACCCTCCAAATTGTAAATCAGTAGCGACTTTTTAAGTTTTAAAAAAGCCTATTCCCCCGGATGGTAGCTTCGCTGAGCATCTTTTAACACGGCTTCTTTATAAAAAAGTACTTCCTTAAAATTAGCCTCTGCATAACGAGACAGCTGGTCTCCAAAATGGGGCGAATTTAGATCGCCACTCTGCCCGCCAGCTAAAATACTTTTTGCTTGTAGTTTTTCTCCAAAAGAAACTACTGCAACAAAACTATTCCCTCTGGTTCCGTAAATCTTCTTTGTATTATTGGTGTACCTAGCGCCATAAGCTGCCAAGGCACCCCATCTACCAGAAGCAAAACCAATAGGGGTACTGGGCAATGAATCATTAAATGCTTGTCTGGGGTCTCCGTTGAGCCTTTGGTATCTATTCACACTGCCCCAAGGGGTATTCCAGGTGCCAAAATCTGTATTGAGCTGTTGTAGCGTTTCTTCAAAAATAGCCAAACGTTCTTTTTCAGGAGAGCCACTACCAAAATAGGTCATGAGTTCCATGTCTGACATGGCAAAAGGACGCACTCCTTTTTGACCGTAGCGGGTACCGTAAAAATGAGCCAAAGTCATGGCTACCGAATCTTCAGAAGTTTTAAAATCCCATTGCCTCAATATTTCAATGGCTGCATTCATTTCTCCAACAGAACTACCCCATTGGTCAAATGCCTTCACTAAACCCGGAATTAAAGCCTCAAATGCAGGTAAAAATGGGTCATGAGCTAGGGTGATAAGTCCGTCCAAATCAATTTTATTTATCTCACTTAGCAGTGAAATGGCGTGTACCCCTCTAAAATTTTCTTGGTCTTTAGACATATATACCGGATAATCCTCAGGTTTAGGACTGTATTGTAACGCCGCCGTATAAGGAGTTGAATTACAATTTTGCAACCAACCGTTCTCTGGATTCAATAGTAATATATTCTCCTCTACATTATGTAGCCCCTGCCAATCAGTGGCTGGATTACTACCATCTACGGGTTGGGAAAAGTCAAAAGCTACATCTCTTTTAGGCACAAAATTTCCATGGAAATAAGCAATATTACCCTCTGCGTCTGCATAAACCGTATTGTTAGATGAATTGGTTCTCAAATCCATCATTGCCTTAAAGCCTTTATAATTGTTCTGCTTTGTTCTGATAAATGATTGTTTTAATGCGGTCACAGGGTCCCACATCATAGCAGAGGCAACCCATTGCCCCGCTTCCATATGGGTAATTGGACCGTGGTGGGTACGGTACTTGGGAAAAGATTTTTCTTGAATAATCCCCAAAGAATCTTTGAATTTTAGCCTTACTTCGGATACAGACACTTCTCTTTGTTCTTCCCCGTATAAATAAAATAAGCCCGCTTCATTTTGAGTAATGGTCTCCAAGTATTCATCCATCACGTCTGTATAAGTGGAGGTATGCATCCAAGCTGTTTTCTCATTAAATCCCTGATATACAAAAAATTGTCCCCAAGTAACTGCACCATAAGCTGCCAAACCTTCTTCGCTATTTACATGCACTTCTCCCCTAAAGAAAAATGAGGTATGGGGATTAATTAAAAGCATGGCGTCTCCGCTTTTTGTATGGGATCCAGAAATGGCTATCCCATTTGATCCAGCTGGTTCCTCCTCAGATGCAGCTAGAGCAATAGCTAAGGCTTCTTCTTTTGGAAGGGCAGCAGCATTTTCATAAAAGGCACGTATCTTTTTTTCAGAAATACGTTCAATATCTCCCCCAATAGACCCCTCTGAAAAATACATAGGCATCCATGGTTCAAAATGATCAATGAGTTTTGGACGGACGCCTGGATGTGTTTTTAAATAGAAATTTATTCCATCTGCAAAAGCCATACAAAGGGCTTTAATGTCCTCAGGAGCGTTTTCGTACATGGCTTTAGCCTCATCTGTAGTCATAAATAATTTAGCCCTGAGGTCTGAATAGATGGCACTTTCCCCTTCCACCTCTGCCAACCTTCCAATGGCCCATATATAATTGTCTTCTACCCGTTGAAAATCATCTTCGCACTGGGCGTATAACAAACCAAAAACAGCATCTGTGTCTGTCTTTCCATATATGTGGGGTACCCCAAATGAATCCCTGATAATAGTGGTTTGTGCTGCATGCTTCTCCTGACGCGTGGAGGCAGTGTCTTGAGGCTCAGAACAGGCGGTAAGCAATAGGAATAAAAAAACAAAAATAGGTTTCATTTCAATGGGTTTTTTAAAGTGTTAGCTATTTAATCTTCAAGAAGATAGTGGTGGTTTTTTTTCTAAATCAATAGCTAGAAAGGTACAAAAAAGTACCTTTACCCTATAGATCAAAAAACACAAATGACTCCAAATAAAAAAAGCCATACAACAAAAGACAAAAGCAAACCCAAAGTTTCTATTTTACAAGCCTTTACAACCATTATTTGGCCCAGAAGAAAAATGGTTTTTGTAGGTTTATTACTAATAGTCATAAGTAAAATAGCCAGTTTTGTTGCGCCACTGTCTTTAAAAGTTTTGATGGATGAAATTATTCCTAACAAGGAATTGGACAGACTTAAAATATTGATTGCCGTTGTTATAATAGCCATTCTGGTACAAGCGATCACTTCATTTTTACTGACAAAAATTCTCTCTGTACAGGCCCAATACCTCATTGCGGAATTGAGGGCTCAAGTGCAAAAGAAAATTCTGGGCCTGCCCATTCGATTTTTTGACAACACCAAATCTGGGGCTTTAGTCTCACGGATAATGACCGATGTAGAAGGGGTTAGAAATTTAATTGGAACAGGCCTTGTGCAATTGGTAGGTGGTACCATCACAGCCGTAGTCTCTCTAATTTTGTTGCTGCAAATAAGTGTGTCTATGACCTTATTCACACTCATACCTTTGGCTATTTTCGCCATCATTGCTCTGAAAGCTTTTAAAGTAATTAGACCTATTTTTAGGGCTAGAGGAAAAATCAATGCAGAAGTAACGGGAAGGCTTACAGAAACACTTGGAGGTATTCGAGTGATTAAGGGATTTAATGCAGCAGAACAAGAGGCCTTGGTTTTTGAAAAAGGGGTGCACGAATTGTTTGTCAATGTAAAGAAGAGTCTCACCGCTACAGCTTTTATGACCTCATCTGCCACATTTTTATTAGGGCTGGCCACTACAGGCATCATGGGAATTGGCGGATACAAAATTATGATGGAAGCCTTGACCTTAGGAGAATTCCTGAGTTTCACCTTCTTATTAGGGCTCATGGTAGCACCTATTGTTCAAATGAGTAATATTGGAAGCCAACTTACAGAAGCTTTAGCTGGCCTAGACCGAACGGAAGAGCTCATGAACGAAACTGGTGAAGCAGAGGATCCTTTGCGTACCATCCAACTAAAAAAGCTTCAAGGAGCATTAAGCTTTAAAGAGGTGTCTTTTGCCTATGAAGAGGAAAAAGATGTATTACACAGCATTAGTTTTAACGCAGCAGCAGGAGAAACCATTGCCCTAGTGGGTAGTTCAGGTTCTGGAAAATCTACCATAGCTGGCTTAGTGGCTACTTTTATTAATCCCGATCAAGGAGAGATTACCATAGATGGCCACCCGCTTAGGAAAGTGACCTTAGAGAGTTATAGAAAACAATTGGGTGTGGTATTGCAAGATGAATTCCTTTTTGAGGGGACTATTAAAGAAAATATTTTATATGCCAGACCTAATGCCTCAAATGAAAGTCTTTTAGAAGCAGTCAATGCTGCTTATGTCAATGAATTTACCGATCGTTTTGACGCTGGTTTAGACACTTTAATTGGCGAGAGAGGCGTGAAATTATCTGGCGGTCAAAGACAGAGAATTGCCATAGCTAGAGCTATTTTAGCGAACCCATCTATCTTGATATTAGATGAAGCAACCTCTAACTTAGATACAGAAAGTGAGGCGCTTATTCAAAAAAGTTTGGCTACTCTCACTGAAGGCAGAACTACTTTTGTCATTGCTCACAGGCTAAGTACCATTAGAAAAGCCCATAAAATTCTAGTGATTGAGGGAGGTAAAATTGCGGAGCAAGGGACTCACGACCAACTGATCGAGGCCAAAGGAAGGTATTTTGACCTGTTTACCTACCAGGCAAAAATTTAACGTATCAATGTTGCGTTAATTGTTCCACTTAGAAAAAAATCCCACTACCTTATTGTCTGTGTACTTGAACTATTGTACCCTATAGCTTAGACCAGCGAATGGTACATCCCTTTTTTTAAAACAGTCCTAACTATTCCTCAGGGGCCAAGGTTATTTTTAATCCTTCTAAATTTTCTGTAATAGGAATTTGACATCCTAATCGGCTGTTGTCTTGCAGGTGAAATGCTTCAGACAACATGGCTTCTTCTTCCTCAGACATTGGCTCTAAATGATGGCTGGAGGTCACATAACACTGACAGGAAGCGCACATGGCCATTCCGCCACATATCCCTATAGTTCCCTCTGGAGCCAATTCATAGGATCGCACCAATTCCATTAGATTCATGTTCATATCTGTAGGTGCCAACACTGTATGGGATTGGCCTGTTCTATCTACAATGGTCACTTGAATATCCTGTGCCATACTTATTCTATTTTTTTAACAACTGCCTTAGGGGCTTCTTTTTTAGTTCCGTCAAATCCCGTAACACCTCCTACAGTAGTGTATTTCATGACGTACCTTTTGTTGGGAAATATACGGCCGTAAGCACTTTGACACATAAGCGTAGCTTCATGAAAACCACAGAGAATTAATTTTAGTTTTCCTGGATAGGTGTTGACATCTCCAATGGCATACACGCCAGGTATATTAGTCATATAATCCAATGTATTGTCTACCACAATGGCATTTTTTTCTATTTCGAGACCCCAGGCGCCAATAGGCCCTAACTTAGGAGATAAACCAAAGAGCGGAATAAAGGCGTCTACTGTTAATTCAATAGGGGCTTCTTCTCCTGTTTTTTGAATATACACTTTATTTAAGTGGGTGTCTCCCGCTAAACCAATCACTTCTGCTGGAGTAATTAAATTTATTTTACCTGAATTTTTAAGGGCCTGCACTTTCTCTACTGAATCTAGAGCACCTCTAAATTCAGACCTTCTGTGTACCAACGTAACCTCACTAGCCACCTCTGCTAAAAAAATACTCCAATCTAATGCTGAATCTCCTCCACCTGCAATAAGCACTTTTTTATCTCTATAAACTTCAGGGTCTTTAATCATATAAGAGACTCCTTTGTCTTCCCAGGATTCAATTCCTTCTATAAGTGGTTTTTTGGGCTCAAAACTTCCGAGTCCTCCCGCAATTGCTACTACTTTAGTGTGGTGCGCTGTCCCTTTATCCGTAGTGACAATAAAACTACCGTCCAATTGTTTGTCAATTTTTTCTGCGCGTTCTCCAAGGGTAAAACCTGGAGAAAAAGGTTTTATTTGTTCCATGAGATTGTGCACCAAGTCTCCCGCCAATACTTCAGGAAAACCTGGGATATCATAAATAGGTTTCTTGGGGTACAATTCTGAAAGTTGTCCTCCTGGCATTGGAAGGGCGTCTATTATATGGCATTTAAGCTGTAATAATCCCGCTTCAAATACAGCGAAAAGTCCTGTAGGTCCCGCGCCAATGATGAGTATGTCTGTCTTTATCATAGCAATTGTAAAAACGTACTGCAAAATGCAGTGCGCTATATTAAAATATTCAAATTCAAAAATAGCCTCTAATGGGGTTATATCTCATGACATTTGTCAGCAAATCTCTCAGGACTAAGCAGGCCATATTTCGAGATATTTGTGCCCCTAGTAAATGCTTAGTCTTCGAGATTAATCACTTGTTCAATCTGAGGGGCATACTTTTTAATGGTGAGTTCTACCCCACTTTTTAAGGTCATTTGATTTACTGAGCAGCCTACGCATGCGCCCATTAACCTTACTTTAACCGTGTTACCCTCAATGCCTTCTAAGGCAATGTCTCCTCCATCTGATTGTAAAAAAGGCCTAATCTCATCTAGGGCTTTTTCTACTTGCTGTAACAATTCATCTGCTGTCATGGACTAAAATTTAAGTATCAATGTCGCTACCACAATAGGGGGGCGTTTTATTTCTTAGGCTTTACTGCGGAACAGCCAGCCATAGTCGTTATTTTTATAGCTTCTGTAGGCGGTAAATCAGTGTGTCTAACGACCAATTCCCTCACTACATTTCTAGTAATCTCCTCAAAGGCTTCTTTTAAAGGCCCTTCTTCTTGAAGTGCAGCAGGTCTTCCAACGTCTCCAGCTTCTCTAATGCTCTGTACCAAAGGCACTTCTCCCAAGAAAGGGATTTTCAAATCTGAGGCCAAATTTTGGGCGCCTTCTTTTCCAAAAATATAGTACTTATTGTCTGGTAATTCTTCTGGCGTAAAATAAGCCATGTTTTCAACCACTCCTAATACAGGCACATTAATGGCTTCTTGCATGAACATGGCGACACCTTTTCTGGCATCGGCCAAGGCCACCTCTTGAGGCGTGCTCACCACAACAGCACCGGTAACCGGTAGGGATTGCATAATACTGAGGTGAATGTCTCCAGTACCTGGCGGAAGATCCAATAATAGGAAATCCAATTCCCCCCAATGGGCGTCAAAAATCATTTGATTCAAGGCTTTAGCGGCCATAGGACCACGCCAAATTACCGCCTGATTGGGTTGCGTAAAAAAACCTATAGAAAGTACTTTAACACCATAATTTTCAACGGGTTTCATTTTAGACTTTCCGTCTATATTAACTGCCAATGGCTTTTCTGCAGAAACGTCAAACATCAAGGGAATGGATGGGCCGTAAATATCTGCGTCTAAAACACCTACTTTAAAACCCATTTTAGCAAGAGTGACGGCTATATTTGCCGTTACGGTAGATTTTCCAACACCTCCTTTTCCAGAAGCAATAGCCACAATATTTTGGATGCCTGGAATGGGTTTGCCTTTAATTTCATTGGATGCGGCTTTTGGCGGAGTAACGACCTTAACGTTCACCGTTATTTTAGCCTTTTCATATACCTCAGAATGAATGATTTTAAGTACCTCTACCTCCGTCTTTTTACGTGCTTGTAAACTTGGATTAGCAATACTAATATCTACTGTTACCTCATCGCCAAAAATCTGGACATTAGTGACGGCACCACTTTCAACTAGGTTAACACCCTCACCAGGTGCAGATATTTTAGATAATGCCTCTAATACGGCTGCCTTTTTTATTTGCATACTACGCTTGCTTGTGACCTAGGGCCTATTTTGTTGGGGAATTCCCCTAATTAAACTGATTCTAAATTACAAAGATACAGCTTATCCCTCAGATTTTAAAGCCAAATTAGGGTCCCAAAAATAGCTTTCTAGACCCACTATTTCATTTTCTAAAACCACCACTCCTTCACTCTCTAAAAGTTGCTGCATGAGATTGGTTCCATCAAAATGATGCTTTCCTGTAAGTAAGCCATTTCTGTTTACCACCCTATGCGCAGGAATACTCATATCTCCATGAGAGGCGTTCATGGCCCAACCGACAATTCTGGCAGAACCCCTACTGCCTAAATAGGCCGCTATAGCACCATAAGAGGTCACTCTGCCGTAAGGAATGAGTTGCACAACAGCATATACTTTATCAAAAAATGAAAGGGTCTTAGGACTGTGTTTCATGGTATATCCTAAATAAGGTCACGGAGGCTAAAAACAACATCAGTCCAGCCAATATATAATTTGCTTTGGAAGAAAAAACCCTGTTTTTCTTTTGCAATTTTTTAAAATACACTGTGTATAGATACAGCACAGAAAATGTGCCTGCTGCAGTAGCTACCATAAAAACAAGGGTGTCTTCTAAAGTAAATGAGATCCATCCAGAGGCTTTCCACATGGCATTCAGCCCACTGTAATAAGGGATACTTAATAAATTTACTGCCGCGAGAAACATCCCCTTAAAAAAACTACTTCGTTTCTTTACTTTTAAAAAACCTGTCTTGGGTTTTTTTTGGCCTCTGGCCGACACAAAGAAGTATACTGAAAAAGCACAAAAAACACCTACAGCTACCTTCATTAAAAGGGCAATAACTTCTGGGTGGCTAAATAAAAATTTAGAAATTAAAACAGCTACATAAGCTTGAATAAGTACCACAACTACAACCCCTAAACTAAATATATAAGCGTTGTTGGGCCCTTTTTCTACACTAATTTTAGCAGCGCTCATATTTAAGAGACCAGGAGGTACTGTTGCCATAAAAGCAGCGGAAAAAGTAACAAAAAAAAGTACCAGTAAATGAGACATAAATGACGTTTAAACGCTTAGTGAATTTCACTAAATGTTGTCTAATATATAGATTAGGAAAAACTAAAACGCAAATATGTAATGGGTTTTCCTACGGCAAGATACTGATTTTCATAGAAAGTCTGAATACCCAATACTTCTTCTGGACTGCCTTCATTCTTGTAGACATCATGATTGGCATAAGCGATTGGAAGTCCCATACCTTGTAATAGACCTAAGGTATAGCCATGCATATATTCAGAATCAGTTTTTAAGTGAACACATCCTGAAGGGCTTAAAATTTGCTTGTACCTATCCAAAAAAACAGGATTGGTCAATCGGTGTTTGGTTCGCTTGTATTTTATTTGAGGATCTGGAAAAGTAATCCAAATCTCTGCCACTTCCTGGGTGAAAAATAAATGTTCTACGAGTTCAATTTGGGTTCTAATAAAAGCCACATTAGGGAGCGTTTCCTCTAAAGCTGTTTTAGCCCCACGCCAAAATCTTGCCCCTTTTATGTCAATTCCAATAAAATTTTTATTCGGATACCGCTTGGCCAAACCAACTGTGTACTCTCCCTTACCACAGCCCAATTCCAAGACTATTGGATTGTTGTTTCCAAAAAAATGGGCCCATTGCCCCTCTTTCCCTAAGCTTTTGTTTAATACTTCTTCCCTTGAAGGTTGAAACACATTGGTGAATGTTTCATTTTCCTTGAACCTTTTTAACTTGTTTTTACTTCCCAAAGCAGTCATCATTTAAAGATCTGGCAAAGCTAAGAAAATATAAGGTGAAAATTTTTGGTAATTAGGCCTGGAAATTTTCTGTCTTTTCCAAGGTAAAAGAAAACTCTGAACCTACATCTACCACACTTTCTACATAAATCTTTTCTCCGTGGGCTTCTAGAATATGCTTTACAATGGCGAGACCCAAACCTGAACCTCCTTCTGCCCTGCTACCACTCTTGTCTACACGAAAGAAGCGTTCAAAGAGTCTTGGAATATTAGCCTTCTCAATCCCTTCTCCATTGTCTGTAATACGCACGATTACTTTATTTTTAATCAGGTTTTCAATAGACACTTCCGTTGTCCCATTTTCATGCCCGTACTTAATAGCGTTTATAATGAGGTTAATAAGTACTTGTTGGATCTTATTCTTGTCTGCTTTTACATAAATTGGAGCGCTATATGCCTTGTCAAAAGACAAGGTAATGTGCTTTTTTTTTGCCCTAATCTCTAACATTTCAAAAGCCTGCAGAACCAATTCTACAATATCAAAAGCAACAGGGTCTAAATTTAAATCGCCCACTTCTAATTTAGTGATTAAATCCAAGTCTTTAATAATATAAGTTAAACGATCTACTCCCTTTGCTGCGCGCTCTAAATACTTTTTCAAAAGGGTTTTGTCATTCATCGCGCCATCTAAGAGGGTTAAAATATAACCTTGCACCGTAAAAAGAGGGGTTTTTAACTCGTGAGACACATTACCTAAATAATCCTTTCTGTATTCTTCTCTAATTTTAAGTGTGTCTATTTCTACTTTTTTGTTTTGTGCAAAACGCTCAATTTCTTCAGTAAGCGTTCTCATGTCAGTGGTTACAGGAATATTTGCTAAAGATTTAGACTCTAATAAAGACACCTCATCATATATCTTTTTAATCCTACGGTAAATAAACTGCTCTACTCTGAGCTGAATGACTACAAAGCAAATGAAAAAACTAAGCAATAAATAAACTGCCAAAACACCCCACACTAATGAATTTACTGCATCTAGAAGTAGCCCTAAAGCCAGCGTGAGTAAAATAGATATGATCAAAGAAGACCGCAGTGCAAAGCGATAAGATTTCTTTAGTTTAATTGCCATAGGTTGCTAAAGTACGAACTTATAGCCAACTCCTTTAACGGTTTTAAAGTTGTTGTTACCAATTTTCTCTCGGAGTTTCCTAATGTGAACATCAATCGTTCTGCCACCTACAACCACTTCGTTGCCCCAAACCTTATCTAAAATAACCTCTCTTTTAAATACTTTATTTGGCTTAGAGGCCAATAAAGCGAGGAGCTCAAACTCCTTTCTAGGTAAGACCATTTCAATGCCTTTGTGGACAATTTTATATTCCTCTCTATTGATGATAAGATCGCCTACACTTGTAATATCTTCTGCTTCAGCAGTTACAGCTCCTTCTTTAAATCTTCTGAGTAAAGCCTTTACCTTACTGACCAAAACTTTAGGCTTAATAGGTTTGGTAATATAATCATCTGCGCCAGCATCAAAACCAGCCACCTGAGAATAATCCTCTCCTCTAGCGGTTAGAAACGCAACAATGGTATTTTCAAGGCCAG
>Ga0102880_1000206_pt1 | contig 23486 bp, 20 predicted proteins | sample Colrivmeta1549A3_FD_78188 | JGI IMG/M metagenome (GOLD analysis project Ga0102880, IMG submission 78188) | Estuarine microbial communities from the Columbia River estuary - metaG 1549A-3 | ecosystem: Environmental > Aquatic > Marine > Intertidal zone > Estuary | place: USA: Columbia River... | reverse complement strand
TCAGGACCCACGCCAAGCGGTACGGCAACGACCCTATGCGGTCCCAAGCCTGTGTATTCCATAACTTCCTGGCGCATCCATTCGCAGTCAGTCAGGATCAAAGTAGCGCGAGCCATTGTGGAAGAGAAACCCGCCTCGAACACCTTAATTCTCTCAAGTGGATGCGTGTTGGGATATTTGAACACCGAAAGATCGTGGATCGTAGAAATGCCGCACTCAGCCCAATCAGGTAGGAAGTAGTTGGGCGCATGAACAATAGATTGCGCAAGCTGTCTTCGGTTCCACCAATGAGAGGTAGCACCGCGCCAGCTTCTATTGCCTCGCAGTTTACAACCCTCCTGTAAGAGACTTTCTGGATCTTTAACCCAAGCTCGGCCTACAAAATACCGGAGGCGATCCACGCGTTCATCGTTGCCCAATCCACGAGCAAGCTCCCAGCAATAGCGGCCAATTCCGCTGAGGTTGGCAGAAAGAGCATCAACAGAGAGGGAGACCTGGATCAAATTAGTACTCGAGCATCCACCGTAGTGTCTCACGAAAGTCGGGCATGGCGATCGGTCCGATCGCGGCGTCCAGCCGTGCGCGACAACCGTAAAGGTCCATGATCTCCCCATCGCGCAGCAAGGCCGGATTGGTGCAAACGTTAAAGCGCAGTCCTGCCTGCTCTTCAATTAAAGCAATTACTTCACGAAGCGATAAGCTATCGCCGCTACATATGTTAAAGGTCTGGCCCACTGCTGCAGGGCAATCAAGCAGGCGAGCATAACATTCCGCAACGGTACGTACATCAGAAAAGTCCCGAGCCACGTCGATGTTGCCCAGCTCGATTTCCGTTGCACCTCGCTGGGCATGGTCAATCAGCTTGGGAATAATGAACTTGGACGATTGGCCAACACCGGTATAATTAAACGGCCTGGCAACTATTATCGGAAGAACATTGCCCATAATGCGAGCGACATGCTCCATTGCTAGCTTGCTTACCCCATAATGGTTTGCCGGCATTGGCACCGATAATTCGCTTAGCTCGCCGCCCTGAGCTCCATATACGTTGGCGCTACTAGCTAGCAGAACTCCTTCTCTGCCCCACGGCCCTTCCGCCAGAATTTGTAAGAGGTTCAGCGTACCAATCAGGTTAGCTTGGTAGACAGCGTTTGCATCGCCATGCGCCACGAACGAGATTGCGGCTAGGTGGATGACACGGTCAGGCCTTGCCTCATTGATCAATTTCCTCAGACTGCTGAGATCGGCTAGTTCACCAAAAATATAAGAAATTCCTTCGGTCACAGCTGCCTGATCACCATAACGAACCATGCCAATGACGTCATGTCCGCGAGCATATAAGGCCTGAGCTACATAGTGCCCAGTGAAACCCGTTATCCCAGTTATCAAAACGCGTGCCATCCCAGACTTATAGCCTCGTCTTAGCGGAAAATTGAAATGGAGAAGGCATTAAAAAGAAAATCCAGCTTGATTGCGACGAAGGTCTGCCTCTACCATCATCTTGCACAATTCTTCCAAAGTCGTCGTCGGCGCCCAGCCAAGTTTAGACTTTGCTTTCCCCGGATCTCCTATAAGTAGGTCGACTTCGGCCGGACGATAGAAGCGGGGATTAACCTTCATCACCACCTTACCAGTGGCCGTATCCACAGCGACCTCCTGCTCGTCTGAACCCGAGAATTCTAAATTGATTCCGGCCGCACGGAATGCCATGCTAACGAAATCGCGCACTGTTTCAGTGCGGTTTGTGGCCAGCACGAAGGTGTCAGGCTCGTCTGCCTGGAGCATCCGCCACATGCCGTCAACATAATCACGCGCGAAGCCCCAATCACGCTTTGCATCTATATTACCCAACTCGAGGCAATCCAGCTTTTTAAGGCAGATTTTGGCGACACTGTCGGTGATCTTCCTTGTCACGAATTCGCGGCCGCGCAGCGGACTCTCATGATTAAAGAGGATGCCGCTAGATCCAAATATACCGTAGCTTTCTCTATAATTGACCGTCATCCAGTGGGCATAAAGCTTGGCTACACCATAAGGACTACGCGGCCAAAATGGAGTGTCTTCAGTCTGCGGAATAGCCTGAACCTTGCCAAACATTTCCGAAGTGCTCGCCTGGTAGAAGCGTATTTTTGGATTAACGATCCTTATAGCCTCTAGGAGGTTGAGGGCGCCAATCCCAGTTATTTCTGCCGTAGTCACCGGCTGGTCAAATGAAACCCCAACAAAGCTCTGGGCAGCTAGGTTGTAGACTTCGGTCGCACCAGTGCTCTGCAGGAGGCGGATTGAACTGGACAGATCGGTAAGGTCGTATTCGACAAGTTCAAGATTGGGATGGGCGGCGATCCCTAGCTCTTCGATCCGCCAGAAATTTACTGAGCTGGTGCGACGATAAGTGCCAAATACACGATACCCCTTCGCCAGAAGAAGCTCCGCTAGATATGCCCCGTCTTGACCAGAAATTCCCGTTACAATAGCGTTTTTCATTGATTCCTCTTCAAATATTTAATCTGAGATCGCCTTTAGGGCCGCTTATCTGAAATGTGTTATACAAATTAAATGAGTAGGTAGCTCAATTTATCATCTTATTGAAAAATTGACTGGCGCTCTGATCCCAAGTTAGCCACTTCATGGAATTAGAATTTTTTGTTGCTTCCTTACCTCTCCGTTTCACCCAAGTGCCCAACGCCTCTGCTAGTACCGTTGCATCGGTGCTATTGGCAAAGTAGTCAGCGGCGTCGCCCGCGACCTCGCGAAACACAGGAATGTCTCGGACAAGAAGAGAAATTCCCTTCTGGGCCGCCTCGATCAAGGGCAATCCGAAACCCTCACCTTCGGACGCAGCAAGCAGAAGATCGCTAGAGTTATAGACTTTATCGAGGAATTCGTCGCTCGCTCCGCTTAACCAGAACAAGCGCTTCCCGACCTCCGTATGGCGACGCAAACGATCTGCCAGCCCCTCGACATCCCATCCTTCTTTTCCGACAATAACGCAATTCACGTCGATCCCTGCCTTCCACAGGCGATCGAACGCATCTAGGGCTTGACGATGCCCCTTCCGAGGCTCAACTGTTCCAACCATTAATACCGATGGACGCTTTGCGATATGGCCCAATAATTCGGACGCATCTTTTGGCAGCCCCTTACTGGGAGCAGTTTCTTCAATATCCGCGCCAAGGTGGAACCATTCAATCCTAAAGTGTTTCGATGCGGGAATCTGGTCGCTAGCGATCCAAGCCCTGAGATCATAGGCCACTGAACGGGAAATGCATAACGCACCGTCGAAGCCAGCAAGACAGCGAAGCCACGCTGCATGCAGAGCATCGAGGCCGGGGGAGAAAAAGTGTGGGAATTGCAGCGGTAGGATATCATAGACCACCGTCCACACGGCAACGCCTTGGCGGCGCCAATCAGCGAGTAGCCCCTGCTGGGCGAGGAGAACTCCATGGTTTAGGTCAAGTGCGCAGAATACATCTCCCGGCCAGATTTCCACCGAGTTGTCTGAATGCCAAGGAGAACTCAGTCCGTTGAGCCGATCTGTAAAGGCTCGAGCATAGCGAAATCCAGTTGCGCCTGGGAGGGCGTAGACGGGCTCGATGCTCCAGCCTTCTGGAACATTTGCCATTAGACTACGAAGTACCGCCCGCACGACCCGCTGAATACCAGTGCCCGCATCCCGATGTATTAACTCCGAGATGTCTAGCAATAGCTGACGTCGCGGATCCGGACGAAAGGTCCTTGCCAGTATGCTCCCCACCTGTTCAGGGGAAATCTGATCGAGGATAGCGCTAGAGCGGATCGCAGCAATCGCCTCCGCCGCTGCCGACTTGACTGGGTCGTGTCGCTCACAGTTCGCTGACCCTAACGCTTCTAAAGTACGCTGAGCAACTTCGCGCCAAGTATGCCGCGCAATAGTCTTCCTCGCTTGACGCTCCAATTTGCTTCGAAATTCTTGATCGCCTAGCAGCCGGACTAGGGCCTTTCGAATTTCTACTTCATCATGCGGATCAAACAAGGCCTCAGGATCTCTAATAATATCGGGTATGCTCGAGCAGTCCGATCCAACTACAGCCTTTCCGAAGGCCATAGCTTCAAGGACAGGCAAGCCAAAACCCTCATACCAACTTGGAAAGACACTGGAGTGGCATTCAGCATAAAGCCGACGAAGCTGCTGGTCATCAATATTGACCGCAAATACAATCTCGTCATCTGCAAGTCCCGCGTCGCAGGCGTATTGCTGGAAATCGTTTAATGTTGTGGCGGGAAAACTGCCGGCGATAACCAGCTGGTAATTGCTGCGAAAGGCTTTCTCGATCCCGGCGAAGGCTGCAATCAGGTTTTTATGGTTCTTGCGAATGTCGCCCCCACTAACATAAAGCAGGAAGGGGCGGTTCAATTGGGTAGGTAGATCTGCCTCGATCGGAACTGCGGAGCCAAAGTCTTTATCGATTGCAGCACCTATTGTAACAATATGGCGAGCTGGAAATTTTATCAAACGACGCGCATCTTCAGCGCTCGTGTCGGAAATAGCCATCAGCAAATCACACTGGGACAAAAATCTAAGTTGGCGAGTATAATGATGCTTATGAGCTTCTGAGTTTAAGTAGTTTTCATGATACAGAAGAGGAATGAGGTCATATAAAATTATCGCCACTCTAAAATCACGGTCGGCTGGAACGAGAGCTACGGCATCGTCGCCCAGCCCTTCGAAAATGCTGGTCAGCAACACCCAATCGGGCTGCAACGATCTGACTGTTGTCTCCCAGACAATTTCCGCTAACTCTCGACGAGCGGCATTAGCTGGGTCGAGGTTATTAAAAGGAGATTGCGCAAACCATACCCTTTGGTTCCCGAGCTTGAAGTCCCCATGAAACTCATCACAGAGTTCCTGCTGACCCGGCAGCATCCCATTAAATAGCAAAAACACGTCGTGATTGGCAGAATGCCGAAGAAACTCACGCACCATTGAGCGTGTATAGCGGCCAATCCCGCGATCGCGGCTTGCTCCTTGGGCACCTTGCATGTCGATAACAATACGCATTTTGTTTTTTGGCTCCAATTAGGACTTAATGGCCGCGGTTAAACTCGAGCGCCAGTCGCTGCTATCCGCAGCAATTTTTTGACTGATATTGATTGAAGAACTGCCACCCCTCAGCTGAAGTTGCTGGACATTATGGTGGAGCGAGTCGATCGAACCATCTAACTCATGTAGCAGATGGTTAATGTGCAGGAACCGAAGGGCTGCACGTCTTGCCTCCAAAGCCTGCTGGTTCTCCAATGCACGCAGTGGACGCTGAACTATGCTATCGCCCTCGCGACGGGTAACCCACCGGATTAGAAGGCCAAAAAATGGCCGAGACGCGTTTCGATGACGACGCAGAGCGCGATCCAAACCTGCAATTCCAGGGTCGTGATTACGTCCCTCCTGCGAGTTGCGCAGTTGGCGCAGGATGGACAATTTTGCGACCCCGGAGCGCAGTCGCGCCAAGTAATAGGCCTCACCTTCTGGATCGGGTTGTCGTCCCAGTATGGTAACGAAGGCGCAGCGGACGAAATCGAGGTCAGCAAAAGCGCAGAGATTGGCTAGAGACTCCGCTCGATGATAAGGGTCGCGCATATCCACGTCAAAGATGCTCATGTTTATATCCCGTGGTTCGGTGTTGTGAGATAATGTTGTATAACTGTCGGACTGATATTCGGCAGTGAGGTAAGGTAAATTGAGGCTCGGCCATTCATCCAGTTCGTGGCGCATAGCTCTTAAATGGCGGCGAGCTGAAGGTCTGATTGCTAAGATAATCGAGGATGTTAAAAACTCGGCGGCCTCGCTAATTATCTTCTTAGCGCCCTGAAGGCTGCGGTTGCGCTCGGAGAGTTCATGATGGAACTCTGCCATCCTCTCCTCTCCGGCTCGTCGTTCGGCTGCCAAATCATCCTGCAGCGCGATGACCAGCGCCTGGCTAATTTCATATTGTGAACGCAGCAACTGCTCAGACACTTCGAATTGTGCAACCTCAATCGCACGGTCCTGCATGGCTCGCTCTAGATCGCCGCGCTCTAATGTTAAACTGGCGTTATCTAAGCGCACATCAGCCAAAAGCTTTTCAATGGCCTCAAAGTCGGCCTTTTGCGATGCAAGCTTATCGTAAAATGCACCAGCTTCACTAACTAAACGATCACGCTCTTGACTGATTGCGTCCGCCGTTGCAGCTAAGCTTGCAACCTCGATCGCTCGGGCCTGCATGGATCGTTCGAGATCGCCGCGCTCAGCTGTCAAACTGGCATTATCTAAACGTACATCAGCCAAAAGCTGTTCAATGGCCTCATAGTCGGCCTTTTGCGAGGCAAGCTTATCGTAAAATGCACCAGCTTCACTGACTAAGCGATCACGCTCTTGACTGATTGCGTCCGCCGTTGCAGCTAAGCTTGCAACCTCGATCGCACGGTCCTGCATGGCTCGCTCTAGATCGCCGCGCTCTAATGTTAAACTGGCGTTATCTAAGCGCACATCAGCCAAAAGCTGTTCAATGGCCTCAAAGTCGGCCTTTTGCGATGCAAGCTTATCGTAAAATGCACCAGCTTCACTAACTAAACGATCACGCTCTTGGCTGATTGCGTCCGCCGTTGCAGTTAAACGCGCAACCTCAATCGCACGGTCCTGCATGGCTCGCTCGAGATCGCCGCGCTCTAATGTTAAACTGGCGTTATCTAATGCAAGGCTCTCGGCGCGCATCGCTGCTTCTTGCAGCTCTTTCTGCAGTGCGTAAGCGGCCGCGTGGCCGGCCTCGACCTGCTCATGTGCTGCGGTTAACAACTGCTCAAAAGCATCACGATCGACGGCCGCCTGCGCTTCGCAATTTGTCATTGCCGCTATCAGACGGTCTCGTTCGGTGCGCCATTCGCCAACCAAGGCGCGACTGCTGAAGTGACGCTCTGTTACGTTGAAACTGTCAAAAATGTTAGGATTGGCTATGAATGCAGCGTCAAGCTCACAGTGCGCGTCAGAAACAAAAAAGCGGCTCAATCCATCAAACGTAACTTCATGATAACCGAGTTCATGGACGAGATCAAGCCACTCACACTGCGTTTGGATCTGGGAGTTGGGTTCTGTGCTCTCTATCACCAGCACCCATGGCCTAACGAATGATTGCCCCCAACTACTCAATACTTTTCGTTCGAAACCCTCCACATCAATCTTGAGCCAGTGTAGGTCGGGGCCTGCAGCCAAATCAAGCAGCTCAGCTAACGCAATTACGGGAGCTGTACTAACTTCGCAGACATGACCCGCCGCGCGGTGGCGATCCGCAAATTCTTCAACACAGGTTGAAAGACCGGTATCAGGGAACTCGTAGAAAGTGACAAAACCTGGCTCATCGGCGACAACGGCCTGGATTACAATCTCGTCAGGACGGTCTTTTCGCAAGGCATCTGCACAAGTTACCGACGGATCGACATGTACACCGCGCCAACCGGCCAGGTAGAAAGCCTTGCTGACCGAATCTGCGATTGGATCGCAGGCGCCAATATCGAGATAGCAGCCCTCTTTTATATGCCCAAGGGCCCGCCAAAGTAGGACGTCTTCGTAATTTTGAGCATATGATAACCTGATAGGGTTGACAGGCTCCAAATCTCTACTCCCACTTCGTTTGATTGAACTAACTCGAGATCGCTTTGCGGAAATATTCAATTGTCTCATCTAGCCCGTCGTCAAGGTTAACCTTAGGTTCCCAGTTCAGCTTTGATTTTGCGAGACTGATGTCTGGCTGACGCTGTTTAGGATCGTCTTGCGGCAATGACATAAACACGGTCTTAGACTTGCCACCGATCTTGCTTATCACTTTCTCCGCCAATTCGATCATTGTAAACTCATTGGGATTGCCAATGTTAATCGGGTCACCAAATTCCGGTTCAGTCTGCATTGCTAAATAAATGACTTCGATCAAGTCAGAAACATAACAGAATGATCGGGTTTGGAGACCATCACCATAAATCGTAATATCTTCCCCTCTAAGCGCCTGGACGATGAAATTGCTGATTACCCGACCATCGTTTACGTTCATCCGCGGACCGTAAGTGTTGAAGATGCGAACCAGCTTGGTGTCTAGGCCAAACTGCCTACGATAGTCCATGAACAGGGTCTCGGCTGCGCGCTTGCCTTCATCGTAACAGCTCCGGATACCAATCGGATTTACATTTCCCCAGTAGCTCTCAGGCTGGGGATGAATCGAGGGGTCGCCATAGACTTCCGAGGTGGATGCCTGAAGGACCCGGGCATTGGAAATGCGAGCCAGATCAAGTACGTTTAATGCTCCTAGGATGCTGGTCTTTAGCGTACGAACTGGATTGTGCTGATACTGGGGCGGGGAGGCTGGACAAGCCAAATTGTAGATCTCATCCGCTTGGATATCCAGTGGCTGGGTCACATCGTGACGTAGGAATTCAAATGCCAGCCGGTTGTGATTGGCCAAATGTCTTATGTTGTTTTTACTTCCAGTTAGGAGATTATCTACGCAGACCACGTCATGACCCTGAGACAGCAGGTGGTCTATCAGATGGGAGCCCAAGAACCCTGCGCCGCCAGTGACCAATGAACGAGTGTAGTTGAAATAGGGGGCCATGTTGGTTAATTTCTCCGAAAAAATGATAATATTGGCGCTATTTCGCTGGAAAAATCGGCGCCGCCTTAGTCAAACCTAATCCTTCGATTAAGGTTAACTAACCGGTCTACAGTCTTTATCGATTTAAGCATTTCAGCATCAAAGTCCATAGAAAGTGCAAGCGCTCGGCCGGCCGAACCAATCCTTTGAGCGTCAGAGGGATTGGAACGCAGCCAATGCAGTTGCTCAACTAGGTCCGCAAGATCCGCGCGAACCGGAACGTAGTGCTCCCAAGGCTTGAGCTGGTCATAGTACCATTGCCGCCAGCTTAATTCAGATGTCACTTTGAGGACTGGCGAGCCAGTCAGAAGCTTGAGAAAAAAGCCGCTCCAAGTGCTGGTGTTACCATCTATGTCAATCTGGTAACGGTAATTCAAAATCTCCGCCTGGTCCTCTTCCTGTCCGATTAGGTCTTCGGCCTCATAGTATGCGCGGTTTCCGGCTTCATTCGCGGTCTGCTCTATGCGCGTTATCCGTGCATCAATTAAGCCTGAATGGGCCCGTGCCAGTCGACAAAGCGCCACTCGCGGCGCATCATGTAAGGAGTTATAGCGCCATACGCCAGTGTCAGTTCCGCGCCAATAAAGCTGATCACGACGGGTTATCCAAGGAACCTCGCCATAGGCACCCCGTTCGTTTTCGTAGCCCCGCGTGCTTACAAAATAGGGGTCGGGAATTAGGAAGTCCGGAACGATCGAACAGAAGCTTAGAACCCTAGAGCAGAGACCCTCATCGCCCAGAGACACTTGAAAATTTCCATAAAGTTCAGCAGTCTCAAAGTACGGTAGCAGCAGCGGCATCAGGGCATTTATCCGAGTGCCGTAAACTTCTGGCAGTCCTGCAGGGATGGCACATTTCACTTTCTCCGGCGTGAGCATGAACAACGCGACTTCATTGTCCAAATGGCTTGGTCCCATTTTCCGGCTAAATTCGAGTGTGACTGCAATCTGTCGTTGGGACGGTCGGTGGATAAATGACACTAGTTGAGGGATAATGCCGCCGGAGGCCGAAGCTTGGTCCCATAGGCCATTAGGCCCAAAAAGTGGTGCCTTTTCGGAGGTGATGTCCATAATTGCAGATTACTCTGGCAGAAGCTTGGTGTTGCGCCAGCCATGGACCCCGTCCACTGCCACTAACATCGGCGTGTGGCTGATATGATATGTCGCCGGTCGATCAATTTCTAGTTTCCAACCGGCCTTGGGAAGCAGGTCAAACAGCCGCCCTTCGATTTCGCGTGAATGGGTTCCGATCACCATATACGCCACCTTACTATTTAGAGTAGATAGCGCGGCTTCGACTAAATCGGCTTCACCGCCTTGGATGTCCATATGCAGCAGATCGATGCGGCCGCTGGGGGGCACCATTGCACTTAGCGGAACCATCGGAAGAATTTCATAAGAACCTGATTTGATCGCCTGATCTTGTTCCGCCACGGTTGCTCCGAATACAGGCGCAAGTCCCCAATTATTGCCGCCCTGTCTTGGAAATAGCGCAACACCTTCGTCTGCTGCCGCTATTCCATGATACAGCACATACTCTGAGGGCGTAAAACCATTTGTTGCCATCGCCTCGTGAGCGAAACTAAGGTGGTCAGCGTCGCCTTCCACTCCAGCCAGTGTAATAGATTTGCCTGCACTTCGTGCAGCCGCTCCAGCAATATTCATCCAGCAACCCCAGCCGCATCCGAGTTCGACCGCGCAAAACTTTTTGCCTGCCAATTCTACGGCTCTCAGTGCAGCCCCAAACTCAGCAATATCCGCATGCCAGTTAGCGGGGATTGTGTCGAGTTCGACACCTTCCCGGAGAATGTTCGGAAATAGCTTCGTCGCAATTGCTACACCGAAATAGTTAGTGAAGTGCCCTGGCAATAATTCCCGGTCAGGCTTCTCATATTTTCGGATCAGTGCAATCGGGTCAAACGTAGCATCATAATGCCAGAAGCGACTTTCCATATATCATTGCCTTCAAGTTGTTTATATCTTTTGCCTCTAGCGGTAATGTAATAACCGAAAATTTCATTCATTGTTATAAAAATCAAAGGCCTCGTCCATGTCATTGAAATTATAGAGAGCACCATTCTTAATTACGGCGAGACGATCGCAGTGAGCGCGCACATAATTGGGGTCATGCGAAACAATAATCTTGGCATTGTGACGACGCTTCTCGAACAATTCGGTATGGCACTTCTGGTGGAAACGGCTATCTCCCACAGCCATAATTTCGTCGATAAGGAAGCAATCGAAATTGATTACCATCGACATCGCAAAGGCCAGTCGCGACATCATACCTGACGAGTAGGTGTTTACGGGTTCGCGAAAGTAGCTGCCCAGTTCAGTGAAATTTTCAGCGAACTTAATGTGCTCGCGCCAATCCTGACCGTAAATGCGGCAGACAAAACGGAGGTTATCGAGGCCGGTAAGCGAACCTTGGAACCCACCCGAAAAGGCCAGCGGCCAAGATACACTCATTGTTCGCCTAACGGTGCCACTGTCAGGAGCCTCCGCTCCGCTAAGGAGCCGGATCAACGTCGACTTGCCAGCACCATTGCGGCCTAGAATGCCAACCTGTTCTCCGCGCATAATACGAAAATTCACCCCGGACAGGATTGTTGCCCTTCCATGGCTTGTCGCATAACTACGCGACACCTCGTTGAGCTCAATCATCCCGTCGTAACCTCGCGCGCCACCCGTCGGAGAATAAAAAGTCCAAGAAGCGTCAGTATTGAAGAGAAACTTATGATGTACCATGGGTTATAATAGCTAACGACCTGCGATCCAAAGTATCCTTCGCGCAGCATTTCGATACCGTGAACCATTGGCACAAACATTATCACTTCGCGCGCAGCTGGTGGCAGCACAGACACCAAGAAACCCGATCCCGACAAAGGGAAAAGAATATACGAAAAAGGGTGCCAGATCTTGTCCACGACCTCAGAGAAGAAGGCAATGGCTCCAACAAAAATTGCGAGGGCGGCACCAAACCAGGCCAACAGAAACCACGCAACTATGACCATAAGCACATCCTCTGGCGGATCAAGGAGACCAGCGCTGATGTAAAAAAGCGAGAGAACTAACAACGAGATTGTTGCACCGGCTGCCTCTAAGACGATCCGAGTTATAAACAGATCGATTACCTTCACGCGGCGATGAGCCAGTAAACCACGGTTGGGTTCGATTGCTTGGATACAACGCGCTGGCATATTGCGCCAAAGAAGTACACTCGAGTAGCCAGTCAATGCAAAAGCGATAATTGGCAGCGAGGAGCCATGGTTAGCACCGGCTAAGTACCAAAGCGCAGTGATGCCAATGGTGAATAGCATCGGCTCAACGAATAGCCAAAGAAAGCCAATATTGTGCCGACCAAACCTGGTGAGCACCTCGCGCATCAGTAGGGCTCCAATCACCCGGCGCTGGATTGTCCACCCTCTTGATATGTCGGCGAAGGAAGCCATTGCTCGGCGGTACATGTGAACGCTCCTTAGTCTTGATGTTCGCGCACACCCGACAGCAGCATCGAGAGCACGCCCCAAGCGATCAGGCCAAGCGCGAGCGTTGCCAAGATCCCTCGCATACGACGCGGCTCGCGGGCATCATCAGGCAAGTTGGGCTGGACAATCCGTTCAACGTAGACCTGCTTGCGGCGGGCCTCGTTCTTTGCTTCGTTGAGTGAAGCCATTGCAGCAGTTAGCTGGCGGTCTGCAGACAGACTTTCCAGTTGCAGCCGCTGATAGCGACCTGCGACGCTTGACAGCGACGCTGGATTACCCGCCACTTGTCCGAGCTGGATCTCGATTTCGCGCCCAAGCTCACGCACCCGGGTATTAAGCACCGGTATTTGATAGTTTTGGGGTGTAAAGGCTCGCAGTTCCGTAAGACGCGTCTTTGTACCTATAAGTTCATCTTGCAATTTCGAGATCATCTGTAGCTGAACCTGCGCCTGCTTTTCAGGATCTACTACTCCCTTAGCGTTGCGGAAATTCGAAAGTTCCAGCGCCGCTGCTGTGGCCTTGTCAGAAGCCTCGTCAGCTTCCTTTTGGGCAAAACGAATAAGATCTGCTCGAGCGCGCTCGTTAAGGCGGTTAACCAATTGTTCTGACATTTCGAGTAAACGTTCGTTGATTTCGCGCGCGTCCTCCGGAGTATATGCACGAACAGTCAGCTTGGTAATTGTAGAAGCAGGATCCGCCTCGACACGCACATGATTTCGTAAATAGCTGTAAAGTTCTTCAAAGGTGCCATTCCATCCGAACGGGTTAAAGCGGTCAAAAATCGAAATGTCGTCGCTTCCATATGCCTTGGCAACGGCATTTCCTCGGTTCAACGCTCGCAGCGCGTCCCGAGACTGCAAAAACTGTTGGGCGGCAAGATTTTCGTCGCCCGCGCTGCCTATCCCGGTCGAACGCAGCAGCACACCCAAACCTGTTGTAGCCTGCTTTTCTGTACTGCGGACAGCAAATTGAGATTCCGATAGGTATACATCCGAAGCAAAAATCCCGAAATAGAGCAATGATGCCAACAGCGGTGCTATAACGGTTGCCACGAATAACGTACCGGCCTGCTTGACGTAATCCCAGGCAGCCTTCATCAATGAAAATCCTACTTTAAGTCACGGATCGTGACGCATTCATAATATGACCCTCTAATAGATAATTCTTTTCGGGCAAGATTATATTTTCGGTTTTGAATGCGGGACCGACCCCTGAGCTCCAAGCCTACTGATTACAAGCTGAAGATCGGGGGTCCCGCGATTGCGTAGCTGACAGGAAGGCGTGCGCGCATCCGTCATGGTGTGTGTGGATGCCTCGCCTTTCCATGATTTTGACAAAGAAGTGCGCGCTGCTGTCTTTTTTAGACCGCTTCGTTGTTTAAGGTATTGCAACTTGCAGCCGGATTTAGAGCTGATTAAGGCGCCTGCGTTAGTCGACCTGCGTAATCTCTGCCAACCAGCGGCAGTGCGCAGCCACGGATTCCAATATGTATGCTCGGGCGGATTTAAATTTTTAATTGCCAAACCTAGGCATGTCACTTACCAGCCCCCGATTTTGCACGGAAATTCTATTTATTTTAATAGGTAACACTCGTTTGACCACTCCTTGTTTATACGTAGATGTGTCGATTATTAGACGTGAGAACGCCGGCACAGGCATTCAGCGCGTTGTGCGGGCAATTTGGAATGTCCTTCAACAAAACATGGATGCCGAGTTTGAACTCGTCCCAGTTGCTGGCTCTCCGACAAAGGGATATCGCCGTATCCGCGATAATTTTTTAGAGCGCCCCCTGCGACGCTTACCCATCCCGTGGATGCGGGCCCGGCTAACTCCTAAAAGCGGAGATGTGTTTCTGGGGCTCGATTTATCCACACGAGTAGTAACTCGCAACAAAGGCCAGCTTGCGCGTTGGCGCAGGCGGGGAGTGAAAGTGGTATTCATAGTCTACGATCTGCTCCCGGCTCTTAGGCCGGATTGGTTCGACGAACGTGCTACAGACTATTACCGAGCCTGGCTGAACCTGATAACTATTGAGGCCGACCACCTCGCTTGCATATCTCATACGGTCGCCAACGATCTGGTGGATTGGATGGACGCGCTTAAAATAAAAGGGCCTCAAGTGACAACCTTGCGGCTAGGTGCTGCGATAAGCGCAAGCGCACCTTCGGTTGGATTGCCCCAGCATTATTGCAAAACTTTGGCATGGGTCCAAGCGGCGACGTGCGTTATGGTGGTCGGCACTGTTGAGCCGCGTAAAGGCTACGATCAGGTTCTAGCAGCTTTCGAAGAGCTGTGGGACCAACCGAAGGCAGGCGAAGATTTCAGGCTGCTGATCGTTGGGCGCCCTGGTTGGATGACCAATGCGCTTCAGCAGCGCTTGCGCACTCACCGCCTTTACGGGGATCGGTTGCTTTGGATTGACGATGCAAGCGATGAATATTTGGAGCTTATGTACGGCGCCTGCTGGGGCCTACTTATGGCATCGCATGGTGAGGGCTTTGGCTTGCCATTGCTTGAAGCGGCGGCCCATCGTAAGCCTGTACTGGCAAGAGACCTGCCAATATTTAGAGAAATTGGACCGGCTGGGGTCGTCTATTTCGAAGGTGAAACCGCCCCCGAGCTCGCGAAAGCACTGCGACAGTGGCGCCGAAGTAGCAAACCGGTCCTTATAGCTGCGGCAGACCTGTGCTGGAGCAATACAGTGGAGGATTTGGAAAGTTTGCTGGCAAGCCTCAAATCTACCAAAGATCGCTGAGACGTTTTGAAGGATGAGCGCTAGTTTGTTTTTCGGCCTTTATCTTCGGCATCAAATCTGGGCCATTGGTGTTGATGGGGAACAATCAGGCAGGTTGGTACGGCTCTACCGAACTGGTCGTTATCGTCAATATCCCCCGCATGCCAATGCCGCCCCCATGTCCCTAACTGAACCCTGTAGAAAATGTCTGGCAGTTTAGGGCCACAACCGCATCTTCAAATCCCATGGCGATGTCATCGTTCACTACTGCTTCGCCGGGAACAAGCTCGTCGAGTATCCCTAGAAAATCATGCCCATTGGTGTATGTCAAGGGACCTATGAGTTCTAATAAATTGGACTTGATGTTAGCCCCCAGCCAGACTTACGATAAGGAGTAATTTGATCGCAGCAAATCATCGCGCCAATTCTAGCCACCGCCTTTCGGCTTCTTCATGTGTCAGCGAGCTAGGCTCGATATCGTAGCCAAGAGCCTGAAATACCCCGCTGTGACGCGAAAAGATTTTCTCCGCGATATCTGTTGGGATCAACTCCCGCCAAATACCTGGACGTCCTTGCCAGCCATGCCGGTTCGGAAGAGCTTGAAAGTTCTCTATCGAATTCATTGGCAAGGCGTTCTTGATTAGCTGCGAATCAACTTTTAAAAAATCAGCAACACGTTCAAGTTCAGAGTTCGTCTCCAACACTAAGTCCTCATATCGGATCTTCAAAGCATCTTTATCATGCCACCACTGATAGCTTACAGATAGAAGATTTTCATACCCGAAACTCGTCGCATAATCTATGAAGCACTGCGAACACGGGCTGCTTATATTTAAATTGTCAGGTAAAGCGCAATTGCCTTCTAGCCATCTTTTGGTCTCCGGCTCATATTTGACGAAGTGCAGGACGGAAAGCAAAACATCAAGGGGGTGCCGCGCAAGTGTAATTACGGAAAAATTGTGCTCTGCCAGAAAATTTTGAAAATTAGGCTCCCTATACCAATGCACCTGCAACGCGCATTGTTCTGGAACTTGCGCGACATCTAGATAATTATGCACTGCAGTGTCATTTAGACCCAGGCCATCCACCAGGAGGCGGCGCAGCCAAGTGTTACCGCTTCTTGGTGAACTGACTATGACGATTTTCATGCTTCATGGATGAAGGATTTCATATCAAATCTCAACCTCTTTCCTTCGCCCTTGCGCGACTTATACCAAATCTTGTTGTTGGCTCATTTTTGGAATCCCGTTCTGCTAAGTTTTGGACCTAATTGATCCAGTATTTGATGGCGAAGATATGTAGAATGGCAAGAAGTTTTGTGCGTATTTTCGACGCGTGTTAAGAGAATATACTCTCGATATAGATATCGGAAAAATAATATAAATTTAGATAGCCTTAATCATTTAAATTAAAAAATTTTCAGATTTTATAAAGTAGAAAAACAAAGGACTACGTTTATATATAGAAAATTTTTATGATATAAAATTGTAACTTGATCGATGAGAAATTTTATTGTTAGAGGAATTTTATAAGCTGGCTAACTTTATTGACCGATCATGGATCAGATGCTCCATGGGGGTATCGGCCATATTGCTCTGTGCCGCAAGAATAAGGATCTTGAACATTGCCGGGCAGTAATAGGGCGGCCTGCAGCCCTTAACCATCCGAATTAACCCGCGTATTGTCCAGGATCATGCGGAAGCCTTCAAAATCAACAGTCCGGAGCAGTTCCTCGAGCGGATCGTCATTGACCGAACGCCGCTTCCAATTATCCGATAAACCGAACACTCCTGACTGCTTCATGACCGCATCCTAATGAGCATAATGAACCAGTTAATAGCTTAAAAAGCGAGAGGTTTTGGGATGAGGCAGTGGATGAAGACGGGGACGACCAGTAAAGCTAGCCCATTGGTCAGCGGCGCCCGACGCTGACATAATTGAACCCAGCGGCCTGCGCTTCTTCGGTGCGGTATATGTTGCGCAAATCCACAAGAACATCGCCCGCCATCGCGGCGTGCAGTTTCTTGAGGTCAAGCGCACGATATGCGTCCCATTCGGTAATCAAGGCCACCGCATGTGCATCTTGCGCGGCATCATAGGCACTGCTGGCCATGATGACATCGGGAAGGATTTTTGCGGCCTCCTCCATGCCTTCGGGGTCATGCGCATGCACAATTGCGCCGGCATCAAGCAAGGTCTGAACAATCGCAATGGACGGCGCATCGCGCATATCATCTGTATTGGGTTTGAACGTCAGGCCAAGCAGACCAATTTTCAGGCCCCGCACATCACCGCCCAGTGCGGTGATGATCTTGCGGCCCATAGCGCGCTTTCTAAGGTCATTGGCCTGCACGACAGCCTCAACTATCCGAACGGGCGTTTCATGATCCTGAGCGGTCTTGAGGAGCGCTAGCGTGTCCTTTGGAAAGCAACTGCCGCCATAGCCAGGACCAGCGTGTAAGAACTTTGACCCGATGCGGTTATCAAGGCCGATGCCGCGCGATACGTCTTGCACATTGGCGCCCAGTTTCTCGCACAGATCTGCCATTTCATTGATAAAGGTGATCTTCGTCGCCAAAAATGCGTTTGCGGCATATTTGATCAACTCGGACGATCGGCGGCTCGTGAACAATAAAGGCGATTCGTTGAGAAACAACAGACGATACACAGCGCGCATGACGTCGCGCGCCCATTCAACATCGCTGCCTACGACGATGCGGTCGGGACGTTTGAAATCACCAATGGCAGCACCTTCGCGCAAGAATTCGGGGTTTGATACGACTGCAAACTCAAGCTGTGGGTTGGTTTCGCGAATGATGCGTTCAACTTCGTCGCCAGTGCCCACAGGAACGGTAGATTTGGTCACGACAACCGTGCGCGGATCAATAGCGCTGGCCAGTTCCTCGGCAGCGGCGTACACATAGCTCAGATCCGCATGGCCATCGCCGCGGCGCGACGGCGTGCCAACGGCTATGAAAACAGCGTCGCATCCTTTGACCGACCGCAGTACATCCGTTGAAAAGCTTAGCCGTCCAGCGTCTACGTTGGTTTTAACCAATGCGTCCAAGCCGGGCTCGTAAATCGGCATGATGTTCGCGTTCAGCCGGTCGATCTTTGCCGCATCCTTGTCCACGCAGACAACTTCATGTCCGAAATCCGCAAAGCACGCACCAGACACAAGGCCGACATAGCCCGAACCGATCATTGCAATTTTCATTGGAAGGTCACCCCCCTTACGAAACCGAGTAAAACGTGGTGCCGACTAGGCTGTGACGCCAACCATTGCAAGTCTTGGCAGCGGCGCCGGACCTAATTTCAACACCGTGAAGTGAAGCCCGCTGTCGACCACCAAGCGGATGACGCGGTGCAGTTCCAATTGCAACAGACCGAAATCACGCGCCGGGTCGGCATCCATTTCCTTAGCCAGCCCCTCCGAATACAGACCCCAGCCTTCGGTGTAAGCCTTTACACCGCCAAATTTACAGAAAGCGGGGTCGCCTTTCAATTTGGTCTGGATCGCGTACTGCAAACGGTGGCCCAGAATACCTTCGTGGTAAAACAGCGCCAGAGCAGGAACGCGCCGAATTACTTCGCGGCGCGATTCGGTTCGAACATCGTTAATAAAAGCGCCGCAGACTATATCGGTCGGATGGACGTTTCGGTTCCCTATAGCCACTGGCGGCTTTGCATAACGGATAAACTCGGCGGGCGCGCATTAGAGATGGCGGAAGCACTATGGCAGAGCCGCCGACATGGCGCGCTCGTCGGTCGTCCTTGGACCTAGGCGGGCCTGATGTGGTAGTCGGTCTATAGCGACTTTGGACCAAGCGGCGTCGACATGATGCTCGAACGTCACGGGGGGAAATGCCGTGCCTTTAGACAATGAATTCTATGGCTTTGGTCCTATCCGGCCGGTTCGTGTGGCCCACATCGGAAGTGTGGATCGCTTTTGTTCGAAAACCGAGTCGTACCCCTGCACCTCATAATGCGTTAGCTCGGTTCCCTCGATTTTCCTGATTAGGCTTCCGATGCTTGCATCGTGACGATGCTCCCCGAAGGAAATATGGTTCGGCGCTTTAGAAGGGCTATCATCGGAATACCGATAGTTGTCTTCCACCGAAATATCGCACCACTTCTGCATAATACCGATGTTTCTCTGCGTCGGCATCAAAATGAAAAGCCCTCCAGCTATCTGCGTTGTTAGCATGACGGCACTATTATTTTCGACGCCGAGGCGACGGGCTAAGTCAGCTTTTGTCCAATGAGCTTCGGTGTGCGTGTTTGAAAATGACAACATTTTGTAATTCGAACAGCGGACGATATCGAGATACTCTAACATACGATCGCGACCGGCCGCATTGATGGTAAAGCCGACATCACTGTAAACTATGATGTCATCTGGATCAGATTTCATCATCGCCATCAACACGATCTTTGGTTTCCAGATCCAGTAACCAAAACCCTGTTTTCGCTGGCGCATAAATTCGCCGTGAGCTGCTCGGTAGTGAGGCGGCAACGAGGCAAAGTCGTAAATATCGATTGTGTCGTATAAATTGATTGCTTCAGCTTCCACTCGAAAGTCCGCGCCCCTGCCGGCGAACGCTCCATCCGCAAAAGATACTAACCGCAACGCCATCAAGAAGTTTTCCTACCGGAACGCAAAAGACACTCCCTAACACGCGAGCATTCGGTTGGTATTCGGGCACGAGAGCGCGGAGCAACCGGGAAAACACAACGGTTCAAATCTTCTACACTCTCTAAAAGGCAACAAGCGCCGTTGCATCGCTTGAAAAAGTGATCTTGACTTTATCGGATATGACTACGCACTCGCCCTTTCCCGCGGCCTCTCCACCTATTTGGACCTGCCCTGACAGCGGAATAATCCAGATATTCCCTGAAGGTGGCAGCGCCAGTACATCGTGCATGTCGCTAACATACCAAAGTTGAAAATATGGGCCGCCGACAAGCTGCGTTCCAAGCCCCGCGTGTCCAGACCGAGCGTCCGTATATGGTGTCGCAGATGATACCGCCACTCCGTCGTCCAGATGCAGCTCGCGATCGCGACCGTAATCATACAGGCGATAGGTGATGTCCGCATATTGTTGAACTTCGACAAGAGTTATCCCGGCACCAATGGCGTGGACGGTACCGGCGGGAATATAGAAATAGTCTCCCGCAGAGACTTTTTTCCAGTCCATCAACCCTTCAATCTCACCTGAAAGCGACGCCGCGTGCAGTTCTTCGCCGCTGAGCGGGCGCTTCGTCCCAACTCCAATTACCGCACCCGGCTCTGCGTCCACAACGTACCAACACTCCTCTTTGCCTGAGGGCATGCCGCGTGCCTGTGCCTGCGCGTCGTCAGGATGTACCTGAATGGAGAGCCTCTCGGACGTAAAAAGCCATTTCACCAAAATCGGCAAGGGCGCTTCGGTCTCGGCAATATACCAAATTTCGCCAACACGTTGGCCGCTCAGGGCGCCGAATTCGGGTGGAATGTCCGTTCGACCCCAAGGTTTGTCAACCAAATGCTTTGTTAACTTCATGCTGAGATGCATAGCAGAGCCTGCCCGCTTCTGCACCAGATAAATTTCGCAGGCGGCGTTTCACGAATGAAAAAAGTCGGTTGCCACTGCCTGCCTGAAACGCCTGCACCCGACATTGGAAAGTATAACCTTTTTGCGTTTGACGGATCACGCAACATCGGCAATATGGTGATATTCTACCTTTTCCCGACAGCTAGAAAACTCGTGACTATAACTCCTGTGATTTTATCGGGCGGCGGCGGTACGCGGCTTTGGCCCTTATCGACACCGGCAACCCCCAAGCAGTTCTTGGCGCTGACAGGTACGCGCACAATGTTCCAGCTGACGGTTTTGCGTGTAATGGACCGCCGACGTTTTGCAGCACCTCTGATCGTCGCTAACGCGGCACATGCCAATATCGTGCGTGATCAATTGGCCGAAATTGGGGTAACTGAAGCAACGCTTTTGCTTGAACCCTGTGCCCGCAACACCGCGCCAGCCATCGCAATGGCAGCGCTCGTCTTGGACGCACCAGATAGCTTCATGCTGGTCATGCCGAGCGACCATGTTATCGCCGACGAAGCCGCATTTCACGCCGCAACGGACGCACTTTTGCCGCAAGTTCAAGAGGGCTGGCTGGCCGCTTACGGGATCAATCCGACGGGGCCTGAGACAGGATATGGCTATATCCAAATGGACGCCGAGATTGGGGCGGGCGTTCATGACGTAAAGCGCTTTGTCGAAAAGCCGGATGCCACGCGTGCTGCGGCCATGATCGAAAGCGGTGACCATGTCTGGAATGGCGGCATATTCCTGTTTCGCGCAGATGCCTATTTGGACGCCGTAAAGCAGTTTGCGCCTTCGATGGACACAGCGGTTCGTCACGCTATCTCCAAAGCAGAGCGTATTGGCGATCACTGGCATCCCGACGCAGCCAGCTTTGCGGCCTGTCCCTCGGACAGCATCGATTACGCGATTATGGAAAAGGCACCGAAAGTCGCAGTTGCGCCGGTGAGTATGGGCTGGTCAGATGTCGGCAGCTGGGATGCGTTGCACGAAATTGGTCATAGGGACGCGGACGGCAATGTTACCTCGGGAGCCATTCGCATGAATAACAGCCACGGCAACCTTATTCACGCGCACGGCATCCGCGTTTCGGTGCATGGCATTGATGACTTGCTCATTGTTGCAAACGGCAATGAAGTGATGATCCTGCCGCGCGGCAGTAGCCAAAAAGTGCGCGATTTCGCAGGTGATATGCCGCTCAGTGCGGCTAAGCCAGTCGCCGGCTAAAAATAACGGCAGTCTTCGGCATTGCGTCCCTATGCCCGAGGATATAAGCGTCAATCTGCGCATTATCGTCATCTCAACGGGTTTGGGGCACAAAGTCGCTGCCGGACATCAGCGGGCAGGTTTTTAAGACCCTCAGCACAAACATATTGGGTGGCATGCTAAATTGCTGTAGCCTCATCGTATGAAAAAGTCCCCCTATGTCTAATATCACCGCAGCTTCGCCGCCCTCGTCAATTCATTGGCTCAAGGTTATGGCTGCTGCTGCAGCCTTAGTCGCCCCGCTATCATTCCCCAACGCGGCGCACGCGATGGAAGATATTGCCTTAGTCGATTTCGAATTGACCGACAGTCCAATGTCTTCCGATCCAGTTAATGTTGTCTCGGGCGGCCTGCTAACAGCCCTGGATCCTGAGCCAGCGGATGACACTGACAAGCGTAGTTGGAGCGGGCCCTTACAGGGCGAGCCTCAATTACCGAGTGGTGGAGACTACCGGTTCAATTCGGATGTCCCGCCGCGAGCCTACGCCTCATTTGGCGAAGATGTTAAGGCTATCAAGTGGGAATTTGCCGCGGTGGCGGGCTACTATACCGCAATAAATGCACCCAAGCTGCTCAAAGATCCCCGCTGGCCAACAACACAGAAAGAGGGCTGGTTCGGTCACTCAACCCAAAACCTTGGGGTCGACAAACTCGCACACGCCTACTCCAGTTATATCATAAGTGAACTGCTCTACGGTCGGATTAAGCGTAAAGTCGGCAGCGCACCGGGAATAGAGCTTACCGCGGCCGCCTTGGCGTCAGGCATAATGTTGTGGTCAGAAGTTTTTGACAGCATTGAACCGAGCGGCGGTTGGTCTTGGGAAGATGTTACATTCAATTCTCTTGGGGCAGGTTTTTCAGTCATGCGCAATTCAGTGCCTGGCTTGGAAGATAAGCTTGATTTTCGTCTCCTGATCGAACCGAACGAGGATATCTACACAGTCAAGGGTAAGGAACATTTTCGACAGCAGCGCTATCTTTTTGCGCTTAAGCTTGCAGGCTTTGAAGTATTCAAGAAGACACCACTAAAATACGCGGAACTCCATCTCGGTTATCGTGCTGACGGCTTTTCAAATGAAGACCGGGCTGCAGGGGTTCCTTCGAAACGCCATGTCTTTGCTGGGGTCGGCATTAATCTTAAAGAATTGCTTTTTAAGGATGCTCGGACCCAAAAAGGTCGAGTAGCTGGTGAGGTTTTTACGTATTTTCAACCGCCATTCATCGGCATTCACCACGACCTAACCGAACGATAGAGTGTAGGCATTTCGTTGATACCGGTAGCTGTGCAAAACACGCCAGCGATAAATGCGACACTGTGCTATTTCTAGGTGAAGGTAGGCGGCCGGCCATTGTGATGCACCGAGGCTTCCAGCCCTACACGTCACCCTTCAGCGGCATTTGCCGCGCAACGCTCTTGGATATGTCCTTAAATTGGCGTAGCGTTAAAAAACTATCGGGGGGTAGCGAAGAATATGGCAACTGTGGCATCCAAGATTATTGCATTTAAAGACGTTGGCATGCCGCGCCGATTAAGTCCGGAGGCGAGCCGCATGGCGGCGCTGGAAGCGGCGCGCGGCCTGTTGCTTGAGGCAGGGCCGCAGGCGGTGACGTTAAAGGCGGTGGCTGGGCAAATCGGTCGGACGCACGCCAATTTGCTGCATCATTTTGGGTCGGCGTGGGGGCTGCAGCGGGCGCTGGCGGCGTATATGGGCGAAAATATCCGCAGCAAGGTGGCTGAAGCCGTCACCCAAATGCGTGGT
>Ga0102880_1000199_pt1 | contig 23888 bp, 20 predicted proteins | sample Colrivmeta1549A3_FD_78188 | JGI IMG/M metagenome (GOLD analysis project Ga0102880, IMG submission 78188) | Estuarine microbial communities from the Columbia River estuary - metaG 1549A-3 | ecosystem: Environmental > Aquatic > Marine > Intertidal zone > Estuary | place: USA: Columbia River... | reverse complement strand
GTGTACAAACGTTGTCGCGATCCCAAAGCGGCTGAGCGTGTAGTGCAACAAGTTATGTGATCCGCCTTACAGCGCGCTACTGGCGACAATGTGCGAGCCCGCATCCATGAGCGTGGCGATGGCCAGATGCAAAGCGGCTTGGCCACTCGCGGTCGTCAGTGCGCCGATGCCCCCTTCGAGTGCGGATACCCGCTGCTCAAGCACCGCGTTGGTCGGGTTGCTGATGCGGCTGTAGACGTGGCCCGCACGCTCTAGGTTGAACAACGATGCCGCGTGTTCAGCGGACTCAACAACAAACGAGGTGCTCAGGTGGATGGGCACGGCACGCGCGCCAGTGGTGGGGTCAGGCGCTGCACCCGCGTGTAGGCTGAGGGTGTCGAATCCGGGGTCAGAATAGCCGGGCATCAGGATCTCCAAGTTCAAGCGTGTTCATTTAATCAGCATCAAGCTTAACCGCAAGCGGGCGTCCATTTGCGTGAACACCGGGGGGAAGCCCTAGGGAAATCACCCTTATTTACGCCTTCTTGCAGATGACTTTCAACCACACATTGCGCTATATTGATCCTAAATGAAGGGTAGCCAAGCGGTTGCCCGCCCCAACCTTGACAGGAGATACGCCATGAAAGTCAGTGATATTTTGAGGGTCAAGGGCACCACGCTTTACACCGTCGAGCCCGATAGCGATCTCAAATCAGCTGTCGAGTTGATGGCCGAAAAGGACATCGGTTCGCTGGTCGTGATGAGCCATGGGGATTTGGTGGGGATGTTGACCTTCCGCGAGGTGATCGCCAAAGTCGTTGCCAACGGCGGGATGCTGGGCCAGTCGACGGTTCGCAACGCGATGGATGATGCGCCACTGACCTGTACCGGCGAGACGGATCTGGACGAGGTGCGCCGCATGATGCTGGACCGCCATGCCCGCTACATGCCCGTAATGGATTCGCGCATGTTGATGGGGGTTATCAGTCTGTATGACGTGGCCAAGGCCGTAGTGGACAGTCAGAACTTCGAGAACAAAATGCTGAAGGCCTACATTCGTGACTGGCCGGCAGATGCCGAGCAGTCCGCCGATTAAGAGACCGGCCACTTGGTGAAATCGACCCGCGGCTTGACCGATAATAGTGGTCATGAGCGGCAATACATTCGGACACCTCTTCGCAGTCACCAACTTCGGTGAATCCCACGGCCCAGCCATTGGCTGTGTGATTGACGGTTGCCCGCCCGGGCTCGCCTTGAGCGAGGCGGACATTCAGCCCGACCTCGATCGCCGTCGCCCTGGTACCTCCAAGTTTGTAACCCAGCGTAACGAACCAGATCAGGTCGAAATCCTGTCCGGTGTTTACCAAGGGCTCACCACGGGCACGCCCATTGCCTTGCTCATTCGCAACACCGATCAACGATCCAAAGATTACGGCGACATCCTTCAAACATTCCGGCCCGGCCATGCCGATTACACCTATTGGCATAAGTACGGTCTGCGTGACCCTCGGGGTGGTGGGCGTTCATCGGCACGCCTGACCGCGCCGATGGTGGCAGCGGGAGCCGTAGCGAAAAAATGGTTGGCTCACAAGTGGGGCGTGCAGTTCAAGGGTTGCATGACGCAGATTGGGGATCAAAAAATCGGCTTTGAAGATTGGGCCTACGTCTCCCAGAATCCGTTTTTTGCACCCATTGCAGACACCACTTATCTCGAAGATTTTTTGGGCGAGCTGCGCAAGTCAGGTGACTCGTGTGGGGCTGCATTACGCATTGTCGCGACGGGTATGCCTGTGGGGTTAGGACAGCCGCTCTTCGACAAACTCGATGCCGATATTGCTTACGCCATGATGGGCATCAACGCCGTAAAAGGCGTGGAGATCGGCGCGGGTTTTGACAGCGTGTCACAGCGCGGCAGTACCCACGGCGATAGCCTGCGTCCTGATGGCTTTGTGGGTAACAATGCGGGCGGCGTATTGGGCGGCATCAGCACGGGACAGGACTTAGAGGTGGCGATCGCCATCAAGCCGACCAGCTCCATCTTGGTACCACGTGACACCATTGATGCAGCGGGTCAGGCGACCTCGGTGATCACCAAGGGCCGACACGATCCGTGTGTGGGCATTCGCGCGACGCCCATTGCCGAGGCCATGTTGGCACTGGTGGTCATGGAGCACGCTTTGGCCCATCGCGCGCAATGCGCTGATGTGCGCGTCGACACACCAGATATCGCTGGTTAAACCAACCCAACGGCGCGCGCGATGGTATCGCGCTTGACTTTGGGCTTCGGGTAGCGGGTGTCGGGATCGATGGCAGAGAACCAACTGCGTACATCGGCATCCGTGCCAATCCCATGCATGAAGTTGTAAATGGCTTTGCGCAACGCTTGTCCCAACAAGGCGTGATCGGTCCCTGTTGGGTCATCAAAGCCGATATCGTTTTTCGCGAAAGTGATCGGTGGTAGTGGCTGTAACGTGATGCCATAGGCCTCGGGGTTGAGGCCGACAGGCGAGTGAACCGTGCAGGCGAACCGGTGAAAAAATCCACTCTGAATGCACCCTGCCTCAAATAACTGTCGCACATACTCCAATGCATCGACCGTGTCTTGCACCGTTTGCGTGGGGAAGCCGTACATCAGGTAGGCATGCACCAGCACGCCTGCGTCGGTAAAGCTTTTGGTGACGCGCGCGACTTGTTCGACGCTCACGCCTTTTTTCATGAGTTGCAGCAGCCGGTCGCTGGCCACCTCCAACCCACCCGACACGGCGATACAACCGCTTTGAGCCAGCAGATCGGCTAGCTCGGGGGTGAAGGTCTTTTCAAACCGGATGTTGCCCCACCATGAGATGTGGACGCCACGGCGAATCAACTCTTCAGCCAAGGCCTTGAGGGCTTTTGGGGGGGCGGCTTCATCGACAAAATGAAAGCCCGTTTGCCCTGTCTCCTGGACGATGGCCTCGATCCGATCGACGAGCACAGCGGCACTCGCCGTCTCGTAGCGGCTGATGTAGTCGAGGCTGACGTCGCAAAAGCTGCATTTCTTCCAGTAGCACCCGTGGGCAATGGTGAGCTTGTTCCAGCGGCCATCGCTCCATAAGCGGTTCATGGGGTTGAGCATGTCCAGCACACTGAGATACTGGTCGAGAGGTAGGCCATCCCACGTGGGCGTACCCACCGACTCAAATGGCACATCGGGCTCGGCCCAGTTGGTGTATTGCACCGCACCCGCCGCATTGCGTGTGAAGGTGCGCACCAGCCGTTGTGGACCGCGCTTGCCGCGCAAGTGTTCGAGCAGGCACAGCAAAGGGCGCTCACCGGCGTCCAGTGTGATGAAGTCAACAAAGTCAAAGATGCGCGGCTCGGTCAACTCACGTAACTCGGTATTCACATAACCACCGCCCAAACAAATGGTGGTGTTGGGTGCTATACGTTTGATGGTTTGTGCAATGCGCAGGGCCGCGTAAACGGAGCCAGGGAACGGTGTCGAGAGCAATACCACTTGGGGCTGATGCTGCGCGATGGCCCCTTCCGTCAGTACCGTCAAATACTGATCCAACAAATTGGGGGGTGCGGCGAGGGCGTTGGCGAGCGGGTCAAAACTTGGCTGACTACCGGCCAGTTGCTCGGCATAACGCACAAACTCAAAGCGCGGGTCAACTGCGTCCCGCAGCACGTCGGCAAGGTCGTTCAGGTACAACGCTGCGATGTGTTTGGCGCGGTCTTGCACACCCAACACGCCAAAAGCCCAGCCCAGTGGATCACCGCCGTCGTCATCGGTATAGACATCCAACGCGGCGAAGCGCGGGCCCTCTGGTAGCAGGCTTCGATTGGCGATACGGTGGGCAATGGTAGCGTCATGGCCCTGTAAAAACCGAATGACGGGTTCGATGACGTGTTGGTGGTCATCGAAGTAATCTAAAAAAGCATTGACGCTGGCAGATCGGTCTGCCTCGGGTAGTGCCAATGCACAGTCGCGAACGTCGCGCAAGCCAGCCGACGTGAAGATGCGGCAGATAAGGCCAAGGGCCAGATCGACCTGATGAGCATCTTCACCCTGTGCGCGCAAAAAGCCCGTCAGGTACGCCGTTGACGGATACGGCGTATTGAGCTGGGTCATTGGCGGGATAACCGCCAAAATCCGCATTGGCGTTGCAGCGCTGGTCACCCGTCAGTCTGCCTTGAGGGCTTGGGCAACAGCCGCCGCAAATGCATCAACGGAGGCCTCGGTGGTATCCCATGCACACATGAAGCGGCAGCCACCGCCCGCGATAAATTCGTAAAACCGCCAGCCATCGCCTTGAAGGCGATCGATGGCGAGTTTGGGCAGTTGCGCAAACACCGCATTGGCTTGCGTGGGGGCCAAGAACTTAATCCCGGGAATAAGCGCTAACTGCTCGCGCAGGCGTTGCGCCATGGCATTCGCATGGCGGGCATTGCTGAGCCACAGGTTGCTCTCAAGCATCCCCAACCAAGGCGCCGAGATGAAGCGCATCTTGCTGGCGAGTTGCCCCGCTTGCTTGACGCGATAGGAGAAGTCTTCGCTCAGTGTGCGGTCAAAAAAGACCACGGCCTCCCCAACGGGTAAACCATTTTTAGTGCCACCGAAACACAGCACGTCGACCCCTGCGCGCCACGTCACATCAGCGGGGTGACAGCCTAAAGTCGCCACCGCATTTGCGAAGCGAGCACCGTCCATGTGTACCTTGAGCTGGTGTTGCTTGGCCATGGCCGTGATCGCCTTGACCTCTTCGACGCTATAAACCGTACCGAGTTCGGTCGATTGCGTGATCGATACCACCTTGGGTTTGGGGTAGTGCAGGTCGTTGCGCTTGAGCACCATGGTTTCGACTGCTGCAGGCGTGAGCTTGCCCAACGCGGCCGCGTCTGGACCCGCGTCGGCTACCAGCAGTTTGGAGCCGTTCGAGAAGAACTCGGGGCCGCCGCACTCATCGGTTTCGATATGGGCAACTGGCGTGCAGATGACGGAGTGATAGCTTTGGCACAAACTGGCCAGTGCCAACGAGTTGGCCGCTGTGCCGTTGAAGACAAAGTAGATATCACAGTCTTTGTCGAAGGTCTCGCGCAAGCGATCGGACACGCGCGTAGTCCACGCGTCATCGCCGTAGGCGGGCGCATGGCCGCTGCCATTGGCGGCGTTAAACCAGTGCGCCGCCTCTGGGCACATGCCCGCATAGTTATCGCTGGCAAAGTGCTGTCGGCGGGCGTGGTCGGTCGCTTGAGGTGGGGTGTCTTCGAGTTGCATCTCGAGACTTTACACGGCTTCTGCGGACTCGGCGTACGCACTCAGTGGCACGCAACTGCAGAACAGGTTCCGGTCACCGTACACGTTGTCCACTCGACCCACGGGCACCCAGTACTTGCCGCGTTTCAAACTGGCGACCGGGTACGCCGCGGTCTCGCGGCTGTAGGCATGGTCCCAGCTTTCGCGTGTGAGGGTCTCTGCGGTATGGGGCGCGTTGACCAAGGGGTTATCGTCCTTGGGCCAGACCCCGGCTTCGACCTGCACAATTTCGCGGCGAATCGACTTCATGGCGTCGATGAAACGATCGAGCTCGCGCAAGTCCTCGCTTTCGGTGGGCTCAACCATGAGCGTGTTGGGCACCGGGAAAGACAAGGTGGGCGCGTGGAAACCGTAATCGATGAGGCGCTTGGCCACGTCTTCCGCTTGGATACCGGTGGTTTCCTTGAAGTGGCGCAAGTCCAAAATACACTCGTGCGCCACGCGTCCCGACGCGCTGGCATACAGTGTTGGGAAGTGGTCGCGCAGCTGCACGCTGATGTAGTTCGCGTTCAAGATGGCAACTTCGGTGGCGCGCTTGAGCGCACCTGCGCCCATCATGCGGCAGTACATCCAGCTGATTGGTAACACCGCAGCGTTACCAAGCGGCGCGGCACTGACGGCACCCACCGCAGCGTCGCCGCCCGTAACGGGCAACCCACCGGTGACATGGCCGGGGAGGTAAGGCACCAAGTCCGCCACAACGCAAACCGGGCCGACACCCGGGCCACCGCCGCCATGCGGAATGCAGAAAGTTTTGTGCAGGTTCAGGTGGCTCACATCGCCACCGAACTGACCGGGCGCTGCAACGCCGACCAGTGCATTCATATTGGCGCCATCGACGTAGACACGTCCACCGTGCTGATGCACCAATGCGCACAAGTCTTTGACCTGCGTTTCAAAGACCCCGTGGGTGCTGGGGTAGGTGATCATCATGGCGGCGATGTGGGCGCTGTGCTTCTCGCACTTGGCTGCCAAATCGGCCATGTCGACGTTACCCGCCTCGTCGCAGGCCACGACCACGACTTGCATCCCCACCATCTGCGCACTGGCTGGGTTGGTGCCATGGGCACTTGCGGGGATCAAGCATACGTTACGTTGCGTTTCGCCTTTGGCTTGGTGGTAGGCCTTGATGGCCAACAAGCCTGCGTACTCACCTTGGCTACCCGCGTTGGGTTGCAAGCTGATACCGGCATAGCCGGTGGCTTGGCACAGCCAGTCACGCAGTTGTGCGTCGAGCTGCGCGTACCCTGCGCGTTGCGCGGCGGGTGCGAAGGGGTGAATGTGGGCGAACTCAGGCCACGTGATGGGAATCATCTCGCTGGTCGCATTTAATTTCATGGTGCAACTGCCCAGCGGGATCATGGTGCGATCCAACGCCAAATCCTTATCACTCAGGGAGCGGATGTATCGCAGCATCGCGGTTTCGCTGTGATGGGCATTGAAAACGGGATGCGTCAGGAACGCGCTCTGGCGGCGCAATGCGGCAGGAATGAGAGTCGGCTCATCGGCACCCAAGGCCTCGATGCTTGGCAGGTTGCTATCGGATGCGCCGAATGCACGCCACAGGGTCTCGAGGTCGGCGCGGGTTGTGGTTTCATCTAACGACAGGGCAACGGTATTGGCATCGACGCGGCGTAAGTTGCCCCCTGCGCGGTAAGCGGCTTCAACTAATCCGTCAGCTTGCCCCGGCACCGAGTAGGTGAGCGTATCAAAGGCCGATGCGTTGACCGCAACGTGTCCCAGGGTCTGCAGGCCCTTCGCCAAAATGGCGGTGTAGGTGGCAACGCGTTTGGCAATGCGCGTGAGACCTACAGGCCCGTGATAGACCGTGTACATGCTGGCAACGACGGCAGGCAGAACCTGCGCGGTGCAAATGTTGGAGGTGGCTTTTTCACGGCGAATGTGTTGCTCACGAGTTTGCAGTGCCAGGCGGTAAGCGGGTGCGCCATGTGCGTCCACACTCACGCCGACCAAACGGCCGGGCAATGATCGCTTCAATTCATCACGACAGGCCATGTAAGCGGCGTGTGGACCACCATTACCCATCGGCATCCCGAGGCGCTGCGTTGTGCCCACCACAATGTCGGCACCCACTTCACCCGGCGGGACCACGAGGGTGAGGGCCAACAGATCGGCCGCCACGATGAAGGCTGCTTGGTTGGCATGGACTTGCGCGACATCGGCACTGATGTCATCGATGCGTCCAAACGTACTCGGGTACTGGCACACGACGGCGAAGTAATCGGTACGCGCCAGGGCTGTCGCCCAATCGGCTGGCGTTTGCGGCACGATGACGGCCATACCCAAAGGCGCCGCGCGGGTTTGAATGACCTCGATGGTTTGGGGATGGCATTCACCTGACACCACGATCGTCATCCCTTTTGACTTCACAGAACGCTTAGCAAGTGTCATCGCCTCTGCTGCCGCTGTGGCCTCGTCGAGCATCGATGCATTGGCAATGGGCATACCCGTTAGGTCACACACCATGGTTTGGAAGTTCACCAACGCCTCCATCCGCCCTTGCGAAATCTCGGCCTGATACGGTGTGTAGGCCGTGTACCACGCGGGGTTCTCAAGAATGTTGCGCAGGATGACGCCCGGGGTATGTGTGCCGTAATAGCCCTGCCCAATCCAAGAGGTACAGACTTCGTTTTGGCTGGCGATCGCTTGTAATTCCTTCAAGGCCTCGGACTCGCCGACCGCGGGCGGCAGCGCCATGGGGGTCTCGCGGGCGATACTGGCAGGGACGATCTCAGCCAATAACGCCGCGCGCGAAGCGGCGCCAATCGCACTGAGCATCAGCGCTTCTTGGTCAGCGTTGGGGCCGGTATGTCGTTGTTCAAAAGCGCCGGGGTTCTCAAGATCAATCAGTGCCATGGTGGTTGCTCAGTAAGGGGGTTGGGCAAAAAGTCAGTGCAAGGTGAAAGCGCGCTTATTGCGCGAAAGCACCGTAAGCGGTTTCATCCATCAACGCATCCAATTGGCTGGGGTCGCTGAGTTTCACTTTGAAGAACCAGCCTGCACCCAAGGGATCAGAGTTTGCGAGCGAGGGGTCATCGCGCAGGGCTTCATTGACTGCGGTGACCTCGCCGCTGATGGGCATGTAAACGTCGGCGGCGGCCTTGACTGACTCAACCACACCGGCTGTGTCTTTCTGTGCCAGGGTGGCTCCCACTTCAGGCAATTCGACAAACACCACATCGCCCAGCGCATCTTGCGCGTGCACGGTGATACCAACGGTGGCGGTGTCGCCCTCAACTTTGACCCACTCGTGGTCTTCGGTGTACTTGATCATGGGATGCTCCTTTAAAAGATTTGAAAATGCAGGACTGGGGATTAACGTTTGTAGCCGTTGGGCACGAAGGGCATGGCGCTGACGACCATCGGGATGGCGCGACCGCGGACCATGGCGTTGACCGTTGTACCGATGGTGCTGCAATCGATGCGCACGTAGCCCATGGCAATTGCTCGGTTGACGGATGGGGCCAGCAAGCCGCTGGTGACCTCTCCAATGACCTCGCCTTGTTCGTTTTGTAAAACAGTGTGGTCGCGCACAGGCACGCGTTCCGTCGCGAGCAAGCCCACACGACGGCGGGTCAGGGGGAGATGGCCGTCCAACTGACCCAACACGGTATCAGCGCCTAAGAAGCCGCCTGCGCGAGCGCCGCCGGTGCGCCTGACTTTTTGGATGGCCCAATTTAAGCCAGCCTCGATTGGGGTGGATTGTGTATCGATGTCGTTGCCGTACAGGCAGAGACCCGCTTCCAAGCGCAAGGAGTTGCGCGCGCCTAGGCCGATGGGCTGGGTGCGGTCGTCAGCCAGCAGGGCTTGGGCCAACGCCGTAGCCTGATCACCGGGGACTGAAATTTCGAAACCGTCCTCACCGGTGTAACCGCTGCGGGTCACGTAACAATCGATGCCCGCCAAGGTGACGGGAGCACCCGTCATGAAGACCAAATCGTCCACACCCGGGTTGAGTTCACGCAGCACGTCGACCGCTTGGGGGCCCTGTAATGCAAGCAGGGCCTGCTCGGGCATGGGAATGACCTCACACTGCTGACCGATGTGGGCCTGAATGTGGGCGATATCGCCGGCCTTGCATGCGCCGTTGACGATGACAAACAAGTCGGCGCCGCGGTTCACAAACATCAGGTCGTCTATGATGCCCCCTTGTTCATTCAGGAGCAGACCGTAGCGCTGTTTACCGACGGGCAAATCGACCACGTCGACCGGCATCAGTGACTCAAAAGCCGCCGCTGATTGTGGTCCAACCAGTCGCAATTGGCCCATGTGGGAGACATCGAACAAACCGGCTTTTTGGCGGGTGTGTAAGTGCTCACCCAGAACGCCTAGCGGGTATTGCACTGGCATGCTGTAGCCCGCAAAAGGGACCATGCGCGCGCCAAGTGAGACATGAAGATCGTTGAGTGGGGTGGTGTGCAGTGGCACAGCGTTGTCGGTTGAAGCGGTCACAGCAAGACTCTCATCGGTTGCTTGCTCGGATGACATGGCTGAGGCCAAGAACAGAGCAGGGTTTGTTATCGCAAGTGCCTGCCGCGACGCGACGAGTCTTGCACCAATTCCTCTGCCCCGTGTCCGCTTTACCTGAGCGATTCACACAAATGCCTTGTGCTTGCGCCTTCGGTGGGCGAATCGCTTTGATGCTGATTCGCCTCTCTCCATCGGGGAAACGCCTGGGGTCGGTGGTCGCCGACCCTTAACGTGTTACCAGTCCTTTGTACCTGAGCGTTCAGACCGTGGCGATCCACAGCCTTGCGCCTTCGGTGTCCCTCACGGGCTCTCTCCTGGCAAGACCAGATTATAGCTTTTGGAAGCCGTTTTGAAAGTTTTTACATACCGGCGTAATTCGGACCACCGCCGCCCTCTGGCGTCACCCAAACGATGTTTTGGGTTGGGTCTTTGATATCGCAGGTCTTGCAGTGAACGCAGTTTTGCGCGTTGATTTGCAGCCGCTCCCCAGTACCACTCTCATCGGGCACGTATTCGTACACCCCAGCAGGGCAGTACCGGCTCTCGGGGCCGGCATAGGTCGCTAAGTTGACCCGCACTGGCACCGTATCGTCACGCAAGGTGAGGTGGGCCGGCTGGTTCTCCGCGTGGTTGGTATTGCTGATGAATACACTGCTGAGACGGTCGAAGGTGATGACACCGTCAGGTTTTGGGTACGCAATTTTGCTGCACTCGGCGGCCGGTCGGAGTTGGGCGTGGTCTGCGACCTTGTGGTGTACCGTCCACGGTGGCGCCTTGATACCTAATTTGGGTAACAACCACTGTTCAATACCCGTCATCAGGGTGCCAACCGTGTTGCCCTTTTTGAACCACTGCTTGAAGTTGCGCGATGCGTTGAGTTCTTGGTACAGCCAGCTAGCCTCGAATGCGGCAGGGTACGCACTCAGTTCGTCTTGCTGACGGCCCGCTTGAATCGCCTCAAAGGCCGCCTCGGCACACAACATGCCGGTTTTGATGGCCGCATGGCTACCCTTGATGCGGCTGGCATTGAGGTAGCCTGCGTCACAGCCGACCAGTGCGCCACCTGGGAACACTGTTTTCGGGAGCGACAACAGACCGCCGGCCGTGATGGCGCGCGCGCCATAGCCCAAGCGCTTACCGCCCTCCAGGACGCTCCGGATCGCGGGGTGGGTTTTCCAACGCTGCATCTCCTCAAAGGGTGAGAGCCACGGGTTCTTGTAATCCAGACCCGTCACGAACCCCAAGGTGACCTTGTTACCTTCGAGGTGGTAGAGGAAACCACCGCCGTAGGTATCGTTATCCATGGGCCAACCGGCTGTGTGTACCACACGGCCTGGTTGGGCTTTTTCAGGAGAAATTTCCCACAACTCCTTCACGCCCAGCGCGTAGCTCTGAGGGTCTTTGCCGGCATCGAGTTGGTAGTGCGCAATCAGTTCTTTACCCAAGTGGCCGCGTGCGCCCTCGGCGAAGACCGTGTATTTGCCGAGCAACGCCATACCCAGCTGGAAATCGCCAGTTGCCACGCCGTCTTTGGCGACGCCCATGTCGCCGGTAGCGACACCCGTTACGGCACCGGCATCGTCATACAGAACGTGCGCCGCGGTGAAGCCCGGAAAGATCTCAACGCCCAATGCTTCGGCTTGTTCGCCCAGCCATTTCGTAACAGCGCCCAAGCTGACCACGTAACAGCCGTCGTTATGAAAACAGCCGGGAATCAATGCGTCTGGCGTGCGCTTGGCGCTAGTTTCTGACAAAAACAAGATGTCGTCGCCGCTGACGGGTTGATTCAATGGCGCGCCCATGGCCTGCCAGTCAGGCAAGAGTTCGGTGAGTGCGCGGGGGTCCATGATCGCACCGCTGAGGATATGGGCGCCCGGCTCTGAGCCCTTCTCAAGGACGACCACGTTGAGCTCCGTGCCTTTCTCTGCAGCCAGTTGTTTCAGGCGAATCGCCGTGGACAGACCAGCGGGTCCGCCGCCCACTACCACCACGTCATAGTCCATTGACTCGCGTGGGCCATGGGCTTCGATCAAAGCCGCAGTGGTGGATTGACGGGTTTGGTAGCTGCTCATGACTGGATCTCCGACGGAACTGCGAAAGCGATGGGACAGGAATAGGGTTTAATCTAACGCGCTGGCAATGCAAAAGTTGCATTGTACGGATTGATCGTGAGAGAGCATTAGATGCGAATAACCTTACCCGAAAAGAAGAAACTGGTATTTGAATCACGGTTCCCCGTGCGATGGGGGGACATGGATGCGATGGGCCACGTGAACAACACGGTCTACTTCAAATACCTTGAACACATGCGCATCGACTGGATGAGCCAGATTGGTTGCCCGCCAGATGCCAAGGGTGAGGGCCCCGTGATCGTGAATGCGTTTTGCAATTTCCATAAACAGCTCACCTACCCCAGCGATGTGCTGGGCAAATTGTTTGTCAGTGATCTGGGACGCAGCACCTTTGACTCATGGTGCACGCTGGAGCGCATTGATGAACCCGGTGTCATCTACACCTCGGGCGGTGCCACCATGGTGTGGGTGGATTTTCCCGCGCAAAAGTCGGCGCCTTTACCCGATTGGTTGCGTACCATCGTGGCGTGAGACGCCGGTTTAGGCCTTTGCTTTGGGTACCCGCCCCATCATGTAAAACTCGGCATTGGGCATCATGCCTGTGACGCTTGCTATGCGGTTTGAGAGTCCAAAAAAGGAAGTGATTGCAGTGATGTCCCACGCATCTTCATCGTCAAAGCCGTGGGCGTGCAGGGCTTCAAAATCGGCATCGTCAACGGTGTGCGACGCGTTGCAGACCTTCATGGCAAAGTCCAACATCGCTTTTTGGCGTGGCGTGATGTCAGCCTTGCGGTAGTTCACCGCGACCTGATCGGCGACCAGCGGTTTCTTTTCGTAGATGCGCAAGATGGCACCGTGCGCCACCACACAGTACAAGCACTGATTCGCGGCGCTGGTGGTGGTGACAATCATCTCGCGGTCACCCTTGGTGAGATTGCCTCCCTCCTTGAGCATCAGGGCGTCGTGGTAGGCAAAAAACGCACGCCACTCGGCGGGTCGCCGCGCCAATCCCAAAAACACGTTTGGAATGAAGCCCGCTTTGTCTTGAACCTCCAGTATTTTCGACTTCAAGTCGTCGGGCAGGGTGTTGAGGTCTGGCACGGGGTAACGCGGTGTCGATGAGGGCATGACAGCTCCAAAGGGTAGGTGTAAGCGAGATTCAAGTATGCCAAAGTTGGCAAACGTCACCCGCCGGCGTCAGCGCATGGCCAGCTTACTGACCAACTCGGCAGCGGTGCGGGCACTGTATTTACGCATTAATTTGGCCCGATAAATTTCCACGGTACGTGGACTGATGGCAAGCGTTTTGCCGATCGCCTTTGAGGTCAGTCCCTGCATTAGCAGAGCCGCCACTTCGCGTTCTCGCGGCGTCAGCACGTCGTGCACGGGGCGCTGTGCGCTAAGGTCCTCAAAGCACCAGATGCCGGCGGCGTGCGGGTCGTTGGCAACCAAAGCCCGTCCCATGACATGACACCAAAAGGTCTCGCCTGTAGGGATGCCACCAATGCGGCGCATGATTCGGTTATCGCTGTAGGTGCCGTTTTGATTCAACAGGGGTGCGATTCGCTCCCCTGTGCGTTTGAATTCGTCAGCGCTCGGGTACAGCTGCTCAAAGGTCTGCCCGATCAAAACGGATCTATCAGTGCGAAACATTTGGCACAAGGCTTGGTTGCAGTCCACAATCGTTCGACTGCGCGACAGCGCCATGCCCACGGGCGCGGCTTCGAAAGCGACGCGGTAGTCGATGGCAGTTTGACTGGCGTTAAGGCTAGGGTTCTGCATTAGGCAATTCTACGTAGTCAGATACGTAGTATCGTATAGGGTGTTGTGAGTTCTTAAATTTTTCCTGTTTCCTTCGAGGAGTTCGCTTGTGAACAAGGTATTTCCCAGTGCCGCAGAGGCACTTAAAGGTGTGGTCGCTGATAACCAGTTGATGGCCGTTGGTGGCTTTGGTTTATGTGGCATTCCAGAGGCACTGATCGACGCGCTGCGTGACAGCGGTGTTCAAAACCTGTCCGTGATTTCAAATAACGCGGGGGTCGATGGTTTCGGGTTGGGCAAGTTGCTCGAAACCCGTCAGATCAAAAAAATGATTTCGAGCTACGTGGGCGAGAACAAAGAGTTCGAACGCCAGTACCTCGCGGGTGAGTTGGAGCTGGAGTTCACACCCCAAGGGACGTTGGCAGAAAAGCTGCGCGCGGGGGGTGCAGGTATTCCTGCGTTTTTCACCAAGACTGGCGTAGGAACCATGGTTGCCGAGGGCAAGGAGACACGCGAGTTTGATGGCGAGATTTACGTCATGGAGCGCAGTTTGGTGCCCGATGTGGCGTTGGTCAAGGCCTGGCGTGCTGACCGCTCTGGCAACTTGCAATTCCGTTTGACCGCGCGCAACTTCAATCCTGCTGTGGCTATGGCTGGACGCGTTTGCGTGGTCGAGGTTGAGGAGGTGGTCGAGGTGGGGGCCATTGAGCCAGATGCGGTGCACCTGCCAGGCATCTACGTCCACCGTATCGTGGTCAACGCGACCCCCGAAAAGCGCATCGAGCGCCGCACCCTCACCGAAAAAGCCTAAGGAGTACACCACCATGAGCTGGACACAAGATCAAATGGCTGCCCGCGCGGCGGCGGAATTAGAAGACGGTTTTTACGTGAATCTGGGTATCGGTATACCGACCCTGGTGGCGAACCACGTGCCAAATGACATCGAGGTGTGGCTGCAGTCCGAAAACGGTATGTTGGGTATTGGCCCTTTCCCCACCGAAGAGACGGTAGATGCAGACCTGATCAATGCCGGTAAGCAGACCGTCACCACCATCCCCGGTTCGAGCATCTTTGGCAGCCACGACAGCTTTGCCATGATCCGTGGTGGCAAGATCAACCTCAGCATTCTGGGCGCGATGCAGGTCAGCGCCAAGGGGGATCTGGCCAACTGGATGATTCCCGGGAAGATGGTTAAAGGCATGGGCGGCGCCATGGACTTGGTGGCTGGCGTGAAACGCGTGATCATTTTGATGGAGCACGTCGCACGTAAAAAAGATGGGACCGAGGATCTCAAGATCCTGCCCGAGTGCACCTTGCCACTAACCGGTGTCGGTGTTGTGGACCGCATCATCACCGACTTGGGCGTGATGGACGTCACCCCAGAGGGTCTGAAGCTGGTGGCTTTGGCTGATGGCGTGACCCGCGAGTTTATTCAGAGCAAGACGGGCGTTCCGCTTATCTGATGGTTTGGCGGCGTTCGCGTAATCGACGCCGCCTTTTCAACCAAATCACAGCCGCCCACACCCAAGTGGTGAGTAGGTAGACCGCAATGCCTGCGGCGCTGGCCAAAATCGCCAGTCCCAAGATCAGTGGTTTGCCCAGTGCTGTGATCCGGCCCCAGATGTTGCGAATGTGGTCGCCAATGCTGGTGACGTCTGAGGGCGTCGCTGAGGTTTCATGCAATTGCTGCAAGCGGGCTTCCAGCACCTCGGGCGCGCGTTCCGGCGCATCGCCACGGTGCAACAACCAATCGCCTAACTTGTAGGCACCGAAGTAAACCGGACCAAAAGTCACTGGGTTGGTTACCAAGGTGCTACCAATAGCAACGGGCAGGTTCGCTCGCAACACCACGGCCGCGGTCGCCGCCAGTGGTATCTGTGCAATGGGCACGAGCAATCCAAAAAACAGACCCAGTGCGAGTCCCGCGGCGATGCCTTTGCGGCTCATGTGCCACAACCGAGGATGCGTCAATGCGGGGCCCATCCAGCGTAACCAGCGATTGGTTTGGATGCTTTCCCGAGTGGGAAGTGATTGGGCGATACGACGAATCATGGGGCTCTATTCTGCCGTGATAAATGGTCGGAAAAATGGGGGGCACTTATTTATCGAGCGACAATAGGGACATGAGTGAAAAACGTTGGCAAGATGTGTTGTTTTCGCAGGGTTTTGGCACCCGCCGTGTTTGCTTGGGGTTGATCCAGCAGGGCTTAGTCGCTCACCAAGGCATCACGGTGACTGACGATGCCGAATGGGTTGAAACCGACAACCTGCACTTTACGGTGCAAGGTGAGAGGTGGCCGTACCACGAACAGGCCTACCTGATGCTGCATAAGCCGGCGGGTACGGAGTGCTCGCAAAAGGCCAGTTTGTACCCCAGCATCTATACCTTGCTACCAGGGCCGTTGCGTCAGCGGGGCGGCGGTGCCGCGGCGGGCGTGCAGGCTGTTGGGCGTCTTGATCAAGACACCACGGGTCTTTTGATTTTGTCGGACGACGGTAAGTTCATTCATCGCCTGACATCGCCTAAACACCACGTCCCCAAGGTGTACGAGGTGACCACCAAGCATCCGATTGATGCCGATCAAATCAGCCGGCTGGTCGCTGGCGTGGTTCTGGATGACGACCCCAAACCAGTCGCTGCGCATGCCGCCGAACAAACAGGCACACACACCCTGCGACTGACGCTGACCCAGGGCAAGTATCACCAAGTGAAGCGGATGTTGGCTGCGGTGAGCAACCGGGTTGAAGGGCTACATCGCAGCCGAATCGGCAGTCTCACCTTGGCTGATTTGCCCGAGGGGCAATGGCGCTGGTTGACCGCCGACGAAGTGAAGGCTGTCAGCGCCAAGGCCTAACAAGGCGCGGGCGCTGACGCAGCCTGTGCGCTTACATCAGCAGGTGTTCGCCGGCGTTGTCACCGCCCAAGATAACGTAGTTCACGCGGCGTATATCCAGCAGCTTGGTGCCGCCAGCGTACGAGATCGAGCTCTGGATATCTTGCTCCATCTCGATCAAGGTGTCGGCCAATTGGCCTTTGACAGGCTCCAAAATCCGCTTGCCCTCAACGTGCTTGTACTCGCCTTTGTTGAAGTCGCTGGCTGAACCGTAATACTCTTTAAACAGCTTGCCATCGACCTCGACGGTAGCGCCCGGGCTTTCCTCGTGGCCCGCCAACATGGAGCCAATCATCACCATGGACGCACCAAAGCGGATACTCTTGGCGACATCGCCGTGCTCGCGGATACCGCCGTCGGCGATGATGGGTTTGGTCGCTACGCGGGCGCACCACTTGAGCGCCGACAACTGCCAGCCGCCTGTACCAAAGCCTGTTTTCAGTTTGGTGATGCACACCTTGCCGGGGCCAATGCCCACTTTGGTGGCATCAGCGCCCCAGTTTTCGAGGTCGATCACGGCCTCTGGGGTGCCCACGTTGCCCGCGATCACAAACGATTTCGGTAAGTGCTCTTTGAGGTAACCGATCATCTTTTTCACGCTGTCAGCATGGCCGTGGGCGATGTCGATCGTGATGTATTCCGGCGTGAGGCCTGCAGACTTAAGCTGATCGACGGTGGCGTAGTCAGGGGCTTTTACGCCTAACGAGATGGAGGCAAACACGCCCTTACTGTGCATCTCGCGTACAAACGCCACGTTGTCGAGATCGAACCGATGCATCACATAGAAATAGCCGTTTTTGGCCATCCACTCGCAGATCGATTCGTTGACCACGGTCTTCATGTTGGCGGGTACAACGGGGATTCGGAAGGTGCGCTCACCCAGCTGGACGCTGGCATCGCATTCTGAGCGGCTTTCCACGCGGCATTTACGTGGCAAGAGCAAAACATTGTCGTAATCAAAAATTTCCATGGCTGGTTCCCAAGTTCCTAAAACTGACAAAAAGGATGCGCACACAACGAACCGCAGGTTGCGGCGTGCGCAGAGCACTTGGTTTGTCGACCGGCCATAAAAAAACCGGACGTCAAAAAACTTGGGCCCGGTGACTGATTTTACCGAATTTTCCCCGGCGCGGAGAACCAAAAGAAAACCAAAATCGATGAAAGAGCTTTCTACAATGGGCGGATGTCGCTTTTATCGTCACTGAATCCCGAACAGGCCCAAGCGGTCACTCTGCCCAACGAGCATGCTTTGATCTTGGCGGGTGCGGGCTCTGGCAAAACCCGGGTGTTGACCACCCGGATTGCCTGGTTGCTGGAAACCGGGCAAGTGAGCCCCGGCGGTATTTTGGCCGTGACGTTTACCAACAAGGCCGCCAAAGAGATGATGGCGCGCCTGAGTGCCCAGCTGCCCGTTAACGTGCGCGGCATGTGGATCGGTACATTCCATGGGTTGTGCAACCGATTTTTGCGCGCCCACGCACAGTCGGTCGGGCTGCCGCAGACGTTTCAAATACTCGACTCGCAAGACCAGCTGTCCGCCATGAAGCGGCTGTGTAAGCAGTACAAGATTGACGCCGAACGCTTCCCACCGAAGGAGTTGGTTTGGTTTGTGGCGGGTGCCAAGGAAGATGGTTTGCGACCCGGCGATATTGAGGTTCGCGACCCCGACACCCGCAAAAAAGTGGAGATTTACGAGCTCTATGAAGCCCAGTGCCAACGCGAGGGCGTCGTTGATTTTGGTGAGTTGATTTTGCGCAGCTACGAGCTGTTACGGGATAACGCGGCGGTGCGTGCGCACTACCAGCGTCGATTCCGGCATCTGTTGGTCGATGAGTTTCAGGATACCAACCGCCTGCAATACGAGTGGTTAAAGCTGCTTGCCGGCGGTGACAACGCCATGTTGGCTGTGGGCGATGATGACCAAAGCATTTACGCCTTCCGTGGCGCACGTGTGGGCAACATGGCCGATTTTGTGCGGGAGTTTGGTGTCAAGCACCAAATCAAGTTGGAGCACAACTACCGCAGCTGCAGCAACATCTTGGATACCGCCAACACGCTGATCAGCCACAACCGCCAACGCTTAGGAAAGAACCTGCGCACCGAGGCGGGCGAGGGCGAATTGGTGCGGGCCATGGAGGCGCCTTCAGACTACGCCGAAGCGGATTGGTTGATGGATGAAATCAAGCAACTGGTTCGTGACGGGACGCCGCGTCAGGAGATGGCCATTCTCTACCGCAGTAACGCGCAGAGTCGGGTGATTGAGACGGGGTTGTTCAACAACAGCATCCCGTATCGGGTCTACGGTGGTTTGCGATTTTTTGAACGCGCCGAAATCAAAAACGCGTTGGCCTATCTCCGCCTGATTGAAAATCCCCGCGATGACACCAGTTTCCTGCGTGTGGTGAACTTCCCGCCCCGTGGCATTGGGGCACGCAGTATCGAGCAGCTGCAGGATGCCGCAGCCAGCCACGGCTGTGCGTTGTCTGACGCGGTGGATGCTGTTGCCGGTAAAGCAGGCACCAATTTGCGGGCCTTTGTCGCGAAGATCGACGTCATGCGTGAGCAGTCGGTTGGTAAAAATTTGCGCGACATCATCGAGATGGTGATTGACCAATCGGGGCTGGTGACGCATTACGAAACCGAGCGCGAGGGCCAGGACCGGGTCGAAAACTTGGGTGAATTGGTCAACGCCGCCGAAAGTTTTGTGACGCAAGAGGGCTTTGGCAAAGAGGCCGTTGCGCTGCCCGAGGATGATGTGCGCATCAACGCCGAGTTGCAGGCGCTCAATGCGCACCTCGATACCCATTTTGCAGCGCCCGAGACGGCGTTTGATGACAGCTTGCCGTTTGAGGCATTGGCAACCGAGCGCCCCAGTGTTGGGGTGCCGCCACCGGATGCCGAGACCGGTGAAGTCCTGTCGCCGTTGGCTGCGTTCCTGACTCACGCTGCGCTTGAGGCGGGTGATAACCAGGCCTCGACCGGACAAGATGCGGTGCAGTTGATGACGGTGCACGCTTCCAAGGGCTTGGAGTTTGATGTGGTTTTCATCACGGGTTTGGAGGAGGGCCTCTTCCCGAATGAGCGTGCCTTAGCGGATTTCGATGGCTTGGAAGAGGAGCGCCGCCTCATGTACGTTGCCATCACCCGCGCCCGCAAACGTTTGTACCTCACGCATGCGCAAACGCGCATGTTGCACGGGCAGACGCGTTACAACATTCGCAGTCGATTCTTCGATGAGTTGCCCGAAAACACGCTGAAGTGGTTGTCGCCGCCACGCAGTCAGTTCGCGAGCCCGATGTTATCGGGCGGTTTCGCCCGTGGGCCGCGCGAGCCCGCACCCGCTTGGTCACCCGCCTGGCATGGGGATGCCGTGACGGCCTCACCCGAGCCCACCTCCCGCGGTGAGGCCGCTGCGGGGATTCGAACCGGGGTAGGGGTTTTCCACGCCAAGTTTGGAGAGGGACGTGTGCTGGCGGTGGAAGGGCAGGGTAATGACGCGCGTGCGCAGGTGAACTTCCCGCGTCACGGCACCAAGTGGCTGGCCCTCAGTGTGGCCAAGCTCACGGTGGTCGATTAGGCCTGGGTATCGACCCGGTGCTCGATCGCGAAGCTGTCGCGGTAGGTCAGGTAAATCGAGGCGAAAAACATGGCCGCCAGCAACATGCCCAGCGGAGCCACCAGCGCGGCGATCATGCCAGGCCCGCCCAAGCCCGACACCACCGTGACGACCACCAAGCTAACCATCGAGAACAGGACAAACCAGCTGGCCATGTAAATCAGCATCGCCCCCTTGTTTTTCCAGCACGCAGCAAGGCTGAAAAACATGCTTTTCGCTGGCGGCACGTCATGCCAAAAAACCAGGGCGGGTGCGTGCCAAAACATCGCACCGAGTGGGAAATAAAGCAACGTACCCACCCACATGGCTTGGTAAAAGCCATCGGAGTCAATCATTTCCTGGGTGATGGGCTCCCCGAATAAGTAGACCTTGGCAAACGAGCCGCCGTCCATCACCACCGTCGCACCGATCAGCAACAAGAACGCCACCGCGTAGAGCGCCCCTAAGTGCAACATGGCTTGGCTCTTGGCTTTACCGTGCATGAATGCCGAGAACAAAACTTTGGGCATCGGGAACGTCCCGGCAAGGGCGAGTGCAGCCGCTTGCATCAGCCCCAAGGTGGCAGCCGGCAACACGATCAGGGCCAGTGCGCCGCCGATCACAGGGACCATGGTGACGACCGATAAGATACCCATGAACAGGAAAAACAGGCCACCCAGCGCTAATGGTTGCTTGAAAAAAACACGAACCCCTTCACGGACCCACTGGGCACCGGTTCGGGGCGTCACAAGATTAAGTTTCATAGGTAAACGGGGTGCAGTCGTCGCTGCGTGATGATGCGCTCAAAGTGGGTTGGGTCGTGTGGCGTCAGCAAGCTGGCTTCACGTGGGAGGTAATAGTCCCACAAACGGGAAATCCAGAACCGCAGTGCAGCCGCACGAAGCATAGGGCTAATCAGGGCGCGCTCTGCCGCTGTGAGGGGGCGTACCGTTTGGTAAGCCGTCAACATAGCCGATAAGCGCGCATCATCCCACTGACCTGTTGAAAGATCGGTGCACCAATCGTTCAAGCACACGCACAGGTCAAACAGCCAGCGGTCGTTACCGGCAAAGTAGAAGTCGAAGACACCCGTGAGCGTATCCCCGTCGAACATGGCGTTGTCGCGGAACAGGTCAGCGTGCACCGGTCCCGCCGGTAATGCCGCATAGGCGGGCTGTTGTTGGGTGTGGTTTTGGAAGGCCAGTTCTTGCCCCAGCATGGCTGCTTGCGCTGGGGTCAGGTGCGGCAAGATCTCCGGGACGGTGTCGTTCCACCAATCCAGCGCGCGCAGGTTGGGTTGTTGCATGGCGAAGTCAGCACCCGCCAAATGCATGCGAGCAAGGGTGTCGCCCAACGCTTGGCAATGGTGTGCGGTAGGAGCCAATTGGCTCCTACCGCTGAGCTTACTCACCACAGCAGCTGGCTTGCCTGCGACCGTGTGCAGAATTTCGCCGCCCGCGTTCGCAACCGGCGCGGGGACGGCCAAGCCTTTGCCCGCGAGGTGTTGCATCAGCCGCAGGTAGTAGGGCAGTTGTTCGTGGTTGAGCCGCTCAAACAGGGTCAGCACGTAGGTTTCGGTTTGCGCCTCAGTGGCGACCGTCATGAAGAAATTGCTGTTCTCAATACCGCCGCTGATGCCTTCTAGCGCGGTGAGCTGGCCCAGCTGTAGCGCGGCCACGAGCGTTTGGGCTTCGGCATCAGAAACGTCGGTGTAAACGGCCATAAAAAATGTGCAAACGATAAAAATGCAAAAAACAGCCGAAGCTGCATTCGCCATTGTAGGGCTTGCGCATAATGTGAACTATGACGACATCCAAATCCGAAAAAACCCTTGTCCTGGTCGATGGCTCGAGTTATCTGTACCGCGCTTTTCATGCCATGCCGGATCTGCGCGTTGATCGAAATGACCCTCAAAGTGCACCCACAGGCGCTGTACGCGGGATGATCAATATGATGCAGTCACTCAGTCGTGAGATTGCCAGCGACCATGCTGTGTGTGTATTTGATGCGCCGGGAAAGACCTTTCGGGATGACTTGTACCCGGATTACAAAGCCAACCGGTCACCCATGCCCGACGACTTGCGGGCCCAAATTGAGCCAGTTCATGAGATCGTCAAACTGATGGGGTGGCCACTGCTGATGGTGCCGGGTGTCGAAGCGGATGATGTCATCGCGACCTTGGCCAAAACCGCTGCCGCCCAGGGTTTTGAAGTCATCATTTCCAGCGGTGACAAAGACTTGAGCCAGTTGGTGGGTGCGCGCATCACAGTGGTTGACACGATGAATGGCAAGCGTCGCGATGTAGCCGGCGTGACCGCCGAGTTTGGGGTTCCCCCCGACTTGATGATCGACTATCAGACGTTGGTCGGCGACACGGTGGATAACGTACCCGGTGTTGCGAAAGTCGGCCCGAAGACAGCGGCCAAATGGTTGGTGGAATACGGCTCGCTGGAAAACTTGCTGGCGCATGCCGATGAGATTAAAGGGGTGGCTGGCCAAAATTTACGCGACGCGGTGGCTTGGTTGCCCAAAGGGCGCGCTCTCGTGACCATGCGCACCGATTGCGACCTCAGTACAGAGCTACCTTCATGGCCAGATGTGGAGGGCGTACGCAAGCAAGTACCCGATGACGCGGCCCTGATGGCGTTCTACGAGCGCATGGGTTTCAAGAGCTTGATCAATAAGGGCACCGCTCCCCCAGCGGCCGCGCGGACTTCCGGTCGTTCAGGCGATTTATTTGCACCGGCGCCCGCCGAGGAATCCCCCATCGCCGTGACGTCGGCCGTGACTGGCGATGTGCAATACACCACGGTGCTCGACCACGCGAGCTTGCAGCAATGGGTAACGCGTTGCATGGCCGCTGATTTGGTGGCTCTTGATACCGAGACCACCGCTTTGAATCCCTTACAGGCGCAATTGGTGGGTATCAGCCTGAGCATCCAGCCCGGCGAGGCGGCCTACATTCCGGTGGGCCACGTGTACCCCGGGGCACCCGATCAAATCCCGCTCACTGACGTGTTGTCCGCCTTGCGGCCTTGGCTTGAGGACCCCACCCATGCCAAGTTGGGCCAACACGTGAAATACGACCGGCACGTGTTTGCCAACCATGGCATTGCGGTGAAAGGTTATCGCCACGACACCATGCTGCAAAGTTATGTTTTGGAGGTCCATCGACCGCACGGTCTTGAAAGCTTGGCGGAGCGGCACGTGGGTCGCAAAGGCCTGACTTACGAGGACCTGTGCGGCAAAGGGGTCAATCAAATCAGCATTGCGCAGGTGGACATCACGCAGGTCACGCAGTACGCCTGCGAGGATGCTGACCAGTGTCTCGATGTGCATCTCGCCATGTGGCCGCGCATACAAGCGGTACCCGGTTTGATGCGTATTTACGAGCTGGAGATCGAGAGTAGTGAGGCCTTGTTCCGCATCGAACGCAATGGCGTTCGCATCGATGCGCCAACGCTGTCCAAGCAGAGCCATGAATTAGGCCAGCGTATTTTGGCTCTGGAGACCGAAGCCCACGCATTAGCTGGCAAGCCGTTCAACTTGGCATCGCCCAAACAGATCGGTGATATTTTCTTCAATCAATTGGGACTGCCGGTGGTGAAAAAGACGGCCAGTGGCGCGCCCAGCACCGATGAAGAAGTGCTTGAAAAACTCGCCGCTGACTACCCGTTACCAGCGCGCATTCTCGAGCATCGCGGGCTGGCCAAGTTAAAGAGCACCTACACCGACAAACTGGCTGGTCTGGCAGACCCCCGAACGGGACGCGTGCACACCCACTACGCGCAGGCGGT